>Ga0070739_10007112_pt1 | contig 12019 bp, 8 predicted proteins | sample Coa_R1_7_FD_66445 | JGI IMG/M metagenome (GOLD analysis project Ga0070739, IMG submission 66445) | Surface soil microbial communities from Centralia Pennsylvania, which are recovering from an underground coalmine fire - Coalmine... | ecosystem: Environmental > Terrestrial > Soil > Unclassified ... | reverse complement strand
GCCCAGCGGATCGTCGCCGGCGACGTGCCCGAGGGATTGCGGGATCGTCGCCTCGTCTCGCTCGACATCGGCGCGATGGTCGCGGGCTCCAAGTACCGAGGAGAGTTCGAAGACCGCTTCAAGGCGGTGCTCAAGGAGATCGCCGACGCGGGCGGCCAGGTCGTCGTCTTCATCGACGAGCTGCACACGATCGTCGGCGCCGGCGGGGCCGAGGGCGCGGTCGACGCCGGCAACATGCTCAAGCCGATGCTCGCGCGCGGCGAGCTGCGCTGCGTAGGCGCGACCACGCTCGACGAGTACCGCAAGCACATCGAGAAGGACCCGGCGCTCGAGCGCCGCTTCCAGCCCGTGTTCGTCGGCGAGCCGACCGTCGAGGACACGATCGCGATCCTCCGCGGCCTCAAGGAGCGCTACCAGGTGCACCACAAGGTCCGCATCCAGGACAACGCGCTGGTCGCGGCCGCCACCCTGTCCGACCGCTACATCGCGGACCGCTTCCTCCCAGACAAGGCGATCGACCTGGTCGACGAGGCCGCCAGCCGGATCCGGATGGAGATCGACTCCAAGCCGACCGAGATCGACGAGGTCGACCGGCACATCATGCAGCTCGAGATCGAGCTCCAGTCGCTCGGCGAGGACGACGACGCGGGCACCCAAGCCCGACGGGAGCAGCTCGAGCGCGCCCTGGCCGAGGAGCGCGAGCGCTCGGCCGCGATGCACGCCGAGTGGCAGCGGGAGAAGGACTCCGTCGGCGCAGTCGCCGAGCTCCAGGAGCAGCTCGAGCAGGCCCGCACCCACCTCGAGCAGGCCCAGCGCACCGCCGATCTCGGCCGGGCCGCCGAGCTCCAGTACGGGACGATCCCCGAGCTCGAGCGCCGGCTGGCTGAGGCCGAGGCCGCCCAGGAGGCGTCCGACAGCAGTGCCCTGACCCCGAAGTTCCTCAAGGACGTCGTCGACGCCGAGGACGTCGCGGAGGTCGTCTCGAAGTGGACCGGGGTCCCGGTCACCCGCCTGATGGAGGGCGAGATCGAGAAGCTCGTCCACATGGAGGACCGCCTGCACCAGCGGGTGGTCGGTCAGGACGAGGCCGTCTCCGCCGTGGCCAGCGCGCTCAGGCGCAGCCGGGCCGGCCTCCAGGACCCCGATCGCCCGATCGGCACGTTCCTGTTCCTCGGCCCGACCGGCGTCGGCAAGACCGAGCTGGCCCGGGCGCTTGCGGAGTTCATGTTCGACACCTCCGAGGCGATGATCCGGATCGACATGTCCGAGTACATGGAGAAGCACGCGGTGAGCCGCCTGGTCGGCGCGCCCCCCGGCTACGTCGGCTACGACGAGGGCGGCCAGCTGACCGAGGCGGTCCGCCGCCGGCCCTACAGCGTCGTGCTGCTCGACGAGATCGAGAAGGCCCACCCGGACGTGTTCAACACGCTGCTCCAGGTGATGGACGACGGGCGCCTCACCGACGGCCAGGGCCGGACCGTGTCGTTCAAGAACACGGTTCTGATCATGACCTCAAATATTCCCGGGGGCCGTCCGGGCGTCGAGGCGCACTTCAAGCCCGAGTTCATCAACCGCCTCGACGACATCGTCGAGTTCGCGCCGCTGTCCCGCGAGCAGCTCGCCGAGATCGTCGACATCCAGGTCGCTCGGGTGATCGCCCGGGTCGCCGAGCGCGGCATCGAGCTGAGGCTCACCGACGACGCCCGGACGCTGCTTGGCAACCTCGGCTACGACCCGACCTACGGGGCCCGTCCGCTGAAGCGGGTGATCCAGAAGCGGCTCGTCGACCCGCTCGCGCTGGCGATCCTCGAGGGCCGCTTCGCCGAGGGCGACGCGGTCGAGGTCGACGCGCGCGACGAGGAAGTGGTCCTGGAGCGCGCCGGGGCGGTCGCCGCCGTCTGAGCCGACGTTGATCACGGCGGGGCTGTGCCCGCAAGCCAGCCCCGCCGGCCCGGGGCGGTCGTGGTAGAAGTCCGCTTCACCACCGCCTGAGAGGAGCCCGGACCGTGCCCACCTACATCATGCTGACCACGCTCACCCCCGAGGGCGTGCAGACGATCAAGAACAATCCGTCCCGGATCCGGGAGGTCAATCGCGAGGTCGAGCAGCTCGGCGCCACGGTCAAGGCGCAGTGGGCGACGCTCGGCCACTTCGACTTCGTCAACGTGATCGAGGCGCCCGACGAGAAGACGATCGCGCGGGTGTCGCTCGAACTTGGCTCGCGCGGGACGGGTAAGTACGAGACCCTCAGCGCGATCCCGATCGACGACTTCATCGGCACGATCGGGTGAGCGGACCGCGCGTCCTCGTCGTCGGCGCGGGCGCGCGCGAGCACGCGATCGTCCAGGCCCTCCAGCGCTCGCCGCAGCAGCCGGAGCTCCTGTGCGCACCCGGCAACCCTGGGATCGCCGAGCAGGCGCGGCTGCTCGAGGTCGGTGTGGACGACGTCGACGGACTCGTGGCGGGTGCGCTGGACGAAGACGCCGATCTGGTGGTCGTCGGACCGGAGGCGCCGTTGGTCGCCGGGCTGGCGGACGCCCTGGCCGCGGCCGGGGTCCGCTGCTTCGGGCCGGCCGCGGCGGGAGCGGCCCTCGAGGGCTCGAAGGCATTCTGCAAGGACGTGATGGACGCCGCCGGGGTGCCGACGGCGCGCTATGAGGTGGTCCACGACGTCGAGGCCGGGATGGCGGCGATCCAGCGCTACCCGGTGGTCGTCAAGGCCGACGGGCTGGCGGCGGGCAAGGGCGTGATCATCGCCGGGGACGAGGCTGAGGCGCACGCGGCGCTCACGGCGCTGCTCGTCGAGCGGCGCTTCGGGACCGAGCAGGTCGTCGTGGAGGAGCACCTCGACGGCGAGGAGCTCTCGCTGCTGGCGGTCTGCGACGGCGTGCGCGCGCTGCCGCTCGCCTCGGCGCAGGACTACAAGCGGATCTTCGACGACGACAAGGGGCCGAACACGGGCGGGATGGGCTCGTACTCGCCGGTGCCCGCGGTTGGATCCGAGCGCGCGCGGGAGCTGTGTGACCAGATCCACCAGCCCGTGCTCGACGAGCTGCGCCGGCGCGGGAACGAGTTCCGTGGGGTGCTCTACGCGGGCCTGATGATGACCTCGGCTGGCCCGAGCGTGCTCGAATTCAACGTCCGCTTCGGCGATCCGGAGACTCAGGCGATCCTTCCGCGGCTGCGCAGCGACGTGCTCGAGCTCCTGTGGGCCGCAACCGAGCAAGGCGGCCTGGACGGCGTTTCGCTCGATTGGGATCCGCGGACCGCGGTGACGCTCGTCATGGCCAGCGCCGGCTATCCGGAGAGAGCCTCACATGGTGACGTGATCACCGGGGTGGACGAGGTGCCGGAGGACGTGTTCGTGACCCACGCGGGCACCGCGCGGGACGGTCGGGGAAGGCTCGTCACGGCGGGCGGGAGGGTCCTGAACGTGACCGCGCTCGGCGACGACGCCGCTGCCGCCCGGGCGAGCGCATATGCTGCCGCGGAGATGATCGAGTTCGAAGGCAGACAGCTGCGGCGGGACATCGCCGCCGGGGTGGGCGGATGACCGAGGAGCCGGATCGGCCGCAGGTTCCGGAGGCGCTGGCCGAGCCGGCCAGCGCGTTCGACGAGCTCGACGTGGACGCCCCCCGGGTCGGCATCGTGATGGGCTCGAAGAGCGACCTCCCGGCGATGCAGGCGGCCGAGAAGGAGCTGGTCGAGCGCGGGATCCGCTGCGAGGTGCGGGTCATGTCCGCGCATCGCGAGCCCGACAAGGTCGCCGACTACGCCAAGAACGCGCGGATGCGCGGCCTCAAGGTGATCATCGCCGGCGCCGGGCTGTCGGCGGCGCTCCCCGGCGTCGTCGCCGCCCACACCGAGCTCCCCGTGATCGGGGTGCCGCTGACCAGCCGTATGTCGGTCGCCGGCGGGCTCGACGCGCTCCTGTCGATCGCGCAGATGCCACCGGGGGTTCCGGTGGCGTGCGTCGGGGTCGACAACGCGAAGAACGCCGCCGTGCTGGCAGCGCGCATCCTCAGTTCGTGATCGAGCGCTACACGCGCGCCGAGCTCGGGGAGGTCTGGTCAGACCATGCTCGCTTCGAGTTCATGCGCCAGGTCGAGGTCGCGGCATGCGAGGAGATGGAGGGCCCGACGCCGGAGGACCTCGATGCGATCCGCGGCGCCACGTTCACGGTGCAGGAGATCACCGAGCGCGAGAAGGTCACCGACCACGACGTTGCCGCGTTCGTCGACGTGCTCGCCGAGTCGGCCGGGCCGAGCGGGCGCTGGATCCACTACGGCCTGACCTCGAGCGACGTGCTCGACACCGGGCTGGCCCTGCAGCTTCGGCGGGTCGGCGAGCTGGTGCTGCCGGATGCGCGGGCGCTGGTCGGCGCGCTGGCCGAGCAGGCTCGCGCGCACGTGGCCACGCTGTGCGTCGGGCGCACGCACGGGATCCACGCCGAGCCGACGACGTTCGGGATCAAGCTCGCCGGGTTCGCGTTCGAGGCGGCGCGGAACGCAGAGCGGCTGGAGCGGGCGTTCGCACAGGCCTCAGTGGGGGCGGTGTCGGGGGCGGTCGGCACCTACGCTGCGACCTCGCCGGACTTCGAGGCACGGGTGCTGGGGCGGCTCGGCCTCTCGGCTGAACCCGTCTCGACCCAGGTCGTCGCGCGCGACCGTCACGCCGAGCTGCTCCAGGCGATCGCGCTGGCCGGCGCCGGCCTCGAGCGCTTCGCGACCGAGCTCCGGCACCTGGCGCGGACGGAGGTGAGCGAGGCGCGCGAGCCGTTCGCGGCGGGGCAGAAGGGCTCGAGCGCGATGCCGCACAAGCGCAACCCGATCAAGTCCGAGCAGGTCAGCGGCCTCGCGCGGGTCCTGCGGGGCAACGCGTCGGCGGCGGTCGAGAACGTCGCGCTCTGGCACGAGCGCGACATCTCGCACTCGAGCGTCGAGCGGATCATCCTGCCCGACTCGACGATCCTGCTCGACCACATGCAGCGCCGCGTGCTCGGGCTGGTGCGCGGACTGGTCGTCGATCCGGAACGGATGCGCTCGAACCTCGAGCTGACGTATGGGGCGCTCTTCTCGCAAAAGGTGCTGCTGGCGCTGGTCGAGCGCGGACTGTCGCGCGACGACGCCTACCGCGCCGTGCAGAGGCTCGCCCAGCAGGCTCTGGACGAGCGGACGCCGTTGCGCGAGCTGCTTGGGTCAGGGGCGGGCGGGGCTGAGTTCGCGGGGCTCGATCTCGAAGCCGTGTTCGACTACGCGCCGTACGTCCGCTACGCCGAGGAGATCGTCGGCCGGCTCGACGAGATCGCCCCGCGCTGAAGCTAGGCCGGGGTGCGCAGACGCTGGAAGGCCTCGGCCCAGGCCGTGAACGTCCCGGCCGGGACGGGCTTCGAGAAGTGGTAGCCCTGCACGTGGTCGCAGCCGAGACGGTCGAGCCGGCTCACGGTGGGCTCGTCCTCGACACCCTCGGCGACCGTGATCAGCCCGAGATCGTGGGCGAGGTTGATCGTCGAGCGGACGATGATCAGGTCGTTCTCGTCGTGGAGCATCGGCGTCACGAACGAGCGATCGATCTTCAGCTCGTCGATCGGCAGGCGCCGCAGGTTGGCCAGCGATGAGTGCCCGGTGCCGAAGTCGTCGACGGCGAGCCTGACGCCGAGCGCGCTCAGGTCGCTGACCGTGGCCAGCGCGCGCTCGGGGTCGGACATGATCATGCTCTCGGTGATCTCGAGCTGGAGCGCCGAGGCCGGGACGCCGTGACGGGCCAGCATCCACTCGATCTTCGTGGCCAGGTTGGGGTCGACCAGGTTGCGGACCGAGAGGTTGACCGCGATCGTCAGCTCTAGCCCGGCGCGGCGCCACGCGGCGCACTGCTCGATCGAGCGATCGAGCACCTGATCGGTCAGCGGCCCGATCAGCTCCGTCTGCTCGACGATCTGGAGGAACTTGTCCGGGTAGAGGAGGCCGAGCTCGGGATGCTGCCAGCGGACGAGCGCCTCGGCGCCGTTCAGCGACTGCGAGCGCAGATCGACGATCGGCTGGTAGTGGACGACGACCTCGTCTGCGTTGAGCGCCCGCCGGAAATCCCCGAGCACGCTCAGGCGCTGGGTCGAGTGGTGGTCCTGCTGGGGGTCGTAGAGCCGGTAGCCGCCGCGGTGCTCCTTGGCCGTGTACATCGCGATGTCGGCCCGCCGCATCAGCGTCTGGACGTCGTCGCCGTCTTCGGGATAGACGGCGATGCCGACGCTCGAGCTGACCGCCAGCGAGATGTCCTCGACCACGATCGGCTCCTGCACGCAGGCGATCAGGTCCTCCGCCACCGCCTCGAGAACCTCGCGCCGGTCGGTGCGCCTGCCGCTGAGGACGGCGAACTCGTCCCCGCCGAGGCGGGCGACGAGCCCGTCCGGTCCGATCCGGTCGGCGAGGCGCGGACCGACGTGCCGCAGGAGCACGTCGCCGTACTGGTGGCCGAGCGTGTCGTTGATCTCCTTGAAGCGGTCGAGGTCGAGCAGCAGCACCCCGAAGCCCTCGCCCGTGTCGCGGCACGTCTCGATCTCCGCGGCGACGCGGTCAGAGAAGCTCTGGCGGTTGGCGAGGCCGGTGAGCTCGTCGGTGGTGGCCCGCAGCCGCAGCTCCTCGCCGCGGCGCTGCGAGGTGAGCAGCTCGCCGACCAGGTACTGGAAGACGACCAGCACGATCGCGAACAGAGCCAATCCGACGATGCCGAGCTGTGTCGCGATGTAGACGGCGAAGAGCGTCAGGAGGTTTGCTGCCAACTCCGGCGCGAGGATGGGTACCACCATTTCGCGGACCTTCATCCGCCACGGACTGGGATCGAAGTAGCAGATGAACGCCGCGGTCGTCGAGATGTCGAGCGCAAGCGCGAACACGAACGTCCCGAACACGAGCAGGTAGTAGCCGGCCTCGTGCGGGGACAGGCCGGCGTGATGGACGACCGTTCGGAAGAGGAGCCCGCTGACGAGAGGGAACCAGGCGTAGATGACGAGGTTGCTGAGGAAGTAGTGGCTCTCGATTCGCCAGCGGATCCGCCCGGCGATGATCGTGGCTACTCCGACGATTGCGGCTGCGCCGCCCCCGAGCAGCACAGCGGCTAGCATCAACCCGAGGAAGCTGCCAGACACCCTGACTCTGCGGCTGCCCATTTCGACGGAGGTCATGTCGCTGCCCACGGTCAGGGCGGCGATGATCGCGAGGTAGCCGAGGTTCCAATGAACGTCGGCGCCGGTGATCACCATCACGACGATCGCCGCTGCCAGTGCGAAGACGTCGAACATCGTCCCGCGCTGTTCGCGGCTTAGGCGCGGTCGCCGCGAGCTTGCAAGCTCAGCGGGAGCGCTGGCACCGAGGGTACGTGGAGCCTGCATCGCCACTACTTCCACAAATCGGCAAGTTGCGGGTTTTCCCTTAGCCGAACAGACCGTCTGGATACCCCGGCCCAGCGGGGCCCAGTCGGAGCGTTCAGTCGAGCGTCTCGGCGACCGACACCGACACGTCAAGCGAGCCCACCGGACGGGCCGCCGTCACGAGCAGCACGAGCGCGACGCCGGCGGCCGAGAAGGCGTAGGCGGTGCGGGGGGAGCCGATCGCCGTGATCGCCCCGCCGAGGATGAAGCCGATCGCCGGCATCAGCTGGTTCGAGCTCTCGAGCACGGCCATCACGGCGCTTTGGGCCGTCGTCGGGATCGACTGCTGGAGCGCGGTGATGACCGCGATCCACCAGACGCCGTTGCCGATCCCGCCGACCGCGGAGAACGCGCACGCGACGGCGAGCGTCGGCGAGACGGCAAGCCCGGCGTAGCCGGCCGCGATCAGCGCGATCCCGCCCAGGATCACCACCATCAGCCGCACCCGCCCGGCGACCGCGAACACCGCGCTGCCGAGGATCATGCCGACGCCCCAGGCGCCGATCAGCAGCCCGTAGCCGGAATCGCCGGCGTGCAGCGTGCGCTTGGCGAACACGACCTCGATCGGGATCACGGCCGCGGCGAACAGCAGCGCGGCGGCGGTCCCGAACACGAGGCGCCGCGCCGCAGGGCGGTTCGCGAGCTCGCTGAGTCCCGCGCGCAGCCGGCCCCACGAGCTGCTCGCCTCGCCGCTGTCGAGTCGCAGCTCGGTGGCGGTGGCGAGGATCGCCGCCACGATCGCGAACGATGCGGCGTCCAGCGCCAGCGCCGCTCCCGGCCCCGCCGCCCCGACGAGCAGCCCGGCCAGCGCGGGGCCGAGCGCCCCGCCGGCGGTGAAGCCGAAGTTGAGGATCGCGTTGCCCTGGCGCAGGAGGTCGTGGACGCTCAGCAGCGCCGCCGTCGCGCTGCGCGTGAGCGCCTTGGCCGCGATCGCGAGCATCCCGTCGAGCGCGGCAAGCGCGAGGACCGCGGGGAGCGAGAAGCTGTGGGCGAGCAGCGCGATCGCGCCGAAGATGAGCGCCTCGCCGAGGTGCAGCGCCGGCAGGACCCGGCGGGCCGGAAGGATCTCGATGCGGGTCGTCAGGAGCGGCGCGAGCAGCGCCGGGGCGAAGCGCAGCGCAACGAACAGCACCGCGGTCGCGACGGGACTGCCGGTGCGGTCGAAGACGAGGATCGCGAGCGCGACGTCGCCGATCCAGTTGCCCAACTCGTTGATCGTGTACGCGGAGGCCAGGTGGCGGAACGTGCGCAGCCGAAGTGGCGTGCGTCTCAGCACGTTCAAACCTTTGGTTATCACGACGATAACCAGACGGGGTCTACCGCATCGGCCGAAATCTCGTCACCCTCCTCGAGCCAGTTCGCAATTTAGCTCGTGGCAGCGAGCTCGGACTTAGGAAAGGAGTCCCAAGGTGGGTGTCAGGATCGGCTGATTCGCCTATGTGTTTCAGGGGGACCTTCGCTGACCGGCAGGGTCCCCCTGAAATTTTTCTGCCGTTTCCGGCTCTGCCCTGTATCTCGGGCGGCGGGAGGCGGCCCTTGAGACCCTGAAGCCCGCTTCTGGACGAGTGTTCTAGCCGGATTTTGGGGTCCGGGGGCTGATGTAGCTTTGGCCACCGTGGGCCAGGCTGGTGCTGACAGCGCTGGACTCGGGGAGCCGGCGCTTCCCGAGGTCCGAAGCTTCCGGACACCGGTCCGGGAGCCCGAGGTCGCGGAGTTGCGCGCCTTCTGCGCGGCCGCGACGATGGGGAGCATCGCCGCGGCCGCCCGTTCGCTCCACGTCAGCCAGCCGGCGCTCTCGAAGCGCCTGCGCACGCTCGAGGCGGTGGCGGGGACAGCCCTGTTCGAGCGCTCCACGCGCGGGGTCACGCTGACCCCCGCGGGCGTCCACCTCTACGGAGCCGCCCGCCGGCTGCTCGTCAGCGCGGACACCGTCCATGCCCTGATGAGCGCTCCACCCGTCGCCACCCCGGTTCGCCTCGCCGCCTCCGAGGTGATCGCCGACTGGCGCCTCCCCCAGGTGCTGTCGGAGCTCGCCGCGCTCGAGACCGGGCTGACCGTCGAGGTGGTGGCCGGCAACTCCCCGTTCGTGCGCGAGCTCGTCCGCGATGGTCGCTGCGACCTCGGGATCGCGGCGATCGATCCCGACCAGCCGCCCGAGGACGGGCTGCACGAGAAGGTGCTGTGGCGCGACGAGGTTGTGATCGCGGTACCGCCCGCGCATCCCTGGATGGCGATGGCGGAGATCCCGGTCGAGGAGTTTGCGGGCGCGGCACTGATCGAGCCGGGCCCTCGCTCGAGCACGGTCCGGCTCGTCGTGGCGGCGCTCGAGCACGCCGGAGTCACCCGCGCGGAGCCGTTTGCGTCGATCGGAAGCGCCGCCGGCGTCGTCTCGACCTCGCTCGCGACCGGCCGGCCGGCGCTCGTCTCGCTGCTCCCGGCACGCCAGTACGAGGCTCAGGGCCTCGTCGTCCGCCGCGTCGAGGGAATGCGCTTCGACCGCGAGTTCGCGCTCCTGTGGTCGGGAACAGTGACCGCGCTGCCCGGCCCGGTCCAGGCGGTCGCCCAGCACCTGCTCGACCTCCCGTTCGCGCGCTCGCGGCGGAACTCGCGCGAGTTCCGGGACGGTTGAGCTCCGGCGTCTCGGCGTCGTCCGCGGCTACTCCGAGAGCTTGCCCTCGGCGAGCTGGGCCCGCAGCACCTTCTTGTCGAACTTGCCGACCGAGGTCTTCGGCACCTCGTCGATGAAGCGGACGTGGTCGGGAAGCCACCACTTCGCGACGCGGCTCGACAGGAACTCGCGCAGGCCATCGGCGTCGAGCTGCGAGTCCGGGCGCTTGACGACGCACGCGCACGGCCGCTCGCCCCAGCGCTCGTCGGCGATCGCGACGACGGCGGCCTCGAGCACGTCCGGGTGTCCCATGATCTCGTTCTCGAGCTCGACCGAGCTGATCCACTCGCCACCGGACTTGACGAGGTCCTTGGTGCGGTCGACCAGCTTGATGATCGCGCCGTCCTGGACCTCGGCCACGTCGCCGGTGCGAAGCCAGCCGTCGCCCGTGAACTTCTCGGCCCCGGTCTCGTCGTTGTAGTAGGAGGCGGCGATCGTCGGACCGCGCACCTGGAGCTCGCCGCCTGACTCCTCGTCCACGCGGTAGTCGACCAGCGGGACCACGCGCCCCTGGGTGGCTCGGATCGCATAGGCCTCGTCGCTCCTGGCGTCGAGGTCGCGATCGGCGGGCACGCGACTGACCGACGCCATCGGGCTCGTCTCGGTCATTCCCCAGGCCTGCACGACCTGTACCCCGAAGCGCTCGTCGTAGAGCCGCATCAGGCTCTCGGGCACGGCCGAGCCGCCGCACATGATCCGCTCGATCGTGTGCAGATCCGGGGCCGGATCGAGCTGCGCGATCCCCTGCCAGATCGTCGGCACCGCGGCCGAGAAGGTGACCTTCTCCGACTCGATCAGACCTGCAAGCGAGGCGGGGTCCATCTTCGGTCCGGGGAGGACGAGCTTCGACCCGGCCATCGCGGCGGCGTACGGGAGGCCCCATGCGTTGGCGTGGAACATCGGCACGATCGGCAGCGCCGTGTCGCGCTCGCGCAGGCCCGGTCCGTCGGCCAGGTTGGTCAGCAGCGTGTGAAGGACGGTCGAGCGATGCGAGTAGACGACGCCCTTGGGCCGGCCGGTCGTCCCGCTCGTGTAGCACATCGCCGCCGCGGCGTTCTCGTCGACGTCGGGGAACTCGAAGCCCCGGTCGCCGTGCGCGATCAGCTCCTCGTAGTCGAGCGCGCCCTCGCGCTCGGCCTCGGCGTCGGGCATCAGGACCTCGTGCTCGACGCCCTCGAAGCGCGGCATCTGCCCGGCCAGCGATGCGTCGAGGAAGATCACTCGGTCCTCCGCGTGGGCGACGATGTAGCGGAGGTCCTCCTCGAACAGCCGGATGTTGAGCGTGTGCAGGACGGCGCCCATCGAGGGCACGGCGAGGTACAGCTCGAGATGTCGAACCGAGTTCCAGCCGAACGTGGCCACGCGATCCCCGGGCTTGATCCCCAGCTCGCTCCGAAGGGCGCCGGCCAGCGCCCGTGCCCGTGCGACGACCTCGCCGTACGTGGAGCGCTCGACGCCGGTGGCGGTGACGCTGACGACCTCGCGGTCGCCGAACAGCAGCCCGGCGCGCTCGGCAATCGACCGGATCAGGAGCGGCGTGCGCATCATCAGGCCGTCGAGCTGGCGGGGCGGCGCTTGGGTGCTCATGTTTTTCTCCCTCTTTGGTCCACCTCGATCACGGACGATACGCGTTTCGTCACACCCGATCGCTAGCATCGCGGACGTGGTTGCCGCCATTACAGACCTGCCCCTGGTCGCCACGGGGAAGGTCAGGGACATCTACGACCTCGGCGACTCGCTGCTGCTGGTCGCCTCCGATCGGATCTCCACCTACGACGTCGTGCATCCGACGCCGATCCCCGACAAGGGCGCGGTGCTGACCGGCCTCTCGACCTTCTGGTTCGAGCAGACGGCCGATCTCGTGCCTAACCACATGCTCTCTGTCACCGACGTGCCCGACGAGGTCCGCGGCCGTGCGATGGTCGTGC
>Ga0070739_10007111_pt1 | contig 12019 bp, 5 predicted proteins | sample Coa_R1_7_FD_66445 | JGI IMG/M metagenome (GOLD analysis project Ga0070739, IMG submission 66445) | Surface soil microbial communities from Centralia Pennsylvania, which are recovering from an underground coalmine fire - Coalmine... | ecosystem: Environmental > Terrestrial > Soil > Unclassified ... | reverse complement strand
CTGCGAGGCCTGCCACGGCCTGGGCAGCCAGTGGAGCTTCGACCCGGGCAAAGTCATCGCGGACCCCGGAAAACCGCTTCTCGATGGCGGCCTCGGCCCCGGCGCAGGCTCCTGGCACATGCAACAGGCGGTGCAGGATCTCGCCAAACGCAACCGCATCGATATCAAAAAGCCGTTCGAAGATCTCTCGAAAAGAGGGCGCGACATCCTGCTCGAAGGCATCCTCGACACCCTCAACCAGACCTACGAAACCGCGCTCGAAGGCTACCGCGAATGGCTCACCGAGTTCATGTCGCCGCGCCAGTGCCCGGCCTGCGAGGGCCGCCGCCTGCGCCCCGCCAGCCTTTCGGTCCGCGTCAAGAATTTTTCAATCGCCGAATTCACCGCCCTTTCCATCGCCCGCGCCCTGGTGACCGTGCGGAACTGGGAGCTCACGGGCCGCGAGCGCCAGATCGCCGGCCGCGTGGTGGATGAAATCTTCCGCCGGCTGGAATTTCTATCGGCGGTCGGCCTGGATTACCTGAGCCTCGACCGCTCGGCCGCCACCCTTTCCGGCGGCGAAGCGCAGCGCATCCGCCTGGCCACGCAGATCGGCTCCAAGCTGCGCGGCGTACTCTACGTCCTGGACGAGCCGTCGATCGGCCTGCACCCGCGCGACAACGGCCGCCTGCTCGAAACGCTCGCGCACCTGCGCGACATGGGCAACACCGTGCTCGTCGTGGAGCACGATGCCGAAACCATCGAGCGCGCCGATTACGTGATCGACCTCGGCCCCGGCGCCGGCCGCCTGGGCGGCGCGCTGGTCGCTGCCGGCCAGCCCGCCGAAATCGCCAAAAACCCGGCCTCGCTCACCGGCCGCTATCTCTCGGGCGATCTCCACATTCCCGTGCCCGCCGTGCGGCGCCAGCCCAACGGCAAGCAGCTCGTGATCCGCGGCGCGCGGGAGCACAATCTCAAGGACGTCGAGGTCGCCGTCCCGCTCGGCCTCTTTACCGTCGTCACCGGCGTCTCCGGCAGCGGCAAATCGACGCTGGTCAACGAAATCCTCTACCGCTCGCTGGCCCGCGAAATCTACGGCTCGCGCGAGGAGCCGGGCGCGCACGATTCGATCGAAGGCATCGACCAGATCGATAAAGTCATCCGCATCGACCAAGCGCCCATCGGCCGCACCCCGCGCTCCAACCCCGCCACCTACACCGGTCTCTTCACGCCCATCCGCGATCTCTACGCCATGCTGCCCGAATCGCGCGAGCGCGGCTACAAGCCCGGCCGCTTCAGCTTCAACGTCAAGGGCGGCCGCTGCGAGGCGTGCCAGGGCGACGGCCTCAAGCGCATCGAAATGAACTTCCTGCCCGATGTCTACGTCACCTGCGACGTCTGCCGCGGCCGCCGCTACAACCGCGAAACCCTGCAGGTGAAGTTCAAGGGCTATTCGATCGCCGACCTGCTCGACGCCACCGTCGAAGAGGCCCTGCCCCTGATGGAAAACCTCCCGCAGATCCGCGCCAAGCTCCAGACGCTGCTCGATGTGGGCCTCGGCTATGTGCACCTCGGCCAATCCTCGACCACGCTCTCGGGCGGCGAAGCGCAGCGCATCAAACTCGCCAGGGAGCTGAGCAAGCGCCAGACCGGCCGCACGTTCTACCTGCTCGACGAGCCCACCACCGGCCTGCACTTTGACGACGTGAGCAAGCTCCTCGGCGTGCTCTCCCGGCTGGTAGAGTTAGGGAACACCGTCGTGGTGATCGAGCACAATTTGGACGTCATCAAAACCGCCGACTGGATCATCGATCTCGGCCCCGATGGCGGCGAATACGGCGGCCGCGTGGTGGCCTGCGGCACGCCCGAGCAGGTCGCGCGCTCCAAGAAAAGCTACACCGCCGAGGCGCTGCGCAAAGTGCTCGGCAGCGGGCAGGCGGCGGCCGCAGGGAGTCCGTTTCGGACATGAGCCGGTATGCAAAGCAGCCCATCGACTTCGCCGCGCTGCGCACGGTTTCGCTCGCGGCGCGCGGCGGCAAAGTGAAGGTCGCGGATTTCGCCGCGCCGTACCGCGCCGGCTCGGGCGTCAGCGGCCTGCTCGATTCGCTGCCCCGCATCCTCGCCGCGGAGAGCTTCCGGGCCGTGGCCGATGCCCTCGTCCGCGCCCGCCGCGAGCGCCGCGCGATCGTCTGGGGCATGGGCGGCCACGTGATCAAATGCGGCCTCGCGCCGGTGCTGATCGACCTGATGCGCCGCGGCTACGCCACCGCGTTCGCACTCAACGGCTCGGCGGCGATTCACGATTTCGAAATCGCGCTCGCCGGCCACACCAGCGAGGATGTGGAGGCCGTCCTGCCCGATGGCCGCTTCGGGTCCGCCGAGGAGACCGGCCGCGAGATGAACCGCGCCATCGCGCAGGGCGACCGCGACGGCATCGGCATCGGCGAAGCGCTGGGCGCCGCACTGTGCTCCGCTCCGCATGCCGCCGCGAGCCTGCTCGCCCAGGCTTACGCGGCCGCCGTGCCGGTGACGGTCCACGTCGCCATGGGCACAGACACGCCGCACACGCATCCCGCCGCGGACCCCGCCGCCATCGGGTCGGCCGGCCACCGCGATTTCCGCCTGCTGTGCGCGTGCCTCGCCGATCTCCATGACGGCGGCGTGTATCTCAACGTCGGCTCGGCTGTCCTGCTGCCGGAGGTGTTTCTGAAAGCCGTTTCCGCGCTGCGCAACCTGGGCCATCCGCTCGCGAATTTCACCACCGCCAATTTCGATTTCCTGCAGCACTACCGCCCGCGCGTCAACGTCGTCGAGCGGCCGCATGCGGCGAGCGGAGGCCGCGGCTACGCCATCACCGGCCACCACGAGCTGACGATTCCGCTGCTGGCCGCGGCGCTGATCGAGAAGGACGCATGAGCGGCGAAGACCAGGGCCGCCCGCCCGAGCAGCCTGGGGATATCGCTTCGCCGCCGCCCGGCGAGCCTTCGGCCGCTCCGCCGGCCGCCTCGATACCCGAGGAGCAGGACGGGCTCACCAGCTTTCCGCCGCCTGCACCCCCGATCCCCGATCCCGGATCCCCGGCCCCCGGCCGCGAGCCCGAAGCCTTCTGGCGCTACACCGACGTCCTGGTCTTCGCCGGTCTCTCCGTGCCCGCGATGCTCGCCGGGGTCGGGCTGGTGAAAGCGCTGATCGTCCTCTTCCAACTGCACATTTCGCGCGCCGCCGAGGCGATCGCGATGCAGTTCGCCGGCTACGCGTTCGTGTTTTTAGTGCTGCTGCTGATTCTGCGCGTGCAGTACGACCGGCCGTTCTGGCGCTCGCTGGCCTGGCGCCCGATTCCGCTCGCGCCGGTCTGGGTGTTCCTCGCCGGTTGGCTGACCGCGTTCGCCGTAGCCGGCGCCGCCGCGCTCATCCGGACGCCGAACACGTCGAACCCGCTGACGGAGCTGATGCCGGACCGCGCCTCGATGATCCTGATCGGCATCTTCGGCGTGACGCTCGGCCCGATTGCGGAGGAGCTGATCTTCCGCGGCTTCCTGCAGCCGCTGCTGGTCCGCAGCCTGGGCGCGCTGCCGGGAATCCTGCTGGCCGCGGTTCCCTTCGGCCTGCTGCATTTCTCCGAATACGGCAACTCCTGGCGGCACGTGGTGCTGATCTGCCTCGCGGGCGCCGCCTTCGGCTGGATGCGCCACGCCGCCCGCTCGACCAAGGCCTCGACCCTGATGCACGCGGCCTACAACCTGCTGTTTTTCGTGGTGCTGCTGGGGCAAAAATAAGGCCGGTGGATTTCGATAATCCACCGGCCGAATTGAAGGTATTTAGAATCAGCTATTTGCAGAAGGCAGGTGACAGATGGATCTGCCACCTGGCCTCTGCTGCACCTGTTAGTTAGAACGTAAACCGCCCCGTCAGCACCAGCACGCGTCCGGAGACCGTTCCGCTCTGGAACGATCCGTAGATCGAGGTCGGCGGGGTGACCGTCGAGGTGATCTTTCCGAACGCGCCGGAGGTGAGGCTGCCGGACGGGTTCTTGAAATTCGGGTGGTTGAGCACGTTGTACCCCGAAACCCCGAACGTGAACTTCGCCCGCTCCCGGATGTGGAAGTCGCGGGTGAGCTGTGCGTCGATATCGAAGTACCCGGGCCCGTAGAACTGGTTCGGCGAGAGGTTGCCCCAATCGGTCTGCACCGGCGTGCCGGAGCCGGAATTCGAAGCGTAAGTCGCGAAGTTCGCCTTCGAAAGGCACGCCGTGTTGACCGCTGCCTTCCCGCAGTTGCCGGACATGGCCGCCGGCGAGAGCACATCCGCGATCGGAGTCATCACGCCGCCCGCCGAGTTCACCTGGGACGGAATCTTCGAATCCGTCACGCTGAACGGAGCGCCGCTATAAATATACGCTTTCCCGCCGAACGTCCAGCCGTTGCCCAGCATGCCGGCAACGTGATTTGAGAATTTATGCGGCGAGGTCCAAACCCAGTCCGCGGCGGCCTGGTGCCGGTTATCGAATCCCAGGTTGCCGTAGCTGGCGTTGAGGTTGAACGGATTGTAGTAGCTGGCCGTGGTACTGTTGACCACCACATCGCCCAGAGCGTGGCTCCAGGTGTAGTGGAACTGCATGGTGAGGCCGTAGCTGAACACGTGGCGGAACTGGATCGTGGCGCCGTCGTAGTTCGAGATGCCGTTGGTGTAGATCTGGTAGACGTTCTGGAAGCGCGGATCGGGCGCCGCCGTGGGCAGGCCGGCGTAGCCGCCGCCGTAGCGCGACACACCTGAAGGGCCAGTGTACATGTTGGCGTTTACGGCCTCCTGCAGGTTGTAGCCGTGGTTGCCCGCGTAGGTCAGGGTCAGGGTGTTGTGCGCCGTCAGCTCGTGCTGGATTTCGAAGCTCCACTCGGTATCTGTGGTGGGGTTCTACGTGCTTGGAAGCGAGGTGAAATTCGGCAGGCCGAACGGGATTTTGCCCAGCGCCGATTTGATCTGCGCCAGTGTATAGCCCGCCGCGAAACCCGACTGGAACGCCGTGTTGGCGGCCGCTGCCGCGGCGGCCGAGCTGTTCGGGTCCGTAGCCAGCCCCACCGTCCCGAACGTCACCGAAGGCGTGAACTTGTTCGGCGCCTGGTTGGAGAATGTTCCTGCGATGCTCGCCGCGGGGTGCGTCGAAAAGATGCCGATACCGCCGCGGATTACGGTCTTGCCGTTGCCGAACGGCTGCCAGGCGAAGCCGAAGCGCGGCTGGTAGACCATCGCCGGAAGGCTGTAGAACGCATGGTCGAGGCCGGTCTGGATGGTGGCGTTATACGGCACGCTGGCGCCGCCCTGATAGCTCGATGAGACGAACGGAACATGGAACGCCGCGAAGCAGTTCTCGACGCAGCTCGGGTTGCCGTCGTGCTCGAAGCGCATGCCGAGCGTGAGCTTCAGGTTCTTGGTCGCCGCCCACTCGTCGGAGACGTAGAAGCCGGCCGCCGGCTCGCGGAAGTGAACCGCGCCCCATTTCGGGAAGGACTGCGAGAAGCTGCTGCCCAGCCCGGTGGCGTTCACCGTCCCGTTGGCAAAGTCGGCCAGATCGCTGAAATTGTAGCTGCCGATGAATGCCCCGCTCGCGATGCTGGTATAGGTGACTTTGGTATAGATGTAGCTGACACCGAGCTTCAGCGTGTGGCGGCCCTTGGTCCAGGCCAGGTCGTCGGAGAGCTCCGCCTGCCCGACGTTGCGGCCGGTCGGGAAGCCGGCGCCCACGGACGCGAACCCGCCGCCGTTGGCTCCGCCGTCGCTAAACGTGAATTGCTCCGGCATCAGGGAGGTCGTCTTGTTGAAGTCTGCCACGCCGAAGATCGCGCTGTACCAGAAAGCCGAACCGTTGAAGTTGTTGACCATCGTCGGCGTGATCACGTACGTGTAGTTCAGGCTGCCGGTGTCCTGCGGCTGGGTGCTGACGGAGTTGAAAGTCGGGGAAATCGGGCTGGTGCCTGTGGCCTGAAGGCCCCAATCGTAGTTGTAGCGGAAGTAAACCTTCTGCTTGTCGTTGATGTTCCAATCGGCGCGCTCGGTGATCAGTCCCTCGGTGTTGAGTTGCGTGTTGTTGGTGCCAAAAGCCAGCGCGCACGGCACGTTCACGCCGAATGTCCCGCCGCCCGGAGCCGGCGTGCCCGCGAACGTGCCGTTCGACTGGCATCCCAGCTTTCCGTTGCCGTCCTGCAACTGGCCCGGCCCGTTGGTCACCGGAACCGCGCGGTTGATGCCTGGCGCGTTGTTCACCAGATTGATGTAGTCCTGGTACAGCGGCAGCGCAGCCGCCGAAACGTGGGACAGCGCATACTGCTCCAGTTGCGGCGAGGGCAGGGAGATCACTCCCGAGGCCGGCAGCACATACCGCATCGCCTCATAATCCGAGAAGAAGAACAGCTTGTTCTTCTTGACCGGTCCGCCGAAGGATGCGCCGAACTGGTGTGCATCTGAGCGGCCACGCGGCGTCCCTGTGGCGTTATTGAAGAAATCATTGGCGTTCAGGTACTGGCCGTTGAACTGGTAAAACGCGTTGCCGTGAAAATTGTTGGTGCCGCCCTTGCCGATCAGACTCACCTGCCCGCCGGCCATGCGGCCGTACTCCGGGCTGTAGGCGTTAAGAATTACGCTCGCCTCGGCCACCTCGTTCGCGCCGAGCAGGTTGTTGCTGGCGCCCGAATTGTTCAGGTTGTTGTACGGGTCCATCTCCTCGTGCCCGTTCAGGGTGAAGAGAACCGAGGAGCCCGGAATGCCGTTAGCATTCATGTTGCCCGAACCGCCGGTGGTATTGACCCGGACGCCCGGCACGGTCATCGCCAGGGTAGTCAGGTCGCCGCCCGCCATGGGCAGATTGACCACCTGCTGCGTCGTGTACCCGGTCGCCAGGTTGGCGTTTTCCGTCTGCAGCGTGGTGGCCTGCGCGCTCACCTCCACCACTTCCTGCGTGCCCTGCACGGTCGCCGTCAGGTCGACGGTGGTCACCTGGCCGACCAGCGCCGTGAATTTCTGAGTTCCGGATTTCAATCCCGCCGAGGCCGCGGAGACTTCGTAATCTCCCGGCTGCAGCAGCGAAAACCGGTAGGCGCCGTTATCGCCGGTCTTGGCCGTGCGGACTTGGCCCGACTCGATGCTGCGCAGCGTCACCATGGCATTCGGTATCACTGCGCCGGTCGTATCTTTTACCGTGCCGGCCACGTCGCCGGTGGTTAATGTCTGGCTGAATGCGGGCGCCGCCAAAAGGACGGCAGCCGCGAGCAGCGCGAAGCGCGCCGCGAACTTCGTATCCCTCACGAATAACCTCCTGCCCGAACTCCGTTTCGTACCCTGGGGCAATTTTAGATTTGTTCATTGATACCAGACTGTAACCCCGCGGCGCAACCGGGAGTGCGCGAGCAGACGGCCGGGGCATGGCGGCGCGATGCGCCCAAAACAAAAGGGCCGGACACCGTTTCCGGCGCCCGGCCCTGAGGTTCTGCTGCGATCTGCGGTTAGAAGGTGAAGCGCACCTGGAACCGCAGCGTCCGCGGATTCTGCCACGCCTGCGGCGCGCCGTACAGGTTGCTCAACGTGCGGCCTTGCGAATTTGCCAGGCCGATGAAGTTGTAGCCGCCGAGCACCGAAGCGTAGTTGAAGCCCGCGTTCTGGTCCGTCACGGTCGTGCAGCTCACCCCGGCCGTTCCGCACTGATACGGGTTGATGCTGCCCGTGCGGAGGAGGTTGGAGTTGATCACGGTCACAGCGTGCTGGTTGAAGCAGTTGAGGCAATCGCCGCCGATGCGCGCAATCAGCCGCTCGTTGGTCTTGCTCACGTGGAAGTCCTCGAAGATGCTGATGTCGCTCTGCGTGAACATCGGCGTGCGCGCCGCGGTCGGCGTGCCCGCGACCCAGTTACCCGTCGACGAGTCGCGCGTCACCGGTAGCCATTCGCCGCGGCCATCCACGAATACCGGCGCGCCCCACACGCTCATATAGGTGCTGAGCGGCGTCCCCGAGTAGATCTGCTCGAACAGACCGATCGTCGGGTTGAACCACTTCATCCTCGGCGTGTAATAGCCGTTGATCTTGAACGTGTTGGGCCGGTCGGTCGGCAGCGGACCGTTGGCGGTGATGACGTGGCCATTGGCGTCGTAGGACATGAACGGCTCGTCGAACGCGCGGTCTGTGTTGGCGCCGTTGCGCCCGATGCTGTCGCTCACGTCGGTCGCGGTCAGGCCGGTGTAATTGCCGTACAGCCGGCTGTAAGTATACGAGAACACGCCGAACCACTGATCGCTGAAGCGCTTGGTCAGGCGGAACTCGATGCCGTCGTAGTCGCGAATGGCCTTCGGGTTCGGCGGGCACGCCGGACAGTTCGGCACCTGCGCATTGACGCCGAAGCCCGGGTTCACGATGTAATACACCTCGCCGTTCGGCGTAATCACGCCCGCGTCTTCGATCGTGCGGTCCAGCCGCGACCGCGTGTAGGTCGGCTCGAACACCAGGTTGTGGCCGATCTCCCACGCGCCGCCGATCGTCAACACGTGCTCCTTCATCGGCTTCAGGTTGGGATCCACCAGACCCGTCTTGCCGAGCGATCCGATCTGGTTGGGATCGTTGGCCGGCTCGCGGTAGTCGTAGTTCTCGATGAACCGCATGTTCGGCATCTGCCCCACGGCCGGAGTGTTGCCGCCGGTGCCGACGGGGCAGTAGTGGCCCTGCGAGTCGCGCTGCGGGATGATTCCGGTGTAATCCGCGGAATCCAGCGCATACACGCAGTCGTGCCAGTAGGCGCCGCCGAAGCTGCCCAGCGGCAGGTTGTACTTCATGATGTCGAAGAAGTACCCGAAGCTGGCGAACACCTTCACTTTGCCGTTGCCCAGGACGTCATAAGCCGCGCCCAGCCGCGGCGCGAGCTTGTCGCCCCAGCCGAAGCTGATGCCGTTGAAGCCGGGCAGGCTGTTATAGGACGGGAGGCTCTCTTTGTCGAGCCGCAGCCCGAGGTTCAAGGTCAGCCGGTGGCTGATCGTCCAGGCATCCTGCACATAAAACGAGTGGTTCCACCCGCCCACCTTGCCGCTCGCCGAAATCAGGTCGCGCACGTTGACCGTGCCCCACAAACCCTGGCAGGCCGTTCCATCCGTGTTGCCGCCCGCCACGCCGTATTTCGCGATGTTTTGCGCCACGATCGCCTTGCAGTTCGCGATGCCGATCTGCGATTGCGGAATGTACGGATCGTTGTACGCCACGTAAACGTCCGCGGTATTGTAGGCGCCCGCCAGCTCGTCCGCGGTGCCGTGCATGAAGCCGTAACCGACCTTGAGGTTATGGGTGCCGTGCCAGTTGCGGAAGAACGCGAGATCCTGGTTGAACGTCCAGCGCCGCCACCAGTCGTAGACAGTGGCTGAATTGGCGCCGATGTTGCTGTAGCCGGCCGCCTGCTGGAACTGCGCCGGCAGGGGAGTTCCGTCCAGCGCCTTGGTCGTGGGCAGGCCCGGAATGCCCGTGCTGTAGTTGTAGTTCGTGTCCGTATAGACGTAGCGGATGCCGCTCGGCAGACCGCGGCTCTCCGGCGTTCCGTCATAGGCCCAGTAGCCGAAGCGGGTGGTCGCGACGACCGTGGGCGTCAGCGTGATATCCGCCCCCGCGTTGTAGAGCACGTTCGGCTGCACGTAGCCGATGCCGCCGTTGAAGTTATCCGGGTTCTGCGTGGAAGACGAGTTGAACTGGCCGTGGATGTCGTCCGCCGACGGCAGCGACGTTCCGGTACCGCGCGCGTAATTGTACTGCCAGGAGCCGTGCAGGCGGATCTTCTGCGTGGCCAGGTAATCGACGCGCGCCAGCGCGTAGTACGTGTAATTGTTGTCGTTGAACACACGCGGCCCGGAAGCGCCGGGATAGGTGAAGTTCACCGTCCGGCGGACCTGGTTGAAGTCCGGATTGGCGGCGAGGAAAAACCACAGGCGATCTTTGACGATCGGCCCGCCCAGCGTAAAGCCCGGGTCCGCGATCCGGTAGTGATCCTTCTTCGGGTAGTAGTATTCAAGCGGCTGATCGAGCCGCGGTCCGCCGAGGTTCGTCGGGAACTGCGGGTTGCGGATCAGGTTCGGGTTCGGGTTGGCGTCGAACGGGTCCGCGCGGTAGTAAGAGAAAACGCTGCCGTGCACTTCGTTCCCGCCGCTCTTCAGGATGACGTTCACCACGCCGCCCAGCGCGCCGCCGTTTTCCGCCTCGAACCCGTTCGTCTTCACTTGCACTTCCTGGATGAAGTCCATCGGCACGTTGGCGTTGGATGCGCCCGACGACATGGACGCCGTTTCCTGGCCTTCCACCAGGTAAGCGTTCTCGGAGTTGCTCGCCCCGTTGATCTGGAATCCGTTGTTGGCGCTGCCGTTGCTGCTCTGCAGCGGTTCGTAGCGCGCGCCCGGCGCGAACTGGATTACGCTCTGGAACGACAGGCTCTGGGTCGGCAGGTCCATCAGATTCGTGGCTGAAATATTCGTCTGGACCCTGCTCTGCGTGGGGTCGATCAGGGCCGCCTGAGAAGCCACCTCGACCGTCTCCGTCACCTGCCCGACCTGCATCGTCGCATTCAGGGTCGGCAGATGCCCGACCAGCAGCTCCACATCCGGTTCCTTATAGGTCCGGAAGCCGCTCGCCGAAAATGTCACCGTATACGTCCCGGGCGGCAGGTTGGCGAACCGGTAGTATCCCGCCGCATCCGTGGTCGCTTTCTTCACGCCGATCAGCGCGGGGCTGGCCACTTCCACCGTGGCGTTGGCAATCGCGCCCCCGCTCGAATCTTTCACTGTCCCCTGCAATCCCGCTGTGGTTTCCTGAGCGATTGCTCCAGGCAACAGCCCCAGTACCAGCAGCGCGGATATCCTCGCTAACTTGTTACGTAAAATCATGATCTCCTCAAAGTGGCGCGGCGGCATCGATCGCGCGGCCGGCCAGATTTCCAAACGAGACGACATTCTGCCCGCGCCCCATTCGCCGGGCAGAAGTTTGATTGCCACTACCAATATCAAACTTCTAGCGTGAAGCGCAAGCAATTGGCGGCGGGCAATAGTACTGAGGCCGTAATGAGACCGCGGCCGGCGCCGGAGAGACGATCGCGGGCGGGCCCTGGAAGTTCCCGGCGGCCGCGAACGACGCCGCGTCGAGGCTCCGGCGGGGAGCTAGAACTTGAACGTGAAGCCGGCTTCACCCGCGAAGAACTGCGGGATGACGACGCTCGACGGCGTGATAAACGCGGTCGGCTGCCCAAAGGCGCTGCTGCGGATGTTCCCCTGGAAATTTCCGCCGAAGTTGGCCCGGTTCGTCAGGTCGAAGGCCTGGAAGAAGAACTCGAGCGTCGCCTTCTCGCGGAAGGTGAACATGCGGCTGAACCGCGTATCCAACTGGAAGAACGCCTTGCCGCGTTGGGAGTCGAAGGAAGACGTATAGCAGCTTCCATCGGCGAGGCAGGAACGGATCTGCGCCGCGGAGTACGACTTGGTTGCCTGCAGATTCGACGGCTGGTTCGTGAGCAGAACGGCAAAATCGGTGGTGGAGCCGTTGCCCACGCCATAGTAATCGATGCCCTGCTTGAGCGAGTACGGCCGGGCCGATGCCCACTGCATGATGGGTGCAAACTTGAATCCCCAAGGCAGGCTCACCAGACCGCTGGTGACCCAGCGGTGCCGCTCATCGGAACCCGTCGGACCAAAATCGTGGGCCGCGAAGATATTCGAGGGGTCGGTCGCCGTGGCTCCGAAGTTGGCGGCGTAGCCGTTATAGCCCAGCGCCCGCGAAAGCACGTAGCTGGTATTGAGGGTAAAGCGGTGGGAGAAGCGGTGGTGCCAGCTCACGCTCAGGCCGTCGTAGCGTGAGCGGCCGATCGGCGCATAGTCGAGGATGCTGCCGAGCACAGGCTGCCCGGCGGCGAGGAAAGCGTTGTCGTACAGGCGGCCGGAAAAGTTCGGGCTCTTCGGATTGAGCTGCACGCTCTTGTCCTCGTGCAAGCCGAGGACATGCGTGTAATCCGCTTCGATGGCATTGGCATCATTGATCGCCT
>Ga0070739_10007110_pt1 | contig 12020 bp, 10 predicted proteins | sample Coa_R1_7_FD_66445 | JGI IMG/M metagenome (GOLD analysis project Ga0070739, IMG submission 66445) | Surface soil microbial communities from Centralia Pennsylvania, which are recovering from an underground coalmine fire - Coalmine... | ecosystem: Environmental > Terrestrial > Soil > Unclassified ... | reverse complement strand
CGGCCTTCGCTTCGGTGCCGGGCAAGGCCGAGGCGCGGGCCGCGCTCGATTTGCCGGAGGACGCCTTCGTGGCGCTGGTGGTCGGCGGCGCCTGGGGCGTGGGTGATGTCGAGGGAGCGGCGGCGGCGGTCTTGGCCGCCGGAGCGCACGCCATCGTCGTCACCGGCACCAACGCGGCGCTGCGGGCGCAGCTCGCCGCACGCTACGGCGGCTGCCGGCGCGCCCGCATTCTCGGCTGGACGGACGAGATGCCGCGACTGATGGCGGCGGCCGACTGCCTGATCCAAAACGCGGGCGGCGTCACCTGCCTCGAAGCGGTCGAGGTGGGTTTGCCGATCCTGATCTACCGGCCGCTCGCCGGCCACGGTCGCCTCAACGCGCGGGCAATGGAGGAGGCGGGTATCGGCCGCGGCGTGACCGGGCCGGCGGAGCTGCAAGCGGTCGTCTCGGCTGCCGCCGCCGGCACCCTCTGCCTGCCGCGGCCGGTGCGGGAACCGGCGCCGCCGGCCATCGAGGCGATGCTCGACCTGACGCGAGCGCAGCCGGAGCGCGGGCGCCGGCGCCGCCTGCGGCGACCGCTGCTCGTCGCGGCGCCGCTCGTCGCCCTCCTCTGGTGGCTCGGCTATTTGCAGCGGGCGGGCGGGCTGGCGCAGCGCGCCTACCGCAGCATGGGCGAGTCCATTCCGCGGCCCGACTGGACGGCGCGCCGGCCGCGGCGGCATCACCGCGTCACCGCGCCGCGGCGCCCGCGCCTGCGGCGGCCGCGCCTGCGGCGGCGGCGCCGGGAGTCGCTGCGTGTCTGAGCCGACGGACGGACGGAGTGGGCGCCGCCTGGCCTTCGCCGCCGGTGCGCTCGTCCCGCTGGCCTACGCAGCGCCGGGGCTCGCATTGCCGCTGCAAGGGCGGGCACCGGTGCTCGCCGCGACCTGCCGCCTCGACGTGGCCGACGCCGTCGCGCTCACCTTCGACGACGGTCCGGACCGCTCCCTGGGACGCTTCCTCGATGAGCTGGCGCGGGCGGGGGCGCGGGCGACCTTCTTCGTCACCGGCGAGCAGGTGGCGGAGGACCCGGCGCGCGTCGCCGCCATCGTGGCGGCCGGCCACGAAGTCGGCGTCCACGGCTACCGGCACCGCCACCACCTGCGGCTCGCGCCGTGGCAGGTGACGGCCGACCTGCGTTGTGCGCGCGCCGTGATCGAGGACGCCGCGGGGCGGCCGGTGACGCTCTTCCGCCCGCCGTACGGCGTCTTCAGCCTCGCCTCGTGGCGGGAGGCGAACCGCCAGGGCTGGCGGCGCGTGCTCTGGTCGCGCTGGGGTCGGGACTGGGAGGTGACGGCGACGCCGGAGAGCATCGCGCGCCGCATCGGCACCCCCGCCGCCGGCGACATCCTGCTCCTCCACGACTCGGACCGCTACAGCGCGCCCGGCTCCTGGCGCAACACGCTCGCCGCGCTGCCGCTCATCCTCGACCGCCTGCACGCGGCCGGTCTGGTCGCACGGCCCGTCGGGGAGTTGCTGGCGGCGTCCGGTGCCGCCCACGGCAAAGGATGATGGCGCGGAGAAACGGGGAGTCGGGATCGCCTCCCCATCGGTTCGGTTGACGGCGGACCGCGCCACCGATCCACGCAACGCTCGTGCTGCTGCCGCGCGACGCCCCCGCTCTGGTCGCGGCCAGTATCCCGATCGGGCCGCTGCCGCCGGGCGGGGAGGACGTGGAATTCCGGTATGCTGTGAGCGGCCGATTGTCACAATGATACCGGGCCGATGCGATTGAGAGACGGCCGTCTCCCTACCGCGCCGCACGATATCGCTATCGGGTTTACGTCCGATCGGTCCAAGGACGCGGGAGAGCCGGTCGAGGTGGAGACCAGGCGCGCCGAACCGTGCAGCTTGTCAGACCTCCTCGTCCAGCACATCCCATAGCTTCTCGCACGCGCCCAAGAAGAGCGACAAATTTTGCTGAATAAGTTCACGATGGATTCCGTTTCTGCAAAATATTGTATGGTTTGTCAGGACACGGTAATCTCCATCCGAATCAGGCGTTGACACCCATGCCGTCGGGAACCGCTGTGATCTATTCCATTCGTTGCACACAACGAGCAACTTAGCAAAATGGTTTGGGCCAAACCATTTGCTAACAATGCAGTACATCAAAAATTCTCCTTCGTTTACCGAGATGTAAATGTTTAGATCTTTCCCCTTTCTTCTGGATACTATGAAATGAATGTCTCCATCATTATCGATTTCGTACCGTAAATGCTCTGCCGCGGCTGCATCTTCTACGAGGGAACGAGAGAGTTTGGTGACTGTGGCCACGATGACGACCTCCTGCTCAATCAACGGCGTGTGAGCGAAGCCGGCTACTTCTCCGCAGCGAGCGCACTCCTTCCATGTGCATTATTTACTCCCCCTTGAGGGACCCCGTTTCCCTTGGAACAATCTCTGCGTTTCGAGGAGCACCCGAGATCGTAGCCGCGAGAACGCGGCTTCGCGATTGCCGAACATGCGTCGTCGTCCGTGCTGTGGTCGCGGACCTGCCGCGTATACGCCTAACCTGCCTGTTCACGAACACCTCGTCCGGGAGTTGGCCCGGGCAGAGCACCGCGAAGACCTGTTCCTCGTGGCGACACCAACACCAGACGCACCGCGGGACCGAGCGCCAGCCGTGCTAGGATCAGGGTCCGCTGTACCCGCATGTCGGGCATGTGCTGATGCTCCGCCGGGTCTGGCCGTGCTCGTTGTAGAGTCGCCCGCAGTGGTTGCACCGCAAGAGGGCGTGGTGACAGTTGGGGCAGTCGTCACTGAGGAACAGGGCCGAGCGGCAACACGGCGACTCACCGAGCGTGATCGCTCGAGAGAGCATGGTGCTTCCGCACCTGCTGCAGGAACTTGCGGTATCGGAAAGCAGGGCTTTACAGTTCGCGCATTCCAACATCGCTCACCCCCTCTTCCACGCCTCGTCGTTCCCGGCGGGGACAGCACAGTGCCAAGGCGACGCGAATGGGTGACGCTGCAGGAGGCGGCCCTCGACGGGTTGGCTGCCAAGCCGCGGTGCGATGAACGGCGGGCCTCCCTGCGCTGGCGACCTATGCGCGCACCATGGCGATCAGCCCGCGGATCAGGTTGACGCCGACGCAGAAGAGACCGCCCATGATGCCGAGCGTCACGGCGAAGGCCATCACCGATTGGTTATGGCCCCAGATGAGGCCGACGAGGAGCCCAACGCCGATCAGGCCGACGCTGACGATGAACGACGCCTTCAGCGGCAGCTTCAGGATGCGGTAGTACCCGTAGATCGGGAGCAGGAGGCCGAGGAGGACGAAGAGGACGAGCAGGCCGACGCCCGGGATGTCAGGCGACCCGCCGGAGGCGACGCGGTACTCCCCGATTGGCGCGAAGCCGGAGGAACCGTATACGTCGCCGAACCCCGGCCCCCGCTCGTGCAGCTCCCCGATCTTGTTGCCGGATGGATCCTTGAGGTCGAACGTCGCCATGCTGCACCCCCTCGGCGTCGCGCTCGAGTCTCTCTGTCAGACCCGTGCGATGTCGGTCGCCGCTCGGTCTCCTCCGGGACGCGCACATGTTTCCCCGTCCGACTACGGCTTCCAGCGTCGGCAATTGAGCCGCACTTCCTGCAGACGACAATTTGCGTGGCTACCGCCGAACAGAGTTGACCGCATGCTCCACTTACAGGTATGGATCACGCGGTCGGCGTTCCAGAGGCGATAGGCGTCGATCGGCTCGATGGGTTCCCACCCGTCCTGACCAGTGCGGACCAGAAGCGCCCTCACGGCTCGATCGATTGTCGTTCGGATGCGGGGATCCTCGATCGCCGATGCGACATCCTTGTATTCCGTGCCGCCGTCGTATTTGTCGGTTCGCTCTGAGAATTCCTGATACTCCCACATGCGACCCTCCTAACGCTCATGCCGCCTCGATTTACTGTTAATTCCCTCTAGGCAACGATCGTATTTGCGGGGGCGAGCGCATCGAGCCCACCGTATACCTCCCAACCTGACGGCCTTGCCCAACCGCATCTGCCCCACCACGCTCGGATGTCCGCCACAATGACGGCGCGCGGGACGCCCTTACGCGGCGAGGAGGGGGCGTACCCTCGAGCGAGCGACGGCTTCCCGGACGGCGTGTCGCCGCGTGCCAATGTGGAAGAAACAAACCGCACGCGTAGTCTGCGCCGTTAACGCGCGTTTGAACAGGAAAAACTCACAATTTCGTTCACAGTTTTGACCGCCAGGTCCGACGCGGGCCGGTTCGTTCCCGTCGGCGGGTTCAGGAGGTGTTGCGTGCGGCGTGCGTGGCCGTCCCGGAAGGGGAATGCCGCGTGGTCGCAACGCTGGCGCACATTGGGGAGCGCGCTCTGTCCGAAGGGCGCGGCGTTCGTCTCCAGGCGGCGCGGTAAATCGCAGGGCGCGGCAAGCAACCGCCACTACACGCCCGCTCTCGGAGGGAGACGTCGTCCCGGACAGGGCGCGGCAAGCCCGCGCCCATACGCGATCGGCGGACGCGTTCCGCCGACGCACGGACGTGCGTCGGCGGACAGCAAAGGAGGAGGGGCGTCCCCCCTCCTCCTTCGCCGAAGTGTCGTTGTCGAAACCGCGGCCCGCTTAGTCCTCGTGCCCGACCTCGCGGAATTCGCCCTCGACGGTCGCCTCCTCGCCCGGGGCGCCCTGGCCGCCCGGTTGGCCGTTGGGGCCGGCGGCCTGCTCCTGCCCGCCGGGCGCACCGGCGGCGCCGGCCGCCTCGTACATCGAGGTGCCGACCTGCGACAGCGTCTGCACCAGATCCTCGTAGGCCGGGCGCAGGCGATCCACGTTCTCGGGTTCCTTGTTCAGGATGTCCTTGACCGCCTGGATCTTACCGTCGAGGTTGCCGCGCAGATCGGTGGGGATGCGGTCGCCGTAGTCGCGCAGCGTCTTTTCGGCCTGGAAGACCATCGCCTCCGCGTCGTTGCGCAGGCTGATCGCCTCCCGCCGCTTGCGGTCCTCCTCGCCGTGCTGCTCGGCCTCCTGCACCATGCGCTGGATCTCGGCCTCCGACAGCCCGGAGGAGCCGGTGATCGTGATCTTCTGCTCCTTGCCGGTCGCCTGGTCGCGCGCGGTGACGTTGAGGATGCCGTTGGCGTCGATATCGAAGGTGACCTCGATCTTCGGCACCCCGCGCGGCGCGGGCGGGATGCCGTCCAGGATGAACTTGCCGAGGCTCTTGTTGTCGTTCGCCATCGGCCGCTCGCCCTGCAGCACGTTAATCTCGACCTGCGGCTGGTTGTCGGAGGCGGTGGTGAAGGTCTGGCTCTTCCGGCTCGGGATCGTCGTGTTGCGCTCGATCAGCGGGGTGGCGACGCCGCCCAGCGTCTCGATCGAGAGGGTCAGCGGCGTCACGTCGAGCAGAAGGATGTCCTTCACCTCGCCGCCGAGGACGCCGCCCTGGATGGCGGCGCCGATCGCCACCACCTCGTCCGGGTTGATCCCCTTGTGCGGCTCCTTGCCGAAGAAGGACTGCACCTGCCGCTGCACCGCCGGCATCCGCGTCTGGCCACCGACGAGGATCGCCTCGTTCACGTCGGCCTTGGCGAGGTTCGCGTCCTTGAGGGCGGCGTCCATCGGCGCCACCGTCTTCTGGATCAGCGGTTGCACCAACTGCTCCAGCTTGGCGCGGGTGAGGGTGATGTTGAGGTGCTGCGGCCCGGCCGCCGTCGCCGTGATGAACGGCAGGTTGACGTCGGTCTGCTGCGTGCTGGAGAGCTCGATCTTCGCCCGCTCGGCCGCCTCCTTCAGGCGCTGCAGCGCCATGCGGTCCTTGCGCAGGTCGATCCCCGTCTCCTTCTTGAACTCGTCGGCCAGGTAGTCGATGATCAACTGGTCGAAGTCGTCGCCGCCGAGGTGGGTGTCGCCGTTGGTGGCCATCACCTGGAAGACGCCCTCGGAGAGGTCGAGGATCGAGATGTCGTAGGTGCCGCCGCCGAGGTCGTAGACGGCGATCTTCTCGTCGGTCTTCTTGTCGAGCCCGTAGGCCAGCGAGGAGGCCGTCGGCTCGTTGATGATGCGCAGCACCTCGAGGCCGGCGATGCGGCCGGCGTCCTTGGTCGCGTCGCGCTGGGCGTTGTCGAAGTAGGCGGGGACGGTGATGACGGCGCGGTCCACCTTCTCGCCCAGGTAGGCCTCGGCGTCGGTCTTCAGCTTCGCCAGGATCATGGCGGAGATCTCTTGCGGGCTGTACCAGCGGTCCCCCATCTTCACCTGGACGTCGCCGTTGTTGGCGGCCTTCAGTTTGTAGGGGACGAGCTCCTTGTCCTTTTGGACGGAGGGGTCGTTGAACTTGCGACCCATGAAGCGCTTGATGGAAAAGATCGTGTTCTCCGGGTTGGTGATCGCCTGGCGGCGGGCGAAGCGGCCGACGAGGCGCTCGCCGTTGCCGGTCATCGCGACGACCGACGGCGTCAGGCGCTCCCCTTCCGCGTTCGGGATGACGACCGGCTCCCCGCCTTCGATCGTCGCCATCACCGAGTTCGTCGTCCCCAGGTCAATGCCAATCATGCGTGCCATCTGGCTCGTGCTCCTCTCCGCGCGAGGCGCTGCTCGCGGGCACCGAACGCGTCGCTAACGATCCGCCACCGTGGCGGACCTGTGGTGTCGCCGGTGGTGCGGGTGCGTTCCCGCCTGCTCCTGCCCTTGGCCTTGCCCTTGTTCCTGCCCCTGACCTTGCGCCGTCTCGGCGCTCGCCTCCTGGGGCGCGCTGCCGACCTTGACCATCGCCGGTCGCAACAGCTCGTTCCCGAGGCGGTAGCCGGGTTGGTAGACGTCCACCACCGTGGCGTGGCCGGCGCCGGGCTCGCTGGCGATCGCCTCGTGCTCGGCCGGGTTGAAGGGTTGGCCGAGGGCCTCGAGGCGGGCGACGCCCTGCCGCTCCAGCACGCCGCGCAGCTTGTTGTCGATCATCGCGATCCCCGCCACCCACGGGGTCTCGCGCTCCTCCGCCGGGATGGCGGCCAAGGCTCGTTCGAAGTCGTCGAGCACCGGCAGGAGCTGCTGGATGAGGGCGCGGTTGGCTTGCTCGCGCGCCTGCGTCCGCTCCTGCTCGGTCCGCCGGCGGAAGTTGGCGAAGTCGGCGCGGGCGCGCTGCAACTGCTCGAGGTAGTTGTCGCGCTCGGCGACGAGGGCGGCGACCTCCGGCGTCTCCTGCTGGGTCTCCGTTTCGTCGGCGGGCGCCGCCTCGGCCGGGCCATTGCTCCCGGTTGGGGGCGCCTGGGCCGCCGTCTCGTTCGGGTCGTGCTGACGATTCCTCACCTGTTCGCTCCAATGCTGTCGCTCGGCCCCGAGGAGGCCGTGTAGAGCTCGGCCATGAGATCGCTCATCAGCCGGGACATGTAGCGCACCGACGAGACCGAGCGCGAATAGGACATGCGGGTGGGTCCGACGACGCCGAGCAGCCCGGTGACCGCGCCCTCCACCCCGTAGGTCGAGACCACCAGCCCGAAGCGTCGCAATTCGTCCGCCGGATTCTCATCCCCGATGAAGACCTGCACCTCGCGCCCGCTCGAGAGCTGCGGCAAGATCGCGCTGATGAAGGCGCCGCCGCGCAGTAGGTCGAGCAAGCCCTGGAGGTCGGTGCCGGCGAACTCCGGCAAGCCGAGGATTTTCTCGAGCCCGGAGTGCCGGATCTCCGTCCGCTCCGCCGCGACGAGGCTTCGCAGCGCCGCACTCACCTGCTCTAGCACATAGCGCGCCATCGGGTCGGTGCCGCGGGCGTGGGCGGCGAGCTCGTCGGCGGTCAGGCCGCGCACCTCGGCCACGAGGCGATCGCTGAGGCGGCTGAGCGTTTCCTGCTCGACGTCCTCATCGAAGTGGACCATCACCTGGCGCACCGCGCTCTCGAAGGTGACGAGGATGAGGAGGGCGAGGCGCGGCTGCAGCGCGATCAGCTCGAAGTGGCGGAGGCGGGGGATGGCGGAGCGGGGGGCGGTGACGACCGAGACGTTGCCGGCGGACTCGGCCAGCACGGTGGCGGCCAACTCCATCCACTGCTCGAGCTGCACCTCTACCTGGCGGAACTGGTGGCGGATCATGATCTGGTCGCCGGAGGGGAGCTCCGGCTCGCCCATCAGGTGGTGGACGTAGAAGCGGTAGCCGGCGTCGGTGGGGACGCGGCCGCCGGAGGTGTGGAGCTGCTGGATGTAGCCGGCCTCCTCCAGCTCGGCCATCTCGTTGCGGATCGTGGCGGAGGAGACGCCGACGGGGTAGCGCTCGGTCAGCGTCTTGGAGCCGACCGGGCGCCCGGAGGCGACGTGCTCGCGCACGATGAGCCCGAGGATGACGCGCTGCCGCTCGCTGAGGGGCGGTTTGGCGCGGCGGGGGCCGCTGCGTTGCTGCACGATGACCGATTCCTCCTCGCCTTTAGCACTCTCTCGCCGCGAGTGCTAACACCGGGAGCATAACAAGGCTGCACAACCCTTGTCAAGGTGCAAGGAGCGCAACGGGTGGAACGGGTGCCGGCGGTGCTACCCGGGTTTCATGAACGCGGACGCGGCGGTGGGCCGCTGGAACGGGGTTGGTGGAGGGGCGCTTGCTTGCTGCAGCAAGCAAGCGCCCCTCCACCAACTGCCTGTGTTGCCCACGACGCCCGCGATCGGCCGGCCGTTCGCCCCACGCGGCCGGCGTCCCCCACCATCGCCGTACTCACTGCACTCATTCGAGACCCGCCTGGTTCAGCTCGTCCTGCAGGGCGCGCAGGCGCTTGTGCTCCTCGCGCAGCGCCGCGATCCGCTCCCGCCACCCCGCTTCCTGCCCCTGCTCGACCATGACGCGACGGATCGCGGCGAGGTGCTGGGCGGCCTGGCTGTAGGAGCCGCGGTTGCGCTGGGCGATCAGACCGTCGGCGAGGCGAGTGTAGATCCCGATCGCCTTCTCGGGGAACTCGCGCTCGGCCGCCTGCGCCACACGGACGTGCATATCGGGCGCGTACCAGCCCCAATCGGAGAGCGTCGAGCGGCGGCCGGTGTCGTACCGCGCCAGCGCGGCCAGCGCCGCGCCCACCTCGTTCTCCTTGAGATGGACTTCGACCAGCGACGCCCAATCCTCGCGCGCCCGCAGCGCGGCGATCAGCTCCGGCCGCAGGTTTGCCCAGAGCTCGGACGGCTGCCCCGGCAGGTGCGCCACCTCCTCGACCGCCTGGTAGCTGGCGAAGCTCGGTTGCTTGGCGAAGCGGCGGCGCTGCAGCGCCAGCGCCTTCTCCGGCAGGTTGTGGGTCGCGTAGTGCTGCACCAGCCAGGTGCGCAGCGCGTCATCGTAGATCGCGTTCTTCCCCTCCGTCTCCCACAAGCGATCCTCGACCAACCGCCGCCCTGGCGCGACGTGCTCCCCCCCGAGCGCGATCAGCTCGTTCGCGAACCGGGTCAGCTCCCGCGGCTCCGCCAGGTGGCGCGCCGCGGTGGCGGTTGCCTCTTCCACACGCCCCAGCCGCAGAAGTGCGCTCGCCACATCCGGCCACGACTCGAGTCGCTGATACTCCGCCAGCAACTCCTCGTCGCTGAGGCCGGCGTGCTCCTTCAGCATGAGGATGAAGCCGTTGATCGCCCGCCGCTCCCAGTCGCGCATGAAGTCGCTTTCGTCCGACGGGCGCTCGCCTTCCAGCCAGCGCGTGACCGTCGCCCGCTCCTCCGACGTCGCCTGGCTCGCGATCGCCTCCGGCCCCTCCTGCGCGAGACCGATGCTCCCGATCATAATGTCGCGCCGCCAGATGTCGTAGAGCGCCCGGATGACCAGGGTTCGCGTCTCGGCCGGCCAACGTTCCGGCTCCGGCAGCTCCGCCTCGGCATTGAGCATGGCCGCGAGCGCCCGCTCGGCCTCGATGATCTCGCCGGCGATCTCGCCCTCGTGGTCTTCCCACTGCACGAAGTGCTCGAGCGTCTCGGCCGCGAAGGTGGCGTAGAGCGTGGCGGCGTCGACGCGCCGTCCGGCGGCCGCGTAGGCGTCGCCAAGCGCGCGAACCTGGGACAGACTGTCGGCGATGATGCCGGCCGCCCCCCACTCGTCGCCGCGCACGCGGCGGAACGCGTTCGCGACCTGCCGCCGCACCGTTTCCGGATTGACGGCCGCGGTGGCGGCGGCGACGCCCGGCACCGGCAGCTCGAGCAGCGGATCGAGCTCGGGGGCGCGGTCGAGAAACAGCTCCACCAGCGCGATCAGCTCCTCGCGGCTCTTGCCCGCCAGCAGTGCGGCGATCGGGGGTTGGATCGCGAAACGCTCCGGGTGGTGCAGCCAGGTCAGCAGCAGGGCGACGACGTGCTTGCAGAAGCCGCCGCGCGGGCAGTCACAGGCGAAGACGGCGACGGCGGGTGTCTCGCCGGCCGGGACCAGCGTCGCCTGCACGATGTAGGCCGCCTCGGCCGAGCCCTCGCACTGGGCGCGCAAGGTGTTCCCGCGCAGCACGGTATCGAAGATGCGCCCCTGCCGGAAGTACGTCCGCCCGCGCGTGAAGCTGGCGTGGTCCGTCTGCGCGGCGATTGCCTCCTCGGTCAAGGGCACGAACCGCGTCACCGCCTCCGCCCCGGTCTCTGCCACCGCGCTGCTCATGGTGCACCTCCGCGTGGGGGATGGGGGATAGGGGATGGGGGTTAGGGAACGGCGGCGGCGCTCCCTCCTCTACGCCAACGCCACCGCCCCATTCCCCATCCCCTGTCCCCCATCCCCCATCCCCTATGCGAGTTCGTGGTACGCCCGCAGGTAGGCCCGATAGGTGTCGGGGCCGAAGCAGACGATGGTCACGCGGTGGATGGACTCGTGCCGCCAGAGGAAGGCATCGATCTCGTGCAGCGCGATGCGCGCGGCGCGCTGGACCGGGAAGCCGTAGGCGCCGGTGCTAATCGAGGGGAAGGCGATCGTGCGGACGCCGTGCCGCGCGGCGAGCGTCAGCGCGTTGCGGTAGCAACTCGCCAGGAGCGCGTCCTCGTCGTGCGTGCCGCCGCGCCAGACCGGCCCCACCGTGTGGATCACCCACTTCGCGGGCAGGTTGTAGCCGCGCGTGATGCGCGCCTCCCCAGTGGGGCAGCCGCCGAGCGTGCGGCACGCCGCCAACAGCTCCGGTCCCGCCGCGCGATGGATGGCACCGTCCACGCCGCCGCCCCCGAGCAGGCTCGAGTTGGCGGCGTTGACGATCGCGTCCACGTGCTGCCGCGTGATATCGCCCTGGACGATCTCGATGCTCGCAATGGACATCTGACGCCTCCGCAGTCGCCAGTAGCCAGTAGCCAGTAGCCAGTAGCTGGGAGCCGGTGCTGAACGAGTGTAGCGCTGCCGACCGCGCCGGACCGCTGACGACTGGCTACTGACTACCGGCTACTGGCTACTGGCTACCGGCTACTTCCGTCAGTGCCCCTCGTGCTGCAGCGGGTTGCCGGCCTCCTGCGTCGTGATCGGCTCGGTGCTGACCTGCCCGTCGGTCTGCACCAGCGGCGTCCCCGTCTGCATGCAGTACCGCTCCAGGCTGGCATAGTCCGCGAAATATCCTTGCTGGGGACGATGGGCGCCGCTGGGGAAATGGTCGATGTGCCCGTTGGCGAGGTTCACCACCTGCGTGTTGTACGGGATCTCCGGCGCGAAATAGACGTTGACCCCCTTCGCCTGCAGCTCGTGCGGCGTGCTGACGTCGAAATTGCCTTCGGCCCACGCGAATCCCTGCACCATCGCTCCGCTCCTCATCGCTCGCGGACCGCGCGGCCCCGCCCCATTGGCGCGTCCGCCCGGCCGCCGGCGACCACGGCCGCAGGGCGCGTGCCGGGCATGCTCAATCGCGGGAGGCCGCCATCTCCCACGACCACGCCGCCGGCGCCTCCTCGATCAGGCGCGGCTGCCGGGCGCGCTTTTCGGGCGACAGCCCGGCCTGGCGCAGGACGGACGCCGGCAGGGGCAGGCGCTCCAAGGCACGCGGCTCGACCTTGATCGCCCCGCCACCGTACGACTTGGCGACGAGCGGCAGGTTGGCGATCGTGTCGGGATGCCGCAGCACGG
>Ga0070739_10007108_pt1 | contig 12021 bp, 9 predicted proteins | sample Coa_R1_7_FD_66445 | JGI IMG/M metagenome (GOLD analysis project Ga0070739, IMG submission 66445) | Surface soil microbial communities from Centralia Pennsylvania, which are recovering from an underground coalmine fire - Coalmine... | ecosystem: Environmental > Terrestrial > Soil > Unclassified ... | reverse complement strand
GGTGAAAGATTTTGATTGGACAAGCTCAGCGAAGATGGGCTCAAAGGTGTCGAATGCAGAGACGGCGACAGATCTCGTAACCTCTATATTCAATTTCTCAGCCTTGACGAGGTCGCTACGCCATTTGGCATCTAAATTCTTCCGCATATCGGATAACGACACGCTTAGATCAACAATGAAGGTGTCCCGAGGTCGGGGCTGATGGTAAGGATGAAAGCCTTGCGCTTGCAGGCAAGCCCTCTGCGCATGCAGCCAATGCCCACCCCGAATCGGTGGAATTACGCGCAAAATCATTCCGCGATTGTGCGCGTATTCCCGCTTAAGCGCATTTAGACAGTAGCTGTACCGTTCGGAGCAGAAGTCTCTGTCCAACGCTATGATGGGGCCGTAGTTCGAGTAGGCAATCCCGAGCGGCAGAAGGGAAACTCTCTTCACACGAACATTTGCTAACCCAATCAGTTCTCGGTCTCGAAATATTCCAACGAATTCTGAGCTCGACCGCGTCTGCGACGCTGCAGCATCGGCAAATGCTCCACACTGCCGATACGATAGGTCCCGAAACCGCGGCGCGAGGGTGGCCCACTCATCGCGCGTAATGCGTTTTATGGAGCCCGTTTCGATCACGGTTGCGGCATTAACTTGCATGTTCGACGAGTGCTGGACGGAAAAAAGAGACGCGGCTACCGGTTTGGCATGAGAGTCCAAGGATTGACGCCCCCGCGTTGAAAGATGCGCTCGTGCGGAATTGCACATTGCGCCGTGCCCGGGAAGGTACGGCCACACATCGATTAAGGTGCGACGGTACGCTTTCGGGCAAGATTAACATACCTCGATTAACGCGACAGTCAAAAAATGTTCGGAGCACTGGACATTGGCAGTTAATAGGAATACTTCTACTCGAAGCTGAATGTTAGCATGTATCCGGGCAGCGTTAGCCCTATCATTTGCTGCTCAAGTATGTTATCTTCGGTGCAATAACGTTAATGGTCGAAGCCGGAACCCAAGTGACAGCGTATCATAGGTCCGCAGGCGATCCCGATCGCAGGCAGCGCATTTCCCGCGAAATTGCTGTACTGGTAGAGCCCCTTTCGCGGGCAGCTGACGCTATTCGGAGCGTGCAGAGCCGCTTGCAGCGGCAATTTTTAGACCAAGGCATCCGCTCTTTCGCTTTGGTTGGGGACGCGGATAATCGCGGAACCAGTCTCGTTGCTGCCAACCTTGCCGTGGCGTTTGCTCAAACGGGCTGCCGTACTATCCTCCTAGACGCCAACTTCATTCGACCGCGGCAAGCGGAACTGTTCTGTCTTTCGCCGCAGCAACACGGGCTGGCCGACTGGCTGGCCACGGATCAGCCCCCCTACGATGGCGCCGGATATGGCTATCCGGCTCTGCCAAATTTAATCGTCGTTCCGGCGGGTCAGCAATCGGCAGCCGATCTTCTCCAGCAGCCGAAGCTCGTAAGTATCATGTCACAACTTAGTCGCCTGTTCGATGTGGTGATCTTCGATGCCCCTCCTGCGACGGACCTTGCCAACTGCATTGCCGTCACCGCAGGGGCTGAACGCACGATCATAGTCGCTCGCCTGCACGAAACAGCTCTCAGGACGGTGCGTCAGCTTGAGTCACTAGTAGAGCAGTGTCACGGGAAGGTAGAGGGAATCATCCTGTCGCGATTTTAGCGCTGCAGCTGGTCTCTAGATTTTGTAATTCTGATGATGTTGTCCCCAGATCGCTTGATAGTTGGAAACAAAGCCGTGGTCGGAGTCATCGGCCTCGGGTACGTCGGTCTGCCGCTTGCGTTATCGGCTTGTAAGGAAGGCATTTCCGTAGTCGGCTTTGATATCGATCCGGTTAAAATAGAATATATCAACTCCGGGCGGAGCTATTTGCACCATATTTGCGCAGAGACCGTTTCTGCAACGGTCAAAGCTGGAAATTTTGCCGCAACCACTGATTTTTCGAGGATTGCAGACGTCCACGCAATCATCATTTGTGTTCCAACTCCCCTGACTGCTCATCGGGAACCAGATCTAACCTATGTAGAAAGAACCGCGAAGGCCATTTCACCGTATATCAGACGCGGTCATCTGATCGTTTTAGAATCCACGACTTGGCCGGGAACCACTGAAGAGATAGTCAAGCCGATTTTGGAGGAGTCTGGGCTCAAATGTGGATCTGATTTCTTTCTTGCGTTTTCCCCTGAACGGGAAGATCCGGGCAATGAAGCCTTTTCGACCCAGGCAATACCGAAGGTCGTTGGAGCAGATGATCCCATTTCCCGAGAGCGCGCTGTCACGCTCTACCGCTCAATAGTCAAAACCGTGGTGCCTGTATCTTCGGCGAAAGCGGCTGAGGCTGTTAAATTGACGGAAAATATCTTTCGTGCCGTAAACATTGCGCTTGTCAACGAATTGAAGATCGTCTTTGACCGAATGGGCATTGACGTTTGGGAGGTAATTGAAGCTGCAAAAACCAAGCCATTCGGATACATGGCGTTCTATCCGGGACCGGGATTGGGCGGCCATTGTATTCCCATCGATCCCTTTTACCTAACGTGGAAGGCCCGGGAATACGAGATATCGACTCGCTTCATAGAGCTTGCTGGTGAGATCAATACGGGAATGCCACGGTATGTGGTTGATCGATTGGCGCAGGCCTTAGACAAGCAGGCAGGAAGAGGTGTCCGCGGCGCGAAGGTCATAATAATCGGGGTTTCGTACAAGAAGAACATAGATGACACGCGAGAAAGTCCAGCATTGAAATTAATCGAGTTGCTGGAAGAACGAGGCGCGGAGGTGGGCTTTTATGATCCTCTTGTCGCCTTCATTCCCAGAACACGCGAACACCCACAGTTGACCGGCCGCCCAGGGAAAAAATGGCTTGAGATTCTGGAAGGTAGTTATGACGTTGCTCTGATCGTGACAAATCACGACGGCATCGACTATGGCAGCCTATGTGACAGCGTGAAGCTCGTCGTGGATACACGCAACGCCTGCGCGGGGCTAATTAAAGACAATGTCGTTAAGGCCTGACTTTGAGACGTCTTTCTCTCGAGTGGACGAAGATTAGGACAATAAGCAGCGAGCAAGCGGCAATATCGCTCTCGAATTGCGGCTAATTGGGACAGGGCATGTTGCAACTCGCGAAACTGGGTAGGCAATCGAACGAACCGGCTGTCAATGCATGCCTTGTTGGCGCCGCGCCGGATACTTCGAACCTCGGCGTTACGGCCCTCGGCGTTTCCACCTTGATGGGAATAGCAAGGCGCGATCCCCGGGCAAACATAACGGTTTTTGACAATGGGCGCGGTGTGCGCCCGGCCTCGCTAAGGTTCGGCGACAATACGTTCAAGTATCAGCTTTGCGGAGCTCAGAATACAAGGCGGTACTACAGGCGGGAAAGTTACTGGAATATGCGCGTCTCAGGCTGGTTTGGCCACTTGGGAAATACGGCCGCGAAAGCCCTTTTGCATGCCGATGCGATCCTTGACGTGAGCGGTGGTGACAGCTTTTGCGATATGTACAGTCCGAAAGCATTTCGGGCAAATATATTTCTCAAGCGTATGGCGCTTAGTCATAACCTGCCGCTTATACTTTTGCCACAGACCTATGGACCATTCACCCACCCGAAGCGAAAAAGAATTGCCGAAGAGATTGTTAAACGAGCGGCTTTGGCTTGGGCCCGAGATGCGCGGAGCTTTGACGTGCTGTGCTCACTTTTAGGCAAAGACTTCGATCCCGACCGACATCTGCGGGGTGTCGATTTGGCGTTCGGCCTTCCGCAGCGTCGGCCGGAGCTCTCTAATGGGCTAGCAGATTGCTTGCAGACCGACCCGCGCCCGATCGGCATCAACGTCAGCGGCCTCATTTACAATGATCCCATCGGCGCCATGTCGCACTATGGCCTAAAAGCGAATTACCGCCAAATTATCCAACGCTTGCTTTCCCGACTGCTGCACGAAACAGACCGCAGAATCATTTTGGTACCCCATGTGCTGTGTCCTGCCGGGAACGTGGAATCAGATCCGGCCGCATGCGTAGACGCCTTTGATACTGTATCGGACACGCAAAGAGCCCGGATCACGATCGTACCGAGCCACTATGATCCTTGTGAAATGAAATGGATAATTGCACAAACGGAATGGTTTTGCGCGACGCGAATGCATGCGGGGATTGCCGCTTTGTCGTCCGGAATACCAGCCGCAGCAGTAGCCTATAGCATAAAGACCCTTGGAGTGTTTGATACATGCCGGCTCGGAAATTGCGTATCGGATCCGCGATCTTTGACGACTGACGAAGTTGTTGAACAGCTATTGAATTCCTGGAGAGAAAGAGGACAGGCGTCCAGCATCCTTCAGGACGCATTGCCCGTTGTCTTCGCAGCGGCGGCACGACAGATGGACAAGCTTTGCGAAAGCCTAAAGGGTCTTTGCCTCCATTAGAAAATCGTGCAAGCAGCTTACATGGATGTGTCCATAGTCATTGTCAGCTGGAATACGCGCGAGGTTTTGCGCAACTGCTTAAATTCGATTTTTGCCGAAACAAATGGAATTCATTTCGAAATATTCGTGGTTGACAATAACAGCGCCGACAAGTCGCAGGAGATGGTGTTCCAGCATTTTCCCAATGTTAAGTTGATTAGGAACTCCACAAACCGCGGTTTTGCTGCTGCCAATAATCAAGCCATACGGCTGGCCACGGGGCGCTACATTCTTCTCCTCAATCCCGACACCATTATACTCGATAACGCGATAACTCGCTGTATAAGCTATGCTGACCGGCGCACCGATATAGGCGCGCTTGGCTGCCAAGTACTGGAAGGTGACGAGCGCATTCAACGAACCGGATTTGCGTTTCCCACGCCCTGGCGCCTCTTCCTAATACAGTCAGGATTGTCCAGGGCCTTTCCTCAATCGAGGATCTTTGGGCGGCCCGAATTGGGCTGGTGGGATCGAAACTCCGACATGGAGCTCGATGTAACTTCTGGAATGTTTATGCTGGTTCGTCGCGAGGCGCTCGAACAGGTCGGACTTCTCGACGAGTCCTACTTTGTTTATACTGAGGAAGCTGACTGGTGTTATCAGCTAGCCCGCAAGGGTTGGCGACGTGTATTTACAACGTGCGCGCGAATAGTTCATCTTGATGGGGGCTCCAAGAGCACCTCTCAGGTCAGCACCAAAATGTACGTACAAATTCAGAAGAGTATGCTGATCTACTTCAAGAAAAATCTTGGCATTCGTTCGTGGCTTGTCGGGAAAGTGATCTACATCGGCGCGAACTTAATACGCGCTATCGCATGGTATCTCCAATCGGTTCCCAACCATGATGCGTTGCTTCGACAGCGATCTTTCGCGGCTCTCGCTGCGCTTCGATTTCACGTGCTCGGGATTGAGCCGTTGTGAAGTATTCAAATGACGATCTGGCACTTACGCTTCGTGATTCACAGGATGGAATTTCTGCAGAGCTATTTGGATCGTTTGCTGCCACAGGCGTCAGCCGCGATGAATGGGATCAGTTGGTTTTGAAATTGGATGGCGATGTGTACGCCACCTACGACTGGTGCCGAATTTGGTGGAAGCATTATGGTGCGAATCGCGCCTTGCGCATCTTTGTGTTTAGACGTTCAGGTCATCTTGTGGGCGTTGCCCCCATGTTTATTGAGAAGTTCGGTGTAGGCCCGCTGAGCGTGAAGATAGGCAAGCGAGTAGGGTCCGATTTTGCACTTACGATCTTCACCTTGCCAATCGCCGACGATCATATTGAAGCCGCATACAAAATTGTCGTTCGTGCCCTGACTTTGATGGAAGAATGCGATGTCATCTCATTCAGTTTCATGCCTGGCGGAGATCGAACGCGAGCTGGCCTTAGGAGGGCGTGCAAAGACCTTGAGAAGTTCATAACAGTCGTTCGTGATGCACCGGCCGCGCCGCACACAATTTTTGAATTGCCTGATACGGTTCAAAAATATCTATCGGATTTGCCCAAACGCTATCGTCAAAACTACAGGCGGCAGCGACGAATGCTCGAAAGCACATCGAACGTCGTGGTCGACGTGGTCCACAATCATCCTGAAGTTTCCGAAGCATTTCAAGCGTTTACAGCCCTTCATGCAAGGCAGTGGCAAGCCGAGGGCCTGTTGGGACATTTCGGCGATTGGCCAAGCTCGAGAGCTTTTAATACCGAGTTGGTGGCCGAATTAGCCAAATTGAATCGAGTAAAAATGACGCGTATTTTTTCTGACAGCGAACTCGTCTCAGCGCAATATGCTTTTGTTTTCGGAAGGCGGTGTTTTTGGCGCTTACCTGCGCGTTTGCCTCATCACGAATTCGAACGATTTGGACTGGGGATACTGGGATTGGTTCACCTCATCGAATGCATGATAGACATTCAGGTGAAGGAGATCGAGGCGGGAGTGGGACACTACGATTACAAGCTGCACTATGGCGGCAAGGAGTCGGCTGTGAGCTCGTTCGCTGTTGTCACAACCCGCCCAAAGGGGGCTCTCCGCGGCCGCGCGTTTCTCAAGCTTTCGCAGTTCATTCACCTGGCCTATTACCGGCTTTGGCGTTTGAGAGTGGCATCTTACCTTCCGATTCGAGGCCCTCTTTCGCGTACGTGGATCCGATCGCGATTATAGGAAAGGATTTAATCAGCCGTCGTAGGTCGACTGCGGTTCGATGGGCGTGACGAACGATTTGGAAATTTGCGTCGCACTCGGATAGGAGTTGACCGGGATGCGTATTCGCCAGTGGGGGAGCTGCTGAGAACGCTTAAGATGCCATAATCTTTCACAACGAAAGGTTATGCCGCGGTTCCAGGGCTCGATGGTAAATATGAACAGCAAGATCTCGTGTGGAGAGATGGGCCGTAGCCCCAGCCAAATCATGCTGGACTGGTCGTCTCGTTGGCGCGAGCCAGAGTTCTCGCAAAGCACCGGATTACCCATATTCTACACGCAATCGGGGCGAGCCGCGATGCTGCTTGCAGCACGGCTGTGGAACCTCGCGCGGAATGACGATGTACTCGTCCCCGCCTACAATTGTGGATCTGAGATAAGTCCACTCGTCGCCACAGGTGCGCATGTCTCGATGTATCGTGTGGACAGATATGCACGGGCGGATGTGCATGACATTATGCGTCGAACCACCGCGCGTACCCGATTGATCGTCGTCATTCACTATTTTGGAAAGGCCGCTGACCTCAAAGAGTTGGTAGAGTTTTGTCGCGAAAAGCAAATAAAGCTGATCGAGGATTGTGCGCTGTCGCTATACAGCCAATCAGTTGGCCAAGTCGGTGACGCGTCTATCTTTAGCTTTCGCAAGTCACTGCCGGTGCCAGACGGCGGTGCATTGGTTTTGCGGAGTGCGATCCATAATGCAGCCCAGTTGATTAGTCCCGTGCCTACCTCGATAATCGCACGCAGCGCCGCGTCCCTTGTTAAAAAATGGCTGAAAGCTAACTATGAGGGTGATAACCAGGCACAATCGGCGGTCGCCGACCCGCCCGACATTCCTGAATCATATTACTGCCGGCCGGGTCAGCAGGTATTCGGAATGTCCCGATTGACTCTCGGGCAGCTCAATCGCACCTCGTCGCGCGACGTTGTCAGCCGTCGGAGAGCGAACTTCATCCACCTCCGGCGCCGGTTAGCCGCGGTGAAAGCTGTCGAGTTTTTGTGGGACGAAGAGGGGTTACCAGACGGTACGTGCCCACTTGGATTGCCAGTACTAGTCGCCGATCGACGACGCTGGGTGTTTGATTTGAGGGCCGCTGGAATTCCAGTCACCCGATGGTGGGAGGGCTATCATCGAGGTTTGGATTGGACAGAATTTCCCGAAGCTCGCATGCTAAAGGATCGTCTAATCCTACTTCCGGTCCATCAAAATCTGACATGCCGCCATATGGACCGTATTGGAGATGTTATGAGATCTGTGTCCACCACCATTCGGCAATGAGCAAAATTGTTGGCGCAGTCATTCCGGTTCTTTGCTGCCTATTCGTGGGCCCAAATCCCGGCGCCAGGATGATGAAAGTCGTATCGGCTAATTATCCGGCCTCGGTCATTCAGAATCATCTTCAGGCGGTTTACGACCTGAGAGAATCCGGTGCTGTCGGGCCGCGCTCGAGCATCACCAAAGTTCTTGGAAGAACGCCGTTCCCCGCGAATTGTGGTAGATTCGAAAACGGGATCGTTGCGATCACCTCGTCTTGCACCCTGTCGAATTGGGATTTTACGGGAGCGACGATTGCGTTTAGCGTTGAGGGAAGTTCGACAGCAGTCACAATCCAGGATTCGCTGTTTAGTCTGACGTGTGGCTCGAAAACGCCCATTTACGGAATCGAGATTTCTGACACTGAGACCATGCCTATAGTCCACCTGAGTCACGATAAATTCCAGGGGAATCGGTGCAATGACAATGATGCGTGGTCTGCCGCGTATTACGTTCGCGCCGGCGCCTCTCTCGTCATCGACCATAGTCTTTTATTAGACCTGCCGTTTGATGTGGGCAAATGCACGAACAGCAGTCTGACGATGACAAGCAATTATATTCGTGCTTATGGATGGAACGCAAATGCTGACGCTGACGCACTGCAGAGCATCAGCTGTGTCGCGGACATTGATGGCAATTTCTTTGACATAAGCGATGGAGCGCCTCTCTCTTTAGCGCACAATTTTCCCGGCACTCCAGCCAATTCCGCGATATTCGATACGCTGGACGTGCCGAGCACTCAGAATGGAGCGCTGCGCCTGACGAACAACATTTTCTACGGATATGGACTGTACGGTCGGACCTGCTGCAGCAACACGAATTCCGCGGCTAACGGACTGCCTTTCAACGTCATATTGGGTTGCAACAATCATACCGTTCTGGATTCAGTATTCACTCTGAGTGAGACCATCGAAAACAATGTCATTCAGAAGGGAAATCAAGGATATTACGTGAGCGGTGGCAATCTGAGATCGACCGCGTGTATTGCCTCTTGGGCGCGGAATATCGACTATGATACCAGCAGGATAATACCAGAACCCAGGTTCTAGCGACGCGTTCCCGGAAGTTCGCAGCGTGTTCCCCATCAGCGAGAGTGTCGTCCCCGGCGGAGCTTGTCGCCGTCTGCTCTGACGTCGGAATTCTGGATCGCGTTATGTCAGGGCTTCCCGGTGTAATTGCCCCCTGGGAGAGGGAAGAGCGATGAAGGCCCTCTTGTTTCGGACGCCCAGACCAGAGACGGGTTCATTACAAGACGGACGCCGCGCGGGGCGCGAGCAGGCCAACAAGCTACCTCCTGCGATCCAACTCGGCCTTAGTGCACCGACCCCAGCCCATAAGAGCAGGGAGCAGTGCTCAATCCTTTGACATGGTCGGGGAACGCGATCCAGCTCATGTAGCGACTTGCCATATGCTTGGCGCGCTATGGAGACTTCGCTGCCACCGCATGTGTTGACGTTTCGTCGAGTGCGGCAGAACGCTCGATTCTGCAAAGCCCGATAAGCAGTCCGGCAACCGCCATTACGAGTTGCTGGTTTTCCTGTTGTGCAAGCACCCACCTAATGACCAGGAAGGCGATAAAGAAGACGGAAATTGCTCCAGCCAGTTTGCTGCTTTTCGTTCGGCCAAAAAAGTAGAGCTTTGCCCCTATAATGATGTTCCACCCTGCTAGGCCAAGGAAAGACAGTAGGGCGATGACTCCGCTATCGAGTGCGATAAGAAGAATTCCATTGTCGAACGTTTCATGTCCATTTTCACTCGCATAACCAACCGCACTGCCGCCGGAGGCGACGCCATATCCGAAGATCGGACTGGCGGCAATTTTCGGATACGCTTGTTGCCTTTGCAGCGCACGAGCCGCATCGCTGGCTTCGGTTTCCCCACCGCCAATGACCATACCATGAAGTCGGCCGCTCACGGTCAGCGCGGCCGCAAAGCCGACCAGCAATAGTGGGAACATCAGCACGAGAACCGGGCCGATTGTACTTTTCGGTGTTCGGAGCCAAGTGCGAAAGGCGAAGTAACCAGCATAGGTCAATCCTACAAGAAAGAAACCGACCATGCCGAGACGCGAATGTGAGACATTGATCGCAGGAAAACTCAAAATGACAATTCCAAGAAAAAAAGCCCTAATGAACAGGTTTTTTGCCTCCAACACCCAATGGACCGCAAAAGGCAGGCAAAGCGCGAGAAATTCCGCGTAACTGAGCGACACAAAGAAATGGCCTTGAACTCGATATTCTTCCGAATTCGCAAGCTCCCTTGTTGCTCCTTCCAATAGACCGGCAACGAAGCGCTCGTCGGCCGAGAATCCCGGCGGGACAAAGTGAGTCCATACTACTTGATGGGTATGCGCCTCCCTTAGACCGATCAACATTTCCAGTAAGGCGCAAAGTGGAATCACGACCGCGAGCAGCGTCACCCGCTTCGGGGTCGTCGCCAATGACGCTATTGCTAGAAATGCCCCAAAGTCCATCAAAAGGAAGTTTCCGACCTTCGTTGCCGACTCGCTGACATCGCGCGACAACGGAATACTAGCGATCATCATCAGCAACCATATTATTAGGAAGAGAAAAGGCGCTTTATTTGCTGTGAAATCTTCCTCGATGTTGCGCCTCATGGTTTTCGAGTTGAGGACGCAATAAAGCCATAGAACCAAAAAGATTGTCATCAAGACGCGAGGAAAGTTTAGCCACGGCAGTCCTGGGAGCCGTAAGGCAATATACCTTGGCCAAATGGCTGTAATGATCACCGTTATGAAGAGAATATACCAAGACCACTTGGATGGGACTGAACGTGGCTCGGCCATGGCCCAGAACGCGACAACGACCAGCAATGCCGCGGGCGCCAACAAAACGAAGCTTGCACCTTGCAGGTTGGCAACCAAAAACCCCAATACGACGCCTGAGAAAGCCACTGCAGCCGCCCAAACGATGACGCCCGCGGTTGCTTGTCGTTCTGAGGAAGGATCAATAATCGAACTCATGCTTCCGGCGACTTCCGACTATGCAGGCTACGACCGTTGAACCCAACACAACACGCTATGCACAGTGCCGGGAGATGCGAACGTTGATACACCAAACTGTCCTCTCCTTAAGAGGCAGACAAATCGTGCTCAACGCGAGAGTCCTTAGGCTTTCCGCTCCATGATGCGGCGGCCGAAGTCGCCGGTCGGGAACCGACAGTCGCCTGCAACCGCTTCAGCGATAGTGATGGCCTTTCTATGAAATGCCATGAGGCCGCGGCAAGCACCAAAGTTAGAGGATATGCAATAATCATCATAGTGGCGAGTGATATTCCAGGCATCGACGCAATTAACACCTGTTGGATCGGAAAGGCATAAATATAGATTCCATAGGAATAATCCGGCGCCGATCTCGTCCATCGAATCCATTTGCCATTCGGAACGACGGCAAGCCAAATAGTGATGTAGGCTGTACCAACATTTGCTATCGGCGCGAAGAGCGGCGTGCGCACTGCCGCTGCCATGGCCGCGAGAAGGCCGATCAGCACCACCAGCTTGATTGGGATCTTTTTTTCAAATTCAGAGTACAAACTGCCCAATTGAAAGCACATTGATAAGCGCGCAAGTTCATAGGCCATTCCTATCTTATCACTGGACTTGTCGTATCCCTTTATGTCGAGCCAAATCAGTAGGCCTGACGACAAAATGATTCCCGCGAATAGAGCCGTTCTCCGCAAAGCCTGAACCTTAAATAATCCCGCGTATCCGGCCAGTGCAACGCTGACGTAACAAAGGAGCTCGTAGCGAAGCGTCCACAGAGAGCCGTTGACGCTTTGCAAAGGGTTGCTAAGGAAAACCCCCGGTAGGTCATATTTGACGAAGATGATGCTCAAGCAGCCCAAAAAGTATCGGGCGGTTTGGAGGTCGGTGAGGTACCTCGCAAAATTTAGCGTCGAGAAGGCGATGCCGAGAATAGGGACGATTATCAGCAGCATAGCAAATAGGCCCGGGATAAGGCGAAGGAAGCGAGCGCAGAAGAATGCAATCAGAGACGGCTTGCGTTGCCAAC
>Ga0070739_10007107_pt1 | contig 12022 bp, 9 predicted proteins | sample Coa_R1_7_FD_66445 | JGI IMG/M metagenome (GOLD analysis project Ga0070739, IMG submission 66445) | Surface soil microbial communities from Centralia Pennsylvania, which are recovering from an underground coalmine fire - Coalmine... | ecosystem: Environmental > Terrestrial > Soil > Unclassified ... | reverse complement strand
CATTTGGTGCAGCACCCTTGCGAATAGGTTTTTGCCCAAAGCTGGGTTATGCTTTGCCTGTTCATGCAACCTGTGGCGACCAAAATTCGCAGCGCTGAAACAATGGCGGAACTTGAAAGTCTGCGGGAAGAATTTCGTGCGCGCATCAGCACGTCGCGCAGGCCGCCGGTTTTTACGTCGCGCGTGGGCGTGGTGCTTTCCGGCGGAGGCGCGCGCGGCGCGTATGAAGCCGGCGTGCTCATGGCCTTTCAGGACGCTGAAGTGCCCACGCACATTATTACTGCAACTTCGGTTGGCAGCATTAATGCCGCATCTTATGCTGCTCATGCTGAAGGCCCGGTAGGCAAGGCTGAAGCGCTTGTAAACGCCTGGCTGGAACTCACTCCCGCCACGCTCGGCATTGACTGGTCGCGTTATATCTTCCTCCTTGCCGGACTAGTGGCTGCCTCGGCCGGCATCGGCAACTTTCTCTGGCTCTGGATGCAGGCGCACGGCATCTTTCTGCACGCGCATCATCCAATGCTTACATGGCTGGCTTTGGGTGTTGCCGGAATTTCCATTCTCCTTTTCGCCGATAAACTTTCTTACGTCGGCTACGTGATCATGAAGTTTGTTCGCAAGAGAGACTGGGAGCCAGACTGGCGCAAGACCTGGGTTTCACTTGGCGCCAACGTTCTGGTCTGGGGCTTTCTCGTCCTGTTTCTCGGTTTTACCTATATTCACCTGCCTCTGGAAGAGAATGGCTCTTTCCAGCTCAAAACGCATGTTCCGGTGATTTTTGCCGTCCTGTTTATGCTGGCGTTTTATCGCGTGCTGCAGGACCCGCTCAGCAAGCTAAGCCATAAGTTCCTGCGGATTCCGCTGCGTACCGGTCTGTTCCCTAATTTTGATCGCATCAAATTCCTTCGCGCCCGCATTCCTGAAGAGAAGCTGCGCAATTCCGCGATTCGCGTCATCATGACCGCCACCGATATTCAGCGCGGCATCGCCCGTTTCTTTTCGAATAAACCTGTTGAAACGCTTCTGCGCGATCCCGGTGTGCATGCGGAATTTGTCATGCGAGAAGTAGAGCAGCCGCAAGATCTGGTGCTGGCTGCCGTGGCCTCTTCTTCTTACACCTTTGCCTATGAAGCCGTCACAATGGAAGGCCGTCTCTGGACGGACGGCGGCATCATGACCAACCAGCCCGTTCTGCCTGCCCTGCGCCTGGGCGCCGACGTGCTTTTTCTGGTGCTGATTGCGCCGCTGGAAGGCGAAGACCATGCCGGTGAAATCAAGACCTTTCTGGATGTCGGCGTTCATGCCGTGGACATTCTCGTATCCAAGAACTTCAAATCGGATATCGCCCTGCTCAGCAACATCAACCGCCTGTGCGCCCTCTACGCCACGGAAATGGGCGTGAAGCCGGAGCAACTGGAACTGGAAGTGGGCAAGCAGCGTTACCGCTTCGTCAAGTTCTTCAATATCGCTCCGCAAAATCCTCTCCCTGCTGCCGCGCTCGATTTTGATGCAGAGATCATCAGCCCCATCATTCTTCAGGGATACCGTGATGCCGGACGCACGATCCAGATGTTTCTGGAATATGAAGCTTCGCGTCCCACCCGCGAATCCCGCCGCATGGTGCGCCTTGCCGCCGAGCGCCCCGAAGGCAACTACCGAATGGCCCCGCGTTAGCCACCGGCACGCGTTCTAAATCCCAATACTGCTCTAACAACGATCTTCGCGTTGACCTCGCTTTCAACGCCCAGTCCGATCACTCAATATCCATCTTCTTTCTTTTCAGATCAGTGTTCATCTGTGTTAATCAGTGGTAAGTTTTACTTTTACTTTCCAATCACTAGACCACCAGATCACCCGGGTTCGTAAGCCGGGGTTGAATTTAAAAGTACTTATGTGGCACAGGCACTCTTGCCTGTGACGAAGCCGAATAATTTAAATTTGTCATCCGAATCCTCGTTAACGAGAGTTTGCAGGCGAAATCCCGAGGGAAGTCGAGGGCCCTGCGAGAGCCATCCCGGCAATGCAGGTTCTAGCCATGCGGGTCCGGGTGCCCCATCCTTTCGCAATGTTTGCGAAAGGGTGGGATAGAACATTGCATGTGTTAGAGGAGAACTGCGACAAGGCGTCACTTAATTATTTTCTCCGCGTCCCTGCGCCTCGGCGGTGAGATTTTGATTTCCAAGTTTCGCTAAACTTCTCGCCGCCGCTTTCGCGCCTTGATCACATGGTCCAGCACGATAATCGTTCCCACCCACATCGTAGCCGCTAGATATCCGCCCAATACATCGCTGGGATAATGGACGCCCAGATAAATGCGTGAAAGCCCAATTGCCGCCACAAGCACGGCGGCAACAGTCCAGATCAGAATGCGCCATGAGAGCGCCTTGGTGCGTGCGCTGAGCAGTCCGGCCAGTACGCCATAAAAGCAGAAAGAGCACAGCGCATGTCCGCTGGGAAAACTATAAGAATGCGGCGCTACACCAAAGAAGGCGACAGGCCGGGCGCGATGGTAAGCGTATTTCAGTGCCGTATCCAGTGCCAGTGATCCAGCGGTGGCAACGGCCAGCCAAAGAGCGGCGCGCCGCCAGCGCAGCCATGCAAAAAAGCCAAACGCAATCAGCAACTCAAGAACCAGGAGGTTGTAGCCGAGCAGCGAGATAAAAGTCATCGCACGCGTCATACCGGGCGAGGCAAATTGATGCACCCAGTTGCGGACAGACTGGTCAAAGTGCTGAGTATCGCCGCGTAACACTTCGCCGCCAAGCCAGCTAAAGATAAAAAGCGCCAGCACCGCAAAGGCAAGGCTTGCCACAACTGCAATTTCAGAGAGCAGCGTGGGCTCAATTATCTCTTCCGGGCCGCTCAGTTGTGTATCGATCTCAGCCATGGCGCGCCTTTGCTGTATATGCAGTGATGAATTCATCCAGCTTGGCCAGTAATGCTTCATTGCCGGCGCGCGGATAAGCTCTCAGCTTTTCTTCATACATCGGCAGGTTGAAAAGAAATGATTCAATCTTTTCTTTGGTCAGCTCTTCCCACCACGCGCCATAACCCATCTTGTTGACATAATAGGCGTTGAATGTCTGCTCAAACTGGCTCTGAACCGGAATAGCAAGGTATGGCTTGCCCAGGTGCAGCGCCTCGCTCACCAGTGAAAACCCTGCATTCGCGATTACTGCTTTTGCGTTCGCCAGGTCCTCGAGAAATCCATCCATGCTCGGTTTTTTGAACAGGATGCTCCCCTCTTGACCTTCGCGGCCAAAACCATAAGCAATGAATTTGCAGCGGACCTGCTTTAGCAGCGCCGCCAGCTCTTTGGATGGTGAAGTCACATATACTAATACATGGTCGCCTGCCTGTGGGCTGGCCGTAAGAACTTCCTTCCTTAGAATTGGAGGAAATAGAAATGTGTTTTTCCGCTTCACCGGAGCGGGGAAAAAAGAGAGCACCAGATAGGCGTCCGCGCGTGGCGTCATCATGCGCGTGACCAGCTTCACCGTTGCCATGTCGCGCCGGAAACCATGCGGCATGGCTAGACGCGTATTGGTAATGGCATGCTGGTTGTCAATGGCGATGATGGGCAGGCGCTTGCGATGTCCCACATGGCAGGTAAGCGGCTCAAAGTCCGTGATGATCAGTTGAATATTATTTTCTTCCACCATCCGGGAAAGCAATTTCAGACTGTGTGCTGCGCGCGGCGCTTTCATCAGATTGCTGGCCAGTGTGCGCTTATAGCGTACACGGTTGTTCACGTATGCCAGCCGCAGGCCAAAGATTTCCGTAACAGGAAAGCTTTCGCTCAGATTGCGCAGGCCGCGGTCAAAGGAAACAATATGGACTGTGTGCCCCTGCTTTTGCAGGTGCGTGATTACTTCCTTTGCGCGCGTGGAGTGGCCTGAACCTTCGCCATTGACCCCATAAAGAATGTTCGCCATGCAGGGAAGAGTATATCTTTCACGCTCAGGCAGAGGTCTGGGAATATTTTCTGCGCAGCTTGTCCAGTGAGCTTAATCCGCGCAGCACCTGGTTAAAGTGTTCAGCATTGCGAGTCACAAATTTCAATGTGTTGCCGCGAGAGAGATAAGACTCCGGGTTGACCTGTTCAATTTCCTGCCAGAACCAGCGTTGCATGCGCTTGAGATCAAAGGCGCTGCCATTACGGGAATAGGCGGTTTGCGCCGGGCCAAGGGTAAACCAGTCATACTTGGCAAAGACCTTCATATCAATGAGCGGAGAGGAAGAATCAAAGATGTACCACTCGTTGAAAATCTCAAACGGAATGGCGGAGACGTTGTCCCCTACGGGAATGTGCATGGACCTGCCGGAAAATTGCCAGCCGCGCTGGATTTCATTTTCCGTAAGCGGAGGGGGCCCGGAATCAAAGGACGTAATCACCACATTCTTTTTTGCCGCAACGGCAGGGCATACCTGCAGCACGTCATAAATCTCATGCGCTGAGGTTTCAAGCCACCTGTATTCACCGTGTGTCCCGTGAAACATTCACTTCTCCGTATTCAGTCACGCTGACTTGGCTTTGGGCTGGCTTAATAACGCCTCCCACACACCTTCAAAATCAATAAAAAATGCTTGTACCTTCAAATGAGGAATCTGCGATTGCAGAAACTCCACGGCGCGGTGCAGGTCCTGCCGGTGGTGTTCAGCCTCCCGGGCTACGTCATTGTCAAAAGCCTGGAGTCCGCCATACGCCCCGCAATCGGAATGCAGCATCAGGATCACCGTGTCGGTATCGTGCAGTTTGACCGATTTTTGAATCTGGTCCAGTACAAACTGGCGGTCTGCTTCACTCTCACTTCCCGCGAGGCATTTGGCTCCTCCCGCAATGCGGATGGGATCAAAATACACTACGCCAATTTTTTTGATCAGCTTGCGCAATGCCATTTCAAAACGATTATCAAAGCACCAGACGATGGCCGCGTCGCATTTGTACCTTTCGCGCGGCGACTGAAAATGAAAAAATTTGCGAATAAGGCACCTCAAAATGCCCGCCCATTATAGTGGCAAGCGGAATCTCCGTCTGCAAAAATCATGCTGCCGGAAAAAGCCTCAGGCGGAAACATGGTCCAGACGCAAATAGGATGCAAAATCTGGCCGCGCGCCTCTCCCCGCCGTATACTTTCTTTCAGTTTCCCCGGAGAAAATTCATGAACCTTGCCCAACGTTGGCCCAAGTTCTGTCTTGCCAGTGTCTTGCTGAGCCTGATTTTCTCAGCGCCGGCCGTGGCCTCCAGCATCACCTTCAGGATCACGCTGCCTGCTTCACAACAGCAACCGCTTACCGGAAGGCTGTTTGTAATGATCGCCCGTGCCAATGATCCGGAGCCGCGTTTGCAGGCGGGCTCTTGGCGGTCGCACACTGAATTCATTGCCGCCGATGTTCAGGGCTTGCAACCAGGACAAGCCGCAACGCTTGACTCGCTTGCGCTTGGCTATCCTTATAAATCTGTGCGTGAGCTTCCGCCGGGCGACTATTATGTGCAGGCGCTGCTCAACGTTTATACGCGCTTTCAGCGTTCAGACGGCAATACAATCTGGGGCCATATGGACCAGTGGGAAGGTCAGCAGTTCAATAAATCTCCGGGCAATCTGTATAGTGACGCGGGCCACTTCCATCTTGATCCGCTTACGGGATATGAAATCCGCCTGGATTTAAACCATGTGATTCCCACGCCGCTGCCGCCCGGTGACACGCAGTATGTAAAGCACATAAAAATCCAGAGCAAGCTGCTCACCCAGTTCTGGGGACAGCCGATTTATCTTGGCGCAACCGTGCTTCTGCCGGAAGGCTATGACGCGCATCCTAACGCGCACTATCCGGTGCTGTATGAGCAGGGGCATTTCAGCCTGCGTGCGCCGCTTGGTTTTGCCACGGAGCAATCGCCCAATGATCCGCCTCCGCGTGAGGGCCGCATCTCCGGTGCAGAGTTATACCACCGATGGGCAGGCGCAAATTTTCCGCGCATGATTGCCGTGACTTTCCAGCATCCCACCATTTATTTTGACGACTCTTATGCCGTGAACTCCGCCAACAATGGCCCGTATGGCGACGCCATTATGAATGAGCTGATTCCCTATATTGAAGAGCATTTCCGCATTATCCGCCAGCCCTATGCGCGCGTGCTTACCGGAGGCTCCACGGGTGGCTGGGAATCTCTGGCATTGCAGGTCTATCATCCGGATTTCTTTGGCGGCACATGGACTTTCTATCCCGATCCGGTGGACTTCAGCCGTTACATGATGGTGGATATTTATAACGATAGAAATGCATTTCTCGCCCCGAATTACGACCCGCCGATTCCTGAACGCCCCATGGAGCGCACGGCAGAAGGCCAGGTGGATATGACTATGCGGCAGATGAGCCAATTGGAAGATGTTCTCGGCTCCCACGGACGCTCCGGCCAGCAATTTGAAGCATGGGAAGCCGTGTATGGTCCGGTTGGCGCGGATGGTTATCCTAAACCTCTGTGGGACAAGACTACGGGAAAAATTGATCCTACCGTTGCAGCCTACATGCGCGAGCACGGTTATGACTTGAAAGACTATCTGCAGAATAACTGGCTCACCATCGGGCCCAAACTTGTGGGCAAACTGCACATCTACTGCGGCGACATGGATAACTTCTACCTGAATCTGGCGGTGTACAAGCTGGAAGATTTCCTGCGCAGCACCAGCAATCCGCCTTATGGCGGATCATTTGAATATGGCCGCCCGATGAAAGGCCACGGCTGGTCGCCCTTGAATCAGGCAGAACTGCTGCGCGTAATGGCGAACCACATTACGCTCAATGCGCCACAAGGCGCAGACAATTCATGGAAGTATTGAAGGGAGCAATTGCCATTTGTAATTAACCGCGTCTATTGAGGAGAGGTTCTTCTATACGCACGCCATTCCGAGGCCGAGCTTAGAAATCCGATCGATCTGCTACTGCGAGGCCGAGGAAACTGCTCCGCTGCTCAATGGACTAATAAGTGATTGCCGAGAGAAGATTGAAGGAGAACTTGAGGCCATTTAAGAGAGCCACGGATCACTCCCCAATATCTTCATTCCATAACTTTGGGTTCTTGCGGATGAATTCTTCCATCATCTGAATGCACTCCGCATTCTGGAGAACTTCAACCATCACGCCGCGCGAGCGCAGAAGCTCTTCTTCGCCCATGAATGTTTTGTTCTCTCCCACAATTACCGTTGGAATGCCATACAGCAGGATCGCCCCAGAGCACATGGAGCACGGTGAGAGCGTGGTATAAAGCACGCTTTCGCGATAGACCGATGCAGGCAGGCGTCCGGCATTTTCCAGCGCGTCCATTTCACCATGCAGAATGGCGCTGCCGTTCTGTACGCGGCGATTATGGCCGCGGCCAATGATCTTTCCGCCATGTACAATGACTGAGCCAATGGGAATGCCGCCTTCCTGCATGCCCTGACGGGCTTCTTCAATGGCTGCCTGAAGAAAATCATTTTTGGATTGCATCATGTTTACTATTGCATACCTCAAATGAATCATTCAAAAAATATACAAATATTTACCCGCTGCCTCTGCGCCGCTCCCCAGCTTTCTCTACGGGACTGCATGGAAGACGGCCCCATGGCTGCGCTGACAAGCTAGTCATCTGTTTGTAAGCGATGATCAGGGAGCGCAATGCCGGACACATACGTTATGAGGCGCATTATCCCTCGTACCTGACGCACAGCTCGGGAATAAGAGAGATGTAGAAGAGTTAAGACTTCCAGTACATTCGAAGCAGCTGCCTACAAGAAAATTCGCAACAAATTGCGCAAGAAATTTTTGTTGGTTCGATCTAGCTAATAGAGGGATGTTCTCCTGGTGGGCAAGGCCGGATAGGGCCGCAGACAGAAGCGTGAACTCCTTCTGTCAGCGGCCCTCTCCCGGAGGTGGTGCAGAGGCGAGGCGGTCGCGCGAACCAGCGCGGCCGCTTTTATTTTTACCCACGTACTTGCTGCGCGCTTTCACCGCTTAGACCAGTTTCCACCTTTTTAGATTTCGCTTTTTTAATAGCTGATCAGAATTCCTCAACTGAACATGTTTTGATAATGCCGGTACCAGTTGCTCTGGAAGAGTTGTGCTGGATCATATTGCCGTTTGAAATCCAAAAACTGTTTGAATTGCGGATAGCAACTTTCCACCTGGTCCTTCCGCGCAAAACGATGGTACGTGAGGTAATAGCAGCCATTATGCTTGATGGCAAGATCAATCAAAGACCGAAAACTGCGGCCGGCATTTTCTATCCCATCAGGATCATGTGTTACATGCAGGTTGAACACCACGCATGCATAGCGGTCTTTGGCCCAGGGCAGAAAGCTTTCATCATCGCGCTCAATCAGCCGCACCACGCCGTAAATTACATTGGCATGTTCACGGCGCAAAGTCTGGGCTGCTTCGGTCATAAAGTCCACCAGCGCTGAACGCGGCACGTCAATTTCCGTGATCATTTCCGTGGCAGGAACGCGAGCATGCATTTTACGATCGAGCTCTTTGTGATAGTCATCCAGGTAGCTGCCGAATAATTGCGAATCGGACCAATACACCTGGCCTGAGGTTTGCAGATAACGTGTGGTATAGATTTCAAAGGCGCGGCGCTTGTAAACATGCGTGTAATATGTGAGCCGGGCCCAGTCTTCAGGGCTAAAGCGTGTGGGATTTTCCGTAATCGGGGTATTGGCAGGAACTTCCTGATAACAGGAAAAGACGCCGCGTTGCAAAAAGCTTGGCCGGTTTCCGTCCGTAGCGAACTGGAAATCACCATATAGATAACCATCTTTGATGCGCTGCTCAAAAGCGTCGGGAATATCCTTCAGATCGCGAATCTCCACAATCCGGCGCACTTTTGCGCGATTTCTCAGGCGCAACTTGACTGAGGTGACCAGGCCAAACAGGCCATATCCGCCAATGGCCAGCCGAAACAATTCCGGATTGTCTTGCCGGCTGCATTCGTGCAATTCACCGTCTGCATCCAGCAACGTGAACGATTCCACGTTGGCAATAATTGGCTTCTGGTCCAGCGCGCGTCCGTGAACGTTGGAAGCCAGTGATCCTCCAAGCGTGAATTTGTCCGCGCCGGTTTGTTTTTGTACAATCGCCCATTGCTTTTCCTGGCCGGCTTGTTCCTGGTGCAAATAACCAATCAATTCCGGCCATTGGATTCCGGCTTCTACGTCAATCAGGCCACGTTCACGATCAAAGCTCAACACGCGCTTCAGGCTGCGCGTATCGATCAAAACAGAATTTTCGGCAAACTGCTGTCCACCCATGGAGTGCCGTCCGCCCGCGACAGAGATAATTTTGCCTGCCATTCGCGCGTTGCGAATCATACTGCGGCACTCATCCAGTGAAGCGGGGATTTCCACGCGTTGTACTGAAGTTACGTTCAGTTGCGAATGAATATCATTGACCTGGACTCCGCCGGATGCAGCGGCAACTGGAGCAATCGCTGGAACTAAAGTCTTTTTGGCGGCGCAACCGCCCAGATACACTGCGACGGCGGAAAGCAGAGAAGACCTGAGGAAGTCGCGTCGTGAAAATTGGTGAGAACTGTGGCTTTTCATCTGATTGTCTCCTTGTCTGCATGGGCCGGCGCTGAAATCGGCGATAGCACGGCCTCGCGGCAAACGTTTCCGGCAAGCAAACGTTATTTCGGAGAGAAAGCGGGCTCAAGCGGCATGGAGCGGCAGCAGTGGAATGTCGTGGAATGTCGTCAAAAAGAAAAAACGCCCTCGGATTATGAGGGCGTTTAAGTTGTTCAGAGATTAGCTAGCGCGGTTTCTTGTCATCCTTTTCTTTGCCGCCCCTGCTCTCATTGCCATGCTGCGAGGACGAGCCTGAATTGTGAGACGCGCCAGAGTTATTTTCACGAGGCTGGTTCGCCTGATTGTTGTGCGGCGCGGGTTCACTGTCATGCATTGGGCCCGCGGGCTGGCCACGGCGAATGTTATCCACCTGTTGCGGCTCCAACGGACGTCCGGGATGTTCCTGCATCGCTCCCTGACGCTGCGAGAAGGATGGATTCTGCTGCGGCGCAGGGTTCTTCGTCACTAGCGGTCTGCGATCGGTAGGCGGGCCACTCGGTGAACCATTGCCACGGTTTTGTCCCGCAGGATTGTTGTTCTGCGTATTCTCACGCGCGGTCGGTGGACCACTCGGATTGTTCCCACGTGTCGGCGGGCCGCTCGGATTATTTTCCCGTGCGGCAGGCGGAGCCTGCGGGTTTTCACGGTTTGGCGGATTACCGCGATTTTCTAAGTTGCGATTGTCTACGTTGCCACGATTTTCCACATTGCCGCGGTTATCCGGGGTACCACGATTCTCAACGTTGCCCCTGTTATCGTTGCCATGATTCTCAACATTGCCGCGATTTTCTACGTTGCTCCGGTTTTCCGTGTTCCCTCGATTATCGAAACTCCCACGGTTCGTCGCAGGCGGATTGTTTCCGCCGTTAGCAGGGGTTCGTCCTACTTCGGCTGGGCGTGTTTGTTCCTGCACAGGTCTGTTCTCATTGCCACGCGGGGCTGCACCGGGGCGATTTCCATTGTTGCCGTTATAAACTGGAGCACGGCTTTCCACGCGGGGACGAGTGCGCTCCACAGCTGGGTGCGTTTCCGGGGCTCCCGCGTGCACAGCGCGCACGTCAGGATGAACATCAGGGTGCGCAATTACGCGCGCTCTGCCAATCGCTTCCGCGTCAACACGCACAGTTTCACGCGCCACTGGACGGCCTCCACGAAATACCTCAGTGGAAACAGCCGTGGGCGCAACGCGCTGGTAAGCATAGTGAATGTTTTCAACATTGCGAACATTGATCACGTTCACAATATTTACGTTCACCCGCACATTGGTTACGTTGACTTGGCGCAGATAAACGTCGCTGTGGTGATACCACGGGAAATATGGATCGCGCGGGCCAAGCGGGAACCACACTTGGACTCCGGCGCTAGGGCCCCCAACAAATGCCACCAAAGCAGGCGCATAAACCGGTCGAATTGCCACGGCTTCTCCGGGTACCCAGCCCCAACGTGAGCCAATCAGCGCCCAGCGTCCATAATGGAACGGAGCAAAGCCCCAGGGCTCATCTTCAACCCAGGTCCAGCCCCAAGGCTCAACCCATGCCCAACGTCCGTAACGATATGGGGCCCAGCCTACAGGCACCTGTGCGGGATACCAAACTTGTCCGTAATCCGGGGTCGGCTGCCATTGCCCGTATTGATCCAGGTCTTCATAGCCGGGAACATAAGGGCCCACATATTGCCGGGAAGCAGAAGAAGTAAAGCGCCTGTCGCGGTCATTACACCAGCGGTCAAAATCATCACTGCCCGGATTTGAGACATCGGCCATCTGCACCTCGTCCTGTCCGCTCAGCTTTACGGATTGTCCGCTATGGATTGTCTGTGAAAAGCCGTTCCCGCTGATTTCCAGGTCGCCGCTGTTCACCGTGACCAGCGTAGTGTTGTCATCGGGATACGCTTCCACTCTGTAGCTTCCGGGCCGCAGCAGAGTAAGTGCCGCGTTGGGCGTATCGATCTCCACCGAGTTGCCCTGCATGATGTCATAGGCGCGAACGCGCAATGTTCCCTGCGCCAGTCCCAGCTGCACAAGCTGATCAGATAGATTCGTGGTGGTCAGGTCGGTCGTGGCAGAGAGACGCACGGCAATGTTGCCAGTCTCCAGTTCGGCGCGGCCGTCCCGGTCGGTATAGACCCGGTCGCCAGTGGTCAAGGGATAATTCATCACTGCCTGGCTCCACTGGTCTTCCCCGGAAGGCTGAAAGGAAACAGTGCCGCTGAGATAACCCAGGCGGGCCACGCGTCCGGGAGGATCACCGCCGCCCTGATATTGATCGCCTTGATTTTGATAAGGATCGCCCGGCTGTGAACCGGGAGGCGGACCGCCTTGAGCAAACACTTGAACGCTCAGGAACGCCATGCAAATCGCTACTGCCAACCACAGTTTTTGATTTTGCGCTCTCATTGAAATTAACCCTCTTTTTATCTAC
>Ga0070739_10007106_pt1 | contig 12023 bp, 10 predicted proteins | sample Coa_R1_7_FD_66445 | JGI IMG/M metagenome (GOLD analysis project Ga0070739, IMG submission 66445) | Surface soil microbial communities from Centralia Pennsylvania, which are recovering from an underground coalmine fire - Coalmine... | ecosystem: Environmental > Terrestrial > Soil > Unclassified ... | reverse complement strand
ACATCGAGTATTGCCGCGCGCACGGCCACAAGGGGCTGCTCGCCCACGGCTTCCAGGTGCTGTGCTACAGCGCCGCCGGCGCCGGCACCTTCGCCCATGTCGTCGGCGAGGCGCTGGTTGCCTTCATCGAGCAGTCTGCGAAATTCCTCAAGCCGGTCTATCCCGGCGATACGCTCTATCCGCTGCTCACCGTCGCCGCGCTCGTTCCGCAGCGCACCACCGGCATCGTCACCGTCGCCTCGGCGATCCGCAACCAGCGCGGCGAGCTGGTGCTGGAAGGCGAGCAGAAATACCTGCTCAGAAAGCGCAACTCTTAGAATTTATCTAAGTTGTATTTCGAAGGCTTACCCGCCTATACGGGTCCTTGATAATCGCAACGGTTGTGTCTACGATCTGCTCGCTTCAAAAACTCGGATTGAGGCATCAGCAATGTCGCTCAATCCCTATTCCGGGCGGCTCGCTCACACTTTTTGGGGAGCGGGAGTAGTCGATCGGCTGGAGCAGGGTGTTGATCCTGTCGTCGACGTGCCGTTTACTCTCTCTCGTACCGATGCCATCGGTACCGCCGGTAGCTGCTTCGCGCAACATATCTCGCGAACGCTCGTTCAGCGTGGGTTCAACTATCTCATCACGGAGAAGTTTCAGGGGGAGTTCGGCACAACCGACGAAAATTACGGAATGTTTCCGGCCCGGTTCGGGAACATCTACTCACCCCGCCAATTACTGCAGCTTTTCGAGCGGGCTTACGGTCTGCGCCAGCCTCGGGCGGATTGGTGGCGCGGCAAAATCGGGGGGTTCATCGACCCATTCCGGCCCCGCATTCAAACGACAGGCTTTCCAAGCGTAGAAGCGCTGCATGCCGACCGCGAGCGCCATCTTGCTGCCGTGCGCCAGATGTTCGAACAATGCCAGGCATTCGTATTTACGCTGGGCTTGACGGAGACTTGGATGTCCAGCGTCGACGGCAGCGTGTATCCTCTTGCTCCCGGTGTAGTGGCAACAGAGATGCCAGGTGCTGACGCGAAATTCCATAACTTTGGTGTCAACGAGACAGTTTCGGACATGATCGAATTTTTAGACCGATTGGCGATGGTAAATCCTCAGGTCAAGGTCATACTGACGGTCTCACCGGTCCCCCTAATTGCAACGTATGAAGATCGGCATGTGCTGGTATCGACCATCGCCAGTAAAAGTATCCTACGTGCGGCTGTGGAAGAAGTCATTCGTCAGCGGCCGGACATTTCGTATTTTCCTGCCTACGAGATTGTGACGGGACCCCAAGCTCGGGGCAGGTTTTACGGGCAGGATTTGCGTGAGGTAACAACGGCAGGTGTGTCATACGTAATGTCCCTGTTCTTCAGGCACTATCTTGCCACCGACATCGACAATTCCACTAATACACCCGACGCATCGGCGCAAGATGTCCGGTTAAGTATGGAGGATCAGCAGCGCTTTTCCGACTTGGCAGCGATCATCTGTGACGAAGAGGCTATTGCTCAATGAAAATTGGCGTCATTGGAAACTGCAGCGCTTCAGCAATCGGCATGACGTTTCAGCAGTTATTGGAAGATTGTGATGTTTTTTCATTTGAAGCGAATGCTGTACTGCGAGCAAATAATTTTGATCATGCATTCAGTGTACTTAAAGAGTGCGACATAGTATTTAGCTTGCCCCTGCCAGATCAATATGGGATTCTTGCGTACAATAATTTGAAAGCCGAACATAAAAATGTCCAGCGGCTTCCAAATATTGTGTTTACTGGATTTCATCCGGACTGCATTTATTGTAATTATAATGATCATTTGTTTGAATCGCCTCTTGAGGTCTTACACTCGGCCATCATAGCGGCGGCGTTTTCATTGCATTTTAACCCGCGCCAAACATACGATCTATTTAATGATCGTGTCTATCGCCAACTTGGTTACTTCGATGAATTTGAAAAAGCAAGAGTGTTTTTGAGTAATATAATGCAAGGGTGTGGCCTCGATTTGAGCGCGGAATGGCCTCATTGGATGTCGCGGGGTGCATTCATGTATACTACTAATCATCCGAGGGCGATAATTTCTGCGCGAGTTGCTACGCTAATGGCGATCAAATCCGGATTGGTTCCGCCGGGGACGCCGGTTCCTGAACCCCTGATGGAAGAACTAGCCCTTCATACGATATGGCCGGTTTATCCGCCGATCGCGGAGGCGCTCGGATTTCGGGGAAGCTATCTTTTCAAGAAGCAGGGGCAGCCGGACCGCAGGGGAGGGGGGGGAGTGTTTATGAGATTAGAAGACTTGATCGAACGCAGTTTCGACATGTACCAGAAATACCCAAAGGAGATGTTCACCATTCCTGCTGTCGCAAGAATTCAAAGCATACTGAAGAAATGTAACTAAATACCGTTTCCGAGCGCTTTCGCCAACACTGCGGCCGCTTTTCGGCACTGTTCGGCGGTGACGTCGAGATGGGTCACGGCGCGCACGGTCTGCGGCCCCAACGCGGAAATCAGCACGCCCCGGGCCTTGGCCGCGGCGACCACGGCGGCGGCGTCGGCGGCGCGGAAGACGACGATATTGCTGTCGATCGTCGCGGGATCGAGGCCGATGCCGGCGGCGAGCAGCCGGGCGTTGGCGTGATCCTCGGCGAGCCGGGCGAGGTTGTGGTCGAGCGCATAGAGCCCGGCGGCGGCGAGGATGCCGGCCTGGCGCATCGCCCCGCCGAAGCGGCGCCGCGCCGTCACCGCCTCGGCGATCAGCGCTGTCGTCCCGGCCAGCACGCTGCCGACCGGGCAGCCGAGCCCTTTCGACAGGGCGACCGAGACCAGGTCGAACGGCGCCGCCAGCTCGGCGAGGCTGCGTCCCGAGGCGACGGCGGCGTTGAACAGGCGGGCGCCGTCGAGATAGGCGGGGATGCCGGCGGCGTGCGCGGCGGCGCAGATCGCCGCGGCATCGGCCTGGGGAAACACCCGGCCGCCGGACAGGTTGTGGGTGTTCTCGACCGCCGCCAGCGCGGTTGGCGGAAACACGATATGGCCGCGCGGCTTCAGCGCGGCGCGGAACTCGTCGGCGGTGTAGAGCCCGCCCCGGCCGGCGACGCAGAACTGCACCCCGGAATTGGCCGCGGCGGCGCCCGCCTCGTGCCACATCATGTGCGCATTCTCGCCGACCACCACCTCCTCGCCCGGCCGGGTCAGCAGTTTGACGGCGATCTGGTTGGCCATCGTGCCGCTGGCGACGAACAGCGCCGCCTCCTTGCCGAGCAGCGCGGCGATGCGCTCCTGCAGCCGGTTGACCGAGGGGTCCTCGCCGTACTGGTCGTCGCCGACCGGCGCCGCCGCCATCGCCGCGCGCATCGCCGGCGAGGGCCGGGTGACGGTGTCGGATCGCAGGTCGATCGCCTCGCTCATCGTCGCTTCCCGCCTGGTTTCGGGCGAGGCTAAACCAATCGCGCGGGGTTGCAATCGGCTGGCGGGCATGGTGTCATCGCGCATGGCGGTTTCGCCGTGTAGGACGGTCTTCCGGCTTGTTCGACGGGGCTGGCGCGGCATGGTCTGCGCCAGTTTGCTTTTGGCCGCGCTCGGCGCCGCGGCGGCGGCCCAGGAGACCCGCTTCTTCCGCATCGGCACCGCCGCGACCGGCGGCAGCTTTTTCGAGATCGGCGGCGTCATCGCCAGCGCGATCTCGAGCCCGGGACAGGCGCCGCGCTGCGGCCACGGCGGCGGCTGCGGCGTCCCCGGCCTTGTCGCGGTGGCGCAGGCGACGCAGGGCTCGCTGGAAAACATCCGCCTCGTCAATGCCGGCCAGCTCGAAAGCGGCTTTGCCCAGGCCGATCTCGCCGGCTGGGCCTATACCGGTAGCGAATTGTTCCGCAAGGACGGGCCGATGCCGCAGCTCCGCGCGATCGGCAGCCTGTTTCCCGAGACCTTGCAGGTCGTCGTCCGCGCCGACAGCGCGATTCGCGGCATTCGCGGGTTGAAGGGCAGGCGGGTGGCGCTCGGCGGCCTCGGCTCGGGCACCGTCGCCAACGCCCGCGTCCTGCTCGCCGCCGCCGGGCTGCGCGACACCGACGTCCAGCGCAAATATCTGCGCCCGAGCCAGGCGGTCGAAGGGCTCCGCGCCGGCACGCTCGACGCCCTGGTCATCGCCGGCGGGGCGCCGGTGCCGGCGGTGCAGCAGCTGGCGACGACGACGCCGATCCGCCTGTTGCCGATCGACGGGGCGATCGCCGAGGCGCTGCTGCGCGAATTCGCCTTCTACCGCCGCGCGACGATCCCGCCCGACACCTATCCCGGCGTCGCCGACGAGACCGAGACGGTCGGGTTTCACGCGCTGTGGCTGGTCTCGGCCGCCGCCGATCCGGCGCTGATCTACGCCATCACCAAGGCCTTGTGGAACGAGGCGACCGGGCGGCTGCTCGCCGGGCTCGATCCGCTCGGCCGCAGCGTCCGTCTCGAAGACGCGCTGGTCGGGCTGTCGGTGCCGCTGCACCCGGGCGCCGAGCGCTTCTACCGCGAGGCCGGCATGGCGCTCGACGACCTGCCGCAGGCTGCGCCGGAGTCTCCGCAAACCCATGTCGAGGATGGCAGCCGATGAGCCTGATCGAGCGTTGGCGCGACTACTGGACGCCGCGCGAGGCGATCGACCCGTCGCCGCGCGTTGCCGACGAGGTCAAGACCACGACCTGCTATATGTGCGCCTGCCGCTGCGGCATCCGCGTCCACCTGCAGGACGGCGCGATCCGCTACATCGACGGCAACCCCGACCACCCGGTCAATCGCGGCGTCATCTGCGGCAAGGGCGCCTCGGGCATCATGCAGCAGCAATCGCCGGCCAAGCTGCGCAAGCCGCTGATCCGTACCGGCCCGCGCGGCGCCGGCGAGTTCCGCGAAATCTCGTGGGACGAGGCGATGGAGACGGCGCTGTCGTGGCTGTCGCGCATCCGCGCCGACGATCCGAAAAAGCTCGCCTTCTTCACCGGGCGCGACCAGAGCCAGTCGCTGACCGGGTTCTGGGCGACCCAGTTCGGCACCCCCAATTTCGCCGCGCATGGCGGGTTCTGCTCGGTCAACATGGCCGCCGCCGGGATGTATACGCTGGGCGGCAGCTTCTGGGAGTTCGGCGAGCCGGACTGGGAGCATACCCGCTTGTTCCTGATGTTCGGCGTCGCCGAGGATCACGATTCGAACCCGATCAAGACCGCCTTGTCCGGCCTGCGCCGGCGCGGCGCGCGGTTCGTCTCGGTCAACCCGGTGCGCACCGGCTATTCGGCGATCGCCGACGAATGGATCGGCATCCGCCCCGGCACCGACGGGCTGTTCGTGCTGTCGCTGATCCACGAACTGCTGAAGGCCGACCGGATCGACCTCGACTATCTCGGCCGCTACACCAACGCCGCCTGGCTGGTGATCCAGGCCCCGGGCGAGGCGCGCGACGGGCTGTTTGCGCGCAATGCCGAGGGCGAACCCCTGGTCCTCGCCGCCGCGGGCGGGCTCGCCGGGGCGTTGCAGCCGGGGGTCGCGGCGCGCGTCGTCGGCGAGGCGACGCTGCCGGACGGGCGCCGCGCCGTGCCGGTGTTCCAGCTCGTCGCGGAGCGCTATCTCGATCCGCGATACGCACCCGACGCGGTGGCCGAGACCTGCGGCATTCCGGCGGCGACGATTCGCCGCCTCGCCGCCGAGATCGCCGAGGTGGCGTTCGCGCAGGAGATCGAGATTCCGGTGGCCTGGACCGACTGGGCCGGGCGGCGCCATGCGACGATGCGCGGCCGCCCGGTGTCGCTCCATGCGATGCGCGGCATCTCGGCCCATGCCAACGGCTTCCACACCTGCCGCGCGCTGCACCTGCTGCAGATGCTGCTGGGCACGATCGACGTGCCGGGCGGCTGGCGCTACAAGTCGCCGCATCCCAAGCCGTGCCCGCCGGGGCCGAAGCCGGCCGGCAAGCCCGGCCAGGTCGCCGCCGGCCAGCCGCTCGGCGGCGCGCCGCTCGGCTATCCGCTGGGGCCGGAGGACCTTATCGTCGACGAGGCCGGCAGGCCCCAGCGCATCGACAAGGCGTTCTCGTGGGAGGCGCCGCTCGCCGCGCACGGGCTGATGCACCTGCTGGTGCGCAACGCCTGGGCCGCCGACCCCTACCCGATCGACACGCTGTTCATGTACATGGCCAACATGGCGTGGAACTCGGCGATGAACACCGCCGAGACGCTGCGCATGCTGACCGACATCGACCCGGCGACCGGCGAGTACAAAATCCCGCGCATCATCTATTCCGACGCCTACCGCTCGGAGATGGTCGACTACGCCGACCTGATCCTGCCCGACACCACCTATCTCGAACGCTGGGACTGCATCTCGCTGCTCGACCGGCCGATCGGCGGGGCCGACGGCCCGGCCGATTCGATCCGCCAGCCGGTGCTGGCTCCCGACCGCGACGTGCGGCCGTTCCAGGACGTGCTGATCGAGCTGGGCGTGCGCCTCGGCCTGCCCGCCTTCGTCACCGCCGAGGGCGCGCCGCGCTTTCCCGGCGGCTACAAGGACTATATCGCGCTGCACGAGCGCCGCCCCGGGGTCGGGCCGCTCGCCGGCTGGCGCGGCGAGGACGGCGCGGCCCACGGCAAGGGCGCGCCGAACCCCGCCCAGCTCGAGCGCTACATCGCCAACGGCTGCTTCTGGAAACACCGGCTGCCGCCCGAACAGCTTTATTACAAGCACGCCAACAAGGCTTATCTCGAAGGCGCGGTGGCGATGGGGCTGATCGATTCGGCCGAGCCGATCGTGCTGCAGCTCTATGTCGAGCCGCTGCAGCGCTTCCGCCTCGCCGCGCAAGGCCACGGCCCCCTCGTGCCGCCGGAGCGAGACCGCGCCCGCATCGCCGCCTATTTCGACCCGCTGCCGATCTGGTACGAGCCGTTCGAAGAGAGCCGCATCGACCCGGCCGCCTTCCCGCTCCACGCGATCACCCAGCGGCCGATGCAGATGTACCATTCCTGGCATTCGCAGAACGCCTGGCTGCGCCAGATCCTCGGCGCCAACCGGCTGTTCGTGCCGCGACCGCTCGGCCGCAGCCTGGGGCTGGCCGACGGCGACTGGGTGGCGGTGTCGAGCCATGCCGGCGAAATCCGCGCCCAGGTCAAGCTGATGGACGGGGTCAACCCGCAGACGGTGTGGACCTGGAACGCGATCGGCAAGCGCGCCGGCGCCTGGAACCTCGCCGCCGACGCGCCCGAATTCACCCGCGGCTTTCTCCTCAACCACCTGATCGGCGACCTGCTGCCCGGCGCCGACGCGATGCCGAACGCCGACCCGGTCACCGGCCAGGCGGCGTGGTACGATCTGCGCGTGCGCATCGCGAAGGCGCCGCCGCCCGAACCGGTCGCCGCGGCGCCGCCCGCGGCGGCGCCGGCGGTGTCGCGCTACGGCGCCATGTTCGTCGCGGCGCGGAGGCGGCAATGACCGATCTGCCGCCGCCGGCCCCGGGCGCCAAGCAGCTCGGCCTCGTGATCGACCTCGACATCTGCGTCGGCTGCCATGCCTGCGCCACCGCCTGCAAGGAATGGAACACCGGCGGCCACATGGCGCCGCTGCCCGATTTCAACCCCTATGGCAGCGACCCCTGGGGGGTGTGGTTCAACCGCGTCCATTCCTTCGAGGACGGCGAGGGCGAGGGCGCGCGTACCGTGCATTTCCCGCGCTCGTGCCTGCATTGCGCCGAGCCCGCCTGCGTCACCGTGTGCCCGACCGGGGCTTCCTACAAGCGCGCCGAAGACGGCATCGTCCTGGTCAACGCCGAGATCTGCATCGGCTGCAAACTGTGCTCCTGGGCCTGTCCCTACGGCGCCCGCGAGTTCGACGAGGACGAAGGGGTGATGAAGAAATGCACCCTGTGCATCGACCGCATCTATAACGACAACCTCGCCGCCGAAGAGCGCCTGCCGGCCTGCGTCATGGTGTGCCCGACCAAGGCGCGGCATTTCGGCGATCTCGGCGACCCCAATTCGCCGGTATCGGAGATGGTCGCCGACCGCGGCGGCGTCGAATTGATGCCCGAGCTCGGCTATCGCCCGGTCAACCGCTATCTGCCGCCGCGGCGGCGCGCGGCGCCCGCCGCCGCCCCGCCGCCGGAGGCGGCGCCCGGCGACGCGCCGCCCGAGCCCGCCGGCCGGCTGTTGCGCTGGATCGACAGAGTGCTGTCGCGCTGACCATGCATCCCGCCTTATCGATCATCTTCTTCACCACCGCCTCGGGGGCGGGGTTCGCGCTGCTGCTGCTGCTCGGTATCGGCGCGCCTCTCGGTCTGGTGCCGCTCAACCCGGGGTTCGCGGTGCTCAGCCTCGTGCTGGCGGCGCTGCTCGCGGCAGGCGGGCTCGCCTCGTCGGCGCTGCATCTCGGCCGGCCGGAACGCGCGCTGCGGGCACTGTCGCAGTGGCGTTCGTCGTGGCTGTCGCGCGAGGGGCTGTTCGCCGTCGTCACCGTGCTGCCGGCGGCGGTGTTCGCGGTCGGCTGGGTATTCTTCGGCGCGACCGGCGGATTTGTCGGGCTGTGCGGCATCCTCGCCGCCGTTTGCTCGGCCGCGACGGTCTATTCCACCGGCATGATCTACGCCTCGCTGAAGCCGATCCGGCAGTGGCACAACCGCTGGGTCGTGCCGAACTACCTGATGCTGGGAGCGATGAGCGGGCTGCTGCTGCTCCATCTCGTCACCCGCTTCTGGGTGGCGCGGCCGCTCGGTACCGGGCTGCTGACCCTGGCCGCGATCCTCGCCGCCTGGTGGCTGAAGGAAGCCTATTGGCGCTCGATCGACGGCGGCGCCGCGGCCAGCACCGTCGAGAGCGCCACCGGGCTCGGCCGCCGCGGCGCGGTGCGCCTGCTCGAACCGCCGCATACCGAGGAAAACTACCTGCTCAAGGAGATGGGCTTCCGCATTGCCCGCAAGCACGCAACCCGGCTGCGGCTGATCGCGCGGCTCGCCGCGTTCGCGGTGCCGGCGCTGGCGACGGTGCTGGCGCTGGCGACGGGCGGCGGCGCCGGCATCGTCCTCGTGCTCGTCGCGGCGCTCAGCGCCGGGCTCGGCCTCGTCGTCGAGCGCTGGCTGTTCTTCGCCGAGGCGAAGCACACGGTGATGCTCTACTACGGCGCCGAGGCGGTATAGCTATTCCACCCGCGCGATGCGGCCGGCGCGGCGCCACTCGGCGATCTCGCGGTCGGCGGCGGCGCGGGCGGCACGGAAGGCGGCAAGGTCGTTGCCCTCGAGCCGCGCGGTCGCCGCCATCTTGACCGAGAGCGGGTTGATCTGCTCGCCCTTGAAGTGGACTTCGTAGTGGAGGTGCGGGCCGGTGGCGAGGCCGGTCATCCCGACATAGCCGATCACGTCGCCCTGGTGCACATGCGAGCCTTCGTGCAGGCCGCGGGCGAAGCCGCTGAGATGCGCATAGGCGGTGGCGTACTGCTTGTTGTGGGTGATCTCGATGTAGTTGCCGTAGCCGCCGGCGCGGCCGATCTCGGTGATCGTGCCGTCGCCCGCGGCGTAGACCCGCGTGCCGCTCGGCGCGCCGAAATCGACGCCGCGATGCATGCGGCTGTAGCCGAGGATCGGGTGCAGGCGCATGCCGAAGCCGGAGGTGATGCGGGCGCCGTCGATAGGCGTGCGCAGCAGCGCCTTCTTGACGCTCGTCCCGTCGGCGGTGAAGAAGCCGGGATCGCCGTCCGCGGGGGCAAAGCGGTAGAGCGCCAGCGCCTTGCCGCTCAGCACCAGCTCGGCGTAGAGCGCGTGGCCGAACCCGGCCGGCTCGCCGAACTCGTCGTCGATGCGCTGATAGAGCACGGTGAAGCGGTCGTCGGGGTGGATTTCGCGCTGGAAATCGACGTCGTAGCTGAACGCGGCGATGACCTCGCCGACGATGCCGGCGGGGATCTCGGCATCGGCCGCCGCCTGCGACAGGCTGCTGGCGATCGTGCCGCTGCCGACCAGCGGCACCGCATGGGTCGGGCGGTCCTGCTGCTCGGCGACGAAGCCGCCCTTGTCGTCGCGCGCGACCACCACCTCGCGCCCCGGCGCCAGGGCGAAGCGCAGGCTCATCAGCCGGTCGCCCTGAAGGAAGATCGCGGCGCGCTGGCCGGTCTGCAGGGTCTTCGGGTCCCACACCGCGCCGAGCTGGCGGATCGCCGCCTGCGCCTCGTCGCCGCCGACCCCGGCGCGGGCGAGCAGGCTCGCCGCGGTGTCGCCGGCTTGCGCGGCGATGATGCGCGGCGGCAAGGCGATCGGGGCCGGCGCCGCCAGCGGCTGCGGCGGCGCCGCCGGCGGCAGGAGGGCAAGCCGCACCGGGGCGTCGGCGCGCCGCTCGAGCCGCATCGCCGCGGCTTCCGGCACCGGGATCGGCAGGCGCCCGCTGAGCGCCTCCAATCCCTCGCTGATCGGCCGCGCCAGCAAGGTCAGCCCGAGGCCGAGCGCGGCGGCGGCGGCAAGCCCGGCAGGCCCCCGGCGGCGGCGAAATCGAGCGAACCGGCTTCGTCCCCGGCGTTCCGGCGAGCGCGCCAACCTCATGGGGCCGGCACAGTGGGCCGCCGGCGAAATCGCTGTCAAGTCCTTGACGAGTCGAGGGGCCCCCGCGCGGCGTCCGAAATCCGCTAATCCGCTTGACCCTTGGGGTACCCTCGATTATATCCGGGCACTCTCCCGGGCTGGCGGTAGGAGACCACCTAAACGCAGCCCTTCCCGCTGGCACAATGGTCCGGCGCTCTTGCGAGAGGGCGCGTTCAAGGGGTAGCGAGGTGCTTGCGCGCGACGCCGGAAGCGTCGGGCGGTTATTGCGTTGAACGAGGTCGCGAGCATGCCGACGATCAATCAGCTGATCCGCCATCCGCGGAAGCCCGAGGTGGCGCGCAACAAGGTGCCGGCGATGGAGCGGTGCCCGCAGAAGCGCGGGGTCTGCACGCGCGTCTACACGACGACGCCGAAGAAGCCGAACTCCGCCTTGCGCAAGGTTGCCCGCGTGCGCCTGACCAACGGGTTCGAGGTGACCAGCTACATCCCCGGCGAGGGCCACAATCTGCAGGAGCACTCGGTGGTGCTGATCCGCGGCGGGCGGGTCAAGGACCTGCCGGGCGTGCGCTACCACATCATCCGCGGCACCCACGACACCCAGGGCGTCAAGGACCGGCGGCAGCGCCGCTCCAAGTACGGCGCCAAGCGGCCGCGCTAGGAGGGGGCGATGTCGCGCCGTCGCGCCGCGGTCAAACGCGAGGTGTTGCCGGACCCCAAGTTCGGCGACAGCGTCGTCACCAAGTTCATGAACTGCCTGATGTACGAGGGCAAGAAATCGGTCGCCGAGCGCATCGTCTACGGCGCGTTCGACCGCATCCAGCGGCGCACCGGGCAGGACCCGATCCGCGTCTTCCACGACGCGATCGGCAATGTCCGCCCGGCGGTCGAGGTGCGCTCGCGCCGGGTCGGCGGCGCCACCTACCAGGTCCCGGTCGAGGTCCGCGCCGACCGCAGCCAGGCGCTGGCGATCCGCTGGCTGATCGCATCCTCGCGCGGGCGCTCGGAAAACACGATGGAAGAGCGGCTCTCGGGCGAGCTGCTCGATGCGGCGAACAATCGCGGCGTCGCGGTCAAACGGCGGGAGGACACGCATCGCATGGCCGATGCGAACAAGGCCTTCTCGCACTATCGCTGGTAGAGAGCCGGGGCCCGAGAGCCGGCCGGGATCGGGAAAAGGAAGGCGGCGCGCGGCGCCGTTGGAGTTCTAGTCATGGCACGCACGACGCCGCTCGAGCGGTACCGCAATATCGGCATCATGGCGCATATCGATGCCGGCAAGACCACGACGACCGAGCGGATTCTCTATTACACCGGCCGCTCCTACAAGCTCGGCGAGGTGCACGAGGGCACCGCGACGATGGACTGGATGGAGCAGGAGCAGGAACGCGGCATCACGATCACCTCGGCCGCGACCACCTGCTTCTGGGAGGATCACCGCATCAACATCATCGACACCCCCGGCCATGTCGATTTCACCATCGAGGTCGAGCGCAGCCT
>Ga0070739_10007105_pt1 | contig 12024 bp, 15 predicted proteins | sample Coa_R1_7_FD_66445 | JGI IMG/M metagenome (GOLD analysis project Ga0070739, IMG submission 66445) | Surface soil microbial communities from Centralia Pennsylvania, which are recovering from an underground coalmine fire - Coalmine... | ecosystem: Environmental > Terrestrial > Soil > Unclassified ... | reverse complement strand
CGCTCGCCTCGGCTACCAGGCTGCGCGTGGGCAGCGCCATCACCTTGTGGGCCCCGGGCGGTACCGAGTCGGCGTCGTTGTCGAACGCGGCGTACCAGCGCAGCCCGAGCTCGTCCAGCACGCGGCGTACCGTGCCCTGGGGACCCAGCGTCGGGTCGTTGGCCGTGATCCAGACGCCGTAGCGGTCCAGTGGACTCTCCGACTGGCCCTCGGGGCTGGAGGCGGTGGTTCTGGGGTGGAGGGCGGCCGTCAGCAGCACGAGCAGGAGCGTGCTGGCCGCCAGGCGGGGCCGAATCACGATCGTGATGTCCTCATCGAGAGTCCAGGGCTGGCCCATTCGCCGGTCGGCCAGCCAGCCTCGTCACGCACGTGAGCTCGCCACGGCGCCGCGCGGCGCCCGCTAGCCAGGTGTTATACGCAGCCCTCTGGCGCGCCGTCAAACCCAGCGAGAGGGGCCGCGCGGTCATCGCCATCAGCGATCGCCGGGGGGCGCGCCCGCCTCGAGGCGCGCGGCCACCTCGTCCCAGCGCAGGTCGGCCAGGCTGACCGGCTGGTGGAGCGCGCCGCAGTACTCGCAGTGGCGAAGGTCGGTGGTCGAGTTGAAGGCTTGCACGGCGTCCCAGTAGGCCCGCTGCCTGGGGCCTGCCGTGCCCTCTACCAAGTGTGGGTAGAGCCGCGTGTCGCAGTACGGACAGTACCAGAGCAGCAGCTCGCGGCCGCGCGGCTCGACGCGGTAGATTACCTGCACGCACTCGCCTCGCGGCAGCACGCGGTAGGGCACGTCGGCGGGCAGCGCGGCCTGGTCGCCGGGGCGCAGCATCAGCCGGGTCCGGGTCGGGCCGCGCAGGTCGAGCTCGGCCTCGCCCCGCCATTGCGCGAGCACGGCGCTGCTGGCCGCGGCGACGAAGAACGGCTGGGGCACGCGGTTGCGGCTCAGGTATGGCCGCGGGTTGGCGCCGGCGGGCAGCAGCGGCAGGTCGTCGTACGAGCCGAGCAGCGCGCCGCTGCTGAGAAGCGACTCGACGTTCGCGCTGCTCGGCTCGCCTGCCGCCGCGCCGGTCACGAGCGGTCGCCGTGTGCCGCCGTGGTGGGGAACGCCTCGGTCACCGCGGCCGCGAACCGATCCGGGTCCTTGAACACCACGCCATAGGCCGAGTCGTCAGTCGTCGGGACCAGTGGCAGGCGCACCTCGATCCAGCCTTCCTGGATCCCCTCGAGGACGATGTCGGTCACGCGCTTGATGAACCGCGAGTAGGACACGCCTGGGCGCAGGATATTGTAGTACTCCTGGCCGCGCCCATCCGAGGTCCACAGCAGCTCCATCAGCCGCCGGTGGTAGTGGTAGAACTCCGACTCGAAGGCGTCCGAGGGGCCGAACCAGCGGTCGACGAAGCTTTCCCAGCCGCTCATCGCGCGCAGAGCGCCACCGCAGATCGCGCAGGTGCCCTCGACGCTCGTGCCCGTGCTGCGCTTTCCGCAGCCCGTGCAGACGCGGCGGACGCGCGGCTCGCTCGACTCGGGCAAGGGACTCTCCCACCGACGGGTTTCCGGCCGTGGGGCCGGGGCGGATGGCGCTCAGCGTGCCTGTACGGTTACCGTGACCGGGTTCGAGACGGCGATCTCGGCGCCGCTGGCATCGCGAGCGCGGACCTGGAACATGTACTGGCCCGCGCTCAGGTTCGAGATAAAGGCGGCGGCGTTGGTCGTGTTCGGCAGCGACACCTGGAGCTGGCCGCCCACCGGCCCAGACCAGACGGCGTAATAGGCCGCATTGGGCAGTGGCGTCCACTGGAGGTTCGCGCTGCCCGGGTCGGCCGGGTTCGAGGTGAGCGTGAACCCCGGCGTCGGCTGGGCCCCGCCGGCGGGCGGAGCGCTGGCCGGGGCGCCGGCGCCGCCCGGCGGCGGATAGACGTTCGACGCGCCGATCGGAGTCGCGGCCGGCGTGGGGACGTAGGTCGGCGCCAGGGGGAAGCTGCCGGCGCCAGTCGGCCCCGGCGCGGCCGGCGGCCCGATCGTCACCGAGGCGGGATTCGAGCGGCCGATCTCGTTTCCGCTGGCGTCCTTGGCCGCGATCTGGAAGGTGAACTGCCCTCCGACGGGCAGCCCGTCGATCTCGGCGCTGGTCGTGTTCAGACTGGCGCGGGCGGGATCAGGCACCATCGGACCATTGGCGCGCGCGACGAGCACGCCGTAGGAGGCGGCCGCGCCGGTCGCGCTCCAGGTAAGCTGCACGCCGGCCTGGCTGGTCGTCGTGGCGGTAAGGTTGAAGCCCGGGGTCGCGCCCGCCGCGGCGGCGCCGACCGCCGGCGGCGCGGGTGGCGCGCCCGGCGCCGCCGGCGTAGTCCCGGCTGCCCCGGTCGTGCTCGCCGCCGGGGCGCCGGGCGCGCCCGGCGCCGGCGCCGCGACCGGATTGAGCGGGATGGACACGGGCACCGCCGCCGACTGGTTGGTCTCCTGTCCGGAGGCATTCACCGTGCGCACCACGAACGAGTACTGGCCGCCAGGCGCCAGGTTCGAGACGGTGGCGGTGGTGCCGGTGACGTTCTGCAGCACGGCCATCCAGGTGCCCGGCGTAGCACTCGCCAGGGGATTGAGCGCCCCCGCCGGGAACGAGCCAGGCGCGCCGCGATTCGCGGCCAGCATGGGGTTCGAGCCGGGCGGCATCGCGCCCGGCGGCGCGCCCGGGGGCATCCCGGGCGGCAGGCCCGGTGGGCCATTGGGCGGGAAGCCGGGCGGCGGCGGGAACCCGGGCGGGAAGCCGCCAGGACGGATCGGCGGCGCCCCCGGCGGGAAGCCGGGCGCACCAGGCGGCATGCCGCCGATGAGCGGGTTTGGCGCGCCGGGCGGCCCCCCGGGCGGCCCGCCCGGGACCGCCCCGGGGGCGGCGTTCAGCGCCGGATCCTGCGACTGCGCTGGGCTGAGGGCCTCCATCGACGCGCCATACACGTTGTAGGCGGTGGCGCCAGGCTGCGCCGTCCAGGTCAGCACCGCGCTGGTGCCGTTCACCACGGCCGTGGCGGTGAAGGGCCCACTCGCGGCCGCTGGCGCCGGCGTCGCCGTGGCTGCCGCCGTCGTCCCGGGGGTGCCTGTCTGCGCCGGGCTGACGCCGACCGCAGCCGGCGACGTCCCCGATGGTGGGGTAGGCGGCAGTGCAACGCGCGTGCCGGGCGGCGTGGTCGAGACGAAGGCGCTGGCGAGCGGACTCATGGCGTTGCCGGAGGCGCCAACCGCGGCGATGGTGAAGTAGTACGTGTACTTGCTCGGGTCCTGCAGGCCGGTGATCGTCGCGGTCGTCGTGCCGGCCGGCACTCGCGCGACGGCCCCGCCCGGGTTGCTCGTTCCGTCCGGCGCCACCGTAGACTGGAAGATGATGTACCCCAGCGGCGACTCACCTTGCGGCGCATTCCAGGCCAGCGTGACAGCGTTCGTCGTCGCCGCCAGCAGCCGCAAGTTCTCGGGCACCTTGACCGTGGTGGTGGTGGGCAGGATGCTTACAGGGCCCGGCGTCACCATCGCCGGAGGGGAGGTGCTACTACTGGGCGCGGGGCTCCCGCCTGCCGCGGCAACCGTCCCGGTTGGCGTTCCCGCTCTAGCGACCGGACTGAGGGTCGCCCCTGCGGGGGCCGCCGCGAGCACGGTCGGCGATGGGCTGGCGGCCGCGGCCGCCATTGGTAGCGAGGTGCTGCTGGGGGCTGCGGCGCCGGTGCCCTGCACGACCACCGCCCGACTAAGAGTCTGCCAGCCACAGGCGGTGTGTGCCTGCACGAAGAGCTGGTGCTGCCCGGCCGGGACCGTGCTCGTATCCCAGGTTACGCTAAAACCGACGTTGGTGAACCGTTCGTCGCCGAGCGTGTCGGCGATGTCCGGGCGCGGGGCACCGTAGTCCGCGACGCCGATCAAGCGGTTGTCCGGTGAGTCGAGCGCGCCGTCGAGGGTGACGACTACCGCGTTGATCCCCGTGCCGCTGGCGGCGGCCTCGTCGGCCGCCCAGCCGCTAATCGTCTGGCTGGGCAGTGCTGTGGCGCCCTCGGCCGGATTATCCAGGTTCACCTGGACGTTGCAGCTCTGCGCGCCGGCCAGGCGGCTGCTGGGGGCCGCCCCCACCTGCGCCGCGGCGACTACGACGGCGAGGATCGTCGCGAGCGGTGCTATTCGGATCACCCTGGGCTCCTTCACGGACCGCGATGGACCAGGCTGTCTTCGGCGCTCCGGTGCGTGCCCAGCCGGTGGGCCGCGCGGGCGGACAGCGGCCCCCCACGCCGCCCAGGGGTCCGGCCTGCCGGCAGCGCGCCTAGTTATGGCACCGCGGGGCAGGGCTGTCAAGAAAGCAGGGCCTGGAAGCCGCCGCTCGCCACAATATGTTGTGTGCTTACGTCCGAGCGGATGCAGCGGGTTGTGGTCGGCGGTAGGGCTCGCGCCAGCCGATCGCCCCGCCGGGGCAGCAAGGTCGTGGCCGGTCGCCGCTCAGCGGGGACCCTGATCGATTACCCGCACGACGAGCTGGGCCGGATCCGTGGGGCTGACGACGACCGAGTAGCGCCAGAAGATCAGCCCGGCTGCTGGGGGCGTCAGGTCCTGCTCGTAAGGGACGTTCCCCTGGAAGCTGCCGTCGTCGTTGCCGCTGCCCCCGTTACTCGGCTGCCGACTGACGTAGACCTGCATGTAGCGCGCCGTGAAGGCGGCGCCGGCGGGCCCGTCGACCTGGACCGTGTAGTGGTGGCTGGCGTCGAGCCGCGCCTGGAGCGCGGCCACGCCCCACTCGCCAGTCGTGGTTGTCTCGGCCACGACTGGCGCAGCCTGGGCCGTTGGGGTGCCGAGCATCAGGAGGACAATCAGCATTAGCGCCCGCATCCTCGTTTCGTGCTCCTCCTTCCCACGCTATGCCGTACGCCTCGCCGTCCCAGTATAGCCGGCCTGCCCGCGGGCGCCACGCGCCGGCGCCGCTCGAACTCCAGCATCCGTGAGGCTTGCATGAGCGGTGCGGTGCGCCTAAAATGGCCCTTGCGTCGCGGCCGGCCGTTGGCACGATGGCCCTGCGCCGTGACCGTGGGTGGCAGCCCCTTCTCCTCTGGTGGCCCTTCCTGCTGATGGCGCCTCAGTCCGTGGCCGGCGTCTGCCGGCCGCGAGGGGAAGACGATGCACAGCGGCTGGGTGGATCCGCTGGGCGCTAGGCTGCGTGGCGCGGCCGGCCGAGTGCCATCAGCTCTCGGCCGCTGGCTGGCGCTGCTGGCCGCTATCTGTGGCGGCGCCGCCATGCTGCTGGTCGGCGCGCCCCCGACCACCGATCCGGGGGAGCTGCTGGTCCGCCTGGACGCGCTGCCCAGCCCGACCCCGGGACCGCGCCTCCTGGTGCCGCTCCCGACCCGGGCGCCGCTGCTCGCGGCGGAGCTGCCGGAACTGGCCGACGAGGACGACGATGGGGAGGAGCAGCCGGCGGCGGGCCCGCCGCTTCTGCCGCGGCCGCGCCGGGCGATGCGCGAGCCGGGCGATGCGCCGGCGGCGGGCCGCCAGCGCGCTCAGCCCCGCTCCACGCGCGAGCCGCGCGCGACGGCGACGCCCGGCCGCCCGCGCCCGACCGCCGAGCCGCGCTCGGCTAGGAGCCGCCCCACGCAGGCCCCAAGGCCGGGGCGAGTCGGCTCGCCGAGGGCCGAGGCCAACCGGTCGGCACGTCCGTCAGCGGGCGCTCCGGCAGCCGGCGAGCCGCGGGCCGATCTGCCGCTAGAGGCCGAGGAAGCGCCGCTGGCGGACGTGGATTCCACGCCCGAGCCGCGGCGCAGTCTGCGCCGCGGCGCCACCATCCGGCTGACCTCGCACGCGCCGGACTCGGCCGACGACGACGCCGGCACCGAGTCCGCGGACGATAGTCCGGCCGATCCCCGACCCGTTCGCACACGCACGCCGCGCACGCCCCGGCCGACGGCCACGCCGCGCCCGCCGCGCGCCCGGGCCACGCCGGCCGCCGGTCTGGTCCCGGCTGCGCCGACGCCAACCCGGACGGCCACCACCGTAGACACGCGGCGGCCGACCCGCACCCCGCGCGCCACAGCGACCCCGCGCTCGACCGCCGCTCCGCTCGCGACGGCTACTCGGCGCCCGACGAATACCCCCAGGCCGACGGCCACGCCGCGACCCACGCGCACGGCGACTGCCGAGCGGATACCGACCGCGACCGCGAGCCCTATCGCGCGTCCGCTGGGTGCGGGCAGTCGCTTCGTGGCCGTCGTGGCCGGCGCGTCCGGCCGGAGCCTCAATGGCTCTCTCACTGGCAAGGCGCTACTGTTCGGCCTGGTGGCGAGCCTGCCCGGTGCGACCTTCAACGCCCTCCGCGTCGGCGACGGCGACCTCCAGGATGCCGAGCTGAACAAGTACGACACGCTCGTCTTGCTCAGCCTACCAACTCGCGGCTAGCTCCCCCCACCACCTCCCGCAGCGCTTCCCCCAGCGCCGTCCAGCCGATCGCCACCTCGTACCGCACGCCCGGCCCCCGCGCCGCGCCCACCCGCGCCGGCACCACGACGTCGACCAGCTCGGCCAGGACGGCGCGCTGCTCCGCCAGGCTCGCGCTCCGCCAGTCCGCCACCCAGCCCTCCGCCCGGCCCAGGACCTTCCCGAGCGGCGGGAGGTGGGCCCCTGGCTCGGGCTCCACCACCGCGGCCAGCTCCAGGCCCGCCGCGTCGAGATCGGCCTCCGCTCGCTCCCGCACGAGCTCGTACCCCGCCCGGTCGAGCTCGCCGTCGACGAACCGCAGCGCCGCCACGCGCAGCCGCTCCCGTGCTTGCGCGGCCGCCCGCTCCGCCGCCGCCCGCCGGCCCTCCCCACGACCCGCTTCCGGGTGGCGTAGCCGCTCCCAGGCCTGCTCCAAGCGGCGCTGCAACCGATCGTCGATCCTCAGCACCGCGCCGAGCAGCGCGCCCACCGGCTCCCGCACCAGCGGATCGACGAGCGCCGTCCCCGCGAACCACCGGCAGCGCAGGACCGGCGCCCCGGCTCCGCGGACGTCGCCGGTGCACTGGTAGCTCGGCCGGCCCCATGCCGAGCGCCCGCACATCCGCCCGCCGCACCGCGGGCAGCGCAGGAACCCCGTCAAGAGAAAGTGCCCGGTGGCCTGGTGCGGGTGCACCTGGTGGCCCCTGATCCGCCGCTGCACCTCCCCGAACAGGGCCGGCTCGACCAGCGGAGGCCAGCGCGCCGGGGGGGCGGCGAGGTAGACCGGGCTGGCGAGGATGCGACGCACGACGGGCCAGGCGAGCCGTCGGCCCCCGCGGGCCCACTCCGGCAGCGTCGCCACCCACTCCGCGGCCTTCCGCGCCGAGGTGCCGCCGGCGACGCGCTCGAAGAGCTGCCGGACGTAGGGCGCCGCGAGCGGGTCGAACTCCAGGACGCTGCGCGGCGAGCCCTGGCCGCGCTCCTCCGCCGTGGCCGGGCGCCAGCGGTAGCCCCAGGGCGGCCAGCCCCACTCGTGCCAGCCCTGCGCGCCGGCGTGCCGCTTCGCCGCGGCGACGCGCTCGCCCAGCCGGCGGGATTCTTCCTCCGCCACGCTGGCCAGGATGTTGCTCACCAGGTCGCTGACCTCGCCGCCGTCCCGCACCGAGTGCACGGCCACGCCGAGCCGCTTCAACTCGTCCCGCGCCCGCACGCGCTCCAGCAAGCGCCGGCCAAAGCGGTCCAGCGCCGCCACCAGCACGACGACGGAGCGGCCGGCCGCTCGCGCGGCGCGCACGTCGGCCAGGAGCCGCTGGTAGTGCGGGCGATCGTCGCGGCGGCCGCTCTGCACGTCGCAGTAGTCGTCCCGACCGATCGCCCAGCCCCGCGCCGCGGCGTAGCGCCGGCACTCAGCGAGCTGCGCCTCGAGCGACAGGCCTTCCCGCGCCTGCTCCTCCGTCGAGACCCGCGTGTAGATCAGCGCCGTGGTGACGCTCACACCGGCCCCACCAGCGCCGCCAGCTCGGGATGCTCGACGCGCCACAGCGCTACCCGCGCCGCGCACCAGGCCGGCGACCGGCCCCACCGCTCGGCGAGCTCCCAGGCGTCAGAGATCCCCGCGCGCGCCGCCCGCCACACATCCCGATCGCTCACGAGGACCCGCAGCGCCACGCGCCGCCCCCGCTCCTCGATCCGCGCGGCAGACATCCGGTGCCAGCCACGTGGCCGGGCCGGGTAGACCAGCGCCCCGCAGTGGTGGGCGCACTCGCGCGCTAGCAGCTCCAGCCGCCCGGCGCTATCCAGGCGGTCCCAGTGGCCCCGATCAATGAGCACCAAATCCGGCGGCTCGTACCAGCTAGCGATCGGCGCGCCGTCGACGAGCTCCACCCGCAGCATCCACTGCCCCCTGCTCGAGATAGCGTTGCATCCGCTGAAGAAAGACCCGCTCCTCCGCCTCCCCGGCCGGAACTCCACCGCTCGCCGCCATCGGCTGCCCGGCCGCCTGGTACGCCGCCTCGACCCGCTCGGCCCAGGCCTGCGCCCGCACCCACTCCGCCCGGATCAGCGCCTCCGCCGTCAGGCGCGCCTCCGGCGACCACTCGCCGGCAGGGAACAGCCGGGCCACGAGCCGCGCCACCCCGGCCGCCGGGCGGAGCGCCGCGGCCAGCTCGACGAACGACCGTCGCACCGCCGTCCCGTAGCCCATGCGCTCGAGCAACGCCTCCAGCTCGCCCAGCCCATCGGTCACGCCCGCCGCCGGCACGTCCTCGACCACCGCCAGCGTCGCCGGATCGAGGCCCAGCGCCGAGGCCACCCGCGCCGTCAACCGCGCCGAGGTCGACTCGCCCCGCTCCAGGCGGCTGACCTCGGCATGGTCGACGCCCGCCCGCCGGCCGAGCTCACGCTGGCTCAGGCCGAGCGCCCGGCGCCGCGCCCCCAGGACCGCCCCGGCGTCGTCCCGCATCCCCGCCTCGCCGCGCGTACTACGCCCCGTCCCCTTAGACCTACCAGATTCCCACCACGGGGCGGTGGGATGTTGACACCAGCCTACGCGCAGACTATCATAGGTGCAACAACCACCACGGTGGTTGACAACGCAGAGAAGCGCGGTTGAGAAAGGAGCGACACGCATGCCCCCGATCCTGGAGCGCACCGCCGAGAACCGGCTCTCCACCTACGTCAGCGACGAGCAGCTCGAGGCGTTCAAGCAGCTCGCCCGCCGAGAGCAGACGACGGTCGCCGAGCTGCTCCGCCGCGCTGTGCGCGAGATGCTCGAGCGAGCCGCCTGATGAGCACAGAGGAGGACCAAGCGCTAACCCGCCTGGCGGAAGCGATCGCCAGGATCCTCGCCGCCGGCTGGCGACGAGCGCAGCAGGACCCGGACGCACTCAGGTCGGCCGCCCAGGCGTCCGGGTCCCCAGCAGGAGCGAGCTCGAGCGAGCCCGTCCTGCGATCAGCATAGCAGGAGCGAGCATGCTGACCGTGCCCAGCGACCCGGAGCCCGCGCCCACGACCCTGGACGTCTTCCTCGAGATGCGCGCCGAGCGCGAGCGGTTCGCCGAGCGGCGGTTGATCCGAGCTGAGGTCCGCCAACTGCGCCAGCTGCTCAGCCAGGCGCTCACCGAGAACCTGCTGCTGCGCGGCGCCCTCAACGCCATGTTCCCACCCGAGGAGATGACCGACTGATGAGCGAGTACCGCAACCTGCAAACCGTCCCCCTCGCCCAGGCCGCGGCCGAGCCCGGCCCGACGATCATCCGCCCGGTCGCCACGGCCGCCGAGATCCGCGCCGCCTGGCAGCAGCTCCAGGAGCTCAAGCAACAACTGCTCACCCCCGACGACTACCAGGCGATCCAGGACCGCCAGTACATCAAGAAGTCCGGCTGGCGGAAGATCGCCGCCGCCTTCGGGCTCTCCCTCGAGCTGCTCACGGAGCACCGCCACGAGCTGGACGGCGGGGGCTGGGTCTGGCAGGCCACGGTGCGCGCCATCGCGCCGAACGGCCGCCACTCCGACGGCCTGGGCTCCTGCCACTCCGCCGAGCGCCGCTTCGCCCACGCCCACCACGATACCCGCGCCACCGCCTACACCCGCGCCGCTAACCGCGCCATCTCCGACCTGGTCGGCGGCGGCGAGGTCAGCGCGGAGGAAGCCGAGATGCTCCCCGCAGAGCTGCCGGCCCCCACCAGGCCGGCAACCCGCGCGAGCTCGCCGCCGCCCAAGCTCACCGCCGAGCAGATCGCCACCCTGGCCGCGAACGCCCACGAGCACCTCAACATCACTCCGGATCAGCTCACGCGCATCCTGCGCCAGCAGCCCGGCGAGCCCTTCGACGACTGCGTGCGCCGCTACTGCTCCCAGCAGCGCTGCGACCACCGCGAGCTGTACCGCCGCCTCAAGCGTCTGATCGAGGACGGCGAGCAGCTCCCGGGCCTGGACCAGGAGCCCTAGCCGTGGCCCACCTGCTCCCCGTCGACGCCCGCTTCGGCCACGACTGGGCCGCCAGCCTCGCCATCGGCCCGGCCTGGCCGCTGTTTCTGCACGTCCTCGCCGTCGCCGACTGGAAGAGCGGCCGCGGCCGCCTGCACCTGCCCAGCCTCACGCAGCCCCGCGGGCCCTTCACCAAGCCCACCCTCTACCGCGCCCTGGCCCGCCTCAGCGGCAGCAACCCTACCGGCGAGGTGTTCCTCGGCATCCTGGGCCGCGCCCAGGGCGGCACCATCGAGGTCCAGGTGCGCGACCTGCGCGCCGTCCAGGCCATCCGCGACCCGAAGCGGCAAATTCTCAAAAATGAGACAAACTTTTCTCATAAACGAGACGATTCGTCTCAAAAACGAGAAAACTTGTCTCATATTTGGGAAAACCCTTCCTTATTAGATTCACCGGAGACCTCACCGGAGGATCCACCGGTAGATCAGTCCCCGGTCCACGAGGAGCCGAACCCCGACGCCGCGCTGTGGGCCAGCGCGCTCGCCACGCTCCGGGACGGCATGACCGCCGCGAACTTCAACACCTGGCTCCAGGACACCCGACCCGTCGAGCGCCGCGGCGCCGTGCTCGTCGTGGCCGCCCCGACCGACTTTCAGCGCCAGTGGCTCCAGCAGCGCCTGCGCCCCCTCATCCTGCGCACCCTCCGCGTCCTCGCGCCCGACCTGGACGACGTCGAGTTCCTCACCGCCGCCGAACGGACCGCCTGATGAGCGCGCCCCGCCGTCTCCATCCCGGCTGGAGCCCGACCCTCGCCGCCTATTACTGCCCGTGCGGCCTCGTCTTCCGCGCCGCGCCGGGCGACGTCTGCTGGCACTGCCAGCGCCCCGCGCCCACGCGCGCCCAGGCGCCCACCGCCGGCTACCACCACCCGCGAGAAAGGACTGCCTGATGGCTCAAGCGACCATCCCTCCCGCGCCGATGTTCCCACCCACCGACCAGGAGATCGCACAGGCCGAGGCTCGCCTCTCCGCCGCCTGCGACGCGCTCGCCGCCGCGGAGCGCGCCCACGCCGCCACCACCGAAGCGAAGAAGGACGCGCTCGCCGAGCTGCGCCGCGCCCTGAGCGCCTGGCGCGCCATCCGCCGCCAGCTCGCCGCGGCCGCCGGCGACGACGAGGAGGGCTAGCCGTGCCGCTCGTCGAGCTGCTCCACGTCCTGCACGTGCTCCGCTTCCGGCTCCGCGCCGAAGACGGCCGCCTCGCCGTCCTGCGCGACCCCGCCCAGCCTGTCAGCCTCTGGCCCGAGGCCGCCCACGCCCTCCACGCCTACCACCCGCTCCTGCTCCAGCTCGCCCAGCACACCCCAGACGGACCCTGGCCGCGCCCCCTCCCGCGCCGCGCGGAGGCGTCGTGAGCCAGCTCTGGACGCCGCCGAACGTACGAACCCATCGCGCCCCTATGCCTACCGGTGACCAGCGACTCGCCGATGGGCGCCGCCTTAGCTACGCCGGCCCTTACCAGCTCCGCGGCCAGCACGGTCACCACTGGCGCGGCCCTAAGCGCCTGCTGGCGCTCGCCACGATCGACCCGACCGAGCGCTTCGGCCCGCTGCTCCACGTCTCGCTCTCCTACCCGGACCGCGATCCCGACTGGCCTACCATCCGCCTCGTGCGC
>Ga0070739_10007103_pt1 | contig 12027 bp, 12 predicted proteins | sample Coa_R1_7_FD_66445 | JGI IMG/M metagenome (GOLD analysis project Ga0070739, IMG submission 66445) | Surface soil microbial communities from Centralia Pennsylvania, which are recovering from an underground coalmine fire - Coalmine... | ecosystem: Environmental > Terrestrial > Soil > Unclassified ... | reverse complement strand
CGCCTGAATCGAGGCGCCGCCAAGTGGCACCTATACGAGTTCGACGAGCGGGAAGATGAATTCCGGGAGATCGACAGCGCTGACAGGGGCAACGTCGCCACGCGCTTGGTGCACTGCCCCGACGTCAATGCCGCGCGCGAGCGGTTCGCGCATTCCATCAGTCGCGTGCAGGCACTGTTCGGCGACGCCGACGTGGTGCCGCTCACCCCATCGGAAATTGCGTTCCGCTGGCACGGATTGGAGTTTGCCCGCGCTCGCACGGTATTCGCGCCCGGATCATTTCGCCCCGGAGAAGAGATCGTCTTCGGCGTGGGTCCGGCGGAAACTGTTCTCGATGAGATCAACGAGCAGGACCTGGTGGCGCTGGTGCAGCGCATGAAGGAGGCCCGCCAGCCCCACGCCCACCGCGGCAATCTTCTGTGGCGCATGCATCCCGAACGCTGGCTGGAATCGCTGGTGACGAGGAATGTCGCCGATCTCGATGAGCGTGTTGATCCGACCTTCGTTTACTCGCAGGTCCCGGCGTTCTCCGCGTCAGATCGCGCCATGATTGATGTCCTGACCGTGACCCTAAACGGCCGCCTCGCCGTCATCGAGCTAAAGGCGGAGGAGGACATCCACCTTCCGCTGCAGGGCCTCGATTACTGGACGCGAGTGGAGTGGCATCACACGCGCGGCGAATTTCAGCGCATGGGATACTTTCCCGGCCGCGAGCTTTCACCCGAGCGGCCGCTGCTATTCCTGGTTGCGCCCGCACTCCACGTGCACCCGGTAACCGATGTTCTTCTGCACTATGTCTCGCCTGAACTGGACTGGACGCTGATTGGCATTGACGAGCACTGGCGCGAGGGGATCAGAGTAGTTTTTCGAAAGCGCCCCGAGCGCTCCGCCGCTGCTTAGATCAAAAAAAAATCGCGCGCTGCAAGGCGCGCGATCACTGGAAACTGGCAACTGAGAACTGGCTTTTTACGCCGCTTTCTGGTCGCGGCTCTTCAGCACTTCAATTGCCCGCCGCAACTGTTCGTCCTGCTGCGGCTTCTGCATCTTCTTCTCTTCCTGCTGTTCGGGCTGCGCGTTTTCGTCCTCGTCAGGGAGAACGGCGTCCTCATCGTTGTCGGCGACCATGATATTCGGCGTAATCGCCGTGTCCTGAATCGCTTTGCCGCTGGGCGTGTAGTACTTCGCGATCGACAGGATCAGCGCCGACCCATCCGGATCCTCAATTACTTTCTGAATGGAGCCCGTGCCGAATGTTTTGTCACCGAGCACGTCGCCGCGCGCGTTCTCCAGCACCGCGCCAGCCACGATCTCCGCCGGCCCCGCCGTGCCGCGATTCACCAGAACAACGAGCGGGAGGTTGGTGATCGCCTTCGCAGGATCCGAATTGAACGATTCTTTCGGATATTTCTGCCCCTGCAGGTACGCAATCGTTCCATGATTCAGGAACAGGTTCGCGGTTGCGATGCCTTCCTTCTCATCGCCGCCGGCGCAGTTGCGCAGGTCGAGAATCAGCTTCTTCGCCTTGTTCACCTGTTGCAGGCCTTTGATCTTGTTGGCGATTTCCTGGGTCTTGCCGCGGTTGAAGGAATCAACCTTGATGTACCCAATACCGTCTTCCATCATCTTGTCTTCGGCCGCGGGTACCGTCACGATGTCGCGCGTGATGGTGATCTTCTGCGGCTCAGCGCGCCGCGCCCGCACCACCGAAACTACAACGTTCGAACCGGGCTGGCCCGCGAGCAAGCCATGCACTTCGGCCAGCGACATCTCGCGCGTACTCTTGCCCTCGATCGCCTCAATAATGTCCGAGCTCTCGAGGCCGGCTTTGTCCGACGGCCCGCCTGGAATCACCGCGATGACCGCCGCGTAGCCGAAGCGCTTGGAGATGGCCGCCCCGATGTCGCCCTTCGCCTCGCCTTTGTGCGACTTGTATTCCTTGTACTCGGCCGGCGACAGGTAACTCGAATTCGGATCGAGCGACTCCAGAAGTCCGTGCAGGGCTCCGTCCGTCACATTCGGGATGTTGGGTTCTTCCACGTATTCACTCCGAATACGGGAGAGCACCTCGCTGTAAACGCCGAGCTGGCGGTACGCGCCGTCGTTGTTGTTCGAGGCCTTGACGCCCAGGCCGCCCGCCACCATAAACAGCACGACTGCCAGGGAAAAGCTCAGAATGACTGCTTTCGCTCTTTTAGACATCGGGTTCTTCTTGGAATCTCTCGTATTGGGAGTTGCTTCTCGGAGCGCCACTTGGGAAATGCTCACTTCCGGGGAAGTGGCTCTCATTATATATCCTTTGATGCTGAAGCAGCCGCCGGGCTGCACTTCCAGAAGGACTCACTTTGGTAACGGCAGACACCCCTGTAAGTTCCTCTTACATAACAGCTTTGCGCCCGGACTATTTAATGCGGCGAATTTTCCTCGATGCAGCCCGGCGGATTGCCGCAATGAGGGCTTGGGGACCTTCACTGCCCACCACGGTTTCGTCCGGCGCAATCTTGCTGTCGTCCCACCCGGTTTCGGAGATCGCCACGATGCCGCACTGAGGACAGCTCTGCCGGACGAGCTCGGCAAGTTCTTGCGCGGTTTCATTCGATAGGGAGTAGGAAAGAAGGGCGACGTCGTACTCGCCGGCAAGGACTGCCCGTTCTGCTTCATGTCTGGCCGTGGGCGCCAGGACTTCGAAACCCGCGGCCTCGAGTACCTCAATGCGGTACGCGCTAAGTTCTGGATGGCGGCCTAACAGCAGGACTCTCACCCTACGTTCGATGTGGGATGGACGACTTCCTGTGGCCTTACGAAGCTCAGCTGGTTGCCGCCTTCTTTGCCAAATGTCCGGCTCTCGCCGGTGCGTCGGAATCCCTAGCGCTGCTCCGAGTTTCGGCCGACAACGTACTGATCGACCACTGTTCGCGTGGACACACCTGTACCGACGCGCAATCAGGCCTAAAGAGAAAAGAGAGAAGCCGGAAACCCGAATTCCTGACGTTCGGCGGCGACGGTGGGGGGAGTTCTCAGGTGCGTCAGTCGCCGAGACTGGCAGCGTCGCGTTCTTCTTTCACTTTGACGAACCACAGGTAGATCTCATCCACCTTGCGGATATCGTCGGCAAGCACATCGTAGTCGGCATATTTGACGGTGGCCGCCTCATCGTGCCTGCGCCTTAGGTATTCCACGATGCTGTACAGTTCGTTCACCTTCGTGTGCATAATGCGCAGGTCAGAGACAATGCGGACCTCGTCGATACTGAGCGATTGTGTTGTCCCATCCTTTGAGCGTGAGGACGGCGTCATCATGCGGTGGCCTCCTTGGAGGCGACAGTATACGAAAAATATGGGATTGAACCTGTGCATAATCCGGCGCAGGGCGGGGCGGAGATTTTGCACTGTAGAAGTGGCTATTGAGAGGCCCGTTCTTTGCTGGGCGCCGTTCCTGCTCCTGAAACTGTGATCGTGTGCGGACTGGTGCCGCTGCTGTCGAAGATCTTAATCGTTCCTTGCTCTGTGCCCGGGAAGCTGGGTGAAAACGTGACCAGAATCTGGCAGCTGTGGCCCCGGCGCAGCGGTCGCGAGCAGTTGTGGCGGGCGGCAAAATCGGCGCTCGCCCTTACTTCGAAGACGAACAGCGCGGAGGAAGATTGGTTGGTGATGACGATCGCCTTTGGCACGCTCGAGGTGTCCACCACCTGAGCGGCAAAGGTCAGGGATACTGACGAAAGGTGCGGGGCCGCTGTCACCTCGGTTCTTGCCGGCAGATCGAACGAGAGCAGAAACAAACCGTCGCCAACGAGCAGGAAAAGCCAACACGCAATCTTTGCTGCACGCATTGCGGTGCCTCCGGGGAGAGCTGCAGCGAATCTTACTCACTGTTGCGGTGGAAAACTCAGGAAACTGTTCGAAGTATCTTCTCCGAGAGCAATACCTTATGGAAAGGGTTTTGATGCCGCGTCGAGTAGTTGGTCAAGCCTGCTAACACCAGTAAAAGATTTAGGGAGTCCGACACCTCTTGTTGCAGCTAGGCAGCGAGGCGATGCTGTTTGCGAATTTGCTCGCGTAACACACGCCGGATGAGGTGGCAGGCCTGGGTAATTTCGGGCAGAGTCAGAGAGGCATACACCTGCTTACCTTCGCGGCGAGTGATGACGACGCCGGCACCCTTGAGGATCGCCAAATGTTGAGACAAGTTAGCTTTCGTAATTTTGAGGCTGGCTTGCAGGGTGGAGAGGGGACGTTCTCCGCGGCCGAGCAAATCAAGAAGATGGATGCGGGTAGCGTGCGCAAAAGCCTTGCAGATGGCTGCCTGGCGCTCGAAAATCTCTCTATCGAGTGACTTACCGCTGGTCTTGCGCATGAACACCCCGAGTTCACTGTGATTCCGTTTGCGGCCCCACTGTAGTTCGCAGGGTCGTGACCTGGCTGTGACGCCAGTCACACATTTGCGCAAGGGTGCAAGTGTCCGCATCATTCAAATTTGCTCATTTGGCCGCCAAAAACAAACACATAGCGGAGGAGGAACCCGCCCGCCAGGATCAGTGCGGCGGTAAGCCCGAGAATGGATCGGCGCGCCACGACGGCCGATTGTGAAAAAACTGCCGGGGCGAACTCCGCCAGTTCAATGGCCAGCGGTAGAAGCAGTCCAAAGCCCAGGAACAGCACCCAGAAAGTGATTGTGAGAGGCCCACCCAGGATCACCTCGAGTGACTGCTGCACGGTGAGCGAGGAGAGTTCACCATGGAGCAGGTATGGAATCACTACGAAGAACTCCAGTCCCATGAAGCAGATATCCAAACCGTACAGCAGGCGCAGCTCGCTTTCCGCAATGGCATCGCGACTGAGGGCAACAGCGAGCAGTAGCGCGGCGCAGCCGGTAGAGAGCGCGGAAAAAAGGAATAGCTGCGCCACCAGATTGGTGTTCCAGAAGGGCCGCGACTGCACGGCGCCTAGCAGGACACCGGGTGTAGATGCCAACGCCCACCGCGATCGGCAAACCAAGCACAGCGAGTCTGCGGCGATAAGCGCTCAGATCAACATTAAAAACTTGCAGCAGGGGCAGCTTTCTTGGAAACCGGGCGAAAAGCGTGTTGCGCTGTTCAGAAGTGAGCCAGGCAAAAGCGTACAGCAGGCTTACCAATGAGAAAAACAGCAGCAGCCAGGCGCCCACCGACATCGGACTCACAAATTGCACATGCAGGAAAAACTTGTAGAAGCGGTACCAGTTGCCCAGGTCGAACACCAGCAGCGCTGAGCCCAAAATCACCGGCCAGGGGGAAAGCAATGCTCCCCAGCGGGCAATTCGTACGTTCGCATCTTTACCAAACAAAGTGCTCAGCGCCGAGACGAAGAATAAGCCGGCCGACAGCCCCCCAAGGAACAGGTAGCTGATGATTAGATATCCCCATTCGATGTGCTTCATGCCGACCTCCTAAACCAGGTAGTAGATCTGCGGCGCGGTGCCGGCTTCCGATTTCTTCACGCGGTACTGGCGCGTGGCCAGCAGTTGCGCAACTTTGCTGTCCCGATCGTTAATGTCACCGAACACGCGTACTTTGCTGGGACAGGTTTCGACGCAGGCCGGGATTTCGCCGCGTTCCACACGAGCTTTGCAGAGGTCGCATTTTTCGACCACGCCGCGATCCTCGCGAAAGAAGCGGGCGTCGAAAGGGCAGGCGATCATGCAGTAGCGGCAGCCCACACATTCTTTGTCGTTGATAGTGACGATGCCGTCAGCGCGCTGATACGACGCGCCCGTGGGGCATACCCGCACGCAGGCGGGCTGAGCACAGTGATGGCACTGCTCAGGTTCCGACACGGCGAGCAGGCGGGGAAGTTCGCCGCGCAACTCCTGATTGAGCCAATTGCGCGTGTATGCGAGCGGCACCTGGTTTTCCGCGCGGCAGGCCACAGCACAAGCGCGGCACGCAATGCACTTCCTGGAATCAATGACGAGGGCGTATCGCTTTTTGCGCTCAGCCATGGCTACACCTTTGTGACCTTAACGAAGGTTTCGTGAAAAGCACCGCCGCCGGAAACGGTGTCCCATGCGGTTTCAATGATCTCGGCATCGCAACCGCCGGACTTCTCGCCCGCGGCGAGCCTCTGCCACTGCGACTTTTTGCCGTATCCGTGCAGGGTGAAAACGCAATCGGGGCGAATCTCCTCAGAGACACGAGCCTTCACGCGAATACTTCCGGCAGCGCTCGTGACCTGCACAAGATCGCTATCGCGAACGCCGATTCCCGACGCGGCTTTAGGATGAATCCACAGCCGGTTCTCGGGTTGAAACGTATTCAGCCAAGCGTTGTTGGTGGTATTGGCCTGGGTGAAATACGCTTTGCGGCCGAGGATGAGGCGGAATTTCCCCGGCGGAGGCTGCGAGGGCGTGGTGTACACCGGGAGCGGATCGTAGCCGAATTGCTTCAGGCGCGCGGAATACAGCTCGATCTTGCCGGACTCGGTGCCGAAGCGATGCTCCGCGGTGAGAGTGGTCCCGTACTTCGGCGCATCCGGCGGTGACCAGACGCCGTGCTTGCGGAGATAATCGAGCGGTGCGTCAATCGGAAGTTCCTTGGCCTGCGCTTCGTTCCACTGTTCGACGGTGTAGTCGAAATATTGGCCGAGGCCAAGACGTTTCGCGAGGCCCTGAACAATTTCAAGTGTCGGCTTTGTGTCATGGAGTGGCGGAATAACGGGCTGGCGCATGACCACGACGGGCTGAATGCCCGCGAGCATTTCGATAGGATCGTGGCGTTCGAGATACGTGGATTCGGGGAAAACGACGTCGGCATACCAGGCGGTGTCGCTCATCTGCACGTCAATGACGCCGATGAAATCCATCTGCTCGATCATGCGCAGAGTTTTCGATTGCTCGGGCAGCGCGTTCATCGGGTCCTGCTTGTGCACCATCCAGGCTTTCACGGGGTAGGGAACGCCGGCCAGAATGTTCTCGCGCATTTTCAGATAGGCGCCGTCACCCTTGGCGGCGAGCGGAAAATTCTTCTCCATCTCGTCCACACGCGGCGCCTGCGGATCGTCCCAGGGCAGAAACATCAATTCGCCCAGCGTGATTTTTGCGTTGGGCACCATGCCGCCCTGGCGGTCCCAGTTGCCGACGATGGCGTTGAGAATGGCTTGCGCGCGGCGCATATGGAAGTCGTCGCGATACCACGAAGAACGGCGGCCGGCATAGTAGACGGCGCGCGGGGCGGCATCGCTGAATTCACGCGCGATGCGGCGGATATCGCGGGCGGGAATTTCCGTTTCCACTTCGGCCCACTCGGGCGTAAAGGGCTTCACGTGCTCCGCCAGCTGATCCATCCCGACTGTAAAGGCGGTCACAAACTGTTTATCGTAGCGGTTTTCACTAACGATGACGTTAATCAGGGCGAGGATGAAGGCCAAGTCGGAATGCGGGCGCAGCGGGTACCACTCGTCTGCTTTCGATGCGGTCACCGTGAAACGCGGGTCGAGATAGATAAGGCGGGCCTTGCGCTCGGTCGTGGAGCCGATCAGATCGACCGTGTCGGGCATGATGAACGATTCCAGGCGGTTCGCGCCCGACATGATGATGTAGTTCGCATTGGCCAGATCGAAGGACGGCACGGTGCCGAAGGTCAGCGAATACGCGAGATTCACCGATGCCAGGCACAGCGTGGGATGGCGCTCCACATTGGGCGAACCGAACGCCAACCCCAAATTCTTAAAAAACGTTTCGGCAAAGCTTTCCGTCGAGGACCAGATCGAAGCTTGTGGACCGTACTTCTGCTTCACTTCGGAGAGCTTGGAGGCGGCGAAGTCCCACGCCTCGTCCCATGAGACCGCTTTCCATTTGCCTTCGCCGCGAGCGCCGGTTCGGAGCAACGGTTTCTTGAGCCGCGCCGGGTCGTACACCTGTTGCAGTCCAGCATTCCCGCGGGCGCAGACCATCCCACGCGAACGGGGACTTTCAGGATTGGGATTGAGCTTGAGAATGTTGCCGTTCTCCACCACCGCGATGATGGAGCACTTGTTGACACACATCTCGCAGGTGGTGGGGATTTCTTTGCGTTGAACCTCCGCGGTTTTTTCACGTGAAGACCACGGCGGGAGATAGGAAACGGACGCCAGGGTTGCGCCGGCGGCCCCGGTAACGGCAAAGCCGAGAAAATGTCTGCGGTTCATATGTACCTCGCGCGATTCACGAGCGCGGTTAAACTATTTTCCGCAGGTCTCGGGTTGCAAAGAGTCAGCCGCGTGCGCTTCCAGGAACGCCTGGACATCGCGTAGTTGCTCGGGCGTGAGGTACTTGGTCAGCGGTTCCTTTCCGTTGCCGTGCTTGCCGGTTTCGAAATAGGAATGCCACTGGGTGATCTTTTTGTTCAGCGGCGTGATTTCTCCGCCCACGGCTCCCTTGGTGTGACACTGCTTGCAATTCTGGCGGAAATAAAACTTGCCCTTGGCTTCATTGCCCTTGGAGCCGGCGATGGCGGAGCCGGCCAGCGTGGCGATGGCGATGACGAGTGCAATCCTGGATTTCATGAACAGCCTCCACGGCCTGCATTGGGACCGCTTGGTTTTGCTGGGTTTCGATACTTCGAAACTCGTGCACAGTCTCGCACCCGATGGACCGGCAGTCAGTGACTTCAAGCACACAGCCCATGTGACTATTGCTGAGTTGCGCACTTTCGCAAGTGATAGAAGTCACTGCCGCGCGCGCTTTACCGGCGCAGTATGGCCCTGATCGGAAGCCTCACCACATATATACAGGTTCCGACATTTCCTACGGACATGAGGACTTTTATATGCGCACGCTCGGCATCACAGCATTGGCGCTGCTGCTGGCGGCAGCGTTATGGGCACAGGCGCCGCCCGCCGGCGATCCCGCCCAGCTCCAGCAGCAGATCGATCAGCTCAAGAAGACGGTGACGGAACTGGAACAGCGGCTCGCTGCTCAGGAAAAATCCGCAACCAATCCACCCACCGCATCCAGCTCATCACAAGCGACACAGAAAGAAGACACCACCACGGTCACCGATCTCCAGACCAAGATGAAGGATTTGGGAGAGCGGATGAACGAGTCGGAAAAGAAATCGGTGCTCGACCGTTTGCAATGGAGTGGCGACTACCGCTATGAAGCGCACACGATTCGCGGCACCATACCGTCCCACTTCGACGGCATGCAGCTGCAAAGTTACCTGGTACGGACGATGTTTCTGGTCGCTCCTACCTCGCAGGGCGGCCTGGGCATGACGCTCGACCCCAACATGCTGTCCCATCTCACATCCCAGCAACTGGGCGCATTCGTGAACGGGGCAGTGCAGCAGAATTACTCGCAGTACCAGTTCTTCAGCAACAGTCTGACCTTCCCGCAATTGAAGGCATCAATGGGAGCTTTCCCCGCCGCGATGCAGCAGGCGCTCATGGGAAAGTTCATGCCGCTCACGCACGTCAACAGCTACAACGCCAACAACGACATTCTTCAGACCAATCGGCTGCGGCTGCGGTTTGAGGCTCCGGTGTCCGATAACATCAGCTTCTCCGCCCGCCTGAGCATGTACAAGGTGTTTGGAGATTCGACCGGAGTGCAGGTTTTCAATGGCCAGCCGAACACGCTGAACATTGACGGCACGACCGCGGGAGTTCCGAGCGGCGACATGATCCGGGTGGAGCGCGCATTCTTCAGCTGGAACAACATAGGGGGATCGAAGTTTTATCTGTCGATCGGACGCCGGCCTTCGACCGGAGGACCGCCACTCAACTTCCGAGAGGACGAGCCGCGCGGCGGAACTCCGATGGGCAGTCTGATTGATTATCAGTTCGACGGCATCACCTTCGGGTATCGGCCGTTCGAAAAAACTACCTTGCGCTTGTGCTATGGGCAGGGCTATTCCGCGGGATTCGGCAATGGCAATCTGCTACAGACTCCGGCTGACCGGTTGAAAGATGTCCATTTCTTCGGCGGAAACCTGGATATCTATGAAACCGACAAGAGCTCAGTACAACTCCTGGTAGCACGCGCCTGGAACGTCACCGATGGTTTTAACGGGCAGGTGGTGTTGCCGAACAATCCAGTCACTGGCGAAGTGGTTCCGGCGCCGGTCATTATGCGCTTCACTCCTTCTGCCAACCTGGGAGCTATCAACCTGTATGGCCTGAACCTGCAGAAGACATGGAAGTGGTTCGACATGTTCGTAAATGGCAACATGGTGAGCCTCCGTCCAAACGGCATGACAACTCCGTTTGGCGGTCTGGGCAGCGATCCGTTCGACACGCCTACCGATCACAACGGAACCATGGTGTACGCGGGGCTGCGCTTCAATGTGCCGTACAACGACGGCAGGACGAAGATCGGCTTCGAGTTCAACCATGGATCGAAGTACTGGTTCAACTTCGCGCAGGCGGAAGACGACATCCTGATGCCGAAGACTGCGACGCGCGGCGAGGCCTATGAGGCCTACCTGACGCACCGCATTACCGATCACTTTATTTTCAAGGCGGGCTACATCCGCTATGACTACACCTATTCTGGTTCGGGCTGGCATCTGGGGGCGCCGAAAGATCTGAACGACACGCCGCTCCTGGGATTCCCGACGTACAAGAATGCCGACGTGTTCACCGCCGGAATTACCGCGCGTTTCTAATCTGGACGCAGAGGGCCGGAGATTTTCTCTCCGGCCTATTTTTCCTCCATCGAGAGACTAATCATCACCTCCCATCGGGGTTCCGATCTTGGCTCATTGGAATGTCGCTGTCGCGGCAGGTACCATAAAGACGATGGCGGCCGGGAAAAACTCGTTTTGGATTGAATCGCATGCGCGCTGACATCGAAAAAGCGATCTCGTTGCTCAAGAGCGAAGGAAATGACGGCATCGGGCAAGCTCTCGCCCTACTTCAGGATTCGGTGTTTTCCTTCAGCATGAGGGTGTGCGGACACCGCGAGGACGCGGAAGACACCATGCAGGAAGTGCTGACCCGGTCGCTGCCATTCCTCTCGAAATTTTCCAGCGCCAAGGCTCTGACTGTTTGGCTCTATAAGGTGGCGAAGAACCGCTGTCTGATGAGTCGCCGCCGGAGCAAATTTGCGCCGAAGGAAAATCTCTCGCTTGAAGAGCTCATGCCGGACCGCAAAGATTTGGAACATCTCGCGACGACCGAGCGCATTGACCCGGAAAATACCGCGATCCGTGCGGAGGAGGCATATCGGTTGCGCCAGGCAATCCAAAAACTGCCGCCCGCTTATCGCATTGTGCTAGTGCTCCGGGACATGGAAGGCTTGAGCGATCAGGAGGTGGCGGAAATTACTGGTCTGCGGCCCGGGACGGTTCGTGTGCGCCTGCATCGCGCAAGACTGTTCGTTCGTAATGAATTGGCTAAGCAGCGGGGACGCAGTCCTCGTCGCGCACACCCGGTCGCCCGCTCGGCGCACGATCCATCACGCTCCCCGTCCTGTAAAGCAATGTTCGCGGAACTCTCGGACTACCTCGACGAACAACTCGACGACTCTCTCTGCGAAGAACTCGAAAAACATCTGGGTGGTTGCACTCCTTGCCAGGCATTTCTCGACAGCCTGAAGAGAACCATCGAACAATGCCACGAGACCCCGCAGCAGCGCCCTGATCCGGCGAAAGCTGCTCTCCTTCGACAGAAACTCCTCGCCGAATATCAATCAGCAATGGCCGCCAGAGCCGGCTCGAAATAAGCCTGTAACACTCTCGCTTCTTTCTGCATTTATTCGCGTGGCCTGAAAACGACCGGCCCAGCAGGAGGAACGTATGATCACCGCCCAAGTTGAACTAACCCAGCCGTTACGGCAGCAGCGGCAGTTTGTCGCCCAGACCGGCAGCGGACACGATTTGCTGCTCGACGACACCGCCGGCGGAACCGGCCCCAAGCCAATAGAACTCGTAGCGGTGGGTCTCGCAGGCTGCACCGCCTTCGACGTCATCACGATTCTGCGCCAGAAATTCCATCAGAAGATCACCGGATATCAGGTGAAAGCCGAATGCGATCAGGCCGAGCGCCCTCCCCAGGTTTTCACCGCCGTGCGCATTCA
>Ga0070739_10007102_pt1 | contig 12028 bp, 11 predicted proteins | sample Coa_R1_7_FD_66445 | JGI IMG/M metagenome (GOLD analysis project Ga0070739, IMG submission 66445) | Surface soil microbial communities from Centralia Pennsylvania, which are recovering from an underground coalmine fire - Coalmine... | ecosystem: Environmental > Terrestrial > Soil > Unclassified ... | reverse complement strand
ATAGGGGAAAGATTAAACTATCATGCAGGTTGAGGTGGGAAGAATGGGGTCTATCTAACCTTCTTTTAGGACAACGACTCTTCCTGATCTTGCCACGATTCTACCTTCGCTAGAGGATCATCACCATCCCATGTTCCAAATGACGCAACGGGACGGAAACGAGCGAAGAGTTCTTCACGGTACCATCCTTCGCGGCGAGTACGACGCACGACTTCAGTGTGAGGAGCAGAGCCGTAGGCAAAGGTGGTAATCGCTGGCAAGGACCGCCAGACGCTGAGTGTGGCTTGATACAACAGCGGCATCTCACCAACCCCAACCGAATTCACTAGCTCTGCTTGCTGTAAAAGGTTGGCAGAGACGGCAGGGACGGCTTTAAGGAATGTACGTACTTTTGCTGCATAGAGCGTCGCTCGTGTAACGATGATCCAGGGACCCGCAGTTGGCGGTGGAGCAGGAAGTATACCTGAGAAGGGGTCGCGTCCACCCCATTTACCATGCCAGCGCACAGGCAGCATATGGACTGTCCAGGCCTCCTCTGCCCTCCTCCGTATGCGCTGCATAATTGGGGAGTCGATCTCAAATTGCCTGAGTGCCGTAGACGAGTCCCACACAGTGAAAAGAGCATAGCGTTGAAGATCGGCATGGGGACCGAAAGCCCTCCCTTTGCCGACACCGAGCAGACGCCAGAAACGTAGTCCAGCGGTATGCGACAAGGGCCAACGATCCAGCGCGAGGTGCGCTAATTCAAGTACACTAACACACCTGGGGTAGCGTGCGAGCGTAAAGGCAACTATCGGTTCCTGCTCAGCTATGTACACGGCATCCATCTCACAAGGATTAGCATGTTGTGATACCAGTATGGCCTCTCGGGGTTTCTTTTGCAAGCCAGGAGGAAAATGTCCTCAGTCATGAGATGAAGGATGTTCGGGATCAAGCAGTTCTAAAATGTCCTGCTCCTCCTCACTTTGTACCTTGTAGCCCTCAGGCGCTTCGTCAATCTGCCACACTACACCTTTAAGAATGACGTAGCGCCACTCCAAATTTGGACTGTTGTTGAAATCAGCAGGAGTCCCCGTCTTGACTAGATCGAGCACATCATCTGGTGCTGGATCATGGATATCCAGTTTTCCGGTAAGCAGCTGTTCTATATACCATGGTATTACACCATTAGGATCTTCCCGGAAAATGACTCGGTGGATATTGTTCAAATTGCTTATCGCCGCATCTCTCGATTCGGGTACATCTATCGCGTTCATGATACGCCGACGTAATGCCTCGAAAAAGCTATATTGCACAAGCCCGCTACAAACGAAACGCAAGATATTGGTTGTGGAAGCCTCTGACTCGTCCCACTTCTTAAACAGATTTGCCACGGCATCAGCAGCCTCAGCCACCTGCGGAATAACCCTCAAATGTCGCTCTGCTACCCGTTTTATATACAATGCTGTCAATTCGTATACTGTTTTATGGTCATAGAGCCCATTGATCTGATCGAAAGCTATACCGCGCACATGACGCAAGTACCCGATGCCATGCGTATCTTCTGGGTTAGATGAGTCATGATGAGACAGCTCATAGGGCGTCTCCACATACCAATCCAGGCGTGGACGCTTGATACCAACGGTGAACTGGTGGGAAGGAATAACTTCATTACGCCAGCTTGCTATATGAATCCCTTTCGTCTTTGCCTCGACCAAAAACGTATTGTCGTATCCCTTATATGGATCACTTGTCAAATAGAGCAGCGCAGAATGACTCCACTTACTCCCGGTAGCAATGCGGATCATATGCGCGAACACTTCTTTCGGATCCTTATTTTCACGCAAGATCACATCCGAGACACGCAAATAGGGACCTTCGTCGCTTCTCTGTAAAAAATAACCCAATGGGTCCTCAGCGGCCTTCGTAGCACGATAGGGCATATGGATACTTCTTTCTTCCTTACCACATCTTTTCTCAACAACAAGTAGCTACCTATCATACGAAACGCACGGGCTATCAGACTCTCCCATCCGACGACACACAGTTCAATGCTATTGTTCCCTGGAATAACGCTAAGACTTCTTGCTCGCGCATGCTATTAAGGGACCCGTTGAAATAAGTTGACTGCTCTTGCACAGAGAACCGCCTCGAATGGCTGCCAAAGAGGAGTGCGCCGTTCAAGTTATTTCATCGAGTCCCTCACTTTAAGTGGTACGACAAGTGAGGAACCTTAAAGCTTTATCCCTTCGATCGCCTGACGCAATACCTGTGCAGATTGCTTGAGCTGTTGCTCCTCCAAGGGACTCAAAGCTAACTGAACAAGGCGTCCGACACCCTGCCGATCGACGACAGTCGGTAAGCTGAGATAGACATCCTCGATGCCATACAAACCAGGGATGAGACAACTCACCGTTAATACGCGCTGCTGGTCTCGCAAAATCGCCTGGACGATCTGCGTCACCGCCAGGCCAACCGCATAACTGGTCGCGCCCTTTCGACGAATGATTTCATAGGCAGCAGTTTTGACCTGTGTAAAAATACGATCCAGGTGCTCAGGATCAGTAGCCATGCCCGAAGCGGGATCGAGAGCTTGTAGGGGCATTCCAGCCACGTTCACCCTGCTCCACACGGCAACCTCGCTATCACCATGTTCGCCGATGATGTAGGCATGGATACTGCGCGGGTCGAGGCGCAGTTCTTGTGCCAGCAGATAGCGGAAGCGGGCGGTATCCAGAACGGTTCCGGAGCCGATGACGGAAGAGCTGGGCAAGCCCGAAAGCTTCCAGGTCACATATGTCATCACATCGACGGGATTGCTCACAATGAGGAAAATCGCCTCTGGGCAATAGTGGACCAGTTCAGGAATGAGGCTCTTGAAGATGTTGGCGTTGCGCCCGATGAGCTCCAGGCGGGTTTCACCCGGCTTTTGTTTCGCTCCTGCGGTGATGATCACTATATCCGCTCCCTGGCAATCGGCGGCAGTTCCAGCTCTCACCGTCACAGGCTGGACAAAAGATAGTCCATGCACCAAGTCCATCGCTTCCCCTTCCAGCTTGGTCCGATCCACATCAACCAGGACCATTTCATCAAAGGTACCCTGAATCAACATAGAATAGGCACAGGCGAGGCCCACCTGACCAGCGCCGATGATTGCGCCCTTGCGAGGACGGCGTGTATGGACGAGAGGAGCACTCTCAGAGGGAGAAACAAAGAGACGATCTAGCATATGCTTATACCCCTTTCTTCTCTGCGTTTGTGGTTAACATTGAGGCATTCTATCACTTTATCAACTGTAGCAACAAGGAAATGCTATCAGGCGAAGAAAAACACCAGGTCCTTCATGTTGCCCAGGTTGACCGCCAGGAGGCAACCTTCTCTGCACGAAGAGATTGAGTTGTAAAATCGTGCAGTGGCAACGTCTATATAGATGAAGCTATCAAACAATTTATGATAGTTTCTAAAAGAAACAGAAGAAACACTTTTATGAATATATTGGTCAACTCCCTCAAAGATCGTGACGTGGGAATCTGGTGTAAACGGGCTGCATGGATAGTTGTTGCTTTTAATCTCATCAATGTTGGACTGAATTTCTATGCTGCTCTATCCCAATACAGCAGTGCAGGAATTGCGTTGACGGCATCTGTGCTTGCACAAACACTGCGCCTCGGAATTTCTATTGTCCCTTCCATGCTCTTCTCGTTCTTTATCCTCTATGCCGCTGGAGTGCTCATCGATCATTTTGTGGGGGATGAGGAGGAGGATGATACTGATGAAATAGAGGAAGAGATTATCGAAGACGCAGTACCCAGCCGTGACAGAGCCAGTCGATGACAAAGGCTTCGCTCGCTACTACCTCGAATCCCGCCTGGACACAGAGCGATTGCGCCTCTACGAGGGTATAGGCACGGACGTACTCTCCCTCTATCCATCGCAGTAGCCATTCCAAGAGCGTCCAAGGGAATGGTGGAGGACGCCGGGCGTAATCCTCCAAGACAAGAGAACCTGTGGGGACCAGCAGATGGTGCAGTCCTTTCAATGCCGGTATCGGGTCCGGGATATAGTGCAGAGTGTTCGTACAGGTGATGAGATCGAAGGTTTGAGGGGCATAGGGGAGCCCGGCTGTCTCGCCACTCCCCCATTCCGCTTGTTGGAAATGTGTCGATGATACCTTTGGGAGAGCAAGACGAGCCTGTATCAGCATATCCGCACTGGCGTCTACTCCATAGATATCGATACCCGGCACTAGCTCGACGAGACGTTTGAGCAGGAGACCTGTTCCGCATGCGACATCAAGCACTCGTGGCTGACACCCCGTAGACGCTACATGAGTGCGCAAGGCAGCAAGATCGATCATGGTCAGTACCTCTGCCAATGTGCGCTCATTATAAGCACGCCAGCGCTGGTTATAGCGTAAAGCATACTTGCCTGTGTAGCGACGATTCATTGCATTCCCTCCTCTCCCAATCGGGTACGAGGAAAGAAGATCGAATCTCTACAACTTCCGCGACAATATCACGCCTGTATTCAGCCCGACTGTGTGCAGGCCACCAAAGAAGCGAGCATGCTCAATTTTGATGCAGCGATCCTGCACAAAGATCAAACCTGCCTCTCGCGCCTTCTCCCCCACCTCATCGTTGCGAATACCCAACTGCAACCATAACACCTTCGCGCCAATCTTGATCGCCTCCTCTGCAATCGGCGGCACATCCTCTGCTTTGCGGAACACGTCTACTATCTCAATCGTCTCGCCTGCTTCTTTCGCCTCAGTTAACGTGGCATAGACATGCTTACCGAGCAGTGTTTGTCCAGCGTAACGTGGGTTAATAGGGATAATATCATATCCTTCGGCTTGCAGATAGATGGCGACGAAGTGGCTGGGACGATAGGGGTCGGCTGAGACTCCAACGACGGCTACGTGCTTGTATTGCTGCAAGAGTTGCAGGCGTTCGTACATGTCGGGTATAGTTGTGGTCATGCTGTTCGGGTCTCCTCGAATAGTTAGTACTTACTAAAGTATAACACGCTGGCATGGTTTATTACTCCATTGGCCCTTGCTTTCTTCTTCCTAAATATGCTATACTGTTACTAGTTACTAAAAGTAAGCAAATTACTTTTACATAGGAGCAATATATGGACACACAATCTGCCTTTGAGCAGCAAGCAGCAGAACAAACGCAAATCCGTAGTTCGTCGGATACATCCTCGCCAACGTGGCCCCTCAGTCGCGTAGGGTTGCGGGTGCAGGATATGGCACGCAGTATCGATTATTATACTCACCTCGGCTTCTCTGTCATCAGGGATGAGCGAGATCAGGGAGCCCATGGTGGTGTTGGACTGGGAGTGGGTACGCAAGAGATTCTCAGCTTACGTCCTCTGCCAGGTGGACGTCCGCGTCCATCACGCACGGCTGGTCTCTATCATTTTGCCATACTCGTATCCGACGAAGCTGAGCTTGGCTCTTTCTTGCGCCATTGCCTCGATACGGGTATTCCCCTGTCAGGTGCATCGGATCACCTGGTGAGTCAGGCACTCTATCTCAGTGACCCGGAAGGCAATGGCATCGAGGTCTATGCCGACCGGCCTCGCGAGACCTGGCAATATCGCGATGGCAGTCTGGTCATGGACACGATACGGCTCAATGCTCCGGCACTGCTGAAACAAGCCCACACTTACACAGGCTTTTCACCAGAGACACGCCTCGGCCACATGCACCTCAATGTGGGAGACCTGGAGCGTAGCCGAGCCTTTTATCAAAACCTGGGCATGGAACTGATGGTAGCCATCCCCGGTCAGGCCAGTTTCCTTTCATGGGAGAGCTACCATCACCATCTCGGTGTCAATACATGGGCTGGTCGTAATGTTCGTCCGGTCGAGCCTGATGTCTTCGGCCTGGATTTCTTCGAAATACGCCGCCCAGGGCTTTCGCCTGCGGTGTTGCAAGACCCGGATGGTGTTACAATCGTTGTAAGATGATATCTGCATATAGCTTCCCTTCGAGGGCATGACGGGATATACCTACATGGGTATATCCCGTCATATCAGATGCCCTCAATCGGTCCCTACCCCCTTACGATGTCGATGTTGCGACACGCTGAGAGGCTGTCCGAGGAATCAGGTGATAGTGCTGCGGATCAAAGTGGCGTGTTCTGCGCCAGAACTCGAAGGTAAACCCGGGCCAGAGCGTCGTGTTGCGGCCGCTAGCATCAAGGTACCAGCTGGCACATCCCGAGGTCCAGACGGTCCTACGCATTCTCCGCTGTAACTCCCTATTGAATGTCTCTTCTTGGTCAGGCCGTACCTCGACAGCTAGCAAGCGCCGCCGCTTCATCGTATGCAAGCAGTCCAGAATGTACTGAATTTGGGCCTCTATCATAAAGACCATCGAGTTGTGCCCCAGGCCCGTATTTGGGCCGATGAGCAAGAAGAGATTAGGGAACCCCGCAACAGTTGTCCCTTTGTAGGCACTAGAACTTGGGTGCCACTTCTCAGCGAGTGATTGACCACCATGTCCATAGATACGCTGGGGAAGCTGGGCGTCGGTCACATGAAAGCCAGTTCCGCAGATGATCGTATCGACCTCGCGCTCTCTGCCATCCTCGGTCATGATGCTATGTGCTCTCACCTCCCGAATGCGGTCAGTGATGACCTCAACATTAGGCTGGGTCAGGGCCGGGTAGAAGTCATCGGAGAGCAGGATGCGCTTGCAGCCCAGTATATACTCAGGAGTAAGTTTTGCCCGTAGCACGGGGTCTGCTACCTGTTTTGCGAGATGCCGACGTGCGATCTGCATCCCATCCTCTAGCACAGCAGGCCGATAGACCAGCCCAAGCGCTAACAGTTCGCGCTGCCAATAGATTATGGTGCGTACAACGCGCTGAGTGATGGGCAGGAAACGAAACAGAGTACGCTGCCAGGCGGGGATTGGATGATCGAGCCGGGGAACAATCCAGGGCGGTGTACGCAAGAACAGGGACAAGTGAGCGACGTGTGGCTGGATCTGTGGGACAAACTGGACGGCTGAGGCTCCCGTCCCAATCACTGCCACCCGCTTGCCCGTCAGGTCATAATCGTGCCTCCATTGGGCCGAGTGAAACAGAGTTCCCTCGAAGCCCTCAATGCCCGGAATGGCTGGGAGCGATGGTTCGCTGAGCGGTCCATTGCCCAGGATAAGGAGATCGGCAAGCAGTTGCCCCTGTGTGGTCGTGAGGTGCCAGCAGTGATCATCTTCACTCCAGGCCGCTTGCTGCAATTCGCTGTTCCACTGAATGTGTGGGAGGATGCCAAAGCGTTTCGCGCAGGAGCGCAGATAGTCCTGTATCTCACCCTGGGGAGAATATGCGCGGCTCCAATTGGGATTGAGCGCGAATGAGAAGGAGTAGAGATGCGAGGGAATGTCGCAGGCGCAACCCGGATAGGTGTTGTCGCGCCACGTCCCCCCGATATCTGCCGCCCGTTCGAGCACCACAAAGTCATTGTGGCCCTCTTGCTTGAGCCGAATCGCCATCCCTAAGCCTGCAAACCCTGTCCCAAGAATTGCCATATGGACATGGCGGACCGGGCTTTCACCACTAGACGACCCGTTAGAAAGGGGGGTACGCAGATCGTTGTCAGAAAAGGTCTTGCGTCCACCGCGTGCAAAAACCTGGAACATGCTTATTTCCTTATACTTGCCTGTAGTGCTTTATCCAAATCCCATAAAATATCCTCGACATTCTCGATGCCGATAGAGATACGAATGAGATCAGGTGTCACTCCTCCCGCTAACTGATCCTCTTCAGAGAGTTGCTGGTGGGTCGTACTGGCAGGATGAATAATCAGACTACGAGCATCGCCAACGTTGGCGAGGTGAGAGCATAGTTGCACGTTGTTGATGACGGCTTTTCCTGCTTCATACCCACCCTTGACACCAAAGGTAAAGATGGAGCCAGCTCCACGAGGCAGGTAGCGTTTAGCCAGTGGGTATGAGGGATCGTCGGGCAGCCCAGGATAGCGCACCCAACTGACGGCGGGATGCTCCTGCAGGAACTGGGCTACTCGTAAGGCGTTCTGACAGTGACGCTCCATACGCAAGGACAATGTTTCTAATCCTTGCAGCAGGAGGAAGGAATTAAAGGGGCTGATGCAGGCACCCGTGTCACGTACGGTCTCACATCTGACCTTCATGCAAAAGCAGAAATCCCCGAACGTTTCGTAAAACCTGACACCATGATAGCCTGGCGAAGGATCGACGATATGGGGGAACTTGCCGTTATCCCAGGGGAACTTACCCGACTCAATCAGCACACCAGCAATAGAGGTACCATGGCCGCCAATGAACTTTGTCGCGGAATGGACAATAATGTCAGCTCCATGCTCAAAGGGGCGACAGAGATACGGCGTTGCAAACGTATTGTCCACCACCAACGGTACGCCCGCCTCATGGGCGATAGCAGCCACAGCCCGTATATCGAGCACATCGCCACGTGGATTGCCGATGGTCTCGCCATACAGGACACGTGTGCGTGGAGTGATAGCTTTCCGGTAATTCTCAGGATTTGTACTATCAACAAAGATCGTATTGACACCCCAGGTACGCAGCGTGATATCAAACTGCGTATGAGTCCCCCCATAGAGACTACTGGAGGAGACAATCTCATCGCCGGGCCGCAAGAGCGCCATCATCGTGACCATCTGTGCAGCCATGCCCGATGCTGTAGCAACGGCACCCGTTCCCCCCTCTAAAGCAGCAATGCGCTCTTCAAAGACTGCGGTAGTCGGGTTCATGATGCGCGTATAGATATTGCCAAAGCGCTGCAAGGCAAACAGATGTGCGGCATGATCGGTATCGTCAAAGATAAACGACGTAGTTTGATAAATAGGGACAGCACGCGCACGGGTCACTGGATCGGGCCGCTGTCCGGCGTGGACAGAGAGCGTGTCAAACCCAAAAACGTGATCGCTATCAATTTCTGGCATAGTCGCTTCCTCTCGAATTGGACAAAGTGATACTATGTGGATATGGTATCACATGAGCATGCGCAAAGGAGGAAGCGTGTGTATTGCCAGTGCAAGGAAGAAGAGAAATGCGAACAAAATTCACACCTTCCTGGCGTCTATCCTAAAGATACTGGCTAGTAGTCCCAACAAATTAAGGAGTTGAAGGAAATGGATACTCTCGATTTACACGCGTGCGGCATTACAGATGACGGCAAACTTTGGCATACAAGCCGCTCCGTACAGAGCTCACACGTTGTATGGAGCCCCTGGGAAGAAGTGAAGGCTCAAGGAATGAGCAGCTTGCACCACTTTGTGAAGGTAGCCTGTGTGAGTACCAGGAGGGAAAAGGACGGATCGAGTACAGACAAAGAATTCCATGTACTGGCTATCACTGACGACGGCAAACTCTTACATACAAGTCGCCTGGTACAACAGAATTGGCAGCCATTTGAGGATCTGGGTACGACGCTAGGGAATACAGGTTCGTTCCGTAACGTTGGGGGAAATGAGTTTAGAGGCACACTCGATATCTGTGTCATTGTCTCTGTGGAGCATGGCGACCAACGCATTCTCCATACGACTCGTAGTTCAAATGGTGCCTGGTCGGGATTCGAGGAGATTACCCAATCTCAGCTGGCAGGCTTTCCAACGTCTTTCACGAGTGCTGATTGTGCAGCCACTTTTATCGTATTCCTCTTTGGAGGACTACACGTGTGCGGGCTCACCCACGATGGAAAACTCTGGTACACCCTCAATTTCCAGCAACCTATCTGGCTTCCCTTTGCGCAGATACCAGCTAAGAACACACCCAATGCTTTCACAGACGTCAGCGTTGCGCTAGCTGGTGGAGGCCTCCACATCTGCTCACAGGCTGAAGGAACCGTTTGGCATACCATGCGCTTCCTAAATCCTCCCAAATGGCAAGACACTTTCGATAATGTAAAGGAACACGCCGGAAGCAACCCAGGCACATTCGTTTCTGCCAGTTGCGCCAATCTTGCCGGGGAACTGCACATCTGTGGGCTTACCGACGATGGGAAGCTCTGGCATACCTTTCTCTCTTCCTCTGTACCTGCTCCCGGCTGGCAACCTGCCTGGCACCCATTTGAGGACGTAACAGCCCTGGCCGGGAGCCCTGGTCATTTCACTTTCATCTCTGTGACTGGTGATTCAGGTACATGGGGTCCTATCGGTGGTGGTGGGGATCCAACATGTGATACCATCAATACCTGTATAGCAAACGATACCTTGCAGATACAGACGTTACAAGCGCAGAAAGCCAGTACGACCAATAGTGCGAGAATTGCTCAGATCAATCAGCAAATAGCCGGACTGCAGCAAGCCATCGGCTCACTCCAGCAGCAACGCCAGGAGCATCATTGTCCTTAGCTGCATGGAATAAGTTGCCGTTGAGTACCTGGGAAGGACAAAAGGGAAAGGAAGCACAACTATGTCGGGAGCACCTGGAATTACGATAAGCTTACACCTGCTCGGAATCACCAGTGACGGGCGAGTATGGCATACCAGCCAGCCGGAGGGGACCTATGACTCTGAGGGAGCATGGCAGACCTGGGAAGAGGTGAAAGCTCCAGGTTCGCACCAACCAGGTCCTTTCATCCATGTGGACTGTGTGAGTACCGAGACGGCTGATGGGAAGGAAGAGTTGTATGTTCTAGGGATCACCCAGGACGCGAAACTATGGTATACGAGTCGTGTAGAAGGACAGAACTGGCAGCCATTTGTAGACCTCGGCACACGGATCGGTGGTGGGTGGAACTTCCGGCATGTTGCCGTGACAGAAGCAGCAGGCCAAATCGATATGTGTGTCGTTGTCTCTGTGGAGCATGGCGCACAGCGGATTCTGCACACGAGGCGTCCAGCGGGAAAAACAACGTGGGAGCAGTTCGAGGAGATAACGCGGCCCGATCTAGCAGGCTTTCCAGGGTCCTTCATCAGTGTCGATTGCGCTTATACCGGGTCTTATCAGTTTGCTATGCTTCACGTGTGCGGTGTCACCTCTGACGGAAAACTATGGCACACCATCCACTTTGCGAACCCCACCTGGCTTCCGTTTGTCAATGTACAATTCTTATCCAAAAATGGTCCATCCTCCTTTGCCAATGTGAGCCTTGCTCAATTGCCTTTGCAACTCGATGTTTGTGCTCAGGCAGGCGGGAAACTGTGGCACACTGCTCGTCCCGAGCGTTCTCTCCCTCTCCATTGGCAGTCCACCTTCGACAATATTAGTCAGCAAACGAGCGATACCCGTGTGTTCGGGTCTATCGGCTGTAGCTATTTCAATGGAACACTGCATATATGTGGTGTTACAGATGATGGCAAACTGTGGCTTACCTGGAGATCCTCTGAGAATCCTTCCATCTGGCAACCATTCGAGGATCTGACCACGGGAATTGGCAACCCAGGCCATTTTGTCTTCGCCTGTTTAAGCGGTCCCACCACCCTTAATGCTCCTAGTGCCGGAGGACCGGGATGTCCCGATATTCAGATGAGCCTTACCAATGATAACTTTCAGATGCAGGCACTCCAGATGCAAGCAGCGAGTACGACCAATAATGCCATGATCGCGCAGATCAATCAGCAGATAGCCGGGTTGCAGAAAAATATTGCCTCTCTCCGGCAACAAGCGCGAGATCGCAATTGCTGATAGAGGTACGCGAGGAGATATGCTCTAGTGATTAAAGGATAGGTGCTGAAAGGCAGAGAGAGCAGCAGCCAACAAGGTTGCAGAGGGAGATTGCTGATCTTCAGCAGAAAGCGCGAGATCAGCAGTGCCTATAGGCAGGTGAGTGAGAGCGCAGGAGCGAGGTCCTGCGCTCTCACTCACCTGCCTAATTAGCCTCCATCCACAGGGTCTTTAAGGTCTTCGCATCGAAAGGATTCTGCCCTGCTTCCAGTTGCTGAATCCAGGCAGTTCGCTCTTTGATAAGAGATGTATAGTGTGCTCGATCACCTGAAGTGGTCCCCGACGTGTTGATATACTCTTCGGTTGCCCATTGGGCGAAGAACTTGAAGTCGTCGATGGCTCCTTGCCTGTTCCCTGCTAACGCTC
>Ga0070739_10007100_pt1 | contig 12029 bp, 8 predicted proteins | sample Coa_R1_7_FD_66445 | JGI IMG/M metagenome (GOLD analysis project Ga0070739, IMG submission 66445) | Surface soil microbial communities from Centralia Pennsylvania, which are recovering from an underground coalmine fire - Coalmine... | ecosystem: Environmental > Terrestrial > Soil > Unclassified ... | reverse complement strand
GGAATTCGCCGCAGTTTGCCGCGCGCCGGCACGCCTCGGTGGCGACGTAGCGGGCGCCGGCGACGCGGCGGTGCTCGATCTTGTCGGCGCAGATCTGCAGCGCTTCCAGGGTCCGCGCCATCGCCGCCTCAGACAAGGCGCCGGTCGCGGCGAGGCCTTCGCCGAGGCGCACGATGCGCGAGAAGGCATCAACGACGCGAAAGCCGGATCCGGCCGGCCGCGCGATCAGGAGGCGGCAGTTGTTGGTGCCGAGGTCGAGGGCGGCATAATGCGGCGCCAGCCGGCGCGCCGCCGTCGGCCGGTAATCGGCGATGTCGATGCGTTCGCTGCGCAGCACCGCCGCGCCTGCGCTCGCCGCCTCCGATTCCGTCCCGCCGACTGTGTCGTTCCCAAATGCCGCCATCCGCACCGCCGCTGCAATGGTAGCGCAGCCGGCCCGGAAATCGAAGCGCCACGAGGCCGAGGCGGCGGCAGCCCTGTCTCGGACCGGGCAATTGCCCCCAGCGCGGCTCGAAACCAATCTGCATTGCAAGCCCGCCGGGAACACCGATTTCGCACTGCCCGTTCACGTTGTGCGACCGGCCCCGGGCGCGGGGTCGGGAGCGGGCCGGGTGGAAGGCGCCCAAGGACCCCTCGTCCTTTTCCATCCGGCCTCGCTGCACGCGGGCCGCAGCGCCGGCTCTGGGCGCGGAGCAGGCGCTGCGGCTTGTCGGCTGGCGAAGCGGATCTTCCCTCGCCATCCCCGAAGCAGAGGGAGTGTTTCTGTTCGCCGGTCTGGCGTAACGTCGCGCCATGTCTGTTCTCACCACCGCGGTCGATGTCCGCGCCGACGCCTTTCGCGCCAACGAGGCGGCAATGCGGGGGCTGGTCGCAGATCTGCGCGAGCGGCTTGCGGCGGTGGAGGGGGGCGGGGGCGAGGCGGCGCGGCGCCGGCATCTCGGACGCGGCAAGCTCCTCGCACGCGAGCGCGTGCGGATGCTGCTCGACCCGGGCTCGCCGTTTCTCGAACTGTCGCCGCTCGCGGCCTACGGCATGTACGATGGCGAGGTGCCGGCGGCGGGCATCGTCACCGGCATCGGGCGCATCATGGGCCGGGAATGCGTCGTCGTCGCCAACGACGCCACCGTCAAGGGCGGCACCTATTTCCCGCTGACCGTCAAGAAGCACCTCAGGGCGCAGGAGATCGCCTGGCAGAACCGGCTGCCCTGCCTCTACCTCGTCGATTCCGGCGGCGCCTTTCTGCCGGCGCAGGACGAGGTCTTTCCCGACCGCGACCATTTCGGCCGCATCTTCTACAACCAGGCGCAGATGTCGGCCGACCGCATTCCTCAGATCGCGGTGGTCATGGGATCGTGCACCGCGGGCGGCGCCTATGTGCCGGCGATGTCGGACGAGAGCGTCATCGTCAGAGGGGAGGGCACGATCTTTCTCGGCGGCCCACCGCTCGTAAAGGCAGCGACCGGCGAGGTCGTCAGCGCCGAGGAGCTGGGCGGCGCCGACGTGCACAGCCGCACCTCCGGCGTCACCGACCACTACGCCCTCGACGACCGCCACGCGCTGGGCATCGCCCGCCGCATCGTCGCCAACCTGAACCGGACGAAGCCGATGGCGGCAGACCTCGCCGAGCCGCGCGAACCGCTCTACCCGGCGGAGGAGTTGTACGGCGTCGTGCCGGCCGACACGCGCCGCCCTTACGACGTGCGCGAGGTCATCGCGCGCCTCGTCGACGGCAGCGAACTCGACGAGTTCAAGGCGCTCTACGGCCAGACCCTGGTGTGCGGCTTTGCCCGGTTCTGGGGCTATCCCGTCGGCATCCTCGCCAACAACGGCATCCTGTTCTCAGAAAGCGCGCTCAAGGGCGCGCATTTCATCGAGTTGTGCGCGCAGCGCGGCATCCCGCTGGTGTTCCTGCAGAACATCACCGGCTTCATGGTCGGGCGCAGATACGAGGCCGGCGGCATCGCCAAGGACGGCGCTAAGATGGTGACGGCGGTGGCGACGGCGGCGGTGCCGAAATTCACAATCGTCATCGGCGGCAGCTTCGGCGCCGGCAATTACGGCATGTGCGGCCGAGCCTACGGCCCGCGCTTCTTATGGATGTGGCCGAACGCGCGCATTTCGGTCATGGGCGGCGAGCAGGCCGCCTCGGTGCTGGCGACGGTGCGCCGCGACGCGATGGCGGCGCGCGGCCAGGACTGGCCGGCGGCGGAAGAAGAGGCGTTCAAGGCGCCGATCCGGGCGCAGTACGAGGAACAGGGCCACCCCTACTACGCGAGCGCCCGGCTGTGGGACGACGGGGTCATCGATCCGGTCGATACGCGACGGGTGCTGGCGCTCGGCATCTCCGCCAGCCTCAACGCGCCGATCCCGCAGACGAGGTTCGGCCTGTTCCGGATGTGACGCCGCGAGCGGTTCGTTTCGTCCGACACTGAGTATCGACCGCAGCTTGAGGATGCATGTAAAAAGCCGCCGGCGCCCCCGATGCGGCTCCTGATGCTGGTGAGCGACGATGGACTTTGATCTGACGGAAGAGCAGCGACTCCTGAAGGACAGCGTCGACCGCCTGCTCGCCGACCGTTACGGCTTCGACAAGCGGCGCGGCTATCGTGACGAGCCGGAAGGCTGGAGCCGCTCGGTGTGGCGGCAATACGCTGAACTCGGGCTGCTCGGCCTGCCGTTCGGCGAGGAATACGGCGGCTTCGGCGGCGGTGGCGTCGATCTCATGCTGGTCATGGAGAGCCTCGGCCGCGTACTCGCGCTGGAGCCGTATTTGGCCACCGTCGTGCTGGGCGGCGCCGCGCTGCGCCTCGCCGGTGACGAGAAGCAAAAGGCGGCGCTGCTGCCGCAGATCGCCGAGGGCAAGCTGACTCTGGCCTTCGCGCACGGCGAGCGGCAGGCGCGTTATGACCTCAGCGACGTGACGACCACGGCCAAACAGAGCGGCGGCAAATGGATCCTCGACGGCGCCAAGAGCGTCGTCGGGCACGGCGACAGCGCCGACAAGCTGATCGTCAGCGCCCGCGTCGCCAGGCAGCGGGACGATCCCGAAGGCATCGGCTTGTTCATCGTCGATGCCGCAGCAAATGGGGTGGCGCGGCGATCGTACGCGATGCGCGACGGCAACCGCGCCGCCGAAATCGCGCTGAGCGGCGTCGAGGTCGCTCCGGAAGGCGTCCTCGGTGAGCCGGGTCAGGCATTTCCGGTCATCGAGCGCGTCGTCGAGGCCGGCATCGCGGCCACCGCGGCCGAGGCGGTCGGGGCGATGGAAACGATGAACGCGATGACCCTGGAGTACCTCAAGACGCGCCAGCAATTCGGCCGGCCGATCGGCCAGAACCAGGCGCTGCAGCACCGCATGACCGAGATGCTGATGGCGCTGGAGCAGGGGCGCAGCCTCGCCATCCTCGCGGCGGTGACGGTGGACGACCCCGACGCGGCGGACCGCGCCCGCAACATCGCCACCGCCAAGGTCGGGGTCGGACAGGCCGCCAAGTTCGTGTCGCAGAACGCGGTGCAGCTTCACGGCGGCATCGGCATGACCGAGGAATACGCGATCGGACACTATTTCCGCCGGGTCATGGTCATCGAGCACACCTTCGGCGACATCACCCACCACCTGTCGCGGCTGGCCACGGGGCTGGCTTGATACCAGCGGAAGGCGACGACCTCTCCTCATCGTCATGGCCGGGCTTCGACCCACGGGTGTCCGGTTCAGCAAAACCGGTTGTTGTGCGGTTTCGATATGAGGCAAACCAAAGATGCACCTTGCCCGGCCTTGGGCCGGGCATCCACGCCTTCTTTCGGCTTTTTTGCCAGACGAAACCAGCGTGGATGGCCGGGATAAGCCCGGCCAAAGGGGGTTGTGGAGATCGCAGACCCCTCCAGAAGGCGCGGAGCGGCTCCTTTTTCCTTAACCGGACAGCCATGGATGAAGTCCGGTATGACGTTCTTCTAGGCATCGCCGGGCCCGACCCGGCGATCTTGGGCGCCCGCCCAGATGGCCGGGTTAAGCCTGCCATGACGACTTTGTTGTACGAGAGTGCTCGGTCGATGCGATGGCGCGCCGGCGGCGCCGTTCTGTGACTACTGGCCGCGACCGCCGACGATCATGCGCAATTGCGCCGCCAGCTCGTCGCGGCGATAGGGCTTGCCGAGCACCGGCAGGTCGCGGGGAAGGCCGTGCTCGCTGGCGAGCGCGGTTCCGGTATAGCCGGAGGTCAGCAGCACCTTGATCAATGGCCGCGCGCGGCGGGCTTCGATGGCCAGCTGGGCGCCGTTGATGCCGCCGGGCATCACGACGTCGGAGAAGAGGATGTCGACCTTTTCGTCACCCTTCAGAATCTCCAGCGCATCCTGGCCGTTGTGGGCCACCAATACGCGGTAACCGAGGTCGCCGAGACTTTCGACCGCGGTCGCCAGCACGGTTTCGTCGTCCTCGACGACGAGCACAGTTTCGCCGCCGGTCGCGGAGCGCAACGGCATCAGGTCGCGGCGCACCGGCTCCATCGCGCGATCGCCCGATTTCGGCAGATAGAGCTTTACGGTCGTGCCGACGTCGGGCTCGCTGTAGATGCGGACATGGCCGCCGGATTCCTTGGCGAAGCCGTAGACCTGCGACAGACCGAGGCCGGACCCTTTGCCGACGTCCTTCGTCGTAAAGAACGGCTCGAACACCCGCGCCAGGTCCTCCGCCGCGATGCCGCAGCCATTGTCGCTGACCGCGACCATGACGTACGGGCCGGGCACGATTTCCGGATTTTCGCGCGCATAGGCGTCGTCCAAGACGGCGTTCTGCGTCTCGATGATGATCCAGCCGCCGGCCTCGCCGAGTGCGTCCCGCGCGTTCACCACCAGGTTCAAGACCGCCGCCTCGAACTGGGAACGGTCGACCCGGCTGGGGTCGAGGGCGGGATCCAGCTGGAGGCGGATATCGACCTGCTCGCCGGCGGCGCGCCGCATCAGCCCGTCAAACTCCATCAGCAGCCGGTTGATGTTGAACGTCTCCGGCCGCATGACCTGCCGCCGCGAAAACATCAGGAGCTGCTGCGTCAGGCGCTCGCCGCGCATCGTCGCGCGCAGCGCCGCCTCGGCGAGGCGCTGTACCCGCGCGCCGTCCTCGGGGCGGCGCAGGATCATGTCGAGGTTGCCGGTGACGGCGGTCAGCAGATTGTTGAAGTCGTGGGCAACGCCGCCGGTCATGCGGCCTACCGCCTCCATCCGCTGCGCGTGGCGCAGCGATTCCTCGGCGAGCTTGCGCCGCTCGGCCTCGGCCCGCGCCGTCGCGATGGCGCGGTCGGCGGCCTCGCTGCGGCGCCACGCGACAAAGGTCAGCGCGATAAGGCAGACCGTCGCCGGCAGGCCGAACATCAGGTGGCTGCCCATCAGGCGGAGCCAGCCCGCGACGACCGAGGCCCGCGTCACCCCCACCCGGGCATAGACCGGATAATGCCCGACCCTGCGGTAGGCATAGAGGCGTTCGACGCCGTCCAGCGCCGAGGCCGCCATGTAGCTGCCGTGTTCCGCGTTCTCGCGCAGGCTCTGCTGGAAGCGGCCGTCCGGCCCGAGCACGCGGCCGACCAGGTGTTCGTCGGGATAGCGGACCAGCACCGTACCGTCCGCCCGCACCATGCCGACCGCTTCGGTTCCCGGGTCGATGATCGTGCGGTAGTAATCGACGAAGGCGGACAGCTTCATCTCGACGAAGATGAGGCCGCCCTCCTCGCCCGGCGGCTCGCCCGGCTTGTGGCGGGCGAGGACGAAGCGCGGCTTTTCCCCTTCCGCAATCGGCGCCACCGATCCGACGTAAAGCGGCGCGCCGCTCGCGCGCTTGGCCGGCAGATACGAATGTTCGCCCATGGCTTCGGGCGGCGCCGGAAACGCGAGATTGGTGGCCGCGATTTTGCCGTCGGGCCGGACGAGCCCGACGACGGCAACCTGAGGCTTGTCGCCGAGCCGCCGCAGCAGTTGGTGCACGTCGGACGACCGGGCGATCTCCGCCCAGTCCATGTTGGCGGTGAAGTCCGCGACGTCGTCGAGGATCAGCTCGTTGGTCTCGAAGACCCTCTGCGCCTGCTGTGCGATCGCATTATCATCGCGCTCCAGCTCCGCCTGCGCCTCGTGAAAGGCGTTCCGGTAGTTGATCCAGCAGGCGCTGCCGAACAGGACGAGCGGCACGAGCAGCACGGCGATCGACAGGACGCGCAGGTAGCGCGTCGTGCCGATCCTGCCGCGGCGATCGCCGCCATACTCGACCGCTGCCATTCCCCCGCCTCAGAGCGGGTGGAGCGGTTTCGCCCCCACCCTGGCGCCGTCAGCGATGGCGGGCGGACTGCGCCGGCGCGGCGGCCATTGCCGCGAGGACCTTGTCGGGCCGCGTGAACGCCAGGTATTCCTGCGCATACTCGGGCGGCAGGATCTCGACCATCGACTCGTTCTCGACCCACACCTCGATGACGTGAAACGGGCCGCGGTTGCAGCGGTAGCACTTCCAGCCGGCCTTGGCGGCGATCGCCTCGACCGCGTCGGCGTCGGTCTTTACGCTGAGCGCAAAATGCGTCGCGCCATAGGCGCGGGGTGCCGGCGGCTCCTTGACGAAGCCGCTGCCCGCCTCGCCGCCGGGTTCGAGATGGGTGCCGGCCGGGTAGACCTCGACGCCGGAGCCGTGCTCGTCGAGCTGCAGGGCAAAGAAGCTCCCGGGATTCGGCGGGAAGGGCACGGCCTTGCCGCCCATCAGCTCGGCCAGGACGTCGGCGGCGCGTTTCGGATCGCGCGCGGCGATCGAGAGATGATGAATCATGCTGTCCCTCGCGAGTGGTCGCGGCCAAGTCATAGCATGCCCGGCCCGCCGGCGCGATGCAGACCGCAGTCGCACGATCCGGCCCCCGCGCCCTCCCTTAAAGCTTTGGTAAGGCCCGGCTCCTTAAGCTTGACGGATATGGCCGCCTTTGGTGCGGCCGATGATCCTCTTTCCACGATCGGCGGTGACCGCGTTGGGTGAAGGAGAGCTGGGCCACCTGCTGCAACTGTCGCGCGACAAGCACGCCGACGGCCGCCGCACGCTTGCAGCCGCGATCGCGGATCTTTTCCGCGCCGGCGGGCGGGTGCTGAGCGACCGCGAACGCTTCCTGATGAGCGACATCCTGCGCCAGCTGGTCAAGCAGGTCGAAACGTCGATCCGCCATGCGCTGGCGGAGCGGTTGGCGGAGGACCGCGACGCGCCGCGCGAAGTACTGGCGGTGCTGCGTCGCGACGCGGTCGATCTTGCCCTTCCGATCCTTCGCCGCAGCGAGGTTCTCCAGGACGTCGAGCTGATCGAAATCGTCAAGTATCGCGCTCTCGAACACCAGCTCGCCGACGCCATGCGCAACCAGGCGAAGGAGCCGGCCGCGTCGGCGCCGCCGGAGTGCGGCAACGGCGTCATCCGCCTGCTGCTCCAGAACAGCGACGCCGCGATCAAGGCGGCGACGATGGATTACTTGATCGACCAGTCGCGGCGCGTCGATACGTTTCAGAACCCGCTGCTGCAACGCCGCGAACTGAGCCAAGAGCTGTGCGAGAGGCTCTATTGGTGGGTCGCGGCGGCGCTGCGCCAGCACGTCCTCGAACACTTCGACATCGACCCGACCGTGCTCGACCGCGCCGTCGAGGACAGCGTCGAGGCCATCGTGCCGCGGGAGAAGCGGACGCAGGCGCCGGCGGCCGGGCTTGCGCGAAGGCTGGCGATTGGGGCTGGCGCCGCGGCATCGCTGCTCGCCGACACGCTGAGGCAGGGCGAAGTCGACCTGTTTCGCGAAATCTTCGGCCGGCTGACCGGCCTCCGGCGCATCCTCGTCAACCGGCTGATGTTCGAAGCGGGCGGCGAGGGGCTCGCGATCGCCTGCAAGGCGATCGGCCTGTCCACCGACTTCTTCCTCGAGCTTTTCGTGCTGACGCGGAGCGCCGCCCCGACGGCGGGCGGCGACACCGGCAGCATCCGCGCGTTCTTCGACAGTCTCGACCGCCGGGCGGCGCAGCGCACGCTGAAGGCGTGGCGGCGGCATCCGGCGTATCAGCACGCGATCTGGCAGGTCGAGACGACAACGCGCGCAGCCGTTTTGGCGTAGGTCATGGGGCTGGAATCCGGCGCCCTCCGCGGTAGATCGAGCCTTCTCGGCGGCGCCTGGGAGACCGCCGACGACGATGGCGACCACGAGCGCCTCGCGCGCGAGCTGGCGACCGCGCAGGAACGCCTCGAAGACATCACCCGCCTGGTTTCTGATTGGGTGTGGGAAACCGACGCGGAGCTGACGCTCACCTTCATCTCGCCGCGGGTCGTCGAGGTGCTCGGCTACCACCCTTTCGAATTGATGGGGCGGCGCTTTCCCGACCTCGGCACGTTCCCCGACGGAGACGCGCCGGTCGCCGATCTGAACGGCGAACAATCGCCGCCACCGTTTCGCGACGCCGCGTACCGCATTCCTCACCGCGACGGCGGCTGGCGTCTGCTGCGCCTGTCGGGGTTGCCGGTGTTCTCGCGGGTGGGCGAGTTCATGGGCTATCGCGGCACCGCGCGCGACGTTACGCAGGAAGCCGAAGCCTGGGAGCGGGCGGAGCAGTCCAGCGGCCGCCTGACCGACGCCATCGAAAGCATTTCCGAAGGGTTCGCGCTGTTCGATGCCGATGAGCGCTTGGTGCTATGCAACAGCAAGTACCGGTCGATGTTCCCGGCAACCGCCGCGCTGCTCGAACCCGGCATTTCCTTTGCCGATTTCGTGCAGGCCAGCATCGAGGCTGGCGCCGTCGTGCTGGGCAAGGAGACGGCCGAGGCGTGGTGCGCCCGGCAGCAGGAGCTCGGCCGCAGGGGGCAGCTCTCGTTTGAGCTGCAGCTTGGCGACGGGCGCTGGGTCAAGGTCGCCGACCGCATCGCCTCCGACGGGTCGGCGGTCGGCATCCTGACCGACATCACCGAGCTGAAGCGCCGCGAGGAAGCGCTGTTCGCGGCGAAGGAGCAGGCCGAGATCGCCAGCCGCTCTAAGACCGAGTTCCTCGCCAACATCAGCCACGAATTGCGCACGCCGCTCAACGCCATCATCGGCTTCACCGAGATCATGCGCGCCGAGATTTTCGGGCCAGTCGGCCAGAAGCAATACCAGGATTACCTCGGCGACATCCACGCCAGCGCCCGCCACCTGCTCGACGTCATCAACGACATCCTCGACGTGGCCAAGGCGGAGGCGGGCAAGCTTGAACTCGAAGAGGAAGAGGTTGCGGTCGCCGAGGTGATCCCGGCCGCCGTCCGGCTCGTGCAGGAGCGCGCCCACCGCAACGAGCTGACGGTGTCCATCAATGCGCCGGAAGGATTGCCGCCGCTCTACGTCGACAAGCGCAAGATCAAGCAGATCCTGCTCAACCTGCTGAGCAACGCAATCAAGTTCACGCCGCCGGGCGGGCGGATCGCGATCAAGGCGATGCTCGACCCCTCCGGCGATTTCCTGGTCGAGGTGACGGATACCGGCATCGGCATCGCGCCCGAGGACATCCCCGTCGCGCTGTCGCCGTTCGGTCAGGTGGACGGCAGGCTCAGCCGAAAGTACGAGGGCACCGGCCTCGGCCTGCCCCTAACCTCCGCGATGGTCGAGTTGCACGGCGGCGCCTTGTCGATCGCCAGCGAGGTCAGCGTCGGCACCACCGTCACCGTGCGGCTGCCGGCGGAGCGCGTCCGCCATCCCTTCGACTACCGCGGCTGACAGTATTCCCGACAGTCGTGTCAGTGACGGTGGTGCAAGACGACGCGCCCGCGGACCTTGCCGCCGCTCTTCAGATCGCTGAGGGCCGTGCTCGCCTCGGTCGCCGGCCGCGTCTCGATCGGGATCGGCGGCACCTTCCCGGCCTGGACCAGCGCGAGCAGCTCGCGCAGGTCGTCGAGCGTGCCGACATAGGAACCCTCGACCGTCATCATCTTGAACGGGAACAGCACCGTCGAGATCGGGTGGGCGCCGCCGTAGAGCCCGACCATGACGAGCTTGCCGCCCTTGCGCAGGATGCTGACCCCGAACTCCATCGTCTTCGGCGAGCCGACGAAATCGATCGCAGCGGCGGCCCCGCCGCCGGTTGCCTGCATGACCTGCTTCACCGCGTCGGGCGCGGCATTGTCGATCGTCGCGACGGCGCCCATCTGGCGCGCGTGCGCGCGCTTCTGCGGGTCGAGGTCCGCGACGACGATCTTGCCGTCGATCATCGCGGGGGCGATGTGGACGGCGCTGCCGCCGACGCCGCCGGCGCCGATAATGACGAGATGATCGTCGCGGCCGACATGCTCGCGCGTCTTCTTCAGCGCCGAATAGGCGGTGATGCCGGAGCAGGTGTAGGTGGCGGCGAGGTCCTGCGGAATGCCGTCATAGGGCAAGAGGTAGCGGCCGTGCGGCACGAGGACGTGCGTGCCGTAGCCGCCGGCGACCCGGGTGCCGAGGGTGCGCGGCGCCAGGCACAGCAATTCCTCGCCCTTCTTGCAGACGGCGCACTCGCCGCAGCCGATCCAGGGGTAGGCGACGACCTTGTCGCCGACCTTGACGCCGGAGGCCTGCGGGCCAAGCGCGAGGACCTCGCCGGCGATCTCGTGGCCCATCGTGAACGGCAGATGCACGCCGCGCGATTCGAGCGAAATGTGCCTGCCGTCGCCGAGGTCGAAATGCCCGTCCCAGATGTGCACATCGCTGTGGCAGACGCCGGCCGCCTCGACGCGCAGCAGGACCTCCTCGCCCTTCGGTTCCGGATCGGGATAGTCCCGCGCCTCCAGCGGCTGGCCCCATTGGATGATCTGCATCGCGCGCATTGGCTGTCCTTTCCGCAGGCGTGTCTTTGCACTGGCGCCAATATTACCGCGGTTCGCAGCCTCAAGACGCGCGGGAAAAGCGGACGCGGGTGGCGGCAAGGGCCTCGGGCGTGCCGACGTGGAACCACTCGCCGTCGTGCACGATCGCGCGCAGGCGGCCCTTCTGCAGGGCGCGGTCGTAGATGAGGTTGAGCGAAAATACGCTCGGTTCGACGCCGTCGAAGGCGCGGCGGTGCAGGAGCTGAATCCCGGCGAAGAGATACGGCGCGATCTCGCGCTCTCTCCGCCGCCGGGGCACCCCGAGGCCGTCGAGAAAGAAGTCGCCATGGCCGTCATAGCCGACGGCGCTGGTCGTGCCCTGCAACAGTAGGACAAGGTCGGCATCGTCCTCGAAGGCGCGCGCCAGCCGCGTCAGCGCCGGCTGCGCCCCGTCCAGCCACAGCACATCGCTGTTGACGGCGAAGAAACACTCGCCGAGCAGCGGCAACGCCTTTTTGACGCCGCCGCCGGTTTCGAGCAGCTCGCTCTCCTCGGAGATTTTGATCGGCGGCTGCCGGCGCTTTGCCAGCGCCGACTTCATCAGCTCGGCCTTGTAGTGCAGGTTGACGACGACGCTCTCGGCCCCGGCGAGAACAAGCCGGTCGATTGCGTGATCCAGCAGCGTGCGGCCCCCGATCTCGACGAGCGGCTTCGGCAAATTGTCCGTGACCGGCCGCAGCCGGGTCCCGAGCCCCGCCGCCAGCACCATTCCCGTCCGCGGCGGCGGGATCATATTGCTGCTTTCGGCACGCGGCGCATTGCCTGCGGCAGGTGGCGGTCGAACCACTCGCAGACCGGGTTCAGCGCCGGATGGCGCAAATCCTCTTCCAGCAGCCGCCACACGCGCGGGATGTGCGGCAGGTAGTGCGGCTTGCCGTCGCGCCGCCACAGCCGCGTGAAGATGCCGATGATCTTGCAATTGCGCTGCGCCGCCAGGATCGCCGCGGAGCGGCGGAAAGCGGTGGCGTCAACCGCCGGGCAGGCGGCGAGATAGCGCTCGGTCATCGCCCCCCGCAGCGCCGGCGGCACGTCGCGCCGCGCATCCTCAAGCAGCGATACGAGGTCGTAGCTCCGCGGCCCCCACACCGCGTCCTGGAAATCAAGCAGGCCGCAGCCGCGGATGCCGGGCCGGCCGGGCAGCAGCATCAGGTTGTCGACGTGGTAATCTCGCAGCACCAGG
>Ga0070739_10007098_pt1 | contig 12030 bp, 5 predicted proteins | sample Coa_R1_7_FD_66445 | JGI IMG/M metagenome (GOLD analysis project Ga0070739, IMG submission 66445) | Surface soil microbial communities from Centralia Pennsylvania, which are recovering from an underground coalmine fire - Coalmine... | ecosystem: Environmental > Terrestrial > Soil > Unclassified ... | reverse complement strand
GGCTGCCGGCAAGCGACCCGACGACCACCATCACACCGCCCGTCACGACCATCAGGACCGAGGATCTCCGCCGCTCACCCGCCCCGCGAACCGATAGCGACCCACGCTCCTAGCGACCTGAAAGGACGCTGACAGCAAGATTTCAGCAGCTTGACAACGCCGATCTTTCCGGTAACTTGCCTCAAGCCAGGTTCCAATTGGCAAAAGGCTGTAGCCGGAAAGGAGGCCGACGTGGGTGCTCGTGCTGGTGGCTGATATTTGATTCGGGGCTCGCTAGAGGCGGGCCCCCCGCCTTTTTGGGGGCGTGCGCAGGATCTATCGGCTCGCGATGTGGGCGACTTGAGAGCTTGAACAAGGTTGGACAGATGTTCAGTATTTCCCGCAACCAGCCGATAACAGGGGCGGTATGGCCAGCCCCTCTGATGGGTCAGCGAGTGAGCGCGTAGAGCCGCGATCCGGCTGGGGACTTGCGCTGATTCAGTTCGCCGCGTTTTGCGTCGGGATCCTGGTCTTCGCCGTCACCGTGAATAGAGACCACTGGCGCGTCGGCGAGCTTGCCGCGATATCCGTCCTCGCGGTGGCAAGCGATCTGACGTCGGTGGAGGGTGGCGTAGGGAAGATGCGGATCTCTGGATCGGCCCTTGGTGTAATGCTCGCGGCAGTTCTGCTGGGGGGAGGTCCTGCCGCAATTGTTGGAGCGCTCACGGTTGGAATCGGGTGGTTCAGGTGGCGGGAATCACCCAGCCCGCTGGCAACGAACTTCGTCGTTTACCTCTGGTTCCCCCTGATCAGTGGGCTGTTCTTCCACGTGATCACTCGTGTTCTGGGCGTGGATGCGAGCGATTCCGCGTATTACCTGTTCGTACTTCCGACGTTCATCATCGGCGTACTGCTCAATCTGCTCGGGATCACCGCCCATGAGTGCTATCGATTTCGTCTCCCTTTCCTCGAGAAGCTCCGAGACGGTGTCACGCCGATCCTCGCCGCCGAGCTCTTCTCCGCCGTCCTCATCACCGCCGCCGTCTTCTTCGTCGTCAAGACGGGCACGGTCGGCATCATCCTCCTGGCGGTCGTGCTGGCCATCTTCCAGTACCTGGCCGGCGAGCTGCTGAAGTCCAAGCAACGGGCCGACGAGCTGCGCCGCCGCGCCACCACCGACGAGCTCACCGGGCTGGCCAACCGCGAGCACTTCGGCGTCGTGCTCAAGGAACGGATTGTCGAGGCGCGCGTATCGGGCGCCGCCTTCGCCGTGATGCTGATCGACCTGAACCACTTCAAGGAGATCAACGACACGCTCGGCCACCACTACGGAGACGTCCTGCTCTCCGACCTCGGGCCGCGCCTGGCGACCTGCATCGGCGAGGATGGCCTCGTCGCGCGGCTGGGCGGCGATGAGTTCGCGGTCCTGCCGGCGGAGTGGACCGACGAGCCCGAGCGGCTGGAGCGAGTCGCCTCGGAGCTGCTGACATGCGTGCGCGAGCCGCTGGCGGTGGACGACATCACGCTGGACATCGACGCCAGCGTCGGCATCTCCCGCTTCCCCATCGACGGGGAGAACTCCAGCGACCTGCTGCGCCGCGCCGACGTGGCGATGTACTCGGCCAAGGACGAGCACACCGGCTACCGGCTCTACGCGGCCAACATGGACCGCCACTCGGTGCGCCGCCTCGCCGTGCTGACCGACTTCCGCCGCGCGCTCGACTCGGGCGAGTTCGTCCTGCACTACCAGCCGATGGTCGACGTGGATGACGCCCGCCCGATCGGCGCCGAGACGCTGGTTCGCTGGCAGCACCCCGAGCTCGGCCTGATCCCCCCCAGCGACTTCATCCCGATCGCCGAGCAGTCCGGCCTGATCGGGCCCTTGACCCGCTACGTGCTCGAGCAGGCCGTGATCGAGTGCGCCGCCTGGCGCGCCGCCGGCCGGGACCTGTCGGTCTCGGTCAACCTCTCGGTCCGCGACCTGATGGACCGCAACCTGCCCGCCGAGGTCTCGCGCGTGCTCAACACCCATCACCTGCCGCCCGAGGCGCTCCACGTGGAGATCACCGAGAGCATGATCATGTCCGACCCCGCGCGGGCGCTGGGCACCGTGTCCCGCCTGCGCGACCTCGGCGTGCGCATCTCGGTCGACGATTTCGGCACCGGCTACTCCTCGCTGGCCAACCTCAAGCAGCTCCCGGTGAGCGAGCTGAAGATCGACCGCTCGTTCATCTCCTCGATGCTCCAGGACGAGAGCGACCTGATCATCGTCCGCTCGACGATCAACCTCGGCCACGACCTGCGCCTGAAGGTGGTCGCCGAGGGGGTCGAGGATCGCTCCACGCTCAACCAGCTCGCGCTTTTGGGCTGCGACTTCGCCCAGGGCTACCACCTGAGCCGGCCCCTGCCCGGCGAGCAGTTCATCGAGTGGCTGGACGGGGCGTTCGCCGCGCCCCTGCCCCGCGCCGCAACCAGCTGAGCCCCCAGCCCAATCTCCACCAGCCCCGCCCCCCCGGGGCGCGCGCCGACGCGTTCGGGCTCGGCTCTACTGTGTGGCCGTGCGCGGTCTGGAGACGACATCGCTGAGCGCGGAGGAGCGCGCGCTGCTGAGACGGTTCGCCGAGACCCTGGCGAGCCGGTTGGGGGAGGAGCTGCACGCCGTGTGGCTCTACGGTTCCCGCGCCCGGGGCGAGCCCGCCACGCGGACTCGGACGTGGACGTGATCGTGTTGGTGGACGACGACTCCGCGGCCGGGCAACGACGGGTCCACGACGCATTCCGCGATGCCGCCCGCCAGCTTGGCCTGGAGCGTCTCTGGTTCTCGGTCCACATCCATACGCCCGCTTGGCTGGAGGGGCGTCGCGCGATCAACTCCTTCTTCATTCAGGAGGTCGATCGCGACAAGGTCGTGGTCCTGGGGTCGCCATGAGCCCCCGCTCAGCCGAGTTCATGGATGCTGCCCGCCGCCGCCTCGAGGCCGCGCGTCGCGCCGCCGAGTCGGATGCCGGAACCGCGCTCAGCGCTGCCTACTACGCCATGCTCTACGCGGCTCGGGCCGCGCTCAGCGAGCAGGACGAGTACGCCAGGACCCATTCCGGCACGTGGAGCCTGTTCCGCCAACGGTTCGTGGCGGGCGCTCGCTTCGACCCGGATCTCCTGTCCAGCGCCCAGTCGCTCCAGCCCAAGCGTGAGCGCGCCGACCATGACGCCTGGCGCGCTCCGGCCAGTGAGGCCCATGACGCGATCGGGCTTGCGGCGACCCTCCTCGCCGCGGTCGAGGCGATGCTCGCCTGACCCCGGCCACGGTTACGTCCGCCTCCCAGCCTAACTTCCGCGCCCATGCAGGTACTCGCCGAACTGGAAGATGTCGAGCTGGCCGAGGTAGAGGCCGCGGTCGGAGAGCGCTCGTTCTCCAACGGGATCGCCTACGCGCGGGGCAGCCGGGTGGTTGCAGCCGAGTGGGAGCCTGGCGGGTGCACGCTGGGCGGCACGGTCGTCGGCCACGGCGCGATCTACAGCACAGTCGCGTACTTCGAGCGGGACGAAGACGACGAGCTGACCTTCTCCGAGGGCGAGTGCAGCTGCCCGGTGGGCTACAACTGCAAGCACGTCGCCGCAATCGTGATCGCCGCCAGTCAGCGCAGCCCACGGATCGCCGCCAGTCAGCGCAGCCCACGGGTCGCCGCCAGTCAGCGCAGCGCACAGGGCCCGCGCCTGCCTGGGCGGCTTTCACCGCCCCGCCGCCGCCAGCCGGAGCCAGCACCCTGGGAGGATTCCCTCAGGGCGCTCCTCCCCACCCCGATATCGCCCGCCGCCGACACGCCCCTGGCGATCGAGCTGGCGCTGCACGTGCCAGGCGCGTCGGCCCTCGGCGATCCACGACTGATGGCGCGGCTCATGCGGCCCGGCGCCCGCGGAGGTTGGGTCAACGGCTCGCTGTCCTGGAACCGCCTTGACGCCTGGGAGCTGCGAACCGGCAGCTATCGCGACGATCATCTCGCGCTCGTGCGCGAGCTGTTCGCGGTTCACCGCGCTGCCGACGGCCGCCCCTCCTACCACTACGCCTACGGCGCCGAGAAGAAGCTCGATCTGACCGGCTGCGAGAGCCCGCAGCTCTGGGCGGTGCTCGATGAGGCGGTGAGGCAGGGACTGGCGCTCGTCCACGCCAAGCCGGGGCTGGGCGAGGTCTCACTCCGCCGTGATGGCGAGATCGCGCTGGACGTGACGACGCTCGCCAACGGCGACTCGTTCGCAAGGCCCACGCTCAGGCTCGGCGCCGACCCCGCCCATCACCTGCTTCCCGTGACGTTCATCGGGACGCGCGGCCACGGCGTCGTCTGCGTCGAGCGCGCGGGCAGCGAGGGCTCCCCGGACCTCACGGATCTGCCACTGGTTCTGGTGCGGCTGGCCAGACCCGCGCCCCCGCCTCTGCAGAGGATGCTCCTGGACAGGCAGGAGCTTCGGATCCCTTCCGGGGAGCTCGGCCGCTTCGCCGAGCAGCTGTCCCCGGCGCTCCGGCACGTCGCGCCCGTCATCTCCTCGGACGGGTCGTTCACGCCACCTGAGGTGCTCGGTCCCGCGCTCGCGCTTGGCGTCACACACGCCCCCGGCCACTCGGTCGAGGCGGGCTGGGCGTGGGCCTACCGGGTGGGCGAGACGATTCACCGCGTGCCGCTCTCGCCAGCCGGCGCGGGCGAGTCCGGGCTGCGGGACCTGGAGGCTGAGCAAGCCGCCCTCGCCGAGCTAACGCCCATCGAGCCTGACATCGAGCACTTCGGTCTGCTGGATGACCGGGGGCGACCGGCCCGCGGTCCGGTCGCGCTGACGGGCATCGACAGCATGCGCTTCACCACCGAGGCCCTCCCCCGGCTCCGGGAGCGCTGGCCCGCGGTCACGGTCGAGTTGACCGGCGAGGCGCCCGAGTACCGCGATGTCAGCGGGTCGCTGAGCATCGGCCTGTCCACCCACGAAGCGGCCGGGGAGCGGGACTGGTTCGACCTCGGTGTGACGATCACCGTCGAGGGGCGGGAGCTCCCGTTCGCCGAGGTGTTCGTGGCGCTCGCGGAAGGCGCCTCGCACGTGTTGCTCGACGACGGCGCCCACTTCACGCTGCTCGACCCCAGGCTCCAGGAGCTGCGACGGCTGATCGAGGAGGCCCGGGCGCTTCAGGACTCGCCCGCCGCGCCGCTGCGGATCAGCCGCTGGCAGGCCGGGCTGTGGTCGGAGCTGGTCGCGCTCGGCGTGGTGCGGGAGCAGGCCGAGGCCTGGCAGCGCCAGGTGGAAGCGCTGCTCGAGCTCGACCGGCTCGCCGAGCACGAGGCTCCCGCCGCCCTTGACGCGCACCTTCGGCCCTACCAGCGCGATGGCTTCGCCTGGCTGGCCACGCTGTGGGAGCTGGAGCTGGGCGGGATCCTCGCCGACGACATGGGCCTGGGCAAGACGCTCCAGGCACTGGGCCTTATCTGCCACGCTCGCGAGGCTGACCCGGATCTCGGGCCGTTCCTGGTCGTCGCGCCCACCAGCGTCGTGACGGGATGGGTCGGCGAGGCGGCCCGCTTCGCCCCCGGGCTCCGCCTGGAGGCGGTGACCGACACGCTCGGGCGCGGGGGGCGCACGATCGAGCAGCTGGCGGCGGCCGATGTGGTGGTGACCACCTACACGCTGTTCCGCCTCGACGCCGACAGCTACGGAGCGATCTCCTGGGCCGGCCTGATCCTGGATGAGGCCCAGTACGTCAAGAACCACCAGTCCAAGACCCACCGCTGCGCGCGCCGGCTGGACGCGCGCTTCAAGCTGGCGATCACCGGCACGCCGATGGAGAACAACCTGATGGAGCTGTGGTCGCTGCTCTCGATCGTCGCGCCCGGACTGTTCCCCGATCCCAAGCGGTTCGCCGAGCACTACGCCCGGCCGATCGAGCGCGATGGCGACGCCGAGCGGCTGGCCCGCCTCCGCCGCCGGATCAAGCCGCTGATGAAGCGGCGGACCAAGGAGCTCGTGGCCGCCGAGCTTCCGGCCAAGCAGGAGCAGACGCTCGAGATCGACCTTCACCCCCGCCACCGGAGGGCATACGACACGCACCTTCAGCGCGAGCGCCAGAAAGTCCTCGGGCTGATCGGCGACTTCGATCGCAACCGGTTCACGATCCTGCGCTCGATCACGCTCCTGCGCCAGCTCAGCCTCCACGCCGAGCTGGTCGACGAACGGTACGCCGGGGTCCCCTGCGCGAAGCTCGGGGCGCTGGTGGAGCAGCTGCAGGACGTGGTCGGCGGCGGACACCGCGCGCTGGTGTTCAGCCAGTTCACCGGTTTTCTCGCCAGGGTCCGCGAGCGGCTCGAGGAGGAGGGAATCGGCTACTGCTACCTGGACGGCCGGACACGCCGGCGCGAACAGGTGATCCGCCGCTTCAAGGACGGCGCCGACCCCGTGTTCCTCATCAGCCTCAAGGCCGGCGGGTTCGGGCTCAACCTGACCGAGGCCGACTACTGCTTCCTGCTCGACCCGTGGTGGAACCCGGCCACCGAGACGCAGGCGATCGACCGTGCGCACCGCATCGGCCAGACCCGCCCGGTGATGGTCTACCGGATGATCGCCAGGGACACGATCGAGGAGAAGGTCGTGGCGCTCGCCCGGCGCAAGGCCGCCCTGTTCAGCGGCGTGATGGACGAGGGCGACCTGTTCGCCTCGAAGCTGACGGCGGAGGACATCCGGACGCTCGTGGCGTGAGCGGCCGGGCCGCCGCTCGCGCGGCGGCCCGAACCTGCCTGAGTCCTACTCCTCGCCCTCCCCGTCGGGGATCTCGAAATCGCCCAGCTCCTCGACGAACCCCAGGCCGGAATCGCCGTTGCCGATGTGCTCGAGGTCCGAGAGGTCGGGCTCGATCCCGGACCCGAACCCGGCCAGCCCCCCGCCGTCGCCCAGCCCCAGCTCGGCCGCCAGGTCGTCGTGGTCGAGCAGGCCGGCTTCGTCGATGCCCCGCGGCAGCGGCTCGGCGGGCTCGATCTCGATCCGCCGGTAGCGCTTGAGCCCGGTGGCGGCCGGGATCAGCTTGCCGATGATCACGTTCTCCTTGAGGCCGTTGAGCCGGTCGGTCTTGCCCTCCAGGGCGGCGTCGGTCAGCACCTTGGTCGTCTCCTGGAAGGAGGCCGCGCTCAGGAACGAGTCGGTGTTGAGCGAGGCCTTGGTGATCCCGAGGATGATCTCCTCGGCCTGGGCGGGCTCCCCGCCCTGGTCGATCACCGCCTGGTTGACCTTGGCGTACTCGTTGCGATCGACGAACTGCCCGGGCAGGAGGTCGGTGTCGCCCTTCTGGTCGACCCGCACCTTCTTCATCATCTGGCGCACGATCAGCTCGATGTGCTTGTCGTTGATGTCGACGCCCTGGGACTTGTAGACCTCCTGTACCTCGCGCACGAGGTACAGCTCGGTCGCGGTGCGTCGCTCCTCCGGGGTCTTGCCGCCGAAGGCGAGGAGGTCGTGCGGGTACAGCGACCCCTCGTTGAGCTGCTGGCCGACCTGGACCTTCTGGCCCTGTTCGACGAACAGGCGCGTGCGTCGGGGGAACGTCTCCCGGTGCTCCTCGCCGCCCTCGTCGGTGATCACCACGGTGATCGCCTTGTCGGACTCCTCGATCGAGACCTTCCCATCCACCTGCGCCATCTTGGCCAGGCCCTTGGGCTTGCGCGCCTCGAACAGCTCCACCACGCGCGGCAGGCCGTGCGTGATGTCCGCTCCGGCGACGCCGCCGGTGTGGAACGTCCGCATCGTCAGCTGCGTGCCCGGCTCGCCGATCGACTGGGCGGCGATGATCCCCACCGCGTCGCCGATCTCGGCCATCTTGCCGGCGGCGAGCGAGCGGCCGTAGCAGGCCTGGCAGACGCCGGTCGGCGCCTCGCACTTGAGCACCGAGCGGACGGGGACGGTGATCAGGTGGCCCTTGGCGGTGTCGTCGTGCCAGGACTCCACCAGGTCGGCCAGCTCGGCCCGGTCGATCTCCTTGCCCTTCTCGACGATCACCCGGCCGCGCTTGGTCGTGATGTCCTGGGCGGCGATCCGGCCGATCAGGTTCTCGTTCGGCTCGTGCGTCGGCCGCAGCCGGCGCGTCTCGGGGTCGAGCTCGGGCTTCATCACCGGCATCCCGATGAACTCGCTGGTGCCGCAGTCCTCCTGGCGGATGATCACGTCCTGGGCCACGTCGACCAGTCGCCGGGTCAGGTAGCCCGAGTCGGCCGTGCGCAGCGCGGTGTCGGCCAGGCCCTTGCGGGCCCCGTGGGTGGAGATGAAGTACTCGAGCACCGAGAGCCCCTCCATGAAGTTGGAGCGGATCGGGCGCTCGATGATCTCGCCCTTCGGGTTGGCCATCAGCCCGCGCATGCCGGCGAGCTGGCGGATCTGCGAGAAGGACCCGCGGGCCCCGGAGTTGGCCATCATGAAGATCGGGTTGAGCTCGTCCAGGTGCTCGTTGAGCGCCTGGCCGACCTCGTTGGTGGCCCGATCCCACAGCTTGGTGACCGCCTCGTGGCGCTCCTCCTGGGTGATCTCGCCGTTGTCGTACTGGTCCTCGATGACGGCCAGCTCCTTCTCGTAGCGGTCGAGGATCTCCTGCTTGGACGGCGGCGTCTGGACGTCGTTCTTGGAGATCGTCACCCCCGCCTGGGTGGCGTAGTGGAAGCCGATGTCCTTGAAGGCGTCCAGCACCTGGGAGATCGTCGGCGCGCCGTAGGCCTGCACCAGCTCGTCGACCAGCCGGGTGGTGTCGGCCTTCTTCATCGAGCGGTTGATGAACTCGTAGGACCTGGGGTCAAAGCCGTCGCCCAGCGCGTCCGAGAGCGCCCGCTCGATCTTGTCGTTGTAGATGATCCGGCCCACGGTGGTCAGCACGTGGCCGCCCTCGCGCCCCAGCGGGCGGTACTCGGCCAAATCGTGCAGGCGCACCACGCCGTGCTCGTATGACCACTCCGCCTCCTGGGCGGTGCGGTACACGTGCGGCCTCGGCTCCACCGTCGCCGGGTCGAGCTTCTCCAGCTCCTCGGCGTCGGGGCCGTAGGTCAGGTAGTAGGCCCCCAGCACCATGTCCTGGGTGGGGGTGGCCAGCGGCGCCCCGTGCGCCGGGGAGAGGATGTTGTTGGAGGACAGCATCAGGATCCGCGCCTCCGCCTGCGCCTCGGCCGACAGCGGCAGGTGGACGGCCATCTGGTCGCCGTCGAAGTCGGCGTTGAAGGCGTGGCAGACCAGCGGGTGGACCTGGATCGCCTTGCCCTCCACCAGCACCGGCTCGAACGCCTGGATGCCCAGGCGGTGCAGCGTGGGCGCCCGGTTGAGCAGCACCGGGTGCTCGTGGATGACCTCCTCCAGCACGTCCCACACCTCCGGGATCATCGAGTCGACCATCTTCTTGGCCGCCTTGATGTTCTGCGCCGACTTGCGCTCCACCAGCCGCGCCATGATGAACGGCTTGAACAGCTCCAGCGCCATCAGCTTGGGCAGCCCGCACTGGTGCAGGCGCAGCGACGGGCCGGCCACGATCACCGAGCGGCCCGAGTAGTCCACGCGCTTGCCGAGCAGGTTCTGGCGGAAGCGCCCCTGCTTGCCCTTGAGCATGTCGCTCAGCGACTTCAGCGGGCGGTTGCCCGGCCCGGTAACCGGGCGACCGCGGCGGCCGTTGTCGAACAGCGCGTCGACCGCCTCCTGGAGCATCCGCTTCTCGTTGTTGACGATGATCTCCGGCGCGCCGAGGTCGAGCAGCCGCTTGAGGCGGTTGTTGCGGTTGATCACCCGGCGGTAGAGGTCGTTGAGGTCCGAGGTGGCGAAGCGGCCGCCGTCCAGCTGCACCATCGGGCGCAGCTCGGGCGGGATCACCGGCACCGCCTCGAGGATCATCATCTCGGGCTTGTTGCCCGAGTTGATGAACGCCGAGACGACCTTCAGCCGCTTGACCGCGCGCGCCTGCTTCTGGCCCTTGGCCGTCTTGACCTGCTCCTGCAGATCGGCCGCCTCGGCCTCGAGATCGACCTGCTGGAGCAGGTCGCGCACCGCCTCGGCGCCCATACCGCCGCGGAAGTACTCGCCGAAGCCGTAGGGCGAGCCGAAGCGGTCCTTGAGCTCGCGGAAGGTGGTCTCGTCGTTGACGATGTCCTTGGGGCCCATCGTCTTGAACAGCTCCCACACCTGGCGCAGCCGCTCCGCGGCGTCCTCGATGTAGGCCTCGGTGTCGTCGATGTCGGCCTGGAAGGACTTGCGCAGGTCCTTGCGCAGCCGGTCGCGCTCCTCCTCGGAGGCCTTGGCGATGTTGATGTTCAGGCTCTCCACCCACAGGTGGTCCTCGTCGGAGAAGTCGCGGCTGGTCTTGCCCGACTCGAGGTACGCCTCGCGGCGGGCCAGCGACTCACGCAGCTCGAGGATCCGCTCCTCCTTCTCGGCCGCGTAGGAGTGAAGCAGCTTGCCCACCTCGGCCTCCAGCGTGTCGAGGTCCTTGGCCCGGGCCTCCTCGTCGACCCACGTCACGACCGAGGCGGCGAAGTAGAGGACCTTCTCCAGCTCCTTGGGGGCCATGTCGAGCAGGTAGCCGATCCGGCTCGGCACGCCCTTGAAGAACCAGATGTGGCTCACCGGGGCGGCCAGGTCGATGTGCCCCATGCGCTCGCGGCGCACCTTGGAGCGCGTGACCTCCACGCCGCAGCGCTCGCACACGATCCCCTTGTAGCGGACGCGCTTGTACTTGCCGCAGTAGCACTCCCAGTCCTTGGTGGGGCCGAAGATGCGCTCGCAGAACAGCCCGTCCTTCTCGGGCTTGAGCGTGCGGTAGTTGATGGTCTCCGGCTTGGTCACCTCGCCTGAGCTCCAGGCGCGGATCTGCTTGGAGGAGGCCAGGCCGATTTCGATTGCGTCGAAGTTGTTGATGTCGATCAATTTGATTCCTCAGTGACTCGTTGTCTGCGACGAACGCTCGCGGTCCGTCGCATCAGGCCTCGTCTTCCTCCAGGACGCCCTCGGCCTCCCCGGCCGGGATGTCCTCGTCGATCATCGGGTCCTCCTCGGACTCGAAGTCCTCCTCCACCAGCTCCTCACCGGGCTCGAGGTCCGGGTCCTCGACCACGGCCTCCTCCTCGGAGGCCTCCACCGTCTCACCCTCGTGCTCGGTCGCCTCGTCGGCCGCGACGCCGTCGGTGGCGCGCACGCCCGAGAGGTCGATGCCCAGCTCCTCGGCCGCCCGCAGAAGGTCGTCGTCCTCCTCGCGCATCTCGGCGCGCTCGCCCTCCTCGGAGACCACGTTGACGTCCAGCGCCAGCGACTGCATCTCCTTGAGCAGGACCTTGAAGGACTCGGGGATCGAGGGCTCGGCGATGTTCTCGCCCTTGACGATCGCCTCGTAGGCCTTCACGCGGCCGACCGTGTCGTCGGACTTGATCGTGAGCATCTCCTGCAGCGTGTACGCCGCGCCGTAGGCCTCCAGCGCCCACACCTCCATCTCGCCGAACCGCTGGCCGCCGAACTGCGCCTTGCCGCCCAGCGGCTGCTGGGTGACCAGGCTGTAGGGGCCGGTGGAGCGGGCGTGGATCTTGTCGTCGACCAGGTGCAGCAGCTTCAGGATGTACATGTAGCCGACCGTCACCTGCTCCTCGAACGGCTCGCCCGTGCGGCCGTTGAACAGGGTCACCTTGCCCGAGGCCTGCTCGCCCGCCCGCCGCTTCTTGTCGACGTCCATCCGGATCGAGCCCGTGTGCTCGTCCTGCCAGCGCACCAGCGCCTCGTCGACGTCGCTCACGGTGGCGCCGTCGAACACTGGCGTGGCGATGTAGACCTTCCCGGAGTCCTTCTGCGCGCGCCGGTAGGCCTCCGAGCCGTCGTCGTACCAGCCGTTGGCCGCCACCCACCCGAGGTGGGTCTCCAGGATCTGGCCGAGGTTCATCCGGCTCGGCACGCCAAGCGGGTTGAGGATCACGTCGACCGGGGTGCCGTCCTCCATGAACGGCATGTCCTCCACGTCGACGATCTTGGAGATCACGCCCTTGTTGCCGTGGCGGCCGGCGAGCTTGTCGCCCTCGGCGATCT
>Ga0070739_10007095_pt1 | contig 12036 bp, 11 predicted proteins | sample Coa_R1_7_FD_66445 | JGI IMG/M metagenome (GOLD analysis project Ga0070739, IMG submission 66445) | Surface soil microbial communities from Centralia Pennsylvania, which are recovering from an underground coalmine fire - Coalmine... | ecosystem: Environmental > Terrestrial > Soil > Unclassified ... | reverse complement strand
GCTTCTTCAGGCCGCGAGGATCGCCTTGACGTTCCTCGGCCTGAGCGGTAGCGAGCGCGCCTGCTTGCCGGTCGCGTCGAAGAACGCGGCCGTGATCGCGAGTTGCGGCAGGCCATTCGAGCCCTCGCCGGCGCCGTTGTAGGTGCCGACGGAAGGGTTGTTCACGAGGACGACGTTGATCTCCGGAAGATCCATGATCCTCATGATCGGATAGCTGACCCAGTCCGTGCTGGTCACCGTCCGCTTGTTGAATGCGAGCTCTTCGTAGAGCGCTTCGCTGATTCCCATCACCGATCCGCCCTCCGTGATGCGCTTCATCTGCATCGGGTTGATCACGATGCCCGGGTCGAGGACAACGGTGTACTTGTTGACCGTCACCTTCCCGGTGCTGGGAACGACCGTGATGTCGGCAGCCGCCGCCCAATGACCACCCGAACGAAGCATCACGCCCATGCCGCGACCGGTCATGGGGGTCGACCCGGTTGCCTTCGCGGCGGGATTCGGCGACGGCCGCGTCTGCCAGCCGTGCGCCGTCTTGAGCGTGTTCATCACGTTGAGCAGCCGCTGGTCGGTGGTGTGGCGGGCGCGGAAGTCGATCGCGTCGACGCCGGCCGTTGCGGCCGCCTCGTTGATGATCGACTCGAGCGCCCAGTTCGCCTGCCGCTGTACGGGCGTGCGGCTGCTGTGGATCCGCAGGCCCGCCTTGTACGGCGAGCTCACCTGCCCCGGCGGCGCAGCGTTGTGTTGGTACTCGACGGCGTTCGTGACCTTGTCGTACGGCCAAACAGTCGACGCGGTCGCGACCCACGAGTAGTGGCCGTTCACCTGGGGCACGGCCGGCGATCCGTCCTCGAGCGCGCCAGGCGGAAGTCCGGCCAGCAGGGCGCCGAGTCCACGTCCGTCGTAACGACCGGTCTGGTGATAGTCGGCCTGGAACCCGGTCATGTTGTTGTTCGCGTCGAGGGCGACCTTCATGTCCGCAAGCTGCGGGAACGACGACACCGCCCACGCCATGTCCTCCTGGCGCATCCACTGGACGCGTACCGGCCGACCGACGATCTGCGACAGGATCGCCGCGTCCGCCTCGGCTCCGTCGGGCCCCGGGTTCGAGCGGCCGTAATGGCCCGAGCCGTCGAGAATCCGGACGACGATGTTCGACGGGTCCGTCTGGAGAACATACGAGAGCATCTTTCGGAGCGGCTGCGGCGCCTGTGTGTGCGCCCAGACGATCGCAGTCCCGTCGCTCCGCACGTCGGCCACGGCAACTGACGGACCGATCGGCGCGTGCTTGAAGTACGGGCGCACGTACGTCGCAGAGACGACCTTAGCGGCGCTCGCGAACGCCGCACTCGGCTGGCCGAGGTTCGTGTTCACCGTCATCGCTGCCGCGTTGTAGTCCGCGGAACGAAGGAAGTTCACGAGGTTGCCGCTCCCCGGCAGATCTGACCAGTCCGTCCACTTCGTCTTGCCGGCGAGCTCGGCGGCCGCGGTGACCGCTGTGTACTCCTCCGGGTCGAGAACGGCGACGAGGTTCCCCTTGACGACGATCTGCGTGTTCGGGAATTCCTTCTTGTCGAGCTGCCCGACCGACACGAGCGTGGAGCCGAACGTCGGCGGCTTGACCATCCGCGCATGCAGCATTCCCGGCAGGCGGATGTTGCCGACCCAGGTCGCGGTTCCCGTGACGATTCCCGGGATCGACCCCATCGGCTGCGAGGTGCCGACGACGGTGTACTGGCTGGGCGGCTTCGTCGGAGGGCTACCGGTCACGGTCAGGCCGCCGACGAGCAGGTTGCCTGTGACGGGAATCGTGAGGTTGAGCTGGCTCCCCGACACGAGCTGGCCGTACGTGACGTTCTTCCCACCGCCGGAGATGACGCCGCCTTGCGCGCTCAGGCTCCCGACGGGCACCCCCAGCTGCTGCGACGCGAGACTGAGAAGCGCCTGGTAGGTGTAGGCGCCGACGAGCCGGAGGTTGTTCGCCCCCGCCCCGAGGAAGCCGGCCGCGATGCCGCCGTCGGGCGTGCGGTCGGTGTCGCCGTACACGATCTGCGTGATCTGGCTGAACGGCACGTTCAGCTCCTCGGCGAGGATCTGCGCATACGCGGCGGTGACCGACCCCTGCCCCATCTCGACCTTCCCCGTCCGCATGGTGATCGTGTTGTCAGGGTTGATCGTCAGCCACGAGCCGAGCTGAGTCGCATCGAGCGAGTTCCCCGACCCGGCTGCCGCGGCCTTCTTCGCACCGACGCCGGCAGCGACCACGCTCAGGCCGACGACCATCCCGCCGGCGCCCTGGACGAACCTCCTGCGCGTCAGCGTGGCGCCGAAGACGTCGATCGTCTCGACGTCCGTCCGCTTCTCGATCGCACTCATCTCATGCTCCCTTCGTCATCGACCTGGCCGCCTGCTGAATGGCCTCGATGACCGCCGTATACGTCCCACACCGACACAGATGGCCGTTCATCGCCTGCTTGATCTGCAACATGGTCGGGTTCTTCGTCGTCCCGAGCAGATCAGCCGCCTGAATGATCATCCCATTCTGGCAATAGCCGCACTGCGGCACCTGCTGGTCGATCCAGGCCTGCTGCAACGGATGCAACGCGGGGACGCTCCCTGTCGTCCCGCGCTGCTGCGCCCAAAGAGCGGGAAGCCCTTCGAGCGTCGTAACCTGTTTTCCGCTCACCGCCGCCACCGGCGTCACACAGCTCCGAATCTCCTTGCCGTCGAGCAGCACCGAACAGGCACCGCATTGGGCAAGGCCACAACCGAAACGTGGCCCGTGCAGATGGAGCTCGTTGTGCAACACATACAGCAGCGGCGTGTCGAGCGACGCCGACACCGAATGAACAAGGCCGTTGACCTTGATCTTCAGACTGCTCGCCATCAACACCCTCCTCAACGCGAGAACACATGGGTCTCGTCGGGGCGGGGACAGGCCACAGGAAACACCTCCCCGTCCGCGGCGGCGGGGAGAGCATGACACGCAGCAGCGCCGAAACTCAATAGTCGCCGGGCGATCATTGCCGGAGTCACGACGCGACACATCCGCCCTGCTAGGGTGTTCGATGATCGCTCGCCGTGGGCGCCCGGATGAGACATTCAGCGGCAATCGGACGAGCTACCGCCTTCGCGGTCGCGGCCCTCGTCGCGTTCGCCGTCGCTCCGGCCGCGTTCGCTAGTCAGCGCGGAGGGGCGACCACGTCTGCGCTCACGGTCACGATCACCGACAAGACGCTGTCTCTCTCGCCTGCTCGCGCCGAAGCCGGGACCGCGACGCTCCGCGTGCTCAACAAGGGCACGAAGTCGCACGTGCTGACGTTGGCCGGGCCGGGTATCAAGCGAACGCGCGCCGTTCCCGCCGGCGGAACGGTCAGCCTCACGTTGCAGCTCCGCAGCGGCGCGTACGTGCTGTCGATGGGAACGTCGCTCGTGCCGTCGGCCGAGCACTGGCTCGTGGTGACTCCGGCAACGGCGCCACCGTCGAGCGTGCGGGCGATCACGCCGATGCCGACGTCGACCGACAGCATGTCCTGCGACTGACCCCGCGGCGTTCGCCACCCGCCCACAGCCGCCCGCACACCGGCTGCGGCTAGGATGCACCGCCCGGTGGACGTCTTGACTCGCAACAACGTGGTGGTCGAGGGCGTTCCTCGCGGCCAGCCGATGTTGTTCGCCCACGGGTTCGGCTGTGACCAGAACATGTGGCGGTACGTGACGCCGGAATTCGCCGGCGAGTATCGCATCGTGCTCTTCGATCACGTCGGCGCGGGCGGCTCCGACCTCGGCGCCTACCACCGCGAGAGGTACTCGTCGCTCGAGGGGTACGCCTCGGACGTCCTCGAGATCTGCCGCGAGCTGGAGCTGCGCGACGTGATCTTCGTCGGCCACTCCGTCAGCGCGATGATCGGCGTGCTTGCGGCTGTAAGGGAACCGGAACGATTCTCCAAGCTGATCCTGGTCGGCCCCTCTCCGCGCTACATCGACGACGACGGGTACGAGGGCGGCTTCACGCGGGAGGACATCGACGGTCTCCTGGATTCTCTCGACAGCAACTACCTCGGCTGGTCGCGCACCTACGCGCCGGCGATCATGGGCCGCGCCGACCGCCCCGAGCTCGGGGAAGAGCTCACGAACAGCTTCTGCCGGACCGACCCGGAGATCGCGCGTCATTTCGCGCGCGTGACGTTTCTCTCCGACAATCGGGAGGACCTCCGACGCGTAATCACGCCGACGCTCGTGCTCCAGTGCAGCGACGACATCATCGCGCCGCGCGCGGTTGGCGAATACGTCCACCGGGAGCTTGCGAACAGCGCGTTCGTCCACCTGCAGGCCAAGGGGCACTGTCCGAACCTCAGCGCACCCGCAGAGACCGTCGAGGCGATCAGGCAGTTCCTGTAATCTCATGCTGCCTTCGCGGAGCGAGGATCTCATCGCCGAGCTCGTCCGGGACGAGATCCTGCACGAGACCGCGGAGGATCTCTACGAGAACGCAGCAACCGCGCACTTCACGTCGCTGCTCGACGGGACATTCGTCCGTGTGAACGGGACGCTCCTGCGGTGGACCGGCTACGCGCGCGAAGAGCTGGTCGCGCGAAAGCGCCTGCACGACCTGCTACCGCCGGGCGCGCGGATCTACTACGAAACGCACTACGCCCCGCTGCTTCAGATGCAGGGCGAGGTCCGCGAGATCGCCGTCGAGCTCGTACGCGCCGACGGCACGCGGCTGCCCGTGCTCATGAACTCGACGCTCGTCAGCGACAACACCGGCACGCCGCGGATCGTCCGCACGACCGCGTTCGACGCGTCGGAGCGCCGCCGCTACGAGCGCGAGCTCCTGAACGCACGCGCGGACGCCGAGTCACGGGCGCGGGCCGCGCTCGCCCTCGCGCACGTCACCGAGGGCGTCGTCCTGATCGGCGAGGACGAAGACGTCCAGCTCATGAACCCTGCGGCGGAGCGGATCTTCGGGATCGCCGCGGCCGCCGCGGAGACCCACCCGGCAGCCGAGGTCCTCCGCGGGTGGCGCGAGATCAGAGCGCGGGTCACGAGCGCACCCGGCGACGGCGTGTACGACGCCCAGATCGTTCCCATCCGGCACGGCGACCGCGAGCAGTGGCTCTCGGTGGCGGCGACACGTGCGAGCGCCGCGACCGTCTACACCGTTCGCGACGTCACGGGCGAGCACCGGCTCGACCAGATGCGGTCTGATCTCGTCGCAAGCCTCTCCCACGAGCTGCGCACGCCGCTCACGGGCGCGCTGGGCGCGGCGCAGACGCTCGACGGCCGCTACGACGATCTTCCGGACGAGCAACGGCGGCTGCTGGTCGCGATGCTCGTCGAGCAGTCTCAACGCCTGGCGAACGTCCTCGACCAGATCCTGCTTGCCAGCCAGATCGACGAGAACGCGTTCGACCCGGACACGCGAACCGTCGACGCTGCCGATGTCCTCGACGCGGTCGTCGGCGGCCTCGCTCCCGATGACCGGCGGCGCATCGTCGTCGAGGCGGACGCCGGCGCCCTCGTGCGGTCCGACCTCGACCGTCTGCGACAGGTCGTTGCGAACCTCGTCGACAACGCGCTCAAGTATTCGGACGGCGCCGTGCACGTCACGGTGACGGTCCGTGAGCTCGCAGTCCGGATCGCCGTCTCCGACGACGGGTCGGGCATCTCCGACGTCGACCAGGAGCGCGTCTTCGAGAAGTTCTTCCGTCTCGACCCGCGGCAAAGGACCGGCGTCGGCGGGACCGGGCTCGGCCTTTACATCTCCCGCGAGCTGACGCAGCGGATGGGCGGCCGCATCGGGTTCCTGCCACGGGAGCGTGGCACGACGATCTTCGTCGACGTGCCGCGGCCCGAGCCCGGTGCGACGGAGCGCTGACCGAACGTGCACGCCGCTGAGCCTTGTGTCATCGTGAGCGGTTTCCGGAGAAACCGAGCAGGAGGACGTCGTGGCTCAACGTGAAGAAATGCTGCCCGAGCGGCCGGTCGGTGTCCTGGCCGGCTTCAAGAACTTCCTCATGCAAGGCGACGTCATCATCATCGCGGTCGGGTTGGTGATCGCTCTCGCCTTCAGCACCCTGATCAAGGCGTTCACCGACAACATCATCACCCCCCTCGTCAACTCGGCCGGAAGCGGCGGCTCGACGGGACTCGGCTTCCACGTCAACGGCCAGCTCGTGAACGTCGGCGCCTTCGTCGCGGCCGTCATCTACTTCATCATCTTCATGGCCGTCATCTACTTCGCGATCGTGGTGCCGTACCGGATGTACCAGAAGCGGCGCGGAGTCACGGTCTTCGGAGATCCGCCGCCGGCCAAGAGCTGCCCGCAGTGCCTTTCGCAGGACCTCCCGCTCGCGGCGACGAAATGCCGCTACTGCGGGAGCAGCATCTGATCTTCGGTCGCTGTGCTGGATGCAGAGGTGCGGCGGCTTCGCTAAGGGAGCCGCCGCAGCAGCGGTCGCGGACTTCGTGGTCGGGCCGTGCTCAGCGAGTCGCCGATCTGCCAGAGCGTCGGAGCCCACAGCCCGACGAAGAGGGCACGGCGCTCGGCGTTGCCGCGCTCGTCCTGGTCGACCGTCTTCGCACGGATCCAGAGGCCGATGCAGAGACCGACCGAGCCGAGCGAGAGCGCGTGGAAGTGCGAGTCGCGGCAACCGAGTCGACGCAACAGGTTGACGATCACGATCTCGCCTCTACCCCATTGCGGCGTGTTCAGTCGCATCCTCGGGCGGGTACCGGAGGCGGGCGTGTCGAGTCGGCTCTCACTCCGGCGCCGTCTGTGGACGGCGGCGCTCTGGCCCGTCGGGATCACGTTGACCTCCTGGCCCTACATGTGGCGGACGACGCCGATGCACCGCAGCGAGCAGAGCGGCAACGACGACGACCTTCCGCGCCGCCTGCCGGCGGCGGTGGTCGACGACGACGTGCAAGGGATCGAGGACGGCGTCGGCCCGCTCTTCCATCGTCTGTACCGGGCGCGGATTCGCGACGCCCGGCTTTCGCCGGACGAGCTGATCAGCAGCCTCCGTGAAGACCCCAATCGCGCGACGCCGACGGAACTCGCGCGATTCCTGAAGGTTCGCGGCGGAGACGGTGGTCTCGTCGTCGGAGACGAGCTCGTCGTCCGCATTCCCGGCCCGTGGGACGGGCCCGTGCGCGTCACGGCGGCGACGCCGACGTCCTTCCGATTCGCGACGCTCGCCGGCCACCTCGAGGCCGGCGAGATCGAGTTCCGCGCCGCGCAGACGGACAGCTTCCTTCGGTTCGAGATCGAGTCGTGGGCGCGCAGCGGCGACCGCCTCTCGAACCTGCTCTACAACCATCTGCGTATGGCGAAGGAAGTGCAGTTGCACATGTGGACCTCGTTTCTGGAGCAGGTCGCGAGCCTCGCCGCCGGACGGCTGACGGGGGGCGTGGAGATCGTCAGCCGAAAGGTGGAGGTCCCTGGCAGGCTTTCCTGACATCGCTCTTCGCGAGGGCGACGTAGAGCGGCGGCTGGCGGCGCTGCGCGACAGAGGGCTCAACTTCGATCCCGACACGCTCGGCGGCCCCGGCTGGGAACGCGACGACTACCGCGAGCGGCTACCGTCCGAGCAGCCGGGCCCGCCGGAGCCCGGCGGGAGCTGGGAGACGGCGGCGGCGCTGAGTCGCAGCTACGCCTTCGCCGACCCGTCGCTCGTCGAGGCGCGCTACGACGCGAGCGTTCCGCTGGAGCAGCGTGAGATGCTGCTGATCCTGCACGCCGTCGGCGCGCGCATCTACGCGGGCGTCCGCGTCGGCGGCGCGGGAACCGACGCACGCACCGAAGACGGCCGCGACGCGCGCGTCTTCTTCTGGAACTACCGCACGCTCGAAGGACACGTCGAGGCGGGCCAACGGGACTTCGAGGTCTGGAAGTGGTTGGGGAGCGGCGAGGTCGAGTTCCGCACGCACGCCCTCTCACGGCCCGCCGACACGAATCCGATCGTCCGCTTCGGCTTCCGGCTCCTCGGCCGGCACAAGCAGGTCGAGTTCGGACGACGGGCCTGTGCGCGCATGGCCCTCCTCACCGAGGCGAACCTCAGCCGGCCCGAGCGCGCGACGTCCGTCGACGCTCTCGACGGGCGTCTGCTTGCGATCTACCTGCGCGACCACCACGCACTCCTGGTCGCGCTCGGCGAGCTCGCCCGCCGGACGCGCACCCTGACCCGGCCCGGCGAGCGGCAGACGTTCGCCGCCGACCTCCGCAGAGCGGCAGACGACGACCGCGCCTGCGTCGAAGCCTTTCTCGGCCGGCTCGACAGCACGCCCTCGCGTGCGCGGCATGCCGCCGCCTGGACAGCAGAGAAGATCGGACGACTGAAGCTGAACGGGCGGCTCGTACGGCCGTCACCGCTCTCGGAGCTGACCGAGCTCGAAGGCTGCCGTCTGCTCCTCGAGGGCAACCGTGCGCTGTGGTCGGCGCTCGCACATCTCGCGTTCGGTCCGGCCGACGCGGCCGAACGCGCGCGCCGAGCCGAGCGGCTGCTTACGATCGCAGAAGAGCTGCGTCTCGACGCCGCTCGCCGCGCAATCCGCCGACCTGCCGAAACCGCCGATGAGCCGCCGCGGTCGAGCCCGGGCTGAAGCTCGCACCGCCGAGCGCCTGTTTGCGAGTGAGGCCGCCGCGGGAAGTGTCTCGTACGTCCGGAGCCGGGGGCTTCGGCGTGCGACGTATGGATGCCACGACGCGTCTCGCAGAGTACGGCATAGCCGAGAACGGCCGCTTGTCGAGCGGGGTCCCCGGGCTGGACCACGTGCTCAGCGGCGGCTTCCTGCCCCAGCGCACCTACATGGTGCGGGGCGAGCCGGGCGTGGGCAAGACCGCCGTCGGCCTGCACTTCCTCGCCGAGGGCGTGGCCTGCGGCGAGCGCGTGCTCTTCCTCACGCAGGGCGCGACCGAGGAAGCCGTCCGCCAGGACGCGGCGTCGATCGGCATCACGATCGAGGGGATCGACTTCCTCGACTTCACACCGGCGCCGGACGAGTTCTCCGTGCTGGAGAGCTACGACGTGTTCGAACCGGGCGATGCCGAACGCGGGCGCTACGCCGCACGCGTCGTCGACGCGGTCGGCGAGATCCGCCCGACGCGCGTCTTCCTGGACGCCCTGACCCAGGGTCGCCATCTTGCCGAAGACATCGTCGAGTTTCGGCGCCAGGCGCACGCCCTGCTGCGCTACTTCGTCGGCGAAGGCGCCACCGTCCTCTTCGCGTCCGGCAGCTCCGACCGCCGCGCCGACGAGGACCTGCAGTTCATGAGCGACGGCGTCCTGCACCTCGAGTACTCGCCCGAAGGCGGTCGCATCCTCTCGATCACGAAGCTGCGCGGCTCGCGCTTCAAGCTGGGGCGGCATTCGCTGCGGATCACGAACCGCGGCCTCGAGGTGTATCCGCGCCTGATCCCCGAGGCCCACTCGCAGCCCTACGTCGAGGAGCAGATCGGCACCGGTATCCCGCGGCTCGACGCCCTGCTCGGCGGGGGCATCGAGCGCGGGTCGATCACGTTGATCACGGGCCCGACCGGAGTCGGCAAGACGACGGTCGCGACGCAGTTCGCGAAGGAGGCGGCGGCCCGCGGAGAGCGGTCGGTCGTCTACACGTTCGAGGAGGGCATGGCGACGTTCGTCCACCGCTCCGAGGCGATCGGGACGCCGATCTCCGACATGATCCGCGACGGGACGCTGGCGGTCGTCGAAGCGGAGCCGCTCGACTACACCCCGGATCAGTTTGCGCTCGCGGTCAGGGAGGAGGTCGAGCGCCGCGGCAGCAAGGTCGTCGTGCTCGACAGCCTCTCCGGCTACCGGCTCGCGATCCGCGGCGAGGATCTCGTCGAGCACGTGCACTCGCTCTGCAAGTACCTGCGAAACATGGGCGTGACCGTGATCGTCCTCTACGAGATCACGACCGTGACCGGCGAGTTCCGCGCCACCGAGGTGGGGCTCTCCTACCTTGCCGACAACATCCTCTTCCTGCGTTATGTCGAGATCGACAGCGAGCTCCGCCGCGTGATCGGCGTGCTGAAGAAGCGCACGACCGACTTCGAGAAGAAGCTCCGCGAGCTGACGATCACCGGACAAGGCATCGAGGTCGGCGAGCCGCTGACCGGCTTCCGGGGGATCCTGCGCGGGGTCGCAGGGCGCGACGAGGCGTCGCCGCACGACCCGTGAGCAGGGTCTCTGCTCGGCCGTGCATCGCGCTCCTCGTCCGCCACGGTGGCAATCGGCGCCGTCTGCACAGCTGGATCGAGGAAACGCTGTACGCCGACGTCGTGGGAGAGATCGGCGACGTGGACGTCGGCCTGATCGTGACCGACCCCGCCGCCTTCCTGGAGGAGCGGACGACGATCGAGCGCCGCCGCCGCGCCTCGCAGCCCGTGTTCCTCCCATGCCTGCTCGTGTGCGGCGCCCGGGACGCGGAGCGGCTGACCGCGGACCTCTGGCGGACGGTCGACGACCTGGTGGTCACGCCGATCCGCCCCGACGAGCTGCGACTGCGCATCGAGCGGCTGCTCGACCAGCGGGCGCGGACGGCTGCCGCGGAAGGTGAGCGCGCCGAGCTGCAGCGCTCGAACGTCGACCTGGAGCGCTTCGCGTTCGTCGCCGCCCACGAGCTCGTCGCGCCGCTCGCGGCCGTGAGCGGCGCCGTCCAGACAGTCGCCCGCTTCATCGGCCCCCACGAGACCGCGCAGGGGGTGCTCGCTGCTGCGATCGAGGGCTGCCGCCGCATGGAGGCGCTGATCGAGGACATCCTCGACCTCTCGCGTGCAGGGCGCAGTAGCCGCGACGAGACCGTCGACACGCACGCGCTCGTCGCAGACGTCTGCCAGGAGCTGCAGGAGCGCCTTGCCGAGACCGGCTCGCGGGTCGTCTACGACGGCCTGCCGCTCGTCGCCGGCGATGCGGCGCAGCTCCGGCTCGTGTTCCGAAACGTGATCGCGAACGCGCTGAAGTTCAGACGGCCCGGTGTCTCCCCGGTGGTCGAGATCGGAGCGACGGCGGAAGGAGACGGCTGGCAATTCTGCGTCTCCGACAACGGCATCGGCATCGCCGCCGCCGATCGCGAGGCGGTGTTCGACCTCTTCACCCGCTCCGACCCGACGGTCCCGGGCAGCGGCATCGGGCTCGCCATCTGCCGGCGCGTCGTCGAGCGACTCGGCGGACGCATCTGGATCGGGGAGCGCGACGGGCCCGGTACGGCGCTCTGCTTCACGCTGCCCGGCAGCGGCGCGTAGATCGCGACGCATCGGCTTACTGGTATCGGAGCGCTTCGGCCGGGTAGACGCGCGCTGCGTAGCGCGCGGGAATGACCGTCGTCGCGAGCGCGACCAGGTAGACGCTCAGGAAGATGACGCCCAGCATGAGCCAGGGGACGGCGAGCGTCAGGTGCACGCCTGATCCTGCGGCATACGTCGCAGCGGACGAGCTGATGACGTTGTGGGCCACGACGAGGCCGAGGCCGGTGCCGACGAGGATCGCCGTGAGCGCGATGAAGGACGACTCGAGCAGCAAGCTGGCTTGCACCATCCGGCGTTGGAAGCCGATCGCACGCAGGACGCCGATCTGCTGGCGCCGCTCGACCACCGCACGCGCGGTGACGACGCCGAGCGCAGCGACGCCGACCACCAGGCCAAGTGCGAGGAACCCTTCGACCAGACGGTCCATGACGCGATTGGCCCCGATCGCCTGGTCGAGGAGCTTTTGCATCGAGTCGGCCTGCACGCCGTTCGCCATGAAGACGTTCTGCAGCGTCCTGGCGGTCGAGGTGGGATCGACGCCCGGTTCGAGCTTGAACAGGTACGTCGTCGGGAGCACGCGCCTGCCGAAGACCGGCGTGAGAGTGGCCTGAGAGGTCCAGATACCGGTCATCCCGGCCGGGACGCTGTCCGAGAGGACGCCGATCACGGTCAGGGTGGTGTGCCTGCCGGTTTGAGGATCGGTCACCGAGACCTCTACAGGTGCCCACCCCTTGTCCTCGACGTCGAAGCCCGTGAGCTTGAAGTGGAGGTTCGACCCGCCG
>Ga0070739_10007094_pt1 | contig 12037 bp, 13 predicted proteins | sample Coa_R1_7_FD_66445 | JGI IMG/M metagenome (GOLD analysis project Ga0070739, IMG submission 66445) | Surface soil microbial communities from Centralia Pennsylvania, which are recovering from an underground coalmine fire - Coalmine... | ecosystem: Environmental > Terrestrial > Soil > Unclassified ... | reverse complement strand
GTCCCAGCGCTCGTGGTGCGAGCGGATGATCGCAAGGCCGTCGCCCTGCAGGAACACGACGCCGCCGAGCATCTGCTCGCCGAGGACCGTGTGCAGCTGCATCATCCGCCGCTCGTCGGCGTCGAGCGGTCCCGGCTTGAGCAGGATCCGGTCGGGAATCCCGATCTTGCCGACGTCGTGGAGGAGGAACCCGTACTCGATGCTCGGGTCTTCGAGCAGCGTCGGCTGGACGGTCAGCGCGAGCTCGAGCGCGTACTGAAGGACGCGGTGCGAATGGACGCTCGTGCCCGCGTCCTTCGACGCGAGCGCTTCCGCGAGCGCACCGACCGTCTGGCGGTACGCCTCTTGGACGACGCGGCGCTGCGCCCGCTCGAGCTCGAAGAGCTGTCGCAGGTCGCGCGCGTACAGGAGGAGCTGCCCGTTGTCGGCGCTCGAAGCCGGCGCTTCCACCAGCGGGATCGGCCGCACGCCCCCGGCGAGCCGCTCGACGACCCCGAGCAGCTGCAACGGGCTGAACGGCTTCGTCACGAACGCGTCCGCCCCGGCGTCGGCAACGAGGCGGGGCGCGAGCTCGGGCGACCCGGTCAGGAGAACGACGCGGATGCTGTCCGTCGCCCGATTCGACTTGAGGTCGCGGCAGAGGTCGACGCCCGACTCGCCGGGCATGAGCACGTCGAGCAGGACGACGTCGGGCACGCGGTCGCGGATCGCCGCCCGCGCCTCGGCCGCCGAGCCGGCCTCGGCGATGTCGACGTCGACGTCATCGAACGTCGCCCGGACGAGCGCGCGGAATCCCGGATCGTCGTCGACCAGCAACAGGCGCAAGCGATCTCCCTCTGCGGCGTTGTCATTTGTGTCGGCAGGGCGGCGAACGGGCTTTAGTACTCGTAGAAGCCGCGGCCGCTCTTGCGCCCGAGCCGGCCGGCCGCGACGTGCTCCCGCAGGAGCGGGCACGGCGCGTACTTCGAGTCGCCGAGGCCGTGCTCGAGCACCTCCATGATCGCGACACAGGTGTCGAGCCCGATCAGGTCGGCGAGGGCGAGCGGGCCCATCGGATGCGCGAAACCGCGCTTGGCGACAGCGTCGATCGCCTCCTTGTCGGCGACCCGGTCGTGGAGCGCCCAGACCGCCTCGTTGATGAACGGCATCAGGATCCGATTCGAGACGAATCCGGGCACGTCGCGTACCTCGACCGGCTCCTTGCCGAGGTCGCGGGCCAGGCGCACGATCGCGGCGGCTGTTTCCTCCGAGGTCGACTCGGCTCGAATCACTTCGACGAGGGATAGGACCGGGACCGGGTTGAAGAAGTGCATCCCGATCACCCGGTCGGGTCGACCGGTGGCGATCGCGAGCGTGTGGATCGGGATCGAGCTCGTGTTCGACGCGAGGATCGCGTGGGCGGGAAGCACCCGGTCGGCACGGCGGAAGATCTCCTCCTTCACCGCCGTGTCCTCGACGACGGCCTCGATCATCGCGTCGGCGGCGACGAGCGCGTCGACGACGTCGATCCGCCCGATCACCTCGTCCGCGTCGTCGGCGCCGCGCTTACCGAGGCTGCGCCTGATCGCGTCGAGCGCGCGGTCGGTTGCGCCCGGTGCTGCGTCGTAGAGCGAAACGCGTCGACCGGACGCCGCGACGACCTGTGCGATCCCGCCGCCCATCTGACCGGCGCCGACGACGAGCACGTGCCCGATGGCCATCGCCGGCGAGCCTACAGCTCGTGCGTGCGAGTGCGGCGCGCGACGGCGACGGACGCCGAGGCGACCGAGCGGATTCACGTCCGCGGCTGGGGCGCGGCCTGCCGGCATGTCTTCCCGGCGGCCTGTACGTCGACCCCGACTGGTGGTCGCGCGGCGTCGGGCAGGCGTTGATTCGCCGAGCCGAGGAGAGGCTCGCCGCGACGTGGTCGCACGCGATCCTGTGCGCGCTGGCGGACAACCCGCGAACGCGCCGCGTCTACGAGCTCGCGGGCCGGGAGGCCGAGGGGACGCGCGGCAGCTTTACGCGCTTCGGCGTCGAGACGCCGTCGTGCGCTACCGCAAGCGGCTGAGCAAGGCACGATCGCGCTCGTAGCTCAGCAGCCGGACTGCCTCCCCGAGCTCGACCCAGCGCACCTCGTCGACCTCGTTCTGTGCGCACGGCTCGCCGGTCGCCGTCATCCGGAAGTAGCGCACCTCCTTGTTGCGGCCGTGCGAGTCGACGTAGCGTGTCCGGCCGACCTCCTCGCCGAGCTCGCAGGCGAGCGCCGTCTCCTCCGCCACCTCGCGCAGCGCGCCCGCCTCCCAAGACTCGCTATCGGCGAGCTTGCCCTTCGGCAGCGTCCAGTCGTCGTACTGCGGCCGGTGCACGAGGAGGACACGGCCGTCGCGGACGACGACGCCGCCGGCGGCGCGAACGACGTCGATGTTCGGGATCCGGACGCTAGGCACGAGCAGGTGTGTCCGTTGCGCATGGGTACACATGCGCAACAGCGGCGGGATGGGACACCCTTGCACATGGGTACACATGCGCCGCCCGCACGCTCAGACCTCGATCAGGAGTGCGTCACCTTGCCCGCCGCCGGAGCAGATCGCGGCGAGGCCGAGCCCGCCGCCGTTGCGGCGCAACTCGTGCACCATCGTCGCGAGGATGCGGCCGCCGGAGGCGCCGATCGGGTGCCCGAGCGCGACCGCGCCGCCGTTCACGTTCACCTTCTCGTCGTCGGCGCCGAGCAGTTGCGTCGAGTAGCGTGCAACCGACGAGAACGCTTCGTTGATCTCGACACGCTCGACGTCGTCGATCGTCTTCCCGGCCTTCTCGAGCGCGACGGCCGCCGCCCTCGCCGGCGTCCGCGCGAGGTAGGCGAACTGATCGGCGACGTACCCCTGCGCGAGCACCGTCGCGAGCGGCTCGAGCCCGCGCCGCCGCGCCCACTCCTCGCTCGCGACGACGACGCAAGAGGCGCCGTCGTTCACCCCGGGCGCGTTGCCGGCAGTGGTCGTGCCGTTCGGGTCGATGATCGGCTGGAGCGCCGCCAGCTTCTCGAGCGAGGTGTCGCGGCGCGGCGCCTCGTCGACCTCGACCTCGCCGACCGGAACGACCTCGTCTCGGAACCGCCCCTCGTCGATCGCCGCGATCGCGCGCCGGTGGGAGCGGTAGGCCCACGCGTCCTGCTCCTCGCGCGAGATACCCAGCTCGCGCGAGACGAACGACGCCTGCTCGACCATGTGCCGATCGTCGAAGGTGGAGACGAGCCCATCGCGGAGCATCAGGTCGATCAACGTCCCGTCGCCGAGCCGGTAGCCGAACCGGGCGCGCTCGAGGGCATACGGCGCGTTCGACATCGACTCCATACCGCCGGTGACGACGACGTCGACGTCACCGGCGCGGATCATCGAATCGGCGATCTCGACCGCGCGGATCGACGACGCGCACACCTTGTTGATCGTGTCCGCGGGCGTCTCGAGCGGCAGCCCGGCGCCGATCGCAGCCTGACGCGCGGGCGCCTGTCCCGCTCCACCCTGCAGCACCTGGCCCATGATCACGTACTGCGGCTCGTCCGGTTCGATGCGGGCGCGCTCGAGCGCGGCACGGATCACGATCGCGCCCAACTCCGGCGCGCGGTAGCGCGCGAGCCCGCCGCCGAGCTTGCCGAACGGCGTGCGAACGGCGCTCACGATCACGGTGCGGCTCACGTCAGCGAAGGTAGCTCTGCTCGCGGGTCAGCCGTCGGGCGAAGGCGACGATCAGCCGGATCGCGCCCTCGACGTCGTCGAGCGAGCAGAGCTCGCACGGCGAGTGCATGTAGCGGAGCGGGATCGACACGAGCCCTGTCGGCACGCCGCCGCGCGACGAGTGGAACTCGTCGGCATCGGTGTGCGTGGCACGCGGAGAGACCTCGATCGAGTAAGAGAGCCCTTCGTCGCCGGCGGCGGCGACGAGCAGCTCGTACACGTGTCGGTTGATCATCGGGCCGCGCTCGATCGTCGGCCCCGCCCCGACGTCGACCTTGCCCGCACGCCGGGCGTCGCCGCCCGGCACGTCGGTCGCCCAGGTCACGTCGATAGCGAGCGCGACGTCCGGCTCGAGCGAGAACGCCGCCGCCGCCGCCCCGAAGTGGCCGACCTCCTCGGCGACGGCCGCGACGGCGACGACGTCGACCTCCGCGTCGCGCGCTTCGCCGATCCGCCTCGCCGCCTCGAGCGCCACGTAGCAGCCGAGCCGGTTGTCGAGCGCCTTCGAGACGAGTCGGCCGTTCGGCAGCTCGAGCGGCTCGCCGTCCCAGACGCCGCTGTCGCCGATGCTGAGCAGGGCCTCCACCTCTTCGCGGCTGCGGGCGCCGATGTCGACGTGCAGGTCGCTCAGCTCCAGCTGCGGCGGCTCACCGGTGCCTCGGCGCTCGACCCGTCGACGGCCGACCACGCCGCGCACGTCGCCGAAGCGGACGCGCTGACCGAGCAGCGCCTCCGGGCTGACGCCGCCGACGGGCGTGAACGAGAGGTAGCCCTGATCGGAGACGTGCGTGATCGCGATGCCGATCTCGTCGATGTGCCCGACGAGCGCGAGCGTCGGCGCCCCCTCGTCCGCCCGGACGCGCGCGAACGACGAGCCGAGCGTGTCACTCGACACCTCCGCGAACGCGCCCGCGGCCTCGCGCCAGACGCGCGCGGCGGGCTCCTCCTCTCCCGGCGGAGCCGACGCGAGCAAGAGCTCGCGGAGCAGATCGGGCACGGGCACGGTCGCCTATTCTGACGGGCGAGGTGGCGCACGAGTTGACCGACGTCGGAGCGGACTATCGCCAGCTCCTGCGGCGGGGATCGGTGATGCGACGGCTCGCGGTCGCGCAGCACGGGTGCTGGCGGCGGGCGATCCGCGCGCAAGCCCGGACCGACGAGCTCAAGGTGCGCACCTGGTCGCGCCCTGAGCAGGCGCTCGTCTACGCCATCCTGCCTGATTGGGCGCCGACGGCCGACGAACGTGAACGGCTCGCGCGCCGGCTCGCGTGGCTGCAGGAGGACTGAGTTGCGAATTCGCGCGGCAGCCCCTATCGTGAGCCGGACTGATGGCCTCTTCTCCCCGCACGATCCGGTGGGCCTGGCGCACGAGCGGGGCGGGAGCCTGCGGCGACTAGGCCGCGCGAGACAGCCCGCACCCGCTCCACTCAGACCCGCACCGGGTCTTTTTTTCGCTCGATGACCGTCTCCAGCATCGTCGACACCGGACTCCTCACCCCGCTCGGGGCGTACCTGCAGCTGCGCTCGGAAGGCCGGGCGAGCTTCCTGCTCGAGTCGGTCGAGCAGGGCCGGCTCGGCCGCTACTCACTCGTCGGCTGTGGGTCGCGGCTCGTCTCCTACGAGGAGGCGGAGCTCGCCGGCGAGCCCGTCGTCGGCTACCTCGCGTACGACTTCGTCGCGAAGCTCGAGCCGAGCGTGCCGCTGCCGGATGCCGGACGCGGGCTGCCCGAGAGCCGGCTCGTCGTCGCCGACGTCCTCGTGCGCTTCGACCACGTACGCAACGTCGCCGAGGTGCTGTACGGCGATCCGGACGAGGTGGGGCAACTGCTGGAGTCGGAGCTGCCGCGTCCGGCCCGCGAGTCGGGGATCGGCTCGCAGACGGCGCGGTTCCCTTCGCAGGCCGAGTACGAGCGGGGCGTCGAGGCGTGCAAGGACCACATCCGGCGCGGCGACGCATTCCAGATCGTGCTCTCGCAGCGCGCAGAGCGGCGTACCGGCGTCTCCGCGCTCGCGCTCTACCGCGCCCTCAGGCAGGTCAACCCGTCTCCGTACTTGTTTCTGCTCGAGCTCGACGGGCTCGCGCTCGTAGGCTCGTCGCCCGAGACGCTCGTCAAGTGCGAAGGCGCGCATGCGTCGCTGAACCCGATCGCCGGCTCGACGCAGCCCGGCGCCGGTGACGCCGAGCGGCTGCTCGCATCCGAGAAGGACCGTGCTGAGCATGTCATGCTCGTCGACCTCGGCCGCAACGACCTGTCGCGCGTCTGCCGCCCGGGCACCGTCAAGGTGGAGCGCTTCCTCGAGGCGGAGCGGTTCTCGCACATCACACACCTCGTCTCGGAGGTGAGCGGCGAGCTCGCGGACGGAGTGACGCCGTTCGACCTGCTGCGCGCATGCTTCCCGGCCGGCACCGTCTCGGGCGCGCCGAAGGTGCGGGCGATGCAGATCATCTCGGAGCTCGAGGACTACCGGCGCGGTCCGTATGCCGGCGCAGTGCTGTACGCGCTGCCGAGCGGGCCCCTCGACGCGTGCATCGCGATCCGCACGATCGTGCTCGACGACGGGCTCGCGCACCTGCAGGCCGGTGCCGGCATCGTCGCCGACTCCGTGCCGCGGCTCGAGCACGAGGAATGCCTGCGCAAGCTCGCCGCCCTCGAGGCGGCGATCGATCTCGCCGAGGGGTCGCGGTGAGCGTGCTCCTGATCGACAACTACGACTCGTTCACCTACAACCTCGCGCACCTCTTCGGCGAGCTCGGCGCGGACGTCGTCGTCCGGCGCAACGACGCGATCGGCGCCGATGAGGCGGAGGAGCTCGCGCCGTCGCACGTAGTCGTCTCGCCTGGGCCGGGGCGACCCGAGAACGCCGGCGTGTCGGAGGAGATCGTGCGGCGGTTCGCGGGCCGCGTGCCGATCCTCGGCGTGTGCCTCGGCCATCAGGCAATCGTGGCCACGTTCGGCGGCGAGGTCGGGCCGGCGCGGGCGCTGGTGCACGGCAAGGCGACCGTCGTCACCCACGACGGCCGCGGCCTGTTCGCCGGCCTGCCCGAGGACTTCCTGGCCGGCCGGTACCACTCGCTCGCCGCGACGCGGATACCGGACTGCCTGGAGGTGTCGGCGACGGCGCCGGACGGCGAGGTGATGGCGGTGCGACACCGGGAGCTGCGCATCGACGGCGTCCAGTTCCATCCGGAGTCGGTGCTCACGCCGGTCGGACGCGAGCTCGCGCAGAACTTCCTCGGAGGCGACTGATGCAGGAGGCGCTCGCGCAGCTGCTCGACGGGCGCGACCTGACCCGCGCGGAGGCGCGGCGGGTGATGGACCGGATCATGTCCGGCGAGGCGACGCCGGCGCAGATCGGCGGCTTCCTCGTGGCGCTCCGCCTCAAGGGCGAGACGGCGGACGAGATCGCCGGCTGCGCCGAGGCGATGCGCGCGCACCTGCTACCCGTTCGGCCGGAGCGGGACGACCTCGTCGACACCGCCGGCACCGGCGGCGACGGCGGCAAGACGTTCAACATCTCGACCGCCGCGGCCCTCGTGGCGGCGGCGGCCGGCGCCGGGGTTGCGAAACACGGCAACCGCTCCGTCTCCTCGCAGGCCGGGTCGGCAGACGTGCTCGAGGCGCTCGGGTTCGAGCTCGAGCTGCCACCCGAGCGGATCGCCGAGTCGATCGACGAGCTCGGCTTCGGGTTTATGTTCGCGCCGACGCACCACCCGTCGATGAAGCACGCAGCTCCGGTCCGGCGAGAGCTCGCAGCGCGTACCGTCTTCAACGTGCTGGGGCCGTTGACGAACCCGGCCGGCGCGCGGGCGCAGGTCGTCGGTGTCTATTCGCCGCTGCTCGTGCCGGTGATCGCCGACGTCCTCGCGCAGCTCGGCGCCCGCCGCGCCTTCGTCGTCCACGGCGCCGGCGGTATCGACGAGCTCTCGCCGGCGGGCTCGAACCTCGTCTGCGAGGTCGTCGACGGAGCCGTCACGCGCCGCGAGATCGATCCGCTCGATCTCGGCGTCGAGCGCTGCGACCCGCAGGAGCTGCGCGGGGGCAGCGCCGCCGAGAACGCCGCCTCGATCCGCGCCGTGCTCGCCGGCGCGACGGGCGGCCGCCGCTCGGCGATCCTGCTCAACGCGGCGGGCGCGATCGCCGCGGGCGGGCACGCGGCAGACCTGCGCGAGGGCCTCGAGCTCGCCCGAGAAGCCCTCGACAGCGGCGCCGCAGCCGAGCGCCTCGAGCAGCTGGTCGCGTTCTCCCGAGGAGCCGTGCCCCGATGAGCCGTGTCCGGCGGCAGCCACTCACACAGGACCGCAACGCACGATCCACAAGCGCAACGAAGCCCCTGCTCGACCGCCTCGCCGAGGCGGCCGTGTCCGGCGGCAGCCACCGCGACTGGAGTGCGACGTGAGGTTCGCCGACGCGCTCGGCGCGCCGGGGTTCGGTGCGATCGCCGAGTTCAAGCGGCGCTCGCCGTCGGCGGGCGGCCTCCGGCCGGGGGGCGATGTCGTCGCGGTGGCGCGCGCGTACGAGCGCGCCGGCGCGCGCGCCATGTCGGTGCTCGTCGACGATGCGTTCGGGGGGACCTGGGACGACCTGCGCGCAGCCCGCGCCGCGACGACGCTGCCGCTGCTCGCGAAGGGATTCTTCTCGACGGCCGACGACCTCCGCACCGCGCGCGAGGCGGGCGCGGACGCGGCGCTGCTGATCCTGCGCGACCTCGACGCCGAGACCTGCGCGCGGCTGATGCGCGAGGCGACCGAGCTCGGGCTGGACACGCTCGTCGAGGCGCACGACGCCGCCGAGCTCGAGCGTGCGACGGCCCTCGACGCGCGGGTGATCGGCCTCAACGCCCGCGACCTTTCGAGCTTCGCGATCGATCGCCGCGCGCAGCTCGCGCTCGTCGAGCGGGCGCCGCGCGACCGCATCGTCGTCGCCGAGTCCGCGATCGAGACCGCGGCGCACGGCGCCGCCGCGGAGCTCGCCGGCGCGGACGCGATCCTGATCGGCTCGAGCCTCATGCGCGCGCCCGACCCGGGCACGAAGCTCGGCGAGCTGCTCCGCCGTCCGCTGGTGAAGGTCTGCGGTCTGACGCGGCAGGAGGACGTCGACGTCGCCGTCGAGGCCGGCGCCGACCTCGTCGGCTTCGTCCTCGCCGAGGAGAGCCCGCGTCGAACCGACGAGCTGCTCGACGCTCCCGACACCGTCCTCCGGGTCGCCGTCTTCGTCGGCGAGGCGCATGACACCGACGCCGACGTCGTCCAGTTCTACGAGCGCGAGAACGGCCACCGCGCGCGCGACGGCGTGCTACTGCGGAGCGGCGAGCAGGTCGGCACCGTCGTCGACCTCCCGTGGGAGCAGGACGACGCCACGCACCTGGCGCGAGCGCGCGCGACGCCGGGCCGCGTCATGCTCGCCGGCGGCCTCGACGCGCGCAACGTCCGCGCCGCGATCGACGCCGTCCGGCCATGGGCCGTCGACTCCGCCCGCTCGACGGAGCGCGCGCCGGGCGTGAAGGACCACGACGCCGTCCGCGCGTGGGTGGCGGCGGCGAGATGACGACGACCTTCGGCGCCTACGGCGGGCGCTACGTCCCCGAGACGCTGATCCCGGCGCTCGACGAGCTGACCGCGGGTTGGCAGCAGGCGTGCAAGGACGACGCCTTCCGACGCGAGGTGCACGAGCTGCTCACGAGCTACGCGGGCAGGCCGACGCCGCTGACGCTCGCGAGCCGGTTCGCGCCGAATCGCCGGATCTACCTGAAGCGCGAGGACATCCTCCACACCGGCGCGCACAAGCTGAACAACGCCCTCGGCCAGGCCGTGCTCGCACGACGGCTCGGCAAGCACCGCATCGTGGCGGAGACCGGCGCCGGCCAGCACGGCGTCGCGACGGCGACGGTCTGCGCGCGCTTCGGATTCGACTGCGTCGTCTACATGGGCGCCGAGGACATGCGCCGGCAGAGGCCGAACGTCGAGCGGATGCAGCTGCTAGGTGCCGAGGTGCGGCCGGTCGAGTTCGGGACGAAGACGCTGAAGGAGGCGACGAGCGAGGCGATCCGCGACTGGATCACGAACGTCGAGACGACGCATTACCTGATCGGCTCCTGCGTCGGCCCGGCGCCGTATCCGGAGATCGTGCGCGAGCTCCAGCGCGTGATCGGCGAGGAGGCGCGCGAGCAGCTGCTCGCGGCGGAAGGCCGCCTTCCCGAAGCGGTCGTCGCCTGCGTCGGCGGCGGCTCGAACGCGATCGGCGTCTTCTACGCATTCCTCGACGACGACCTGCGCCTCGTCGGCGTCGAGGCGGCGGGCGCTGCGAGCCTCGGCACGGGCCGCACCGGTATCCTCCACGGCGCACGGAGCTCGATCCTCGCCGACGCCGACGGCCAGATCGCGGACGCGCACTCGATCTCGGCGGGGCTCGACTATCCCGGCGTCGGCCCCGAGCACGCGGCGCTGCGCGATTCCGGGCGGGCCGAGTACGTCCCGTGCACCGACGAGCAGGCGCTTGCGGCCTTCCACCGCCTCGCCGAGACCGAGGGCATCATCCCGGCGCTCGAGAGCTCACACGCGCTCGCATGCGCGCTCGAGCTCGACGAGGAGCTGGTCCTCGTCTGCCTCTCCGGCCGCGGCGACAAGGATCTCGCCGAGGTGCTCGCGCACGACGTCGGGCTGAGGCCTGACACGGCCGAACAATGAAGAAGCTCGTGGTCTACCTCGTCTGCGAGCCGGAGACGCCCGAGCTCGCAGAGGCGGCGGTCGAGGGCGGCGCCGACCTCGTCGAGCTCGGCTTCCCGTTCTCCGATCCGCTCGCCGAGGGGCCGACGATCCGGCTCGCCTGCGAGCGCGCGCTCGCCCGCGGCATGCGCACGAAGCAGTGCCTCGAATGCCTCGCCGAGGTGCGCAGCCGCGTCGACGTCCCGCTCGTACCGATGACCTATGCCGCGATCCTCGAGGCGTACGGGTACGAGCGCTTCGTCGCGGACACGCGCGCCGCCGGCGCGACGACCGCGATCGTCGTCGACCTGCCGGTCGAGGGCCACCCGGAAGTCCCGCGCATCCAGCTCGTCGCTCCCACCTCGACCGACGAGCGCCTCGCCGCGTGCGCGGCCGCGACGGACGGCTGGCTCTACCTCGTCACCCTCACCGGCACCACAGGCGCGCGCGGCGAGGTCTCCTCCGCGCTCGCCGGCCTCGTCGAGCGGACGCGCGCGCTGACCGACGTGCCGCTCTACGCCGGCTTCGGCATCTCGACCCCGGCCCACGCCGCCGCCGTCGCCGAGCTCGCCGACGGCGTCGTCGTCGGCTCGCGGGCGGTCCAGGTGGCGGAGGAGGGCCCGCGCGCGCTCCGCGACTACGTGCGCAGCCTGCGCGGAGCGATCGACGCCGTCGCGACGGCGGTGTGAAGGTCGCTGCCGTCGCCGCCGCTCTCCGACCTCGGCACGCTCGGCTTCATCCTCGCCGGCTGCGTCCGGGCCCGATGACGCGCGCGGTCGTCGTCGGCGCCGGCGTCTTCGGCGCCGCCACGGCGCGCGAGCTTGCGCAGCGCAGCTTCGACGTCACCCTCGTCGAGCAGTACCTCCCCGGGAACGTCCGCTCCGGCTCCGGTGGCGACACGCGACTCCTCCGCTTCGCGCACGGCGACGCGGACTGGTACTCGCGGAGCGCACGGCGCGCGCTCGAGCTCTGGCGCGAGCTCGAGGCGGAGACGGGCGAGCGTCTGTTCGAGCCGGTGGGCGTCGCCTGGTTCGACGACGGCGGCAGCGAGTTCCTCGCCCGGAGCGAGTCGGCGCTGCGCCGGCTCGGGATCGCGGTCGAGCGGCTCGGGCCCGACGAGGCCCGACGACTCTACCCGTCGCTCGCCGTGGCGTCGGTGCTGTTCGAGCCCGAGGCGGGCGTCCTCCACGCGCGCCGCGCGACCGCGGCGCTCGCTCGCGGCGTCCGCCTCGAGACGGCTCGCGCAGTGCCGGCGGCGCCCCCGCGCGCCGACGTCGTCGTCTGGGCCTGCGGCTCCTGGCTCCCTCGGCTCTTCCCGGGGCTCGTCGAGCAGAAGGTGACCCGGCGCGACGTCTTCTTCTTCGGCGCCGGCGGCGAGTGGGCCGGCTCGCCCGGCTGGTGCGACTACGAAGGCGCCTTCTACGGCCACGGCGAGCTCGGCGGCCTCGGTGTCGAGGTCGCGCCCGACGTTCCCGGCGACGACGTCGACCCCGACCGGCTCGAGCGGCTGCCGAGGCCGGAGAACGAGCGGCTCGCGCGTGCCTACGCCGCCCGCCGCTTCCCCTCGCTCGCCGACGCCCCGGTCGTGGGCGCGCGCGTCTGCCAGTACGACCTGACGGCG
>Ga0070739_10007093_pt1 | contig 12040 bp, 10 predicted proteins | sample Coa_R1_7_FD_66445 | JGI IMG/M metagenome (GOLD analysis project Ga0070739, IMG submission 66445) | Surface soil microbial communities from Centralia Pennsylvania, which are recovering from an underground coalmine fire - Coalmine... | ecosystem: Environmental > Terrestrial > Soil > Unclassified ... | reverse complement strand
AGACCCGAGCCGCCGACCAGGATCGCCGGGCGGCCCTCGGCCAGCAGCCGATCGATGACCGACCGCGCAAGGCGCTGATATTCGGCTACCGCAGCGCGCTCTGTGACCGGCCAGATGTCGAGCAGATGGTGCGGTACGCCCTGTCGCTCGGCTTCAGTCAGCTTCGCGGTGCCGATGTCCATGCCGCGGTACAGCTGCATGGAGTCGGCGTTGACCACCTCGCCCCCGACTGCTCGTGCGAGCGCCACAGCCAGATCTGACTTGCCGACGGCAGTCGCGCCGACCACGGCAATGACCGTCGGACGGCCGTGTACCGCACCGTGACCGTCGGTCTGCGCTAGGTCCGTCTGCGCCACTTCGGCCCGCTCTGCTTCCGAGCGCCGCGCCTGCGCCGCCTGCTCTGTCACTGGCCCTGTCACGGGCCCATTCTCCCAGTTCCCGGGCTCACGCTCCGACGCGCGATGTCCGCTTATGTCGCATATGCTCGGATGATCGGGCTGCCGGAACACGGCGGCCCAAGACCGGAGGGCCAGGACTATGGGCATCTTCGACAGGTTCAAACACAGCAAGACCCAGGGCGGCGGCTCGGGCACCGCGATGATGGACCGGGCGCGCGGGATGCTGCACGGTCACAGCGACCAGGTCAACAAGGGCGTCGACAAGGCCGGGCAGATGGTCGACGACCGGACCGGCCACAAGTACACCGACCAGATCAACACCGGCACGGGCAAAGCCAAGGACATGCTCGCCGAGCAGGGCGAGCGGGGCGCAGGCGGCGAGCCCGGAGTCGGCCCGGACATGCCGCAGCCCGGCATGGGCGGCATGCCTGGTGAGGACGGCGCACAGCCACCACAGAGCTGACCGCGCTGATACGCCCTACGGAGTGCGTGACACCGTAGGGCGCCGACGCCTCACGTCGGTCGGCGCCACAGTGGACCCCCGACCGTCCACAGCTCCACGATGTGCTCGACTCCATGCGGTGCGCCGAGGCTAAGCGCCGGCCGGCGCCACCGCGGATCCGCCACCAAATACCCGACCCCCATATGGCGCACCGAGGCTAAACGTCGGCCGACACCCTTGCGGCCCCGCCAATCCTCCACAACGCCACGAAATAGCCGACGCCATACGGCGCGCCATACGAGAGCAGTTCGCCGTGCCACGGGCGCTCTCCGGCGCCTGAGTGGCCGGACTGCGCGGCGTCGGCGGCTTCTGCAGCCCCGGCCAGCACCTGCCAGGGCGCGCGTCCAGCCGCCATCAAGTCGCTCGCGGCCGTCGGATCGATGGCCGCGAGCGACTTCGTGTCTACGGCGGCCAAGGCGCGGGCGACCTCGTCGTCGAAGGGCTCGGCGCGCTCGTCGAGGTAGCCGGGAGCTTTAAGCGTGCGCCGCGCGGAGCCATCGGCCATGACCAGGAACGCCACCCGCTCGCTCCCGCCGGCCAGTTCCTGGCCCAGCCTCGCGCATTCCTCCGGCACGGTATCCTCGCCGATCTCCCAGCCCTCACGCACCGAAGTGCTTGGCGGGAGCGCAGCGTCGAGCAACCACTGGGCGACGAGCAGGCCACAGCACGGCTCGACGGTCGTGTCCTCGCCATCGTTGGCGCCACCGACCGCGAGATCAACGCCGAAGCGACGGAACGTGCCCTCGAGCCGCCCTTCCCGCGCGCCCGAACCAGCGCTGGACGCGATCACGACGACTCGGTCCGGCTTTTCCCGCCCCAGCTGCGTTACCGCGTCGATGCATGCCTTCCGAACGTCCGCCAGCTCTTCAGCCGCACCGCCTGCGACCGTTGGCACGAGCAGAGGCGTCTGCGGGCACACTGCGGCCGCAACCAGCATGCTGCGTCTTCCTATCTGAGCTCAGCTGCACACAGGGGCGGCAGGCAGCGGCGCAGGAACCCCGACGGCGGGCATCCCGAGCGACACGACCGGCTTGGTGTCCTTCGCTGCGTTACGCGCCTCCCAGGCGTCACCGGAGCGCAGCCGCCGCAGCGTGCGTACGGCGCTGCCGCCGTTCTCTCCGTCCGCGACGAGGTGGTGCGGCGCGGCGTAGGTGATCCGGGCGGTTACCAGGTCGCCGGGTCGGGGCCGTTGTGCGTCATCCGCCTCACCGGTCGCCGCGTCCCCGACGGCGAAGTGCACCAGCCGGTTGTCACGGGCCCGGCCGGACATCCGATGTGTCGCACCGTCCTTGCGGCCTTCGCCCTCGGCGACCAGCAGCTCGACCTCCGTGCCGACCAGCTTGCGGTTCTCCGCCCAGGAGATCTCCTCCTGCACAGCCACCAGCCGCTCGTAACGCTCCTGCACGACCTGCTTCGGCACCTGGCCGTCCATCTCAGCAGCCGGCGTGCCGGGGCGCTTTGAGTACTGGAACGTGAACGCGGAGGCGAACCGGGACTCGCGCACGACGTGCAGCGTCTGCTCGAAGTCGGCCTCGGTCTCGCCGGGGAAGCCGATGATGATGTCGGTCGTGATCGCTGCGTGCGGGATGGCCTTACGCACCCGCTCGATGATCCCCAGGTACCGCTCCTGCCGGTAAGAGCGGCGCATCGCGCGCAGCACGGAGTCGGAGCCGGATTGCAGGGGCATGTGCAGCGAAGGCATCACGTTCGGCGTCTCAGCCATGGCCGCGATCACATCATCGGTGAAGTCGCGCGGATGCGGTGACGTGAAGCGGACCCGCTCCAGCCCCTCGATCTGCCCGCAGGCGCGCAGCAGCTTGGAGAAGGCCTCGCGATCGCCGAATTCGGCGCCGTACGAGTTGACGTTCTGGCCGAGCAGCGTGATCTCAACGACGCCTTCGGCGACCAGCGCCTCGACCTCGGCCAGGATCTCGCCCGGACGCCGGTCCCGCTCGGTACCGCGCAGCGAAGGCACGATGCAGAACGTGCACTTGTTGTTGCAGCCGACCGACACCGAAACCCAGGCCGCGTAGGCCGACTCACGGCGGGTCGGCAGCGTCGAGGGGAAGGCTTCCAGCGCCTCGGCGATCTCGACTTGCGCCTCCTGTTGCACGCGCGCGCGTTCAAGCAGCACAGGTAGCGCAGCGAGGTTGTGCGTACCGAACACAACGTCGACGTAAGGCGCTCGCCGCACCACCTCACCGCGGTCCTTCTGCGCGAGGCAGCCGCCGACCGCGATCTGCATACCGGGCCGCTGTGCCTTGACCGAGGCGAGGTGCCCGAGGTTGCCGTACAGCCGGTTGTCGGCGTTCTCGCGCACGGCGCAGGTGTTGAAGACCACCACGTCGGCCGTCTCGCCGTTCTCGGCCCGCTCGTAGCCGGCGCTCTCCATGAGGCCGGAGAGCCGCTCCGAGTCGTGCACGTTCATCTGGCAGCCGTACGTGACGATCTCGTACTTCCTGGAGGAGGACATCCCAGCCGAACCACTCTCATCCGCGACGCGTGGGGCCGTGCGACGGCCACGTGACGCATTTTGCCACGTCGAGTGGCGAACCCGTCTTTCGTGCAGGCCGCAGCCCGGTCCGAGACGCAGATCGCGGCCTCGTTACCCGACCGTTATCCCCTGCCGTGACGAATAAGGCTGACAGGCGCTACCTTTCCACACCGGGAACCGCAGTCGGGGCGGCACGCGTGAGGGGCGGAACTGTGCGACGACGGGGATTGCTGGGATTGCTGCTCGCGATAGGCCTCACCGCGGGCACGACCGCCGGATGCGTGACCATCTCCCCCATCGCGGCCACCGGTGATTTCCCCGTGGCCGCCGGGGTCAGGCTGGACGACTCCTCGACGTTCCAGCGGATGGCGGCGCGTGACCAGGGCAAGGGCCGCATTGTTATCGGGGTGAAGAACGACCAACCGGGGCTCGGTTACTACGACGAGAACAGTAAGACCTACACCGGCTTCGACATCCAGATAGCCGAGTTGGTCGCGGCCGGGCTCGGCTTCAGCCGCTCGCAGATCCAGTTCGTGCCAGTGACCACGGCGAACCGGGAGAACGCACTGCAGAACGGTTCGGTCGACCTGGTGGTGGCCTCGTATTCGTACACGCCCGACCGCGCGCAGGTCGTCTCGTTCGCGGGCCCTTATTTCGAGACGATCGACGGGCTGCTGGTCCGCTCGGACGAGCAGATGACGAGCCTCGGCTCGCTGACCGCGAGCGACAGCGTCTGCTCGACGTCGGGCTCGACCTCCATCAACCCGATCAAGTCGCTGAGCAGCGCGCACACGGTGTCCCGCAGCACGTTCTCGGAGTGCGTGTCCGCGCTGAAGCAGCACAGCGTTGATGGCGTGTTCACCGACCTCGCCGTGCTGGCCGGCTACGCGGCCCAGGACCCGCAGCACCTGCGGCTGATCGCGATCCCTCAGGCCGCGGCGCCTCAGCTGTACGGCATCGGACTGCCGCTCGGTGACGACCTGCTGCGCCGGAAGATCGACAGCATTCTGGTCGCCGCCGAGAAGGACGGGACCTGGCAGGCGATCTTCAATGCCACGCTTGCGCCCTCAGGTATCCAGCCGATCGCGCCGCCGGACGGTGTCTGGACGCCGAAGTCCTGACGCCTGCACCGGATGGGACCGAGGCTTAATGGCTAAGGCGCACTCCCGTCGGCGTCCGAAACGATGTCTGGTCGGACTGTGTTCGATCGGTCAGCCGACGCACGGCCATCCAACCTCCCGCAGCGCCAACTACGTTGTCTCAACACCAGGCGACAGACACGCCTCAGTCCACGCCGTGCCCACGTGAGCGCCCCAGCCCGCGCCCACGCTATTTCCGACCACCTGGCGCTGCAATCACCGCGTCAGTCCACGCCAAACTCCGCGTCGTCGGCTTCGAAGTCACCGAAAGCCTCAGCGGCCGCTTCGGCGGCTTCCTGCTCCTCAGCAGCCGCTTCCTGGACCACGTGACGCACTGCGCGCGACACGATCGCGCCTGAATAGCCTTTGCGGGCGAGGAATCCGGCCAGGCGGCGAAGCTTCACCTCGGCCGCCACGGCAGGCATCCGGTCGTATCGTGCGCGAGCGATCCGGCACGCGGTCTCGAATTCCTGTTCCGGGTCGAGCGCACCGACCGCATCCGCGACGACGTCGTCCGCGACTCCGCGGCGGCGCAGCTCCGCGGACAGGGCTCTTCCGCCTTGTCCGCGGATCCGGTGCCTGGACTCGACGAAGGCTTCGGAGTACCCGACGTCGTCGATCAGGCCCACCTCTTCGAAACGATCGAGGACTGCCTCAGCTGCTTCCGGCGCGATGCCCTTGCGTTGCAGCAGTGCCTCTAGCTGGCCTCGGGTCCTGGCCGCTCGCGAGAGCGCGTCCAGAGCGATCCGGCGAGCGGCCGCTTCACCGCCACCAGCCGACTCCGAGGCTGCGGCGTCCGCGCCGTCGCCGTCCTGCCGGGACTCGACGGCGCGGTTCGACGACCGACGCCTGCCACGCTGCTCGCGCCGACCGCCACCCCGGCGGCCCGGATCCGCATCGAATCCCGAGTCCGAGCCTGACCACTCGCTCCGACGATCACCCGCACGACTCGGACCTGCCTCGAACTCTAGATCCGTCCTCTGCCGCTCTCGCCGACCGCCACCTGCCTGATCCGAGTCCGCGTCGAGACTTGTGCCCCAGTCCGGTCGCTCGCGCCGACTACCGCCCCGGCGGCTCGAACCCGCATTGAATCCCGAGTCCGAGCCCAGCCGGCGGTGGTCGTCATCGTGCTCAGCTGCGTGCCTGTACCCGTGCTCGCGCCCGCGCCCGCCGCTAGGCCGATCGGTCACAGCCCGGCTGCGTCAGTGCTCGCCGCCTTGGCTCGCGACCGCGCGGGCTTTGCCGGAGCCTCCGCCTCGGCGGCAGCGGCAGGCTTGGCGTCCACGGCCGGCGCGTCCAGCTGCGGGCCGACGCCCAGCTTCTCCTTGATCTTCTTCTCGATCTCGTCGGCGATGTCCGGGTTGTCCTTCAGGTAAGTGCGCGCGTTCTCCTTGCCCTGTCCGAGCTGTCCGTTCTCGTAGGTGTACCAGGCTCCGGACTTGCGAACGAAGCCGTGCTCGACGCCGAGGTCGATCAGGCCGCCCTCGCGGCTGATGCCGTGGCCGTAGACGATGTCGAACTCGGCCTGCCGGAAGGGCGGGGCCACCTTGTTCTTCACGACCTTGACCCGGGTGCGGTTGGCGACCGCGTCCTGACCGTCCTTCAGCGTCTCGATGCGGCGCACGTCGAGGCGCACCGAGGCGTAGAACTTCAGCGCCCGGCCGCCGGTCGTCGTCTCCGGCGAGCCGAACATCACGCCGACCTTCTCGCGCAGCTGGTTGATGAAGATCGCGGTCGTCTTCGAGTGGCTCAGCGCTCCGGTGATCTTGCGCAGCGCCTGGCTCATGAGCCGGGCCTGCAGACCCACGTGCGAGTCACCCATCTCGCCCTCGATCTCGGCACGCGGCACCAGGGCGGCGACCGAGTCGATCACGATGATGTCCAGCGCGCCGGAGCGGATCAGCGTGTCCGCGATCTCCAGGGCCTGCTCACCGTTGTCCGGCTGCGAGATGTACAGGTTCTCGGTGTCGACGCCGAGCGCTTTCGCGTAGACCGGGTCGAGGGCGTGTTCGGCGTCGATGAACGCGGCCAGGCCGCCGGCCCGCTGCGCGTTGGCGACCGCGTGCAGGGCCACGGTCGTCTTTCCGCTGGATTCCGGGCCGTAGATCTCGACGACGCGCCCGCGCGGCAATCCGCCGACGCCCAGGGCCACGTCGAGCGCGATCGCCCCGGTCGGGATGACGTCGATCGGCGCACGCGTCTGGTCGCCCATGCGCATCAGCGAGCCCTTACCGAACTGCCGCTCGATCTGCGCGAGGGCCGCGTCGATCGCCTTCTCCCGATCGGTTGACGCCGCCATGGTTCTCTCGCCTCCGTGTGTTGGTTCCGCGGTCTGGGCCGCCGGTTCGCCAGTTGCGACGAGAACGCTACCGGCCACCGCCGACAACACCGCCGCCTCCGTGAGCGCGCCCGTCTCGGTGGCTCCCGGATCCCGCGACCACCGTTCAGTGGTCACTGTTTCACGCCGCTGGGGCCGCGGGTGCGGAAATACCGGAAAATCCAGGCAAACCAATCCGCACGGCACCGGGGACGGCCGTTCGATCTAGAACGATAGTTCGAAGTCTATCCGCCTGCACCGACATCCACCGCAAGGTTGCACGATGGCGTGTCGCGGAACCATGATCGCGCCAGACCGCAAGCGTTTCGACCATCTGTGCGAGTCGCGCGCAGTTGGGCGGGTCCAGCCCCGGTGTCTGAGCGAGTTCGCCCGATTGCCTACCATGTGCGAGTACAGGCGAAGCCACGAGGTGATGCGCGCATGACGACCGGACTGCCCGGAGCGGGCTCGCACACGATGGTCAGTGCCTATTCAGGGCCACCCCTTCTGCAGAACAGCGCCTACGTGACCCAGTGGACGCTGAACCCCTGGGTGCTCGGCGTAGTCGTGGTCGGCGCGGTGCTTTACATCGCGGGCGTCAGACGCGTCAGGGCACGCGGAGGGACGTGGCAGCGCGGACGCACAGTCCTGTTCCTCTCCGGCCTCGGCCTGTTCGCGTTCGTCTCTATGTCGTTCCTCGGTGCATACGAGCGGACGCTTTTCTGGCCAAGGGCTGTGCAGAACACCCTGGTGCTCATGGTCGTGCCGATGCTCTTGGCGCTCGGTTCACCGCTGGCGCTGATCATGGAGAACTGCTCCGAGCACGGCCGCGAGCGAATCATCGGTGTGCTGCGAAGCCGACCGGCTTATCTCCTCGGTTTCCCGGCCACCGTCTCAGCCGTCTTCCTAAGTACGCCGTTCTTGGTGTATCTCACGCCATGGTTCGAAGCGGCCATGCGCAGCGATTTTCAGAATGAAGTACTCCGGTTCACGCTACTCGTGGTCGGCTATTACTACTATTGGATGCGGCTTCGCATTGATCCGGTACCGCACGAATACCCGCACATGGTGTCTGTCTGGATCACATTCGCCGAAGCGGTAACAGACGGCGCCCTCGGCATCATTCTGATGTGGGGCAGCTACAAAGTCGCCGGGGACTACTACACGGCGCTACACCGCCCGTGGGGCATGTCGCTTCATGACGACCAACTCATCGGCGGCGGAGCGATCTGGGTCGTCGGCGACATGGCCGGCCTGCCGTTCATTGGGGCCCTTTGGCGGCGGATGTTCCGCGAGGACGAGCAGGAAGCCGCAGTCGTAGACACGCTGCTTGATGCACTTGAAGTGGTGCAACACGCCGAGGCTGCGGAGCTTCCCGGCGAGGAGTCGCTGCCGGAGGGCCATATGCGGCCCTGGTGGGAAACAGATCCACGCTTCGCCCACCGCTTCGGCACCCCATCCCCCGGCAGCGAAAACTGAGGCCGCCGGCTCTAGATCACCCCGACCAACTACTAACGCTATTGCCGCACCTTCGACCGCCAGTTAATAATCTCATCCCCCAATTCACTCGAATAGCGTCGTCAATAGAGCGTAGAAAAAATACGCCCTTTTGAGGATTCGCTTTTCCGGATCTCCTGACATCGTTGATCACGTCGCGCTGAACCTCACGGGAGCCGCCTGTGACAGCGCCGACGAAAACGAGGAGGTCCACTATGTCCCGAGCGTTCACTCGTGCCCTGGTCCTGTCGACGATCGGCGGCCTGGCCGTCGCGCCGTCACTCGCCTACGCAGCGGGAGGCGGGGCGAATCCGCACGCGCCGACCGTCACTCGGGTGCTCGCGCCCAAGCATGCGCACGGCGGTCAGGACGTCCTGCTCTCCGCCAGCGTGAGCCTGGCTAAGAAGCCGACCGCGCCCACGACGGACATCGAGCCGGATCGCAAGGGTTCGAAGGGCGGCAAGGGCAAGGGAGGCAAGGGCACCGTCAAGAAGGGGAAGGGCGGAAAGGGTCGGGGTCACCGCCGGGAGTCGGAGACGGGGTCGATCACCTTCACGGTGGACGGCAAGGCTCTGGCACCGGTGCGTGTCTCGCACGGCCGCGCGCTTGAGAAGCTGACGTTGCCGCCCGGCAACCACACGGCTTCCGCCTCCTACAGCGGCGACGACAACTACAGCCCGAGCGAGTCGACTCCGGTCACCTTCTCGGTGAGCTAGCTGCCGTCGCCCGGCCGCGCCGCACGGCATGCGAGTCGCACACGGACCCGCTGCAGGCTGCGGTCAAGCGCTGTGCGCGACGGGACGGCCGCCCGTCGCGCACAGACGCCCAAGGCCGCGCGTCGCGTCAAGTAGGCGTGCATCCGTCGCGGTGGGAGTTGGAGTGGTGCTCGGAGTGGCAGTGGCTCAACGCGGCCACGCTGACGTCCGCGGCCTCGGTGACGACCGCCGACGTGCACGACACGTGCACGTCAGCTAACCGCCCCAACACGCCCTCGCCGGGCAGCCCAGCGCACCTTCCGCGGCCCGAAACCCTCCACCGCACGATAAGGAACCCCGCCGAGCGCGCCTGCCAAACCGACGCAACACACCACCGCCACAGCAATCCGACGCAACGCACCCTCCGCGCAGCCGGGAGTACCTGCCGCACGCCTTCCAGGCTGCAAGAGGTGCTCGCCGCGCGGTGCGGCGCACGCCTTTACCAACTGGTGTGCAGCGGCTTGCCCTCGCTGTAGCCGGCGGCGCTCTGGATCCCGATCACTGCTCGCTCGTGGAACTCCTCGATCGACCGCGCGCCCGCGTACGTGCAGGCGGATCGGACACCGGCGATGATCGCGTCGATCAAGTCTTCGACTCCAGGTCGCTGCGGGTCGAGATACATCCGGGAGGCTGAGATGCCTTCCTCGAAGATCGCCTTGCGTGCCTGCTCGAAAGGAGAGTCATCTGCCGTACGAAGCCGCACCGCGCGTGCGGAGGCCATGCCAAAGTTCACCTTGTACGGCCTGCCGTCGCCGTCGTGCTGGAGGTCTCCCGGTGATTCGTAGGTGCCTGCGAACCAGGAGCCGACCATCACATTGGAGGCTCCGGCCGCCAAAGCGAGCGCGACATCGCGAGGGTGGCGGACGCCGCCGTCGGCCCAGACATGCTTTCCGAGGGCGCGGGCCTGGGCCGCGCATTCGAGGACAGCGGAGAACTGCGGCCGGCCGACACCGGTCATCATCCGGGTGGTGCACATCGCGCCGGGGCCGACACCGACCTTGATGATGTCCGCTCCAGCGGCGACTAGATCGCGGACTCCTTCCGCGGACACGACGTTGCCGGCGACGATGGGCACGCCGGGGCGCAAAGCCCGCACTGCGGAGAGGACCGAGATCATCTTCTCCTGGTGCCCATGCGCGGTGTCCACGACGAGGACGTCGACTCCGGCGTCGAGTAGCGCCTTGGCGCGGCCGACCGCATCACCGTTGATGCCGATCGCCGCAGAGACGCGCAGCCTTCCGGCTGCGTCGACTGCCGGGTCGTAAAGAGTCGCACGCAGCGCGGCCTGCCGGGTGAGCAAGCCGGTGAGCTGACCTTGTTCGTTTACCACTGGTGCGAGCCGGTGGTGGCCTTCGCTGAGGCGGTTGAACGCTTCCTCTGGCTCGGTGCCGTTTGGGAGGGTCAGTGGATCGCGGGACATGACCTGGCTCAGCTGGGTGAAGCGGTCGACGGCGGCGCAGTCCGCCTCGGTGACGACGCCGACGGGCCGCCCGTCGGCGACGACCACGGCCGCGCCGTGGGCACGCTTCGGCAGCAGGTTGAGCAGATCGCCGACGGTATCGGTGGGACGGACGGTGATGGGCGTGTCGTAGACGGTGTGCCGGGCCTTGACCCAGTCGATGACGTCGGTGACGACGTCGATCGGGATGTCCTGCGGGATGACCGCGATGCCGCCGCGGCGTGCGACGGTCTCGGCCATCCGGCGGCCGGCGACGGCGGTCATGTTGGCGACGACCAGGGGAATCGTGGTGCCGCTGTCATCGGGCGTCCTGAGATCGACGCCGAGTCTCGAGCCGACGTCGGACCGCGCGGGGACCATGAAGACGTCGTCGTAGGTGAGGTCGTGCTGAGGAGTCGAATCATTCAGGAAGCGCACGTGACAGCAGTCTACCGGTCTGCGGTGGAACCGGCCTCCAGCCGCGCTGCCTCGTCGGCGGCGACCCAAGCGCCGTCGCCGCTGTAGCGGCGGATCACCCGGGCCGGCACGCCTGCCACGACGCAGTGGTCAGGAATGTCGCCGCGCACGACGGAACCGGCCGCGACAACGACGTTGCGACCGATCGTCGCTCCGGGCAGCACGATCGAGCCGGTGCCGAGCCAGGAACCCGCGCCGATCGAGACCGGGGCGTTGACGGGCCACTGCTTGCCGATCGGCACTTGGGGATCGGAGTAGCCATGGTTCTGGTCGGTGATGTACACGTACGGACCGGTGTACACGTCGTCGCCGATCTCGATGGACTGGTGCCCGATGACGTGGCTGCCACGCCCGAGAACGACGCCGCTGCCGATGCGCACGATGGGTTCAGGCCCGAGATCGTGCTCGGGAACGAAGCCGGCGCTGAGTGTGACGTGTGGCCCGACGAGGGTGAAGTGCCCGATAGAGATCCAGCGCTCGCCGAGAAGCGTCCCCTGCGGGAACGCGATGGCTGATCCCTCGCCGAAGGCGGCGAACCGCCGACCGGCCGCGGTGACGGAGGTGATCCGGCCTGCCTCGCCGACCCTGCGCCAGGCTGCCAGTACGGCCCGGTTGCCGAATTCGGACCACCATCGTCGCTTCGCCATGCCGACACCGTAGGCGATGGTGCTCTGCGGAGGGGAACGCGGGTGCGCGGAGCACGGGTGCGAATCGGCAGTCCACCTCTGCGGGATGAGTGGGCGGGGAAGGACGGCGACACGAGACGCGGCTGGGAAGAGCGGAGCGGCATGACAGGAGGCGACACGGGACGAGGCGGGCGGCACGAGGCGGGGCGGCACGGGGCGGGGCGGCACGGGGCGGGGCGGGACAGGACTGGCTGGCACTGGACGAGGCGAGGCGGCACGGCACGGCAGGAGGCCGGCGGCACGCGACGAGGGAAGGCGCGGCACGGCACGGCATGAGGCGGGGACGGCACGAGGCGGCGTGGCACGGGACGAAGCGGAGCGGCACTGCACGAGGCAC
>Ga0070739_10007091_pt1 | contig 12045 bp, 10 predicted proteins | sample Coa_R1_7_FD_66445 | JGI IMG/M metagenome (GOLD analysis project Ga0070739, IMG submission 66445) | Surface soil microbial communities from Centralia Pennsylvania, which are recovering from an underground coalmine fire - Coalmine... | ecosystem: Environmental > Terrestrial > Soil > Unclassified ... | reverse complement strand
CCGAGATGATGAACGCCACCGGCATCGCGTTCGACCGCGAAGGCCAGATGTATGTTTCGTCGCGCTTCGATGGCACGGTGTATCGCGTCGCGCCCAACGGCACCATGAGCGTCTATGCCGAAGGCATGGGCATTGCCACCGGCATCGCCTTTGATCGCGAGCAAAACCTGTATGTCGGCGACCGCAGCGGCACAATCTTCAAGATTGCGCGCGACCGCCAGATTTTTGTTTACGCCACGCTCGAGCCCAGTGTCTCGGCGTATCACCTGGCCTTCGGCACTGACGGCCATCTTTACGTCACCGGCCCCACAAATTCGAGCTTCGATTCCGTGTACCGCGTCGATCCCCATGGGGATGTCACCATTTTTTATCGCGGCCTGGGCCGGCCGCAGGGACTGGCCTTTGATATTGCGGGCAATCTTTACGTCGCCGCTTCACTCTCCGGGCGCCACGGCATTGTGCGGCTGACGCCGCAAGCCGAGGCATCGCTGGTCATTGCCGGCCACAACTTGGTGGGGCTGGCATTCGCTCCGGGGCGCGCCGCCGTGCTGGCGACCACCAACGCAGTTCATCATCTCGCCTGCGACATTCAAGGGCTTGCGCTGGTGTGATCGGCCGCGCCGCGGCTTTCTCTCGCGCTTCCCTACGCTTTACACTTCCATCGTGGACGCCGAAATCATCGCAATCGGCTCAGAGCTGCTCACGCCTTACAAGCAGGACACGAATTCGCTGTTCCTGACGGAGCGTCTGAACCCGCTTGGCATTGAAGTGCGGTTCAAGAGCGTGGTGGGCGACCGGCGCAGCGACCTGGTCAGCGTTGCGCGAATTGCGCTCTCCCGCGCCGGCTTGATCATCTTCATGGGCGGCCTCGGCCCCACCGAAGATGACCTGACACGCGAATGCGTCGCCGAAGCGCTGGGCATAGAACTGCGGCGAGACCCCGACCTGATTGCCGGCCTCTACAAACGCTTTGCGCGCTTTGGCTCCAGCATGACTCCCAACAACGAACGCCAGGCCGACGTGCTGGCGGGAGCCGAAGTCCTGCCCAACCCGAACGGCAGCGCGCCAGGGCAGTTTCTTCGCACCTTGTCTGCCGGCCATGAAGTGATGGTGGTGCTGCTGCCCGGCCCGCCGCACGAGCTCAAGCCGATGTTCGATGCGGAAGTGGCGGCGCGCCTGCGCTCGCGCAACCAGAAGGAGTTCATCGCCGGCCGGCACTTGCGCGTGGCCATGATGGGTGAATCGCTGTGCGATTCGCGCATTGCCCCGATCTACACCCGCCACAAAGAAGTTGAGACTACGATCCTGGCCGGTGCAGGCGATATCAGCCTGCACTTGCGGGCGCGCGCCGCGTCACAAGCGCTGGCAGAGCAGCGCGTCGATACCCTGGCCGAAGAGCTCGAAGACGCACTGGATGAGCACGTTTATTCCAGCAAAGGCGAATCGCTGGAGCAGGTGGCGGGCTATTTTCTGCAGTTACGAGGCGCGAGCGTTGCCGTTGCCGAATCATGCACCGGCGGGCTGATTTCCGAGCGAATCACTTCCGTGCCCGGCAGTTCGCGCTTCTTCCTGGGCGGCGCGGTGGCGTATTCCAATGAGTTGAAGAGCCAGTTTGCCGGCGTGAGCCCGCAAATGCTCGAGGACTACGGCGCTGTGAGCCCGCAGGTTGCGCGCGCGCTTGCTGAAGGCATTCGCGCCCGCTGCGGCTCGACTTACGGGATCGGAGTGACCGGAATCGCCGGGCCGGCCGGCGGCACGGCCGAGAAGCCGGTCGGCCTGGTTTACCACGCGGTGGCCGACGGCAAGAACAGCGAAGTGGTGGAGCGCAAATTCCTGGGCGATCGCGAGCGCGTCCGCGCCTGGGCGGCGCAGCAGGCGCTCGACATGCTTCGGCGCCGCCTCATGAAACAGTGACTGCTCATGCGCCTGTTCGTTGGCATCGATATCGATGAGGCAATCCGGCAGCGCATCGCTGCGTTTGCTGAGAGCGTGCGCGCCATCGCGCCCCAGGCTCGCTGGGTCAGGCCCGAAACGTTCCACGTTACTTTGAAATTTATCGGCGAAACCGGCAAACAGAGCGAGATTGCCGCGGCGCTTCAGCACATCACGCAGGCAGGACCGCAAATCCGGTTCTGCGGCACCGGCTTCTTCCCTGCTGCGCCCACGGCGAGGGTATTCTGGGTACGAATTGAAGCCGATGATCGCCTGCCCGCGCTGGCTGCCGCGGTGGATAAGGCCGCGGCGGAATTAGGGTTTGAGGCTGAAAGCAAGGGATACAAGCCGCACCTGACGCTGGCCCGCGGCGGTTCGCATGCGAGCGGCAACCCGCACCAGAAGGCCGCATCGCGAGGAGCCATGTTTGCCGCGCTGCATCGGCACCTGCAAGCGGCGCCGCAACCTGATTTCGGTACAATGCAGGCCCACGAGTTCTGCTTGTACGAAAGTAAGTTGTCGCCGGCAGGCGCGCGTTATACCAAGATTGCACGCTTTCCTCTGGAGTAAATGCCCAGGCATGGACCCGCTCACGGCAACTTTCATAGCGTTCCTGTTCGCGGCTTACCTGCTGGGGTCAATTCCGTTCGGCTACATCCTGGTTCGAATTTTCCTGCGGCAAGATATTCGCGCCACCGGCAGCGGAAACATCGGCGCCACCAACGTCGCGCGTGCCGGGAAGAAAGGACTGGCCGTTGCCACGCTGGTGCTCGACGCGGCCAAGGGCATACTCGCCGTTTTTTGCATGCGCATGCTGATTGCGCAGGTGCATGTTCGACCGGATATGAATTTCGCGCAGACGGAGCACCTGGCTACGGGCCTGGCCGCGTTGTTCGCAATCGTGGGGCACATGTTTCCCGTGTGGCTTAAGTTCCGGGGCGGCAAAGGAGTTGCGACCGGCGCGGGCGCCTTCGTGGCGCTTGCCCCCCTGCAACTCGGGCTGGCGCTCGCGACATTTGCCATTGCGGTCGCAGCTACGCGGTTTGTGTCACTTGGCTCGATCGCTGCTACAGTTGCATTTCCGATCCTGCTTTGGGCCATGGATCCTGATTGGCGCGGCGCCGCTTTCATTCCGGTGGCGATCGGGAGCGTGCTCATCCTGTTCCGTCATCGTGAAAACGTCCGCCGCCTGCTGAACGGCACCGAACACAAATTCGGCAGGCCTAAACTGCCTCCTGCCCCGCCACTGGAGAAGCAAGCATGAACGATGTCGCGGTAATCGGGGCCGGAGCGTGGGGAACGGCGCTGGCCATCGTGGTTGGCCGCAACGGCAACCAGCGCGTGCGGCTCTGGGCCTACGAGCCGGAAGTATGTTCCGCCATCAACACCCAGCACACGAACCATGCCTTCCTCGATGGGGTTGACATTCCCGACTCGGTACGAGCTTCCAATGACTTCGCTGAAGTTCTGCGCGGAACCGAGACCGTGATCAGCGTGATGCCGTCGCACCACTGCCGCCGGCTGTTTCAGCAGATTGCGCCGCATCTTTCGCCCGAGACGCTGGTAATCAGCGCTACCAAGGGCATTGAGAATGACAGTTGCCTGCGCATGAGCGAAGTCATCGACAGCGTGGTGCATCAGCAGCGCGGTTTCCATCCTCGCATTGCCGTAATCAGCGGCCCGTCATTCGCGCGCGAAGTGGCGCGCGGCGATCCCACCGCAATCACGGCGGCATCGGCACACGCTGAATTAGCCAGGCGCGCGCAGGAAGTGTTCGGCGACCCGGCGTTTCGCGTCTATACCCACGATGACATGGCCGGCGTGGAATTAGGCGGAGCGCTGAAGAACGTGATTGCCATTGCCGCCGGAATCTGCGACGGCCTTGGCCTGGGCTACAACTCGGTGGCCGCGCTCATCACCCGTGGCCTGGCCGAAATGACGCGCCTGGCCATGGCTTGCGGCGGCCGGCGCGAAACCATGGCGGGCCTGGCGGGCCTCGGCGATCTTGTGCTCACCTGTACCGGCAGCCTCTCGCGCAATCGCACGGTGGGGGTTGAGCTGGGACGCGGGCGCAAGCTGCCTGACATTATTGCCGGCATGCACGGCATGGTGGCTGAAGGCGTGCTGACCACAACCGCCGCGATCGGCCTGGCAAAAAGCCGCAATGCCACGATGCCGGTGACCGAGCAGGTTTATTCCATCCTGCAGCACGGCAAGCCTCCAAAAGAGGCGATGCGCGAACTGCTGTCAAGGCCCTTCACTTCTGAATTCGCCTCATAGTTCCATGCTGGGGATTGAATCTTAAGGCACGGTACTCCGGTAACCTGCCGCCCAGCAATCCGCGACTGTGTGGAAGCGGCCCAACGCTAGAATTCAACAGACCCAATGCAGGTATTCAGGCGAATTCCGCTGTTGTATCTGATCGGCAGCGTGCTGGTGCTGGTTAGTGTGGTGCCGCTTTATTTCTACGGCACGAACGTGATTGCCATCAGCCGCGACCGCCTGAAAACCAATGAAATGCTGTTGCAGAACAGCATTACCAGCTCGCTGGGCGATGAGCTCGACCAGCGCCATGAAAACCTGCTGGCCATGATGGCCAACCTGCGGTCGGCAATCGAGATCACCAGCGGCGGCAACCTTTCGGGCGAGCATGTGCAGGCGCCTGAACTGCGGGCGCTGCTGGAACAATTTGTGGCGTCATCGCCTGACCTGGCCTACGTGACCCTGGTCAACGCCGAGAAAAAAGGCATCCGCGCGGGCCGCACCCGCACTGAAGACGATCCTTTCATGCAGATGGAGCTGGAGCGCGCATTCACCGCCGCCTGGGACGGCCGCGCCTACCAGAGCCAGCCGCTTCGGCTGGGCGCCGGCCGCGACGGCCACACCGTGCTCCTGCTGAGCACGCCGGTGGTGGCGGCGGGGCGCTTCATCGGAATGATTGGCGCATTCCTTGACCTTGACTTCCTGATCCGCCGGCTGAAGCAGGTGAGCCAGGGGCAATTGCAGGCTTACGTGATCGACAATGCCGGCAGGCTGGTGGCGGGCGCTGACCCGGCTTATTCAACCGGCCAGGAAATGACGCGCTTCGAGATTGCGCGCAACTTCGTGGAACAGGGCCAGACCAAGCGGCTGGCCGCCACCAACGAGTTCCGCGTGTACCAGAACAACCGCGCGATTGAAATGCTGGGCACGTACAGCCCGATTTCGTCGCTGGGCTGGGCCGTGGTTGCGCAGAAGCCGCGCGACGCCGCCTACGCCAGCATCAATGAAATGCAGTGGACGGCGCGCTGGCTCGCCATCGCCGCTACGCTGCTGAGCCTGCTGGTGAGCATTTACGCTGCGCGCAAGATCACCACGCCGTTGCGCGACCTGACCGAGCAAAGCCACGCAATCGCGCGCGGCGATTTCTCGCAGCGAGTGCACGTCCGCAGCCGCACGGAAATCGGCGAGTTGGCCGAGACCTTCAATCTGATGACTGATGACCTGGAGCGCCTGGTCGCCGACCTGAAGCGCTCGGCTGACGAAAACCTGACGCTCTTCCTGAGTTCCATCCAAATGCTGGCCGGCGCGGTTGACGAAAAGGACCCGTACACGCGCGGCCACTCTGACCGCGTAACCCGCTACTCGGTGTTGCTGGCCACCGAGCTTGGCCTGCCCAAGGAAGAAGTCGAAAAGATCCGCATCGCGGCGCAACTGCACGACGTGGGAAAAATCGGAATCGAAGATCGAATTCTCAAGAAGCCGGGCGCGCTCACGCCGGCTGAATTCGAGATCATGAAGACCCACACCATCAAGGGCGCGAACATTCTGCGCCCGGTGCAGCAGCTCCGCGAAATGTTGCCGGGCATTGAACTGCACCACGAATCGCTCGACGGCCGCGGTTATCCTTACGGCCTGAAGGGCGACCAGATTCCGCTGATGCCGCGCATCATCATGGTCGCCGACACGTTTGACGCGATGACGACCAAACGCCCTTACCAGTCGGCCATCTCGTATGAGACTGCAGTTCGCCGCATCGAAGCCATGGCGAATACCCGCTATGACGCTGCCGTGGTCACCGCGCTGGTCAAACTGTTCGATCACGACGAGCTGGGCGTTCCGCGCCAGGCCGCCGCGCCTGAATTCATTCCCTCCGTCATTCCCGCGGAAGTGCAGCCGGTTTAGCCATTCTCAGGCAAGCCGCAGCCGTTCCCTATAATTGATCCTGGCGAGTGTAGCAGAGGCGCGCGCGATGCTCCTCTCGCAAACCCGGCGCAACCAGGAGCAGCGTGGTATTCGGAAGAACCAAAATCATTACCCTGTTCGGTGACCCCGAAGAGAAGCCCAGCGAGGAGCAGAAGCAGGGCCTTTTTCAGCGGATGAAAGAAGCGGTCACCCGCACCCGGGAAAACCTCAGCGACCGCATCGAGGAAGTCGTCTCTTTCCGAAAGGAAATTGATCGCGACACGCTTGACGATTTGGAAGCCACGCTGATTGCCGCAGACCTGGGCACCACCACGACGACCGAAGTGCTCAACGCGCTGCGCGAACGCGTCGACCGCAAGCAGATTGGCAACGTCGACGAACTCAAGCGCGTCCTGAAAGACGAGCTTCTGCAGATCCTGGAGCGGGCCAATTCGCAACCGGCGCGGCCGGTCGAAGGCGAGCCTGAAGTCATCATCGTGGTGGGTGTCAACGGCACCGGGAAGACGACGACCGTGGGGAAGCTTGCGACCGTGCTGGCGTCGCAGCAGAAGAACGTCATCCTGTGCGCCGCCGATACCTTCCGCGCCGCCGCCATCGAGCAGCTTGAAATCTGGGCGCAGCGCGCCGGGGTTGAAGTCATCAAGACCAAGGCCGGCGGCGACCCCAGCGCGGCGCTGTTTGACGCGCTCAACGCCGCCCGGGCACGCAACGCCGACTACGTCATTGTTGATACCGCGGGCCGCCTGCACACCAAAACCGGCCTCATGGCCGAGCTTGAGAAAATGCGCCGCACCGCGCAGCGCATCATCCCGTCGGCGCCACATGAAACGCTGCTGGTCATGGATGCCACCACCGGCCAGAACGGGCTGCAGCAGGCACGGCTGTTTACCGAGTCGGCGGGCGTGACCGGTATCGTGCTCACCAAGCTCGATGGCACCGCCAAAGGCGGCGTGGTAGTGGCAATTTCGCGCGAGCTGGGGCTGCCGGTGCGCTACGTTGGAGTCGGCGAGAAGGCCGGCGACCTGCTGCGCTTCGACGCCAAAGAATTCATCGATTCACTGTTTGAGTAGTCCGGTTTCCTGCAGCCGGATTGCGACATCGCTTCGGTTGAGCTGGCACGCTGTTTCCCCGTCGATATTGCGCGATGTTCAGCAGCAGCGCTGGCGCGGGCGCCCGTGGCGCTCACGTAAAAAATCGCTGAAGGTCGCACCTGGCTTGCTGCTGCGCTCAACGAACCTCTGCCACGCGCGCTCGTCAAAAATTTCTTGCAGCACGGCGCGGCTCAGCCCCGCCAATCGGCGGATTTGCTTCACCGCTTCTTGCATGGCCGCCGCTGATTTCATATTTCCTCCGTCGCATATTGCGTGCAGACAAAGGGAGTTTCGCTGCACACCGGCGGCTTGCGCCCGGTGAGAACGCGGAGCCACTCAACCAGCGAGTTCGCCAACATCAGCGCCACCAGCATGACCAGCCCAGCCGTAATGACGGCATCGAGGCGGTCGTTTCGAATGAGCTGAAGCGTTTCGCCTGAAGCAGCTCCGGTTGCGGCAAGCTCGCGGGCGTGCGCCAGGAAGCCGATGCGCGGTTCAGCACTGAATACTTTTTGATACGACGCAGTGAAGGTGACGGCGACCAGCAGCAGCAGCGGGGCGAGCGTCACGGCCACGTACCGCGTGCGCCTCATCTTGACCAGGATGGTTGTGGCCACGCAAAAAGCCACGGTCGCCAGCAACTGGTTGGCAATTCCAAACAGCGGCCACAGCGAATTAATGCCGCCCAGCGGATCGCGCACGCCCTGCCACAGGAAGTAGCCCCAGGCGCCCACCATCAGCGCGCTGGTCAGCAGAACGCCGGGATACCAGCCGGTGCGGCCGAGCGCCGGTGAAATGTGCGCCAGCGCCTCCTGCAGCATGAAGCGGCCTACGCGCGTGCCGGCATCCAGGATGGTCAGGATAAACAGCGCCTCGAACATGATGGCAAAGTGGTACCAGATGGCCATCACGGCGCTGCCGCCGAGGCTGCTTGAAAAAATGTGCGCCATGCCGACAGCAAACGCCGGCGCGCCGCCTGTACGATTCAACAGCGTAGTCTCGCCGACCGCCCTGGCCAACTGCTGCATGTCTGCCGCCGTGACGGTAAAGCCCCATGAGGAAATCGTCGCCGCGGCGCGCTGTGCCGTTCCGCCCACAATTCCCGCCGGGGTGTTGATCGCAAAATACACGCCCGGCTGCACCACGCACGCCGCCACCATCGCCATGATGGCAACAAACGATTCGGCGCACATGGCGCCATAGCCCACCATGCGCGCTTCACCTTCGCGGGCCAGCAGCTTGGGCGTAGTTCCGCTCGAAATGAGGGCGTGAAAGCCTGAAATTGCGCCGCAGGCGATGGTGATGAAGGCGAACGGAAACAGCTTGCCGGCGAACACCGGCCCATCGCCGCGCGCGGCAAATTGGGTCAGCGCCGGCATGTGGAGCATGGGCCGCAGCACCACGATTCCGGCGGCAAGCACAGCCATGGTTCCGAGCTTCACAAACGTGCTCAGGTAATCGCGCGGCGCCAGCAGCAGCCACACCGGCAGCGCCGATGCGGCAAAGCCATAGGCGATGATCATGATCGCCAGCGCCGGTCCGCTGAAGGTAAACGCGTGGGCCAGCGTCGCATTCTGCGCCACCCACTGGCCGCCGACGATGGATGCGAGCACCAGCGCAAATCCGATGGTCGAAGCTTCCAGCACTTTGCCTGGGCGGATGAATCGCAGGTAGGCGCCCATCCCGACCGCAATCGGGATAGTCATGGCGATGGTGAATGTGCCCCACGGGCTGGCCTTCAGCGCATTGACCACCACCAGCGCCACCACTCCAAGCAGGATCGTGATGATCGCCAGCACCGCGGCGAAGGCCACAAAGCCGCCCAGCGGGCCGATTTCGTCGCGCGCCATCTGGCCCAGTGACTTGCCCTCGCGCCTCAGAGAAAACAGCAGGATTACAAAATCCTGCACGCAGCCGCCGAACACCGCGCCTGCCAGGATCCAGATGGTTCCAGGAAGAAAGCCGAACTGCGCCGCCAGCACCGGCCCCACCAGCGGTCCCGGCCCGGCGATGGCCGCAAAGTGGTGGCCGAACACGACCCAGCGGTTGGTGGGAACGAAATCGCGGCCGTCCTCAAGCCGCTCAGCCGGGGTGGCGCGCATGGGATCGATTGCGACCACCCTGGCGGCAACAAAGGCGCTGTAAAACCGGTAGCCGAGCGCGTAACAGCACAGCGCGGCAATCACCAGCCACACCGCGTTGATCGATTCACCGCGATGCAGCGCGATGGCGGCAAAGGCCAGCGCGCCGGCAACAGCAACCGCAATCCAGACCAGGGAGCGTCGAGTGCGCAAAGGTTCTCCGGTGCGCTATGGTACCGCAGCCCGCGGCCCGCAAGCTCCCGGCCGCGAGCCCGCTTCAAACGGAGCCTGCTCGCCTGCGGGATTTTCCGCGCGCGCGATTGCGAAGCGCGCCGTAGCCTGAGGCGTACAATTACACGTTCCCGACCGCCGGCGGGCAGAGGAGGCTCACGTGAGCTCATCGAGCATCGCCACTGCGCATGACGCCTGGCCTGAACTCCACCTGGCCGATTGGGCTGCCACCCGCGATACCCTCCACATGTGGACGCAGATCGTGGGCCACGTCCGCATGATGCTGAGCCCGGCCGTGAATCACTGGTGGCACGTGGCGCTCTACGTCACCTCGCGCGGCCTGACCACTTCGCCGATTCCCTACGCCGCTGGCACCTTTGAAATGGATTTTGACTTCCTGACACATCGCCTGCTGATTCGCACCAGCCGCCATGAGAAGGTTGAAATTCCCCTGGAGCCGAAGACGGTGGCCCGGTTCTATTCGCAGCTTATGGGCGCGCTCCATTTGCTCGACGTCAAGGTTGAAATCCATGGCAAGCCCGATGAAGTTGCCGATCCCATTCCCTTCGCTACCGATACCGTGCACCACGACTACGATGGCGAGTATGCGCAGCGCTTCTGGCGCGTGCTGCTCGCCGCCGATTCCGTGCTGAAGCAGTTCCGCGGAGGTTTCATCGGCAAGTGCAGCCCGGTGCATTTTTTCTGGGGCAGCTTTGACCTGTGCTGCACTCGGTTTTCAGGCCGCACTGCGCCGCCGCGCGCCGGGGCTGACGCCATGACCCGCGAAGCCTACTCGCACGAAGTGATCAGCGCGGGGTTCTGGCCGGGGGCAACCGAACGCCATGCGCCGGTGCGCGACGCCGCGTTTTATGCCTACGCCGCGCCGCAGCCGGAAGGCTTTGCCAACGCGCGTATCCAGCCCGCCGCCGCGCATTACGACGAGAAGCTTGGCGAATACATCCTGATGTACGACGACATGCGCCGCGCGCCCGATCCCGCTGCCGCCCTGTTGCAGTTCCTGAAGACAACCTATGACGCCGGCGCCACGCTGGGCCGGTGGCCGCGCGAAACCCTGGAGCGCGCCCCTGGAGGAAAATGAATGCCGCAGGCAAACGGATGTTCACACCTGAGCCAGATCAAGCTGACGCATCCGAGCGTTCATGTGTGCCGCCAATGTGTAGAGCGCGGCGATACCTGGGTGCACCTGCGGATGTGCCTGGAATGCGGAAACGTAGGCTGCTGCGATTCCTCGAAGAATAAGCACGCCACCCGCCACTACAAGGCCTCAAAACATCCGCTCATCCGCTCCATCGAGCCCGGCGAAGCCTGGGTGTGGTGCTATGCCGATGAAGTCATGGCCGCCGAGCTGCGCGATTGAATCTTCAATCCTCGCGAAGCGCCTGCACTGGCTCAATGCTGATGGCCCTTCGCGCCGGCAAGTAACTGGCCAGCAGCACCAGCGTGCCCAGCAGCGCGCACGCAACCGCCACGGTCGGAATGTTATACAGGCTCACGCCGAACAGCATGCTCTTCAGCGCCTGGCCGACTGAGAATGTCGCAATAAGTCCCAGCACGCAGCCGGCCACGGCCATCTTCACTCCCTGCCGCAACACCATCGCGGCAATGTGCCCGCGCTGGGCGCCGAGCGCCATGCGAATGCCGATTTCGCGCACCCGCATCCGGACCAGGTAAGCAATAACGGCATAAAGCCCGAGCGCCGCAAGGAACAGCGAGAGGCCTGAGAAAATTCCGAGAAGCGCCACGGTGAAGCGCCGGCTGCCGAGCGAATCGTCAACCCGCTGCTCCATGGTTTTTGCGTCGAAAATCGGCTGGCGCGAATCCACGGAAGCGATCGCCGCCTGGATGGCGCTGGTGAGCGATTCCGGGTGCGAGATGGAAGTGCGCACCACCACCGACATCGCGCGGTCAGGATTCTGGGTGACGGGAATGAAGTAAAAGCCTTCGTTGGCCTCGGTATCGAGCGCGGAAATCTTGATGTGCTTTACCACGCCGACGATTGACGCCCAGGTCTTGCCGTTATCCAGGCTGAGGTATTGCGTAAGCACATCCTGGTTCGGCCAGTACTGCCGCGCCAGCGTTTCATCCACCATGGCCACCGGCGTGGTGCCCGCGCGGTCCGCCTCAGTGAACGAGCGGCCGCGGATGATCGGAATTCCCATAGCTTGAAAATAATCGGGCGAGACGAGATCGACGTGGCCGTGTGGCCCGGGGCTGTTGGGCGCAAGCACCAGCCCTTTGATGGCGAACGAAGCTGAACTTTGGTTGCCGCCGAACGGCAGATCGCTGACCAGTGCGGCCGAGCTCACGCCCGAAATGTTCTTCAGGTTTTGCTCGGCGGCCTGCCAGAAGGCGGCCTGCTTGGCATCGGTGTCATAGATGGTGCGGGGCAAGGCCACGGTCGCGGTCATGACGCCGCGCGGATCGAAGCCGGTGCTCAGCCGTTCCACCGCCTTCAGGCTGCGGAGCAGAAGCCCTGAGCACACCAGCAGGAACATGGCCAGCGT
>Ga0070739_10007090_pt1 | contig 12045 bp, 9 predicted proteins | sample Coa_R1_7_FD_66445 | JGI IMG/M metagenome (GOLD analysis project Ga0070739, IMG submission 66445) | Surface soil microbial communities from Centralia Pennsylvania, which are recovering from an underground coalmine fire - Coalmine... | ecosystem: Environmental > Terrestrial > Soil > Unclassified ... | reverse complement strand
AATGCGATGGGGTACGCCTGCGCTGGGCAGCGCCCACGCTGCGGTGGCTTGTAGAGGATCGAGACCACCGACGCCGCCGACCACGAACACCGTGCCGGCCTGCATAGGTTCCGCGGCCGGCAATGCACGCACCATAACTAGGCCGATGACAAAAAACACCAACAAGGGAATGCATCGTCTTGCCGACATGATCTTCCTGGGAAGAGAGCGGGATACTTTCATCTGGTCGGCATAATCTGTATTTCCGCTTTCTTTGTCCAGTTGAGAATTCGAATTCGCGCCTGAGCAACCAGTTCTCCCCTTGGTCAAAGAGTCGCAGCGGTAGATGTCCCGGTACATTCAAAATGAACCGACAAGGAAAGAGGGGAAGACGGGAAAGCACTGATTGCAGCCTGCGCCCTTTCTCCAAAATTTCCCGGGATGCGTCTCCGCTGCACGCGGCCCACTGGAGGTTATTGCGCCCCGTCCAACACTTCGCGCACTTTTTGGGCCAGCGTGGTCGGCGTGAACGGTTTTTGCAGGAAGGCGTAGTCCGATGCAAGGACTCCATGCCGCACCACCGCGTCATCGGTGTAGCCGGACACGAACAACACCTTCAGCGCCGGACGCAGGGCCGACAGGCGCTCAACCAACTGGCGACCGCCGAGGTACGGCATCACCACATCACACACGACGAGATCAATTGGACCTCGGTGGTCCTCCACCAGTTGAACCGCCCTCTGTCCGTCATCGGCTTCTAACACGGTGTAACCACACGACCGCAGGACGTGGCGGGCTAACGACCGCACAGCATCTTCGTCTTCTACAAGCAACACGGTTTCGTTGCCGTGAGGCATCATGCGAATACTGCACAACGACTTGCCGGCGGACACCGGCTCCTGAACTTGCGGCAAGTAGATCTTAAACGTGGTCCCTCGCCCCAATTCGCTGGAAACCTCAATGCAACCACCGCTCTGCTGGACGATGCCGTAAACGGTCGCCAGCCCGAGACCTGTCCCTTTACCCGGCCCCTTAGTCGTGAAGAACGGCTCAAAGATGTGGGCCTTTGTCGCATCGTCCATGCCACAACCGGTGTCGCTGACGGCCAACATCGCGTATTGACCGGGGCGGGCGTTAGGGTGGCTCTGGACGTAGTGTTCATCCAGCGTAACGCTGCGCGTTTCGATGGTAATTCTACCGCCTTGTGGCATGGCATCTCGGGCGTTGACGGCCAGGTTCATCAGAATCTGTTCCATCTGACCCGGATCGACCTTGACGGGCTGGACAGTCGGACTGGGCACGTAGGTCAGGATGACATCCTCTCCGATCAGGCGGCGAAGCATCTTCTCGGTGTCACTAACCACCGCGTTGAGGTCCAGCACCTTCGGCTCTAATACTTGCTGTCGACTGAACGCCAACAGCTGCCGAGTCAGCGTGCCGGCTCGCTCCCCGGCTCGGTTGATTTCGCTTAGAAGTTGCCGCATCGGGTCGCCGGCCGGCAGGCGATTGAGCAGCAGTTCACTGTAGCCGTTGATGATCGTCAGGAGGTTGTTGAAGTCGTGGGCCACGCCCCCGGCCAATTGGCCTATCGCTTCCATTTTTTGCGACTGGACGACTTGCCGCTCCAGACGCTTTCTCTCGGAAACATCCCGACAAATCAGCGAGGCGCCGACAATGCGGCCATCCCGCTCTCGGATGGGGGAGATACTCACCGAGACATGGACTTCCGTTCCATCCTTGCGTCGCCGCACTGTTTCGAAGGGCGGGACAGACTCGCCCTTGCGGACCAATTTGAGAGCTTTCAGTTCTTCGGGCCAGTGAAGGCGGGGGTTCGTGGAAGTGATCTCGCCGATGACTTCTTCAGCCGAGTATCCAAAAAGTCGCTCGGCTCCCCGGTTCCAAATGGTGACATGCCCCGCAAGAGAGCAACCGATAATGGCATCTTCGGATGACTCCACGATGGCGGCTAACTGAAGCCTTTGCTCATCAGCGAGGTCAAGGTCCGCGGAGCGATCTCGCAACCGGCCTTCCACCTTGTTGGAACGCGCGGATAGTTCATTCGCGACGCGTTGTCGTTCCTCGATTTCGCGTATCCCTGCTTGTTCGTTGCTCATGATGACTTCTGGCTCTGCCAGCCGGGCGACGCTGAGAATCCTCAACCAGCATGAGTCAAAAATTCCTTGTTGTCAAATTATTCCCCGCACGTTCGACACAAGCTATCTTCGTTTAGCGTCAAGATTCGAGCACGCGGAACAGCAGCTCTGGCGCACACCGCCGATGGATGGCGGCGACCGCTTCGGTGCGCAGCTTGGCACGCGCATGATCCAGGTGTTGGAGCACCACGGCCTTTTCAAGAGGCACGGCCGGCCGCACCGTGACCAGAAGCCGCGAAGCGTTGGGCGCGGGCGTCACCGATTCGATGACCAGATCGCGTAGCACATCGTCGCCGCAATCGGCGAACACGCCCATCAATGTTCGGGCTACCTGGGAACACAGCTGCAGCGCTTTGCGATTGGGAACCTTGCCGGATCCCTCACGCCGATCCAAACGGAGATCGCAGCCGTCTCCCGGACCGATGTCGGCGCAGGAGGACAGCAGCTCCCGTCGAGAAATCTTACGAGAAGTCATTATTCACTCTCACGAGAAGGAAAGGCACGGCATACGGCCGCGCGGAATGTCTCTACCGGCGACGTGAGAGCCTGGCCCGGCTCGGCCAGCACAAGAGCTAATCGAGCACGGCGTCCAGGCTCGACAGCACACGGAAAGATGGGTAAGTGCGCATGGCTGGTTGCTCCTCTTGTGAAACAAGGGATCCCCAAGTCGTATCGTCCATTGATCCGACACAGGTGAGGGGAAAAGGTTCGGACAACTCGGCAAGATTGCTACTTGTTACCCTTGCGAAGGGGCTTAGGCACACAAAGACGATTTTCCTCCTGCGAACCGTCCCGTAGAAAGAGTGATCGCCCAGACTCGTGCAATGGAAGATAGCAAGACCTTGGCTACCGTCCTCCCATTTGGCTTTACGAGAGTGTCCCCGCTTAACCGATCGGAAGCAAACTCTAGATTACCCTAAACCATTCCATTCTGGGTTATAATGGCCTGGTAGCTCCGAACCGAACGGTGCGCTTGGGTCGGTGTACTGTCTGCCTCCGTGGAACCTTCGATGCTTCCGCTCTTCACTACTCCCTTGGCTTTCTGGGGCTTTCTCGCTCTGCCCGTACTCGTCGGTATTTACCTGCTGCGCACGCGGCATCGCCGCTATCCCGTCTCTAGTCTCATGCTCTGGATTGATCCGCAGAAATCGCCGCAGGGCGGGACGCGCATTGATCGGTTACGCACGCCGCTACTGTTCTTCCTTGAGTTGCTTATCCTGACATTGCTCGTTCTCGCCGCTGCCGATCCGCACCTGCCTCTGCGTGAAAGCGTGCGACCGATGATCGTCGTGCTCGATGATTCCTATTCGATGCAGGCCGGCGAGAGTTCACCTCGCAATCAGGCTGTGCAGGCGCTCGCAGAGGAGTTGAAACGCCGACCGCGGCCCTGGGTGCGCTTTCTGCTCGCCGGAGACGGTACGCAAGCGCTCGGCGAAACGGCGCATACCACGCCTGAGGCGCTCGACCGGCTGCACAGTTGGCGCTGCCGCGCCGCTACGAGCCGGCTGGAGGAAGCGTTGGCCTTTGCCGGCGAGTTGGGCGGCGAGCTACCCTTGCTTTTGGTGCTGACCGATCATGAGCCGCCCACCGAGTTGCACAAGGGCCGTGTCCAGTGGTGGTCCTTCGGTCAGCCGCGCTCCAATGTCGCCATTGTCAATGCCGCTCGCACGCCGCATGAGGCCGGCGAACGCTTCCTTGTGGAGATCGTCAATTTCTCGGACAACGCCGAGGAAACCACGCTCGTCCTCGAAACGGACGAGCCGCCGAAGGAGTGGCAGCGCTCGACGCTGCGTTTGCCGCCCCGGCAGACACAGCGCCTCATTCGCACGCTGCCGGAGAAAACGTCCGTCCTCCGCGCTCGCATTAATTACGACGATCTCGCCATCGACAATCATGTGTCACTGCTCCCACTCACCCTTCATCCTGTCCGCACAATGGTGCGCATCAAGGACGAATCGCTGCGTTCCTTGATCGAAAAAGCATTGCAAGCATCCCGCCAGACCGAAAAGGTCGAGACTCAGCCCGAAGTTATATTCACCGATAGCGGGGCAGCGCTGAAGAACGCTGGCGATGCCTGGGTAATACGGCTTCTGGCCGAACGCGATGCCGTCCCTTATGCGGGGCCGTTCGTGTTGGATCGCAATCATCCCCTGACCGAGGGATTATCGCTGCACGATGTCATTTGGGGCGCAGGCAAGGCGCAGGAAATACCCGGCTCTCCCGTTATCTTGGCCGGCAATGTGCCACTGCTAACGGATCAAGACCGGCGAGACGCCGGCCCCACCGTTCGACACGAGTTGCGGCTTCGCCTTCGCCCGGACCTTTCTACTTTGCCCGATGCGCCCGGCTGGCCCATCCTGATCTGGAACCTGCTTCAATGGCGAAATGCGGAAAAACCCGGTCTGCATCGCGCCAATTTTCGCCTCGGCGAACAGGTCATGTTGACGTTCGCTACACCGCATTCGGCAGCCGCCCTGATACATCCCGGCGGCGAGCGGCAGACCTTGTCCGTGCAGGATCGCCGACTGAGTGTGCGTCCGGATGAAGTCGGCATCTGGTCCATCGATGCAGAGGGAGAGTCGGCGTCTTTCGCTGTCAATGCCTTGTCAGCGAATGAGTCGGATCTGACCGGCTGTATCTCCGGACGCTGGGGCGATTGGCTGGACGAAACGTCGCTGCGCCTGGAATATCAAAGTGTCGCCTGGATTTTGCTGCTCTTAGCTGTGGTAATCGCGACGCTGCACTTGCTCTTGGTGGCAAAAAGAAACTAACCACAGAGACACAGAGGAAAAAATAAGGAGAGAAAAAAAGTAGGAAATCTTGTACTGTCTTGAATCTTGTTCTTTCTCTGTTTTTTCTTCTCTGTGTCTCTGTGGTTCATTCTTGGCTTGGAGATGATCGGCGTGCTGTTGCTTCATCCGATCTGGCTGTTTCTCGCTATCCCGCTCGCCTTGTCGCTGTGGTTGTGGCGGATGCCGTCGCGGTTGTTGTGGGTGCTGCGCAGCCTGTCGTTGCTGCTGCTGTTGCTGGCTTTGTGCGGTGCCGTGCTGCGTTTGCCGAGTCAGGCCGGCACGGTCGTCGTCGTCGCCGACCGCAGCCAATCGATGCCGCCGGGCAGCGCCATCGCCCAGAAAGAAGTGATCGACCTGCTACACAAGGCGATGGGGCCAAACGATCGCTTGGCCGTCGTGTCGTTTGGCCGCTCCGTCGCCGTCGAGCAGCCGCCGGCATCGGGGCAATTCGCCGGCTTCGTCCACGAGATCGGCGATGATGCCTCCAACCTTGCCGACGGCCTGGAAACGGCCCTGACTCTGATCCCGCGCGATGCGCCGGGCAAAGTGATTGTACTTTCTGATGGCCGCTGGACGGGCCGTGATCCGGCCGCTGTCGCCGCTCATGCCGCCGCCCGCAACATCGCCATCGATTATCGGTTCTCGCAACGCTCTGCGGCCAATGATCTCGCCATTGTCCGTGTCGAAGCCCCGCCGACGGTCGCACCCGGCGAATCGTTCCTCATCACCGCCTGGGTCCAGGCACCGACGGCACAAACGATCTCCTTCGAACTGCACCGCGGCGAGGAGCGCATCAGCGCCGGCGAGGAACGGCTCGTCACTGGCCCCAATCGTCTGACTTTCCGCGATCGCGCCGGCGACCCAGGCACACTCTCGTATACACTCACCGCGATCGGCAGCGGCGACGATCCGGTGCCGGAGAACAATCGCGCTCGCTTCCTCGTCGGTGTCCAGGGGCCACGGTCCATCTTGCACGTCACGGAGTCGAAGTCGTCCGGCCTGGCCCGGCTGCTGCAGGCGGGCCGGCTGCCGATCCAAGTGCAAGCCCCCGAAGAGTGCCGCTGGTCGTTGGAGGATCTATCGAAGTATTCTGCCGTCCTCATCGAAAACGTGCCGGCCGAGAAGATCGGCAGCGCCGGAATGGATACGTTGGCCGTATGGGTGCGCGAGACCGGCTCGGGCCTGATGCTGACGGGCGGGCGTAATTCCTACGGCACAGGCGGCTATTACAAATCACCACTCGATCCGATTCTGCCGGTGTCAATGGAGCTGCGTAACGAGCATCGCAAGTTGGCGGTGGCGATGGTGGTGGCGCTGGACCGCTCCGGCAGCATGACGGCGCCGGTCGGCGGCGGGCGTGTCAAAATGGACCTGGCCAACGAGGGAGCCGTCCAGGTGCTGGAATTGCTGGGACCGATGGACGAGCTGGGCGTCCTGGCTGTGGACACGGTGCCGCACGTCATCGCCGAGTTCGCGCCGGTCAAAAATAAGGAATCGGTCAAGGGCGACATTCGGAGCATCCGTTCGGAGGGCGGCGGCATCTTCATCTATGTCGCCCTGGAGGCAGCCGCGAAGATGCTCGACAAGGCCAAGGCCGGCACGCGGCACATTCTTCTCTTTGCCGACGCCAACGATTCGGAGGAGCCGGGCCGCTATCAGGAGCTGATCGATAAATGCCAGAAGGCCGGCATCACCGTCAGCGTCATCGGACTGGGCACGCCGAGGGACAAGGACGCCGATCTGCTCCGCGACATCGCCAAGCGCGGCAACGGCCGCATCTTCTTCACCGACAAAGCAGAGGAACTACCTCGTCTTTTTGCCCAGGATACTTTTGTTGTTGCCCGTAACACGTTTCTCGACGAGCGGACGCCGATTGAGTCCACGGCGGGTTTGCGAATCCTGACCGGCCGCCCGTTTGATTTGAAGCAATCAATCGATGGTTACAACCTGTGTTACCTGCGCTCCGGCGCGACGCTGGCCACGAGGACCCTGGACGACTACCACGCGCCGGTGGTAGCGGCCTGGCGGGCTGGTTCCGGCCGCGTTCTCTGCTACACCGGTGAAGCCGACGGCAAATACGCCGGTCCCATCACCAAATGGAAGGGGGTCGGCGACTGGTACACCAGCCTGGTGCGCTGGGTCGCCGGTCCCGTTAATCGGTTGCCTCCCGAAATGTTGCTGACGCAAGACGTGAAGACCGGCTTGCACCGCGTTCGCCTGCATCTCGACCCGGAACGCGCCGGCGATCCCTTCAGCGAACTGCCGCGCGTCACACTGCTGCGTTCACGCATCGGCCAACCGCCGGAGATTCAGCGAACAACGCTGAGCTGGACGGGAGCCGACACACTCGACCTCGAAAGATCGCTGCAAGGGCGAGAGACCGTGCTGGCCACCGTGACGGTTCCGGGTTATGAGCCGGTGGCGTTGCCGCCGGTGTGTTTGCCGTATTCGCCGGAGTTTCAGCCGGCGGAGAAAGGCCGCGGCCAGGCGACTTTGGAACATCTGGCTCGCGCCAGCGGAGGCAAGGAGCGCCTCGAGCTGGCGAGCATTTGGAAAGAATTGCCGCGTCATGTCCGTTTTGTTCCGCTCGCGCCGTGGCTGCTGAGCATAGCTTTGGTTCTACTGCTGCTGGAAGTATTCGAGCGTCGCAGCAGCTTGCTCTCGCGCCGTGGTCGCCGCGCTGCCGAATCGCTCCACCAACCCCGCGACCGTACTGGCTGGTTCTCCCGCAAACGACCGCATCCCGCACCGCATCCGGCGACACCGGCGCCGCAACTCGAACCGCCGCCAGCCCGACGCGATGAAGTGCGCGAGAAGATCCGCGATGAGAGCGCGATGCTCGAAGCGCTACGCAAGGCGCGTGAACGCAGCCGGGGACGGCTGGAATAAAGCATTCTCCTGCCATCCTCACATGCCCAGGAAGTTCGATGAAATTGAGACTTGAGCACTATGTCGGCCTCTGCTTCATGCTCGCAGGTGGAGCGTGCGTAGCGGGGACGTGGTTCCGAATCCCATTATTGAGAGATTTTGGTCTTGGGATCATGTGTTTTATTCTTGCTATGCTGCTTTTCTGCGTGATAATTGTTCTCTTAATGGAGAGGAAATAGAGAAAAAGAAAGAAAAGGAAAAAGGTAGGCTTCACGCAACGTCTTATTATGGTTACATCTGACATTTCCACGTTACGGGAAGCGTCTCCATTGTTTTCCCAAACCGCTATAATGGAGGCGATTGCCGGCCCTTTCATCCGTCCGTCGCATCCGCGCCCAAGGAGATTTCCGATGAGCGACCAGACAGCCGAGAAACAACGATACATGGTCAGCGTCTACGAATCGGAGCAGACGCCGGGTACCTTCATTTTTACCTTCGTGCCCAAGGGTCTTCAGCAGGAACGCGGCCCGAATGGTGTGCCGAAGCGAGTGCCGCAGTTCATCGTCGCTGTACGCCAAGAAGCGGGGGGACTGACTTTCGATTGGAGCGAATCTTCAGACGATCCGGGGACTGCTCGTGACGAAATCCAGGCAGAAATCGCCTCTCGGATGAAGGATCGGGCCAGTTGGATTAATCGCGTCACCGCTCTGGTGGACCAAGTGGAGCAGTGGGCCAAAGAAATGGGCTGGTCCACCCGTCGCCTGGAAAAGAAACTGGATGACCCTTGGATCGGGAAGCACCGCGTTCTAGCGCTGCTCATGCAGGAAGACCTTTGCCGGGTTTTGCTCGAACCCATAGGTCGTTCTACTCCGGGTACAGAGGGCGTGGTCGATCTCTACCTCATGCCGGCTTACGATGACATCGCCAGCCTTTGCTACTTGGGAAATCAGTGGAACCTGCATTATCAGTTCCCCGGTGCCAGACCCACGGCCGAGGTACGAAAGTCCGAATCTAAGCGGCTGTCCAAGGAGACACTGGCAAAGGTTCTTACGGAGATGAGGCAGCATGCCGCATAACCACGAGTGGCAGGCTCATATCAAGGCCGTCGAGCGCGAATACGTGGCGATGCGACAGGCGGCCGATCATTTTCGGCAGGCCGCTCGTACCGATCCAACCATCCTTCAGGAGGATCTGAAACCTCGTGAAATAATCCGGGCGTTCAAGAACCTGGAAGGGACATACATCGTTCGTTTATTTGCAGAGTTTGAAACCGGAGCAAGGCAGTATTGGAGTGCGATTTGGGATACTGATCCGAAAACGGTAGATCTGATAAACGGATTGGCCGCGAGGCACGATATTGCTGACGCCCAACGAGATATTGTCCATCTGGTGCGCGACTATCGAAATTCCTTGGTGCATGAGCGCGAGGACCAGGCGGAGCCAGTGCCGATTGCCGCGGCGCGCGGCTATTTGTGCCGCTTCTTTAGCTTCTTGCCGCCGCAATGGTGACTATGGGAATCGGACGGTAAATGCTCGCTGTACCGCGAAAGGCTCGAATAAGGTTTGCCGGTCATCATCCTTCCAGCGGACCGGCTGTGGACTCATCTGGGCAACCGGCGTCGAGATAGGCTTGCAACAGAATCTGCGCCGCCACTCGATCGCGGCGAGCCTTACGTTTCTTGTGCGTCAGTCCCGCTTGCCACAATGCCGATTCGGCTTCGACTGTGCTGAAGCGCTCGTCCCAGAACCGCACCAGCAATGCCGTCGTCTCGGCCAACCATGCGCCGAATGCACGGGCCTCCGTCGCTTTCTGCCCCTCGCGGCCATCGCAGTGTACCGGCAGGCCCACGACAATCGCGCCGATTTCCTCCGCCTCTACAAGGGCACGAAAATACACGGCGTCGCGCTCGCGGCCCTGACGCTCGTACACGGCCAACGGCGAGGCCAAGCGCCGCTCGGCGTCGCTGATGGCCAAGCCGATGCGAACGGAGCCGTAGTCCACACCAAGTAAACGAGTCCGTGTGTTCACAGGTATTTTTCGAGTCCCTTTTTCTTCAAAAGATCCACGAGCTGTTTGACGGTGCCTTCGTCGCGGCGGTCGGCGATCAGCGTGGCGTCGCCGTCTTGCACGATGACCAAATTCGATACGCCGATGGTGGTGAGGATCTTGCCTTCATCGCCGACGATGATGCAATGATTCGTTTTCAGACCGCAGTGCGTGGCCAGGATCGTGTTGTTATCGGCGTCCTGGGGATTCATGCGTTCCAGCGCCAGCCAACTGCCGACATCATCCCAGCGATAGGGGGCCTTCACCACCAGCACTTCACGGGCGTGTTCCATGATGGCGTAATCGATGCTGACTTTCGGCAGGGTTTCGTATTCCTGGCGCAGCACCTCGTCGCGGCGCGGCGTGTTCCAGGCGTCGGCGATGCGGCACACGGCGTCGTGCAGCTTCGGCTGCTGTCGCCGCATTTCCTCCAGCAACGCCGCGACGCGCCAGACGAAGATGCCGCTGTTCCAGAAGTATTCGCCAGAAGCGACGAAGCGCTCGGCCCGGTCGGCAGCCGGCTTCTCCTCGAAACGCTGGACGCGAAACACGCCGACTCCTTGACGCTGGCAGATCTCGCCGCCGCGATGGATGTAACCGTAGCCGGTGGAGGGGAACGTCGGTGGGATGCCGAACGTGATGAGCGAATTTGGGTTTTCCTCGGCCATTCGGGCAGCGACATGAGCGGCGCGCTCGAACTCGCGCACCGGCTCGATGACGTGATCGGCCGGCGTCACCAACATGACCGCAGATGGATCGTTGCGTGCGATGAGCGCGGCGCCCAGGCCGATTGCCGGCGCGGTATCGCGGCCACAGGGTTCGCCGACGATGCGATCCGGCGATAATTGCGGCAACTGATGGCTCGTTTCGGTCTGATACGTCTGTCCCGTGATGACCCAGGTGCGCTCGGGTGGCAGCAAGCCTTCGATGCGGTCCAGGGCTTGCTGCAACAAGGTACGTTCGCCGCCCAGCGCAAGGAATTGTTTGGGACGCTGTTGCCGGCTACGCGGCCAAAACCGCGTGCCGCCGCCGCCTGCCAGGATCGTCGCATGAAGCATGTCCTTGCACTCCGAAGAAGACTAACCACAGAGTCACAGAGACACAGAGAAGAAGTAGAAAGAAAGAAGAGAGCTACTAATTTTTATTCTTCTCTTGTTTTTTCTTCTCTGTGCCTCTGTGACTCTGTGGTTAATTTTTTTAGACAAAATACGTCGCTTCGTTGATCCGTTTCTTTCGATCCACGCGCTGGGCGAACGCGTCGGCGTCCAGCGCGAACAGCGGGCTGACTTCCAGCGCCACCGCCGGCTCGCCGCTGCCCGTTCGCGGCACTTCGACGCCGGCGCGCGTCAGCCAGTCGGCAGCCAGGCTCGTTAGCGCCGCCTGCACGGTCTTGGGCGAGTCGGCTCCTTCGGCGTTTTTCAACGGCGCGAACTCCTCTCGATGCGAGGTCTCCATCACCAGCCAGCGCTCGGCCAAGGGCAGCACGTCGAAGATAAAGCGCTCGAACTTGAGGGCGTTCTCCTTCTGAGGCTGCACCACCTGCCCCTTGTCGTCGAGATACGGCACCTTCTTGCGAGCGGTGTGGAACGGCAGCAGGCCCGCCCCCTCGGTCACGCGGGCCAGGAAATCCATATCGAAAATGTGAATGGCGGGGCTGCCGGCCCACAAACGCAGCCGGCCATTGGCATCGCGTTCATTCGCCAGGCTGTCGGGAAGATCGGAATATTCGATCATGGTGCAGCGACCATCGACCAATACGAGATTGCCCAATCGGTCCTTCGGCCCCTGCTTGGGCACAATTTTCGACGACGCCTCGGAGCGCTGCGACAGGTGCCGGCCAATGAAGATTGGATCGGCCACTTTCACGAGAGGATTGTCCACCTGAAAATAGAATAAGTGGCGAATGCCACGGCGGCGCAACTGATCGAGTAGGCCGCTTTTGCTCAGGGCTGTCAACGTGCCGCCGTGACCGTCGGGACTGAGGAATAGTCGGCCCGGCGCTTCGAGAAGTAGCTTGCCCGTCGCCAAATCGAGGGCCGGCATCGTGCCTTGACAGAAGAAAAATACTTCGTCCTTGGGAAGTCCGAAATAGTCCTGTCCGTCAAAGAATTGTCGTGTCTCAGCATCGGTTGCTGGGCTGGTCATGACGAGCAACGGCGGCTGTTTGCCGTAACGCCGACCCAGCGCCAGCACTTTCTCGGCATGG
>Ga0070739_10007089_pt1 | contig 12046 bp, 14 predicted proteins | sample Coa_R1_7_FD_66445 | JGI IMG/M metagenome (GOLD analysis project Ga0070739, IMG submission 66445) | Surface soil microbial communities from Centralia Pennsylvania, which are recovering from an underground coalmine fire - Coalmine... | ecosystem: Environmental > Terrestrial > Soil > Unclassified ... | reverse complement strand
GACGCCGTGGGGTAGATCGCGGCCAACGTGCACTCGCCCACGGCCATGTGATCGGGGTGGTTGCGGCGCAGCGACGCCGTGTCGAGCAGGCGCAGCGGCGAGGGGCAGATCACGCGCTGGGGCCGATAGCGGCGGATCTCGCGGGTGAGGTCGCGGCGGAGCTCGAGCGTGGGCTGGACGAGCCCATCAGGATAGTCCAGAAAGCCGACTTCGGTAACGCCCAGCACGCCCGCCGCGGCGCGTTGCTCCTGCTCGCGCAGGCGGGCCACCGCCGCCAGGTCGGCCCGCGGGTCGTGTGTGCCCTGCTCGCCGTGCGTGCAGACCAGGTAGACGACTCGCCAGCCGTCGCGCGTCCACCGCGCGACCGTGCCGCCCGAGCCGAATTCCGCGTCGTCGGGATGGGCGGCGATGAGGAGCGCGGTGCCGGCGCTGCCCGGCGCACCAGACTGCATGGCGTACCTCGCTGTGGCTGGAATGGCAGGATCCGGTTAGAGCCTACCAGACCCGGAGGCAGCGCCTCAGCAACCAGCGCACCAGGCTAGAACGGACTCAGCCAGTGCAACGCGGTGAGCGCGGCAGCAACCAGCGCCGCGCGGTAGGACAGATTACCCCAATCCATGAGCAGAGCGTCTCCTCGCAACCTGGAGTTGGCATCACTCACTACCAATGCAGAGAGCGGGCCACGGGCTGGCGCTCGCGCCACGACCGGACCGCCAAACCGGCCGGGCTGGGAGTAGCGAGACGCCGCGCCAGTACCGCCCGCGAGCCCACCTAGCCGCCCCAGCGGAGTACCAGGCGAGCGAGGATGCGCAAGTGGAGCGCATCGCTCCACGCCAGCAACAGGCCGAGCAGTCCAGGCGAGGCCGTTCGAATCGGCATCTTCTTGTTGCCCCCACGGAGCGTGCCAGGGGCGACGCTCCAGTGCCGCGGATGTCGAAGGCGGGGCGGGCGGGACGCCGCCCGCCAACCGCTGGTGCAGTCTACCGAAATCGCGCGCCGCTCGCCAGTTCCCCACCGTCACGAGGCGGTCACAACGGAATAGTTGTTCTCATCCGGCCATGCGGTGTTATGTATATAAGAGCGATGGAACATGTTCGCTCCTGGCCGGAGCGGGGCCGACAGCGGGTAGCTGGTCCTATCTCACAAAGACGTCACATTAGCCCTCGCGACTACTAGTTCGCGGCTCGATTGGCACGGATCTGGCAAGTAGGAGCGCACGGAAGCCGAGCCGGTGCGGCAGTCACGGCCCTGTGGGAGGCACCCATGAGCGTTCAGCCTTCGTCGCCCGATGACCGGCGCTGGTTCCTGCGCAGCCTGGCCTTGACTCTGACCGTGGGCGCCGCCGTCCTCGCGGTCTGCACGCTGCGTCCGGGCTTTGCGGGATTCGCTGTGGCTTCGACGCTCGCCCTGCTCATCGCCGGGTTCCTCTGGTCGGGCGGCGAGCCGCTGGATGGGCACCGCCGCGCGGTGGCCCGGCCGCCGGAGCGGCATCAGGCGCGCGGCTTGGTCGCCGCCGAGCCGCTGCCGGTGGTGGCGCGCAGCTACCGGATCTCCGCGTCGCGCTAGGCGCCCGCAGCAGCGCCAGGACGACGGCCGCTGGGCCGTCATCCGCGCGTGTCCCCGATCGGCCGGCGGCGCCCCGCGACCGGCCTGCCCCCGCTCGGTGTATGCTGGGGACGGCGACCGGTGCGCCAGCCGCGGGGAGCAGCGATGGAGCGCGAGGAGCTAGCGCGCCTGATCCTGGCCGAGCTCGCCCGGCCGCGCTGGGAGGGCAAGTTCGGTCCGTCCTCGTGGGACCTGCGGGCCACCCTGCGCGACCAGGGCGCCGGCATCGGCGCCCCGGAGCTGGCGGCGCTACTGGCCTGGCTGCGCGAGCAGGGATTCCTGCGCTACCAGAGCCCGCGAGGCGTTGAGCAGCCGACCACCGTCGGCAACGTGAAGATCACACCGCTGGGCCGCGAGCAGCTCGCGCGCTGGTCGGAGCCACCCCCGAGCGCTGAGAATGGTTAGCGCTGCCAGGCGGGGAGAGGTCCCCAGCCGGTAGTCAGCTTTCGTCGTGGAGCGCGGGGGGACGCGTGGGCGCGGTGGCCTGGCCGGCGCGGCGGCCGATCCTCACTCCCATCCGCCAGATGTACCTGGCCATGTTCTTCGTGGCCATTACCGCCGCCGCGCTCAGCTCGATCTTCCCGCCCTACGTCCGGACCGCCGGCTACGACGTCGCCGCGGTCGGCTTCCTCGTCTCCCTGTTCAGCATGACTAGCCTTGCCTCGCGCCTGCCGGCCGGCGCGTTGGCGGTGGGCCGCCACAGCCACCTCGTCGCCACGGGCAGCACGCTGCTGCTGGCGGCGAGCAGCGCCGCCTACGCGCTGGCGGGCGACTTCCTGGGCCTCGCCGTGGTGCGCTCCCTGAGCGGCGCCACCTACGGGCTGATCACGACCGTGAACATGGCCCTGCTGATGGAGGCGATCGAGCGGCCCGAGCAGCGCGCGAGCACTACCGGCTGGTACCTGGGCTGGCTCGCGGCCGGCTACGCCGTGGGCGGCTACGTGAGTGGGTTCCTCGTCGATAGCCTGGGCTTTCAGCTCGCCTACGTGGTGATCGGCGCGGCCTCGCTCGTTGCCCTGCCGTTCTCGCGCGCCCGCAAGCCAGCGGGCGCGGGGCGCTCGGGCGCCGCCGAGGCGCCGCGAGCGGCGTGGCGGTGGCCGGCGCTGCTCAGCCTGACGCTGCTCGTGCCAGCGCTGCAGGCGTTCACCCTCAACGCGCTGTCGCAGATCATCTGGACCTTCTACCCGCTGTACGGCCTGAGCGTCGGGCTCACCCTCGGCGCCCTGGGCGTACAGGCCGGCACCTTCAGCTTGACGAGCATGATCGGCCGCATGCTGGTGGGGCAGATCGGCAGCCGGTTCAGCTATCGGCGAGTGGCCACCGGCGCGCTGCTGGGCACCGCCGCGCTGACCGCCATCGTGCCGTTGTTCCGATCGTTCCTGCCGCTACTAGTCCTCGTCGCCATGCTCGGCGCCCTGCGCGCCGGCGCGCTCGTCGGCAGCATGGTCGCGGCGGTGGAGTACGCCGGCGGCGACGCGCGCAAGCGCGGCGTGGCCGCCGGCGTGTACACGTTCGGGACCGACAGCGCGATGGTATCGTCCCCGCTCGTGGGCGGGCTCCTGGCCGAGCAGATCGGGCTGACCACTATCTTCTGGGCCCTCCCTGCCGGACTGATCGCCCTCTACCTCGCGCTGCTCGGGGGCAGCGCGAGGGCCGACCGCGCCGAGCGCGCACGGAGCCAATCGGGCTGAGCCACGCTCGGCCGGTCCGCGCAGGGCGCTTTCGTCGGGAACCGGGCTACGTTAGAATCGCGAGAAGGGCCGAGCCGGACCACCCAAGAGTCACAGCCGGAGGGACGCATGTTTGCACGGCTGGTCATCGTCAAGTGCGAGCCAGGTAAAGTGGAGACTTTCATCCGGCGCGCACGGGGGGGGTTGCGCTTCTACGCCAGCCGGCCCGGCTGCAAGACCGTGCGCCTGCTGCGCTCGCGCAACGACCCGGCGCAGCTCATCGCGCTGTCGATCTGGGATCGCGAGGTCGACCTGCTCGCGGCGCGCGAGGAGCCCGAGTACCAGCAGGCGATGGCCGGGCTCGCGGAATGCTACGCCGAGCCGCAGTCGGTGGGCGAGTGGGACGTGGTCGACCTCTAGGCGACGGGTCGGCCGGGGAGGCGGGGCCGGCCGCGACGGAGTGGGTCTACGACCTGCGCGGCCTCGACCTGGCCGCCTGGGTGGAGCGCGCCGGGGGCGAGCTGGCCGCCCTCACCGGCCCCGACGACACCGTCGTCACGCTCGTCGGCGACGCGCCGGCCGCGGACGTGGCGGTGCTGCGGCAAGCGCTGGCGCGCGCCGGCTATCCGTCGCGGCACGAGCCGGTAGACGGCATCCCCGCGCTCGTGTACGACCGCCAGCCGGCCGGGCCGCCGGCCGCGACCGAGGAGGAAGCTTGAGAACGGTACACGTCGGGCTCGGCACGATCGGCCTGGCCTGCCTGCGCGTGGCGGCACAGCGGCCGGGCGTCGAGGTGGTGGCGGCGATCGACCCCTATCCGGCCTTGCAGGGGCGCGACGCGGGCGAGGCGGCCGGCCTGGCGCGACCGCTCGGCGTCGAGGTCAAGCCCGACTGGTCGAGCGTCCCCGCGGCCGACGCGGCGATCGTCTGCACCACGTCGGTGCTGGCCGACCTGGAGCCCACAGTTGCCGCGGCCTTCGAGCGCGGGCTCGACGTGGTCTCCACCTGCGAGACGTTGGCCGGCCCCGAGCCCGACGACCCGGCCGCGCGGGCCCTCGACGCCCTCGCCCGGCGCGCCGGTCGGCGGCTGCTCGGCGCGGGCGTGAACCCCGGCTTCGTGATGGACGCCCTGCCTCTGGTGCTGGCCGCCTGCCTGACCGACCTGCGCGGCGTGCGGGTGAAGCGGGTCGTCGACGCCCGCACGCGGCGTCCCCAGCTCGCGGCCAAGACCGGCGCCGGGCTAACGCCGGAGGAGTTCGCGGCCGGGGTGGCCCGCGGCGAGATCGGCCACGTCGGCCTGCCCGCCTCGGCCCGCCTGATCGCCGCGGGCCTGGGCTGGCAGATTGACCGGCTGCGCGAGCAGGCCCGGCCGGTGCTCGGCGCGGACGGGCGCTGCCTGGGCGCCCGGCAGCGCGTGCGGGTCGTGGCCGACGGCGGCGCACACCAGATCGACCTGGACCTGACGATCGCGATCGGCGCCCGCCCGAGCGGCGACACGGTCTGGCTCGACGGCACGCCGCCGCTGCGCTGGGCGACGCAGCCGGCGACCGCCGGCGACGAGGCGACGGCCGCGCTGGTCGTGAACTCGCTGGGAGGACTCGCGGCGCTGCCGCCCGGCCTGCGCACGGTGGTCGACCTGACGCCGCTGCGCTTCCACGGCCGGCTCTGAGAGCGAGAGACCACGCCCTACCAGGGGAGGTGCATCGTGCCCGAGCCCACGGATCGGCAGGAGACGACGGCCCCGGCGGCCGAGGGGCCGATCGAGCGAGCGCCGATCGCCTGGCGCCCGACGCCTGAGCAGGCCGCCGCCAGCCACCTCGGCCGCTTCATGGCCGCCCACGGCTTCAGCCGCTACGAGGACCTCTGGGAGCGCTCGACGCGCGACCTAGAATGGTTCTGGAAGGCAGTGGTCGAGGACCTCGGTCTGGAGTGGTTCACGCCCTACGAGCGCGTGCTGGACCTGAGCGAGGGCAAGCCGTTCGCCCACTGGTTCCCCGGCGGCCGCTACAACTACGTCCACAACGCGCTCGACCGCCACATCGCCCGCCGCGGCGACCAGCCGGCCCTGATCTGGGAGGGCGAGGCGGGCGACGTCCGCACGCTGACCTATGCCGAGCTGCTGGCCGAGACCTGCCGCCTGGCGAACGCGCTGAGCGCGCTGGGGGTCGGGCCGGGCGACCGCGTGGGGATCTTCCTCCCCATGCTCCCGGAAACGGCGATCGCCACGCTGGCCGTGTCGCGGCTCGGCGCGATCTACACGCCGATCTTCTCCGGCTTCGGCGCCCACGCCGTGGCCGAGCGCCTAGCCGACTGCGACGCGCGGCTGCTGATCACCGCCGACGGCTTCTGGCGCCGCGGCAGCGCCGTGCCGATGAAGGAGACCGCCGACGAGGCGGCCGCTCAAGTGCCGAGCCTCGAGCACCTGCTGGTCTACCGCCGCACCGGCCGCGACGTGCCCTGGACGGCGGGCCGCGACGTCTGGTGGCACGACGCTGTGGCCGGCCAGCCGACGACGCAGGCCACGGTCCACACCGCCGGCGACGACCCGTACATGATCATCTACACCTCGGGCACGACGGGGCGCCCCAAGGGCACGCTGCACGTCCACCTCGGCTTCCCGCTCAAGGCGACGCAGGACATGGCCCACTGCTTCGATGTGGGCCCCGGCGACCGCCTGTTCTGGCTCACCGACCTGGGCTGGATGATGGGTCCCTGGGCGATCACTGGTGCGCTCACGCTTGGCGGCACGGTCGTGCTGTTCGAGGGCACGCCGGACTACCCCGGCCCGGACCGCCTCTGGGCGCTCGTGGAGCGCCACCGCGTGAGCCACATCGGCATCTCGCCGACGGCGATCCGCGGCTTGATGCGCTACGGCACCGAGCCGGTCCAGCGGCACGACCTGAGCAGCCTGCGCGTGCTCGGCTCGTCGGGCGAGCCCTGGAACCCCGAGCCCTGGTGGTGGTACTTCCAGCAGATCGGCGGCGGGCGCTGTCCGCTGATCAACTACTCCGGTGGCACGGAGGTGTCCGGCGGCATCGTCGGCTGCAACCTGGTCCAGCCAATCAAGCCCTGCTCGTTCAGCGGACCGATCCCGGGCATGGCCGCGGACGTGGTCGACGACGAGGGCCACTCGTTGCGCGGCCAGGTGGGCGAGCTGGTGATCCGCGAGCCCTGGCCGGGCATGACCGCTGGCTTCTGGCGGGACCGCGACCGCTACCTTGAGACTTACTGGTCGCGGCTGCCGGACGTCTGGGTGCACGGCGACTGGGCGCTGATCGACGAAGACGGCTACTGGTATATCCAGGGCCGCTCCGACGACACGCTGAAGGTCGCCGGCAAGCGCGTCGGGCCGGCCGAGGTCGAGTCGGCGACGGTCAGCCATCCGAGCGTGAGCGAGGCGGCGGCGATCGGCGTGCCGGACGAGGTGAAGGGCGAGGCGATCGTCGTGTTCGCCGTGCTTGCGCCCGGCACCGAGCCCAGCGAGCCGCTGCGCGCCGAGATCGAAGCGGAGATCGTCCGCGAGCTGGGGCGCCCGCTACGACCGAAGGCGGTGCGCTTCGTGCGCGAGCTGCCGAAGACGCGTAGCGCCAAGATCATGCGGCGCGTGATCCGCGCCCGCTACCTCGGCCGCTCCGACCTCGGCGACTTGTCGTCGCTGGAGAACCCGTCCGCGATCGACGCCATCGCGAACAACCAGTGACGAGTGCTAGTATTCGGCACCCGCGGTTGTGGACGCGCCTGTTCGCCCTGGCCTGCCTCGGGAACTTCGCGACCTGGACGGCAGGCTACACCCTGCTGGGCACGATCACGCTGAACGCCGTGGCGCTGGGCGCGCCCGAGAGCCAGGTCGGCCTCTATCCCGCTTGCAGCAGCGTCTTCGCCCTCGCCGCCCAGCTCCTCGGCGGGCGGCTGCTGGTGCGCCTGCCGCGCACGCTGCTGATGCGGGTGGGACCGCTGCTGATGATCGCGGCTACTGCGCTGGCGCTGGCCGCCCTGTCGGCGCCGCTGCTGTTCCTGGTGGTCGTGCTGTTTGCGAGCGGCTACGGCATCGCCCAGAGCGCGGCGGTGGTGCTAGTCACGGAGACGGCACCGGCGGCGCGGCGCGGGCAGGCAGTGGGCCTGTACGGGACGTTCACCACGCTCGGCGTGCTGATCGGGCCGGCCACGGGCGTAATGCTCCTCCAGCGCTCCGGCGGCCGGGCCGTGTTCGCCTTCATGCTCGTGACAGCCGTGGCGGCGCTGGCCTGCGCACTGCTGATCCACGAGCCGCCGCGGCGCGCGGCCCGCGCCGGCGAGGGCAGCCTGCGCCTTCATCCGCTGGCCTACACCGCGGCAGGGATGATGTTCGGCATGGCGGCGACCTGGGGCGCCGTGCTGGCCTTCCTGCCCCTCTATGCGCTGGGCCTCGGGCTGAGCAACCCCGGCCTGTACTTCACGGTGCAGGCGCTGGGCGTGCTGTCGCTGCGGATGGCCGCCGGCGGGCTCTCGGACCGGCTGGGGCGGGTGCAGGTGCTGGTGCCGGCCATGGCGCTGGTGGCGCTCGGCGTGGCCGGGCTGGCGCTGCGCCCGTCGCTGCCGGTGCTGATGCTGCTCGCCCTGCTGTACGGCATCGGCTACGCGGCGATCCACCCGACGTCGATCGCTGTGGCCGACGACGTGTCGACCAACGCGACGCGCGGCGTGGCCCTCGGGCTCGTGGGGGGCATGTTCAGCATCGGCGTCGGCACCGGCGCGGCTTCGATGGGCTACGTACTGCAACGGACGTCGTACGAGACGATGTTCCTCGCCGCCAGCCTGATCCCGCTGCTGGCGACGGCGCTGTTCGTCTGGAGCTGGCGGGCGTTTCCGCGGCCGTCAGCAGACCTTCTGAAAGCTGATGGCTGAGAGCTGACAGCGGGCTAGGGCTCCAGCGCGGCGGCGCCCGTCACCAGGGCCTGCATGCCGCCGAGGTAGAAGAGGACGCGCAGCACCTCGACGATCTCGCGCTCGGTGGCGCCCGCTTCGCGCGCGCGGCGGGCGAACGACTTCACGCCGCCCTGGTGGTTGGCCTGGGCGTCGAGCGCCAGCGCCAGCAGGAACTTGTACTTCACTTCCAGGTCGCCCGGCGCGAACGCGTCGGCGGCGGTGGCGGCCAGATCGTTCAAGAACTCCGGGTCGTGCTGCTCGATGCGGCTGACGGCTTGCGGAACCTGGGTCATAGCTCCCCCCTATCGCGGGGCCGCGCCAGCGCGGTCCACCGCGTGTTGGCAGCCTCCATCCGCGGCAGGCCGCCGCGCGCTCGGCCTGGTGACGTCGGGCACGACCAGGCAGCGTATTATACGCGCTGGTCGAGCGAGCTATCAGCCGACGCCTGACGACTAAGAGCATCTTCAGGAACCCGGAACACATCGTGTGAGACTACGGCTCACACGATGTGTTGATGAACACGCGAAAGGCCGAGCAGCGCCGGCAGGAGGTCGTCGCGCTCGCCTGCGGTCAGCGCTGGCCGTGCGCGGTGGAAGTACTCGGTGCCGGCGTAGCGGCGCTGCAAGTCGGGCGAGAGCAGGTGGACGCGGGCCATCGGCGAGCCCTGCGTGCGGTGCGCCGCGCGCGCGGCTTGTTTCACCGCGATGGCTGGCGTCACGTCGAGGGTCAGCGTCACCGGAACGCTCACCAGCCCGTCGCGGCGATCCATCCCGCTGCGCGGCACGACGATCCCGCGCTCCGCCAGCTCGGCGCGCACCTCGTCGCGCAGACTGCGCGGCCGCGCCATGTAGTACAGCGCGGCCGGCGTGTAGGGCTCGCCGGCCTCCGGGAGCACCGCCTGGCCGGCGCGGTCGAAGGCGGCCGTGGCGTGCCGGCAGGCGGCCATGTGGTCGGGGTGGCCGTAGCCGCCGCTGGGGTCCCAGGTCACCACGACGTCCGGCCGCGTCTCGCGGATGATGCGGACCAGCTTCACCACCGCCTCGTCGGCCGGCGCGTTGCAGTAGGCGCGCGGGTCGGCGTTCGCCGCCGTGCCGGCCATACCCGAGTCGCGATAGTCCAGGAAGCGTAGGTCGTGCACGCCGAGGAGGGCGCACGACGCCCGCAGCTCGCCCTCGCGGACGGCGCCGAGGCTGGCCGGCGTGGCCAGGGCCGGGTCTGCGATCTCGCCCGCCTCGCCTCGCGTGGCGCAGACGAGCGTCACGCGGCAGCCGGCCCGGGCGCTGAGGTGCATCAGCCCGCCGAGGCTGATCACCTCGTCGTCGGGGTGCGCGGTCACGGCCAGTAGGTGCGGAGCAGGCATCGACGGTACTCCCTGATCACCGCGGGCTCGATCCAGGATACCGCACGGCGGCACGCGCTCTGCCAGCAGAGACGCGCCCAGCGCGGCACAGGCCCAGGCTGCGTACGCAGGGTCTCTGCCAGCACGAACCCGACACCACTCAGACGAAGGGGGCCGCGATGTCGATCGTGGAGACCAACGCCGCGCTCGTCGGCGCCACGCCGGCCGACGGGGTGATGCTCGACGCTTTCGGCGGCACGCGCGACGTCGTTGCGGCGGAGGTCCGCGATCCGGACGGCCGCGTGCTGATCCGCGTCCGCGAGCCGGAGGAGCGGGGAGCGGAGGGCTGGTCGGAGCGCAACTTCCGCGAGACGGTGCGACACTACGTCGAGGGAGTGCTGGACCTGGATTACCCGGGCGGCGCGTACGAGCTGACCTTCGACCCGGGCGGCGCGGGCGCCACGAAGGAGCCGATCATCCAGACCGGCGTGAGCCGCGCCACAGTTGCCCGCAAGCTGGGCCTGACCCGCGACGACCTGGAGCTGCTGTATACGCTCAGTCCCGAGCGCGGGCCGGAGGGCCGGGCGATCGCCGACCGGCTGCGGGCGCGGTACGGCATCCCATTCGAGGCCGCGCTCGGCGCCGAGCTCGCCACACGCGGCGTCCTCACCGCCGCCGAGGGCGCCTGGCTCGACGACGCCGATACGGTCCTAACGCGCCCTGCCTGCGTCGTCGAGCGCGCGGCCGAGCGCGAGAGCGCGTCTAGGGCAGGCGGGGGGCAAGGAGTGTCCCGATCTTCGCGCTTGGGAGGGGCTCACTCGGCGGTCGTGATGACCAGGTGGCTGTAGCGCGCGGTCACCGCCGCGGCCGGCGGTCCGCCAACTCCGATGCTGAACAGCCCGGCCTGCCACGTGTCGTCGTGCACGCAGCCGACGACCTGCCCGTTGGCCAGGATCGTGACCTCCGGTCCCAGCGCGTGGACCCCGAGACGATTGGTGGCGTCGCCGCGATTGATGGCCGGGGTGCTGGTCCAGGGGATCAGGAACACCGCGTCGCCTCCGACTACCCGTCGCTGGGACTGACGAACAGCGTGTACTGGTTGTTGGCGTCCTGACGGCGGAAGCCGAGATAAGCATAGGCGTCCTGGGCCGGCGCGGGGAGGCGCACGTCGATCTCGGCAAAGAAGTCGCTGAAGCGGCTTCCGGTCCACACCGCGGGTCGGAGCGACGTCCCGGCCTGCTTCGTGATGGCGTACTCCCCGCCGTCGTAGCCGGCCTCGCCGATCGCGGGATCGGGGAACCGGCGGGGCCAGCCGCTACTCGGATTCGTGAAGTCGTCCTCGAAGAGCGCGCGGCCGCTCGGGTGCAGGGCCCCTAGCATGGCCGGCGAGCAGGCGGCAAGGGCGGCCCCGGGTGCGGGAGCGGGCGTGGCGCTCGGCGGTCCCGCCGCGGGCGCCGGAGCGCTCGGGGCGAACGTGCCCGTTGGAGCTGGAGCGCTCGGCGCGGGGCACGGCTCGATCTCGACCTGTACGCTGTTGACGCCGCGGGCGCCGGGCACCACCAGACTCGATACCCAGACGATCAAATCGTGCGGTCCTGGAGACACCTGGCAAGTGTCCCAGAGGCGCACGAAACCCACCCGGTCGAACGCGGCACCCAGGACCTGGGCGGCCTCGGGGCTCGGCCGTCCGGCCCCCGCGTAGCCGATCAGGTCGCTAGGATCGCTGGAGTCGTCGACGTACACCTGGATGTCGTTCTCGTTCAGTCCCGACCCATCGGTACCGCGCAGGTCGGCAGCGTAGCCGCTGATCTCCACGGTCCCCCGCACGCGCTCGCCGGGGAGGGGCCGCGTGATCTGCACCACGACGTTCGGGTCGCTCTGAGCGAAGACCGGCGCTCGCGGTGGGAGGAGGAGAAGCGACGACACCAGCGCGAGCGCCGCAGCCGCGCTCGCCGGCCGCGGACACCATGCAGCCATACGCACGCTCCAACTTCAGGGCCGAGTCCGAATGTTATACCGAGGAGCCGCGGCAGCGCGCTCGGAGCACGTTACGCAGCGTTAAAGGTATGGTAAGCTCAGGCGGCGTAGCCGCGGCTGGGGAGTGGACCAGATGGCGCGGTGTAGTTGGCGTCTCGGGACGCTGGTCGGCGCAGTGGCCATGACCAGCGTGGTCTTCTGCCTCACCGCCCCGGGTGCCGCCTCGCACTCGGCTCCAGCGGCCACCATAGCCCGCCTCGCGGCGACCGACGGCACCCCGCCCACGCGGCCACCGTTGCTCGAGGCTCCTCCGCTCACGCGAACCCCGCTGGTCGCCGTCGATGGCCCGCCCACGCGCGTCCCCGTTGTGTTGGCGGTGCCCGCCACCCAGACCGGCCCGGTACCGGGGAACCTGTCCCCGGACGCGAAGTAATACCGAATCGCTGTGAGTGCGCCGTAAACTCTAGGAGACGAACCGGGAGGGCGAACCATGGCGGGCGGACGGCCGTTGCGGATGGACTGGCAGGACGACGTCGCGGGGCTGGGCGCG
>Ga0070739_10007086_pt1 | contig 12054 bp, 11 predicted proteins | sample Coa_R1_7_FD_66445 | JGI IMG/M metagenome (GOLD analysis project Ga0070739, IMG submission 66445) | Surface soil microbial communities from Centralia Pennsylvania, which are recovering from an underground coalmine fire - Coalmine... | ecosystem: Environmental > Terrestrial > Soil > Unclassified ... | reverse complement strand
AGAGATAGGCATCGAGTGAAGCGTCACAAAAACGCCGTTGCAATTCGTCAGGTGGATGATAAAAATCGCCGCGTGCGTAGGCCGTTAGTAGTAAGACATGACGTATTCCCACGTCATGTGCAGCCTGGAGTATGGCTTCAGACATGCTGTTCGCTCGCTCGTAGGGTCGCCCGTCCGGTTGGTGATGTACATAATGAAATTCTCCTACGCTGGTGTAGCCAGCTGCGAGCATTTCGCGATAGGTTTGTAGCGCGATCTCATAAAGGCTATCAGGGGTGAGGCGCTGGGCTTCTGTATACATCGCCTGTCGCCACGTCCAGAAAGTATCGCGCATTGAACGTGCATGATGCGTACGTCCGCGCAGAGCGCGCTGAAATACATGGCTGTGCACATTAACAAAGCCAGGCAGAAGTGCTACTCCTGGCAACGTCTCGGTAATTTCTCTATCAGATGTCCGCTCGGTAAGCGCGTCAATATAGCCCTCGTCAGAGATAGAGACAACCTGATTAGATACTAGACCTTGAGATGTATAGACGTAATCTGGTGCGAGATGCTTCATTGATTGGGCTCCATTCGACCATCCTGGCAGGATCGAACTTCCGTTGAATGAAATTCTGCATGTTAAGGAAAACGTAGCATAGGGCGGTTTTTCTCCCTTTTTGAGGCGACCTTCTCTAGAATATAACGGCCTGTCAAGCGCAATGACTGTTACCCTGTGTAACACCGTGTTACCGCATGTAACCTCTTTTTGCTGTCTATTTTGCTGTCACTGTCCAACTCATTGTATCGGCTCTACAGGCTCTATTAGTCATGCTGAAAAAGTTCCTTTAGAGATGCCTATCGCGTTTGGCTAGTTGGGCAATCTCCTGTTCGATCTTTTCGACTTGTGGAAGTTCTCGAAATCTTGAAATTTAGCAATATTCATCTTGAATTGTATTGACGTTCATCTTGAATTATGTTATTTTTCAAATAAGGATGTATGATGAATTCTTTCTCATGAAAGGAGTAAATGATGAATGTGTCGGTTGCACAAGTGAGGCGTAATGCTCTTGGCGAACGCTGTGACAAGAAGATGACCAGATCAGGCAAACTTGCCTGATCTGGCGCAGGATGTCAGCGAGTCGCCACTCTGGTCATCAAGTGGGCTTACAGAGATTACCTCCCTGAGCAGAATTGCACACGGTCCTTCCGATGTTCAAAGCATCGATGCAAAGGAGAAGTTCTTGCGGAAAATAAGCAGGGCTTCATCGGGAAGACGACGGTTATCTCCGATTTTGTGAATAGCCCCTTCAATGAAACCCATTGGATTGCTCGATGGCAGGATCGGTATGACGACAAAGCGTACCGGATCGGCTAAGGAGGCAAATAATGGGACGAAGAAAGAAGCCTGCGTATGAGCGCAAATGGTGTTGGGTCAAGAATGAGGATGAGATCATTCGTAAGCGCATTCGCTGGATGGAGCAACGTGGATGGCAGTTATGTGAGCTGGAGTTATCTTCAAGTACGCCTAACGAAATGGCACTAAAATTTCGGCGTCGTCTTCAGGCGGAAAAGAACAAGGCCAGCTGGGAGCCTATCCTGGCAAAGGAGATAGAACTATGATTTATTACTACCTGTATCAAAAAGAGATCCGTCAATATGACCGAACAGTGATCGACCTGCCACCTTACCCCATATGGCAGTTGATAAAAGGGAAGCATTTCACCTCCTATCAGCAAGCAGTAGATGCGGCGAGTGCAGATATGATTGTGGTCAGTTCTCCTGTATGGCCTTGCTATGTGCCAAACGACTATCAATCAGCATGTATGGTCTATGACGACGGCATAATTGAAGCGCAAGTAGTGAAGCGTTTTGAGGAAGCATCGCAACTTCAGAGGGCATTGCAGCGTTAGTAGTTCCTACCGCACTCGGAAAGCAGCAACGCAGTATCCCAGCTAATGGAGGGGGACCATGACCAGAGGACAATGGGGAGGTAGACGACCAGGTGCAGGACCGCACCGCCGACGCCTCACACTTAGCAAGAAGAGTGGAGAGAACTTGGCACAGCTGACAAAGCGCTGGCGGGAAGCGCGTAACAATCCTGATATGACTGAAGAAGCTATTGTCGAGGAGTTGATCGAGATTGCATTGCAACAAGATGTACCGCCAGCTCCTCCACTATCCTGATCCTGTACACTGGCACCCTGAATCGGAATTTGTTGTGGATAGCAAATGCCACAGATCGCTGCAACCACAATAAATTCCGATTCTTCATTCGCCTGTACGCTGCTTGCTTTACCCCTCCATCCACAATTATTTCCGAAGATCCTTCCTTTTTCCGTGGACTGTTAGAGCGATGGTAGATATTGCTCATCCACAATCGTCAGGGCTATCTTGCGCGGGATGGTGAGTCGCTCCCAGAAATCGCAGTGTGGGCAATTGTACCGCGTCTCCACATACGTTTGTCCTGTCCGTTCATTTTGCGTTGCCCGATGGGAGACACAATGCATCATCCGTTCACAAAATCGACACTTGAGGAGAAGCCACTTGTTCCTCTGTTCAATGGGCTGCGTTGTGGTTGACTGAGCTACTGGTTCCATTCTATTCCTCCAATATACAGAAACACCTATGTTCCATTGTACTCGGCAACAAAAATGGCCTGATATACTATCAGGCCGGGACAACCTACAACCATTCCTCAAAAGGACGTGGCACATTTCCCACAAAAATGCGATCCTGCATGATCCTTCCGCAAAATGCAGTAGCCCCACTGGCTCCCGCTACAGTTGTGATAGCTCCAGCAGTCGCCTTCCGGGTCATCGTCCTCATCTGGTCCCGGATCTGGCTCTGGAGGATCATCTTTTTCGATCTCATCACGTACCTGTTTCGACATGGCATCTTCTATCCTTTCTTCTCGCGATTGGTACCAATAGCTACACTTTCTCTTTCCGTTTCAGCATAATGCTTGTGATCACGATTTGCTATCTTTTTTTGAGTCCTGAAAGTCAGTAAGTACCGAATTAAGCACCCTACTGGCTTTTCATTCCGCTTATGGAGCCGCTTTACAGAGTGTATTAGATTTGCTAAAAATGCCAAGCAATCTTCTCATTTACAGTCGATCCGGTTCATCGTCATCCAGATCTGGCGCGGGTGGCATGGTTGACGTAGCAGTGATCGATGTCGCAGGCTCTGGCAGGGGCGAAGAAGCAGGTATGCTCTTCTGCTCAGATGTTTGCTTCTTGTTGGCAGGAGTCTTGCTTCCATTTCGTGATTGTTGCGTATTGCCAGCGTGAGTGTCTTGTTGGTGGTTGGGGCCTGCATCGTTCGATGGCTTCCTATTCGCATTCGTCTTATTTCTCTTCTTCTGAACTTGTTGCTCCCGCCGATGCTGTGCTTCGGCTGTGAGTAGCGTACGTTGCATCTCTTCTTGCTGGCGAATTTCACGCCATCCGAAACTGATCTGTTCGATATCGAGGGGCACCTGAGCCGTCTGGACCTGTTGCGTATGGCCCCGGTAGCTCCAGAAGGCTTGCCCGGTCTCCTGCTGAATTACGGCATCGGGCGGGATTTTCCAGTCATGCGTGATGCGAAGATGTTTCCGAGGAAGCCCGTCTTCATCCTCTGACCAGGAGGTTTCCAGTCGAAACCTTTTCCCGACCCGTTCGATGATGGGCATCGGATTGGTACAGGCATGCAGAATGTAGGTACTGCACGAATCGAGAATACGATGGGCATATTCCTCTGGACCAAGTGCGGAGTATCCTTGCGCAGCGATGACCAGGCTTCCACCGAAGGAGCGGGCTTGCTCAAAGAGGAGACTGGTCTCTTCTCGCAGGTGTAGTGCGCCAAATTCATCGATCACAAACAGCGTTTGTGTGCCAGGGCGACGACGTTCGGCCACATAATGCATAAAGTCAGCGACCAGAAACCTGCCCAGGCGCGGAGCTTCATCGCGTAGGACGAAGCCTCGCACGCGCAAGTAGACTGCATCGGCAGCTCGATAGTCCAGGGTTCCATCGAGTTGTCCCCCCATCGCTCGAAAGAACACCTGATAGCGCATCTCCACTTGCTTCAAGAGCTTCTTGTCCAGGTTCAGCACTCGCTGGTACTGGCGTGGATCGTTCTGATAAATGGCTTTGAGCCGTTCCAATTGCAAATTCGCCAGGAAATGACTGCTCGAACGTGGTGTCGTTGGTGCGGAAAGCGCGAGATCGACCACATTCGCAGCCACATCGCCGTAGTAGGCACTTTCGCTGAGATCGATGACCGAAAGGAGTCGGTTTTTCAAGGCCACCACATCGCCTTTCCATCCATCGAGGTGAAGGGCTGGAAAAACGTTCACGGTGTGGGCACCAGCGGCACGCATGGTCGCGGCAAAGCGTGCGGCAGTATCCTCTGCCTGTTCTTCTTCCCGTCTGGTCTGTCCTTTGGCATCCAGATAAATCACCTGGAGGTTGTACGCTTTGCGTGCACCATAGCAGAGGCGAAAGATCGTTTCGGTTTTCCCACTCCCAGATGTCCCCAGGATGGTCGTGTGGAGCCGGAGGGCCGAGAGTGGGAAGGTGAAAGTATTTCGGCGTATCCACGGCAAATCTCCCATTTTTGCTCACTCCTGTTCTACATCTTTGATGGGCACGCCAATCACCATTGCCTTGCCGACAATATCAGCAATGCGCGCAGGCTGACGAGTCCGTTTTTTCGCACGGTGTTGCGCACGAGCGATGGCGCGCTCTCGTCGTCGCTCGTGCTGGCGCAGCGTCCGGGCCGTATCATTGCGATTGGCAGTCAATTCCCCAACAAAGCCTGCAACCCCAATGCCCGGCCAGGTCTGCAACCAGACCGACCAGGTCTCTGCCCACAGGTGACGCAGCGGATAAGCTGCGAAATCATACTGGCGATGTTCGATGGCGAGAATGTAATCTGTCAGTTCACGGTGAAACATTCGCTCCAGCCCGCCATGCTGGTAGGCCATGTAGAGCAGGTATGCACCGATGAAGAGCAACAGGAGCCACAGGAGAAAACTCACACGCCAATGCAACCAGCGCGCCAGGAACCGCTGCACTACCCATCCGATGATGATCCAGGGCAAGCCTGCTAGACAGAGAGCCAGAGCCACGATCAGACAAAAGAGTATCCACCCTGGTTCATTGCTGCCGCTTTCGGCCTGCCCGCCGTTTCTATAGATCGTAGGCATTGCCATAGTCCTCCAAATCGTAGAGCACAAAGGGTTTGCGCATTTCAGGGGTGAAGTCGTTCTCTAGCATATTTTCGATCTGACGCCTGGTCGCTTTCGTGGTGAAGTACCAGACGGAGCGGTAGCGTACCGCTAATTCGCGCAGGTCATTGGCGAGATCGTCATCCGTTTTTGCATGACACTCGACCTCCACTGCGGTGATTTTGCCGTTTACAGCATTGGTCAGGAGCGCATCTGGGGTATGCGGTTGGCTCTCCCCTTTGGCGGCGACTGCCATGTCCTTCCGTATTTGGCGCTCCGATTTCCAGTGATCGTTGGGGCGCTTGGCTTCTATTGCCAGGCGTACCTGATTGATGGAGTAGAGATGTGGCAAGCGGATTGAGGACGGCTTGCCACTGAAGTTAAAGGAAAGCTCGACTTCTCGCATTCCCGCACGCGTGGTCCAGATCCAGAGCTTATCCCTATGCAGGATAGTGTCTTTCTCGATCAGCGAAAGCGCGAGCCATTTGTTAATCATCTCGTAGGTTCGATCCAGTGAAAGAGCATCGCTGCCCGGTTTCAATTTATAGCGATCTGCCTCGGGTGTATGCCGAAAGAGGAGTCGCTGCAACTGGTCCAGGCGGATCGCATATTGGAGCGTGATCCAGGTCAAGCAGAGGCGATCCCGTGGCGTCAATTGACGTGCCAATTTGTTCATTTCAGTTAAGGACATATGCGAGCCTCCAAGTGAGAGAAGGGAAAGATGATCTCTCCAGGATACAGAACGATAAAATTTGGTAGACAACGGCAGATACTGTCAAGTTGCTGTGATGATGGCCTACTATTTCATGCTCAAAGGATGGAACGATCTCCTATTTTTTCTTCTGTACTTGGCATTTTTCTGAAAAGAACAAGGCAAAGCGGGCACGCCTGTAAAGCCTGGAGACGGCACACAGGATACTGAATTCAGTACCGAATGGAAAACGGTACTATCCCGATGTTGTGGAGAGCCGCTTGCGTTGTTCCAGGCACTCTCCACAACATCAACACCACCCTGCTTGCCGAAAGTCGCTCATCAGGAGTAGCATCACTCACCCTTTATCTTCCTGCATTGTCCATCGCCATGCTTGCTCCATACGCGCACTTGGCTTCCAGCTTTCTTGCTCACTCATGAGTTCGAGAAAGGTACGCACAAAGTTCCGCGCCTCCAGTTTTCGGTCAAGATGCCTGGACAGAGTGACACTGCGGCATGCGGCGTACTCACATTGCTCATCCAGGCTCTCTTGCAGGCGGGAACCTACTTCCAATCGCACGTGGGCATAGCACAACACCAGATCTTCCCACAGTTGGACCTCTCGCTGGCGATGAGACACCTTGTCTGCTTCCTGTTGGGCGGCGTCTCCGGCTTGTTGCGCTTCGCTTGCCAGATGGCGAAGGACAGCCACAAAGGTCTGGATCGATTCTTGAAGCGGTTGCCGATACCACGAGTCCAGTTCCCATTGTTCGCGATGGACGGCCAGAAAATCCCCTTTATAGGCAACGTATGCCTGTTCACAGACTTCCGTGACTGCTTTCTGGAAAACGGGATCAATTGCTTTCAGGGCTTGCTGCTTTTTGAGGTCAATGAGCATTTCTTTGCAGCGATCAAGCAGCGTCAAATCTTCGACGTGGCACCACGATGCCAGGCGCCACCAGGAGGTATTATTCTCCATCTTTTGCTCAAAGAGATCATCGACGGTTACCCCTAGTTTGGCAGCTGCCTTGTTGATTTTCTTTCGTACTCTGGCACAATGCTGATGGAACTTCTGTATAATCTTCTTGCGCTCTTCATCGTCCGCCTTTTCCCACTCATAGAGGTCCGTGCGTATCTTCTCTATCGCGATCCAACGCCCACTACGACTAAACGTGGCAAAGTAGAGCATCAATTGCTGCTGGCAGTTACTGAGAAACTCGACGATCTCAGAGTTCCCCATACCATTGATCAGTTTGAAACAGAAGCGGTGAAGGAGGCGGATAGAGGCCCTCACCTTCGAGCGGATCACCTCCGCTGATCGTACCAGGGATCTCTTGTTAAGCGTGTGCGTCGTGGAAGGATGTGCGGTTCCCTCCGGATGTGTTGCTTGTTGCTGCATCTCTCCATGTGGAGATGGGAGCGCACGAGGCAGCTCTTCTGTGACCCGCACCGTGAAGGCAGGAGGAGATGAAGGCAATACCAGGGTCATATCTAAGGTTCCCACGTCATTATATAAGGTCAAAAAGGAGAAACGCCGCCGGATATAGGTTGCGAGCAGCCTCGCTGACCCGGTGTAGACCCACCATTTCGTCGCGATCCACAGCTTGAACTCGTCGTAGCACTTGCGCTCGTGTGCATGCACATAGGATAACCCCACAGTGTTGATGAGGACCAGGATCACCAATTGGAAAAGAGGCACCTGCCAGAATGGCAACCAGGAGGGCATTGCCATAGACTTGTTCCAGATCCGCGACCAAGCCACCGAGAGGGGAATATCCCTGATCTGGAGCAGTAGTACGAGATCTTGAAGCAAGATGCTCACACTCGTGAAACGCAATAAGACAAGATGACCGATATGGTCAATGGGTTCAGACCACCGACTAAACCATGAAGGTATGCGTTTTGACGGATCGATGGCGATGGTTAACTGTGGCTCAGTGGAATGAAAAAGACCCATGTCTGGTTGCTCCTTCTAGAAAAAGCTCTCAAAATCCGAGAAACGCCCCGATGGAATGGCAGGGACTTTTCCATATTGTACTACGAGCAGGGTGACAGAGGGGTGACACCCATCCTCAGAGATAGATTTGCTGGTGGGCAACAAAGATCAGCATCCACTGGTGTCACTCCCGTGTCATCCTGCACACGCCAACCCCTTTCCTTTTCGAGCGATCTGTCACCCCTACGTCATCATCCATCTGTTATGTTGCTTGTGAACCCCACAAAGGTGAAGAACGGAAAGGTTCCGTACTGCCTGCTCGACGAACGATCCTTGATCAGGCTTTTGTGGGAGGTCAAGCACATGGACAACTGAATACCTGATAACCGCGCCAGGGGTGCAACGCCTAGATTTCTTCTTAATCAGTATGGGTCCATTCCTACTGATGTGACACCCGGGGAAATCACCGAAAAGATTTCATCGTCACTGACGGTGAGGTAGATAGGATGAGCAGAGTGTAATGGCTTGCGCGTGGAAGGAAGTCGGGATCACAGAAAGGAGGACAATTTTCTGGGAGAGACAACGAGCAGAAGGGATACAACCCCGCCCGAGTAGGAGGACTGCGCAAGGGATGTTCTGCGTTTCCCCATCACCCGCAAAACTGCATGCGGGTAGCGCATAAAAGCATAGAAGGTAAAGCCTTGCACCTGTTGACCTGTCCGGCTCTGCGAGAAACTACCGCTGTTGTGTGGATGTGTTTTTATCGCGCTATTTTCTTTCTGGATCAATAATATGTGGTGATGAAGAAGTCTTCCATCGTGTGGACCAGCTCACGTTGACCTGGACGTTCGGCACACGATTCCGGCGGGAGTAAGGGAATTATTGCGAGCGTGCCTGCTGTGGAATCTTCGCCTTTTCTCTCCTTGCACGAATAGAGAGCGAGAGAAACCTGCCCCTGCTCAATCCACCTGCAAGTGTTGATCGCTTCTGGAGCTACCAATCGTCCAGGCACTTGTTATACTCCACAAGGGATGCGATACCTCCCTATCAGGAATTTTCCTAGAAATGCTATCACTTTATGCAATTCAACTGATACCATCACTACCCATTAAGCTGCTTGCAATATTCTTTACATAAGTACCATGTTTTAAGCAATGAAATTTGCTGTTAATGATGATTTACTACATAGCTGCCAAAATATGAATTTACACCAAAAGAACATATGTTTATTGACACATTTGTTCCTGTCATTATAATTTAAAGTGTACCTAACTTGTAATGCCTCCTCGTATGCTTTCCCTTTTGTTGCTTCTGAAATGCTATGTATCATCGTTATGGACGACATGGACCCCACGCATGGAGACGCAGGCATGAGCGCCGATTTCAGCAACGCCTCCCTGCTGTTGTACCTACGGTTGCTGTCGTACGCGTTCGAGTCCCTATCACCACAGAAAGGATTATTTTGATCGTTATGCCAGACAATGAGGTTCGTGAGTATCAGGAAGGTAATGAGTTACAGTTTGATGGGGATCAAATGGGAAAATCCCCGGTTGTGGTCCAGTACGGCGTCGTACAAGATGCAAGAGAGAGGCAACTAACCTCATCGAAACCAAGTTCCCTACAAAAACGTGCAGAGCGTCGAGCGGTTGACGATGCTCTGACCCTTGAGGAGATCGTAGAAGGCGGACAATATATCACCCTGGATGCCAAGCTCGTTGCCAGGAGAGTAAGAGCGTTCGCGCAAGAAGATATTACCAACGACGATCTCAAAGACGACTCCGATTGGGGATACGAGGATTTACTCAAAGAGTATCAGGATGCTTATCAGCGAAAGTTCCATGAAAAGATCCAATCCCTCTCCCAATGGGTCACGACAGTCAGAGATGAGAAGGAGAGACGATTGCGGGAGAAGCTAAGCCAGGATCGTGCCCTGGTGCAAACTCGTTCACCTGGGGATTGGCATGCCCGTGATCTGGTGCTGATTCGTATCCTTCAGATCTACTATTGGGATCAATTGGAACAAGTCGATATTACAATGCTACTAGAGCGGCATGCCTTTATTGACCGCTATGAAAAGTTTGTGCTGGATTTTGCATCAAGAAGTGAGGTAACGTGGCCCGATCCGAACTCCTTTCGGCCCTAAAGCAGTTGCCACTGGAAAGGAGTCACGCAAACAGTCGCTCGCTCAGTCTGAGAGTGAGACACCGCCAGTCGTACTTGCAGTGCGTCAGTCGCTCACCACGCCTACTCCGCTACCACAGCGAAAATGGCAGCGTTTCGTCAAAGCTCTCGTGGTGGGAGCTGGCATCGTGGTTTTTCTGATGATTGCGCTTGCTGCCATGCTCTGGTTGAGGATGAGATGATTTTGTAATGTCAGGAGGCCCTCTAATACGGACCTAGAGGGCCTCCTGTTTTGCGATCAATTTTTGTCGAGATCTTAGCCTTATTGTCAAACATTACCACCATCGAATCTGGACACTTGTAGGCTGCAGTTCATCCATCAAAGAGAGGTGGGTATTGCTTGCATTAATTCACATAGAAACCTGCGAAGAGGCATGAATGCCTCATGATTGAAGTTCCAAATGTTTTGTGAGGCTGCTTGGCCGAGATGAGGGCAGACTTTAGGCATTCCTGAAAGAAATGCTTGAACTTTTGCTTTGCTGGGATGTTTAGGTGCCTTTTGTTGTTGGGTTTGCTTTACTTTGTCCATATACTCTTTTACGTAGGGCATAATAGCATGATCTTGGACCGATTCTAAGCACAAATCTTCGATTGACCCTGACTTACCTCGGCCTGGCATAATGAAAATACCTACTTTAAGCTCATCTTTTATTGCAAAACTGCCTGCTCTCTCTGGGCATGGTTGACTATTGCTTTTCAGCAATCTTTGCACGCTTTGCAATGCGGACTCTTCCGCTTTGTCAGCATCGCGAATGTAGGCATATGCAGTGAGCTGTGAGAAGCCTGGATCATTGAGAAGTGCGGGAAATGCAGTTCGGTATTTATCTTCTCCTTCAAGCACTTTGAATTGTATATTTCCCTCTACTTTAATGTCCATATATCTGAGAAGTGCTGCAAGAAATGTGCAATCGCCTTTGCCTTCGACTATGATCAATGTTTTGCAGGTGATCGTGGAACTGCATTCCATCTCCTCTCCTTTTATTGGTATTACAGGCATTAGCGCACCTCCCATCCACGGTTAAGTGCAGATCCTAGCATTCCTAGTGAATAAACCTTTGGAATTGTTGTTGCCTTAATACGGTCAAGGCGAATATAGCGAAAATCTTGCTCCATCCTTGCTTCCGAGACTCCATCATGAGCTGCTTGTAAACACTCATAGCTGTGGGTTGTAGCGATCACCTGACAGTGGAAGGTGTGTGCTGCTTTACAAATCTCCTCCCATATGATAGGTAAGATAGAGTGATGTAGACCTGCGTCGATTTCATCGAGTAAGACAATCCCCTTTTCGGAAGTTGCGATCATAAGAATAATCGAGAGCAATCGGTTTATACCATCGCCAAGAAGAGCAACTGGAATTTTGCGGCTGATGCCTGCAACCTCAGCATACATAACAGGTCCATGTGGGAGAGTGACAGATGATAAACCTTGTAATCTGGGTTCGAGCATTTTCAGAAACTCCAGAATACGATCGCTTTTGCGCGCGACATCTACTTTGCCGAAACGAATAGCTTCCTCACCCGGATCTACTTTGACACGAAGAGGAAGCATTGAGACAGGGTGCTGCATAGTAGAGGGAAAGGTAGTGGCGGGACCGGGATCAAATGCAATATTGATATTTCCAGGGGTTTGAGTTACCACCAAATGCGTTTCTTCCTCTTTCTGACCAACGATAGCGTAGCGTAAAGTCAAGGCATTGGATGTTAACACGTTAGAGCTGGTTTGCCCCAGCATGGAAGCGTTTTGCCCTTCTGTCGTATTCAAGCTGATAGGCTTCGGTGTATATGAAGAATTTACCCGTATCGCGAGAGAACCACTAGAAATATCATCTTGCACTGTAAGGCGAATAGTACTTTTTGTGTCAAAATCATAAAAGATGGGAGCAAATAGGGTATCAAAATCTAGAGCGCTATTCAAACCCCGCCATCCCATATGTTGGAAAAGGAGCCTAACGTTATTAGTATCGTAGAAGAGAAATATGGCTTCGAGGAGAGCTGTTTTCCCAATATTATTTTGGCCTCCGAACAAAGTAATTCTACTCATGTCAGCAATTTC
>Ga0070739_10007085_pt1 | contig 12055 bp, 9 predicted proteins | sample Coa_R1_7_FD_66445 | JGI IMG/M metagenome (GOLD analysis project Ga0070739, IMG submission 66445) | Surface soil microbial communities from Centralia Pennsylvania, which are recovering from an underground coalmine fire - Coalmine... | ecosystem: Environmental > Terrestrial > Soil > Unclassified ... | reverse complement strand
ATCCCGCGCGACCTGGAGACGATCGTGCTGAAGTGCCTGGCCAAGGACGCGGCCGGCCGCTACGCCACGGCGGAGGAGTTGGCCGAGGATCTGCGGCGTTTCCTGGCCGACCGGACGATCCGTGCCCGGCGGGCGAGCCGCTGGGAGCGGACGTGGCGTTGGTGCCGGCGCAACCCGGCGGTCGCCGTATCGCTGGCCGCGGTGTTCCTGTCCCTGCTCTTGGGTACGATCGTGTCGGTCGTCTTCGGCCTCCGCGCCGAGTCCAGCGCGCGGCAGGCTCAGGAAGATCGAGACAAGGCCCAAGAGGCCGAGCGCGAGGGGCGGCGGAAGCTGTTCGAGGCCTACCTAGCCGAGGCGAAGGCCAACCGACTCAGCCGCCGCACGGGGCAGCGGTTTGATACGCTCGCCCGCGTTGCCGACGCGGCGGCACTGGCCCGCGAACTCGACGTGCCGGAGGAACGGCTGGCGGAGTTGCGCCAGGTCGCCGTCACAGCCCTGGCGATGCCCGACCTCTCGCCCCGCTATCTCGGCGAGATGCCGGAGAACGTCGGCATTGACGATCTGAGCGACGACCTGACCCGCGTCCTGCTGTGGGAGCCGGAGGCGAGCACGCACGTCATCCGTTCCGTGGGCGATGGGAAGGAGTTGTTCCGTCTGCCCGCGACTGATCGCCGGCTGGCAGGCTATTTTGGGCCGCGAGGGCGACATATCGTCCGCTTCAGCAAAGAGGAGGGTAGCCCGTTCGAGGTCTGGAGTGTAGACGGGCCCCAGCCGAGGTTGATCCGCAGAGATCGCTTTCCGGTCTTGTGGAACTGCTCTCATTTCCGGCCCGACGCCTCGATCCTCGCGCTTGCGGAGCTGCACGGCACGGTCGTAATCTGGGATCTTGAGAAGGGAACAGAGATCAACCGTTTACCGGCGGCGAGCGGGGAGAGGGAATCGGTAGTAGCCCTTCACCCGACTGAACCACTCGTCGCCTCATGCTCCTATTTCACCTCGCACGTCTTGCTGCGCGACTACCATACCGGCCATACCCTCCAGGCGATCCGTCCGCCCTGGTCGAAAAAGACGGGCTGCTACTCAGTCCTTGGCACCCGGATGGCCGGCGTTTGTTCGTCGCTGGGGGCGATACCGCCGAAGTTCAGGAGTATGCGTTTGATCCAACCCCGCGCCAGCTGCGCCCGATGCGGTTTCTCGGTACACCGTGGGTTCCTGGCGGTGGCGTTCTCGCGGTCAACCCCGCCGGGGATCGACTGGCGAGCTGTGGTTGGGGCGGTGCGCCTGGACTTCTCGATCTCGAAACCGGCCAGACACTCTTCTCTGCCCGAAGCATGCGCGTAGGGAATAAGTTCCGCTTCGCCGCCGATGGCCGCTCCGTAATAGGGATACACGGACTTCCACGCGGTCGGGTTTCCTACGGAGTCATCTCCGTCGGCGATGCACGCGAGGTTCGGACCATCCCGATGAGCAAATCAGGTGGCTGGGGGCAGAAGGCGGTCGTCCACCCCGACGGCCGTCTTGCCGTCATCCGCCAGGGGGATTGCTTCACTTTTGTCGATCTTGCCTCCGTACGAGAATTGGGCGTTGTAAAGCGGGGAAGCTGGGCAGAGGTCTCCGTCGCCTTCGACGAGAAGGGGAGACTGTACACGAACAGTTTTGAAGGCTGCTTTCGCTGGCCGGTGCATCTTGAGGACCAGCACCTCACCGCCGGCCCTCTCGAACGGTTACCGTTCAAGCCCGGATCCATGACTGTCGCCGTGAGCGCGGATGGTAGGACAGTGGCCCAGGCGCAGTATGGCGGCTACGGCATGGAACCCTATGCAGGAGGCTGGTTGCTCACCGCCGACCGCCCCGACGATCCTATTTACTTGGTGCCAGGCGTGAGCATGTCGGCGGCGGATGTCAGCCGCGACGGACGCTTGGTCTGCCTAGGTCTCCACACCAGCCGAGTGATGGTGTTCGACTGCCGCACCGGTCAGAAGGTATGGGAAGATTCCCACGACCACGGCGGCCCAGACGGGAGATTCACCGCTGATGAGCGCTGGCTGGTGGGATCCTGGCGGGCCTTCCGCGTCGGCGACTGGGAAACCAGCGTCATGCTGGACTCATCCCGGACGGGGAGCCTCTTTGACGTGTCGCCCGACTCACGGCTGGCCCTTATCGGCATGACCGAAGGCTACGCCCGGTTGGTCGAGATCGCCACCGGCCGCGAGCTAGTCCGCATCGAGCCGCCCGACGGCTCGCTCGGATACATGACGTTCACCCCTGATGGGACTCGTCTTCTGGAGCCGTGCAGTGCAGGGCTTCGCGTCTGGGACCTGCGTCGCATCCGCCGCAGGCTCGCCGACCTTGGTCTGGACTGGGACGGGCCGGCCTACCCGCGGGAACCGGACGGGCCTTCGCCTCTCCCTGCGCCCCTCCAACTCACGGTCGTTGGCGGAGACCTGCTGAGCGACCCGGCCAAGTTGCGCGACTATGAACGAGAGCTGACGCTCCTTCGCCTGACCGCTAACCCGTTCGACGCGCAGGGTAATCTGGACCAAGCTCGCTGGCTGATGGAGGCGAATCGGCACGCGGAGGCGATCCCTCACCTCCAGCTGGCACTGCTGAGCCGTCCCGAGTCCTACCCGATCCGAATGAACAGGGGCCTGTGCTTAATGCAGATGGGCCGAGTCGAGGAAGCCGTCCCGGAGTTCACGGCCGCGGCCCGCGCCCGACCCGAGGACTACCGGCCGAGGTACGTGCGAGCGCAGGCCTACAAGCGGCTCGGCCGGCACGCCGAGGCGGCCGACGACCTGACCGCCGTGCTGGCGCGCTTCCCCGAGGACGCCGAGCTCTACGAGGAACGAGCGACTTGCTACGCTGCCCTGGGGGACCAGGTCAAGGAGGTGTCCGACCGCGCGGCGGCGGAGAAGTTATTGCCGCGCTCCCCTCAGGGCCTGAACAAGCGCGCCTGGCGGCTCGTCACGGGACCGCCGGGCCAGCGTGACCCGAAGAAAGGGCTGGAAGTGATCCGCAAGGCCATCGAGCTAGCTGCGGACGAGCCAGACTACCTGAACACCCTCGGCGTCGCCCTGTACCACAACGAGCGTTGGACCGAAGCCATCGCCGCTCTGGAGAGGAGCTTGGCCGCCGGCAAGGGTCAGTCCGACGGCTTCGACCTCTTCTTCCTGGCCATGTGCCACGCCAAGCTCGGCGACGCCGCGAAGGCGAAAGAGTGCTTCAACCGGGCGGTGAAGTGGACCAAGGCGCAAAAGAACTTGCCGGCCCAGCACGTCGAGGAGTTGAAGGCGTTTCGCGCCGAGGCGGAGGCGGCGCTTCGCGGCCCCTAAAGTCGGCTGGTGTGGACGCGTTTGTACTCCCGACTTTTCCTCGATGCCCAAAGTGGCAAAAATATGTGATCCGCGGGAGTCCTGACGCGACTGGATTACCCATAGTTAGGTAGAAGTCGGTTCCAGAAAAAAAAGAGCCGGTGCGTTTCGCCACCAAGCAGAAGCCGCACCGGCCCAGCATCGCCCCGGCGCTCGGTCTGCGCGCCGGATACGACCGCTGTGTCATGGTAACGCAGACCAGTGTCCCGCGACAGTGCTCTCGATTAGCACTCCGGGACTTGGGAGAGCACTCCAATGAACGCAGTGCTTCGACCAGCCCTTGTCGTCTTGGTCGTGATCCTGTTTGCTGTCAGCCTCTTGGGGCTCTGCTTCGCCTGCAATTCGACAGACTTGCGGAAAATAATACAGACGGCCCTCCGCGACGAGGAACTGGAGCAGTTGGGTGGGGCCGCATATCATCGGATCGATGCCCGGAAAGAAACGGTGCGCGAACTGATCGTTCATCGGTGCAGTCTGAGTCAGGCTCTGGCACGCTTTGAGGAATTGGATGGCGAACACCCCGGTGACCTCCTGGAGCTTTCGAGAGAGCGAAATGGGCGTGACTTCGAGAGGAATTACCAGTATATCATCGCGCTAATCAAGGATCTCCTGGAGGACCAGCCGGAGGAAGCGGCAATCGTCCTCCGCCGAATGGAGAAGGAATACCAGCAACTCGGAGTTGGCAGGCAAAAGCCGTCGGCCATGCCGATTAAGAGGACAGAGCCGAGTCGTTGATCCGAGAAACGGGTCGGCGCGGTTCGCCGCCAGGCTGAAGCCGCACCGGCCCGGCATTGCCCGAGCGCTCGGTCTTCACGCGGATGCTGTTCCCTCCTGGAGTATGAATAATCCGGGTTAGACGTTTGGCTTGCATCTGTCTCGTTCGTGCCCTACCATCGGCGGATAGTAACTTCGAGTCCGCAAGCGAAAGGGCATTGTCATGGCAATCGAACCATTAGCCATCGGTGTGTGCAGCTGGTCGCTGCAAGTCAAAAACATTCCGGAGTTGAAACAATTTCTGGATCAGCTTGGCATCTCCGTGGTGCAAATCGCCTGTGGCGATCCGCATCACGCCGCTTGGGACGAGGGCGACCGGCTGCCGGAAGCGGCGCGAGAGGCTGGCTTGCAGATGAGCGGAGCTATGCTCGGTTTCCCCGGCGAAGATTACACGACGCCGCAGACCATCCAGCGCACCGGCGGCTTCGGTGATCCCGCCACACGCGGCGAACGTCTGGAACGCTTTCGCTGGGCGCTGGATCGCACTCGCGCCTTGGGGCTGACCGATCTGATGCTGCACGCCGGCTTCCTGCCGGAGCCGGGAAGTCCGGATCGCAAACCGTTCCTCGATACGCTCGGCCAAGTCAGCGCCTTGGCTGCCGAGAAGGGCGTCACCGTCGCTTTCGAGACCGGCCAGGAAACCGCCGACCTGCTCCGCCGCACGCTCGACGAATTGAAATGTCCCAATCTGAAGGTAAACTTCGATCCGGCCAATATGCTGCTTTATGACAAGGGCGATCCGCTGCGGGCCGTGGAGATTCTGGGACCGGACATCCGCAGCGTTCACGTCAAGGACGGTAATCGGCCAAAGACGCCCGGAGTCTGGGGTGAGGAAGTGCCGCTCGGTCAGGGGCAGGTCAACATCCGTGCTTTTGTCTCGACTCTGAAAAAGGTTGGCTACCGCGGACCTTTGTGCATCGAGCGGGAAGTAGGCAATCAACAAGAACGACTGCGCGATGTGGCTCATGGCATCCGCTTTCTACGTGAATGCCTGAACAGTTAGGCGATTGATTTTGCAAGTAAGGGATAGCTCTTGGTCGGCAGTTCGCGGAGCCGCATTGTTCCGCGAACTACCCCCCAAAGTGAACCGCAATGGGGAGCAACGAGTCTATGGTGCTCCGATCAGAGAACGCCACCTTACGTTGGGGCCTGCAAGCAAGCGAATAGACGTGCTCGCCTTAAGGAAAAGCGTTTCCCGAAAGGTTGGTCAAGCTCGACTAGACGCGGGGCTTGCGTCCTCCCTTGCGGCCGGCTTCGCGTGCTTCCTCCGAAGTGAAGCGATGAGCCGTGCCACGTGAATGAGCGGCCTGTCCGCCCTTGCGTCCGGCTTCCCGTGCCTCCTCCGGCGTGAATTCGTGGGCGGTCCCTTTCTCATGAGCCGCCCGACCGCCTTTGCTGGCGATCTCCCGCTGCCGCGCCGCGTCCATGCTGGCAAATCCCCGTTTCTTGGTCGTCATAGTAAAAGCCCTCCTGCCCAAAGCTACGGATTGCCCCGGCCCGATAACCGACGAGCCTGGGCGTGTAGAAGATTATTAGTCGCAAAAGCAGTGCCTAAAAGAAGATTCGCTTCTGTAGGAGTGCAAAAACTCTCCATCCGGACGGCGTTGGTGTCGCCTTGGCTTCTGCGGATGATTGACCCGTACCCTTCGGGCCGCTTACAATGATTTCTTGGGTTGCTCCATGAATGTTCGTGGTTTAGCCGCGAGCCGTAGGCGAGCGCTCGCGCTCGCCTACGGCTCGCGGCTAAACTGCGAAGCATAAAACGAAGGATCTGCGATTGATCGTTCTGGCATTTTTTTTCCCACTGGCTATCTACCTGCTCGTTCTTGGCTTTGTTAACCGTCACCGCCATCCTGTGCTTGTTTCCGGCGTCTGGGATGGCATTGGACTCATCTTCGGCGCCTCCGGTTTCCTGCTTTTCGCCGGGCCCGCGATCCTCAGTACACTCAGCGAACGCTGGCGCTTGTTCTGGCTTTTAGGCAAAGGCGATATCTCCGCCGCCGTGGCCGAGGGCGCCTGGCCCCTGTGGATGTTCCTGGCGCTTCTTTATTTTCTGCTGATTGTCGGCGGATCGGCGTGGTATCTTTGGCGTCAGCGCAGTCAGACTTCCATCTACAATACGGACGCCGACACGATTGAACGCATTGTGATCGACATTTGCAAAGAGCAAGGAATCAACCCGATGCGCTCAGGCAATCTATTCTTGTTTGGAGCTGCGCCCAGCTCCGATCTTGGAGAAGAACCATCGGCCATTCTGGAAATAGATGGCTTCACGCTGATGCATCACGTCACCCTGCGCTGGGAGCCGGCCGTTTCGCCCGTGCGACGTATCGTCGAAACGGAGTTGCGTCTCCGTCTGTCGGAGACGGTTGCGGACGATGGATTGCTGGGCGGCTGGCTGCTGATCCTCGGCTTCGTTCTGCTCTCCTTCGACTTGACCGGGGCCTTCTTTCTGATCGTTCTAAATCTGCATCCGTTCCTGCGATGAGAAGACAAGCGTTTTTCCTGTGGCTGTTTTTTCTCTGTGCTCTCGCCGTCCTCCGCGGCGAATTTCTTTTTGCCCATCCGGTGCCCAAGCAGAATCACGATCGTGTCATCGAAGTCCGGCTGACGCCGGAGGCGGTGATCGTGAAGTATCAGCTCGAAATCGACGAGTATCGCGCCGTCCAAGATCTCGGCAAGGAGGAGCTAGCTCGCATCGACAGCCCACGAGCGATCCCGCGCGTGTTCCTGGAGTACGCGGCACCGATCCTTCGCAACAATCTGATTGCTCAACTCGATGGCGAGGAGTTGTCTTTCCGCGGCGGTGGTGAAATCGACACAAGTGTGACGGACCATCTGCGCTGCAATTTCACCTTCACCGCTGCCTGGAAACCGTCGCCGCACCGGCCTCATCGCTTCACCTTTCGGGAAGCCAACTACGATCAAGAAGACTTCAATCGCATTCAGCTGACGCTAACGGCCGAGCCAGGCGTGACCCTGCGCGAGGTGACGGCCCCCGACCCGGCGTTGTGGGATCGTCCACCGCTGGAACGCAAACCCGGCGACGCCGAGCACCTCTGCACACTTTCGGCAACGTTCGTCATCGGCGATGCTGCGCAATCGATGCCAGTAGGTGCCGCGAGCCGAGCGGCACCACAGGTCCGGCTCGGCTCGCCGGACCTACCATCCGGAGACGCGCATCCGCAGAAGCTCCTGCATCTGCTCCTGGACACAGAGCGCGGCTTAGTGGTGCTGCTGTTGCTGGCGGCAGGCTTCGGCGCGGTCCACGCCCTGACGCCGGGACATGGCAAGACACTGGTGGCGGCCTACTTGGTCGGCGAGCGCGGCACCGTCTGGCACGCCCTTATCTTGGGATTGATGACCACGCTGACGCACACCGGCGCGGTGTTTGTGCTGGCCATCGTGTTCCTGATTTCGCGGCCCGCCGCCGGACTGATCTATTACGTGCAGGGATTGCTCGGTGGTTTGTTGATTACTTTACTCGGTTTATGGCTTTTGTTTCAGCGACTGTTCGGTCGGCCCGATCACATCCATCTTGGCGGTCATTCACATCATCACCACGACCACGACCACGAGCACATACACGTTCCTGGCGATGGTGACGCGGTTCGCTGGTGGCACCTGCTGTTGTTGGGAATGCGCGGGGGTTTGGTGCCGTGCTGGGATGCGATTTTGCTTCTGTGCCTGGCGATTTCGGCGGGACGTGTGTGGCTGGGAGTGCCGCTCTTGTTAGCTTTCAGCGCCGGCTTGGCCGGGGTGCTGGTCGCGCTGGGTATCAGCGTCGTGTGGGCGCGGAATTGGGCCGTGGCGCGCTGGGGCGGCGGCAAACGCCTCGGCAAGCTGTTCCGTGCTCTGCCGCTGGTCAGCGCCGCAGTCATCACTGCACTGGGGTTGTGGCTGTGTTACGATAGTCTCCATACCGAGACACCGCCGGCTGCGTCGGTCGGGCGTCCCTGAAAAGGGAACAGCCTCCGCCGTAGCGGAGGCTGTTCGGGGAGAGAGCTATATCCCTCAGTTTTTCGGGTCAACCAAAATAATAATCAGCGACATTTTGGGGAGATTATCGGCGACCGCTTCTCCCTCAGCGTCCTTGCCGCGTTTGACCGGATGTGAACTGTTCTTGTTGTGAAGCAACGTCACCTGCACGATCTGTCCCGCCTTTATGTCGGAAAATTCAGCCGGGAAGCCGGGTAGCCTGTCGGTGCCTTTCAACTCTTGGAGTTCCTTCTTCGTATAGCGTTTGGGCCGGCCCTTTTCGTCGAACTTGGGCGGCGGATTGGCCATGCGTACCTTGAACTCGTCCGCCGCCGCCCACTCCACATCTTTTTGGGTCGTGGCAAGCTCATAGAGCTTGGCCTGCGCATCGAGCATTTGCTGGAGATTTTGGGCTTTGTAGTAGTTCTGCAATTGTCCCTGATTGATGCGGACGTAGGGGATGGTCAACCGCAAGCGCAGGGACTTTTTGTCCTCGACGACGGCCACGACCTCCGCGGTCAACGAGGCTTTGCGCAGCATCTTTTTCTCAGCGGCGTCCTTATCGGTTTCGAGATCCTTTAGATTGCCCCGGCGCGGAGGAAGTTTGGCAGCCGGCATCTTTTTCGGGTTGTCTTTTTTTTCATCCGTTTTGGCCGGCTCGTCTTTTTTGACGTCGGTCTTTTTGCCTTCGTCTTTGGGCGCGTCGGCCTTTTTGTCTTTCTCGTCGGCGCCAAGAGCGGACAGCATCAGCAATGAGCTTAGCAAAGCGAACGCGACGATTCGGGACACCGTGTGCATGGTCCTCGCCCTCCACCAAAAAGCAAACAAGTCGTCTGCTCGCTATCGTCTAGTCTATCCGGACCTTCTCAGCAGTACAAAGGGTAATTCGGCGTCCCGCTGCTTCTCCACGTATCCATTCTCTCTACACTGTCCAGTCCAGAATCACCTTGCCCGACTGCCCGGACATCATAATCTCGAAGCCCTTTTGGAACTCCGTGTAGGCAAAGCGATGCGTGATAATCGGACGAATATCCAGGCCGCTTTGCAGCATTACTGTCATCTTGTACCATGTCTCATACATCTCGCGTCCGTAAATGCCCTTGATGGTCAGCATGTTGAAAACAACCAAGTTCCAATCGATAGCCATTTCCTTTTCGGGAATGCCGAGCATGGCAACCTTGGCTCCGTGGCACAGATTGGCCAGCATGTCGCGGAAGGCCGATGGATTGCCGGACATCTCCAGTCCAACATCGAACCCTTCCTTCATGCCAAGTTTTTTCTGCGTTTGTGCGATGCTGGTTTCACGAATGTCCACGGCCAAGGTCGCGCCCATCTTGTGGGCCAGCTCCAATCGATAGGGGTTCACGTCGGTGACGACGACGTAGCGTGCTCCGGCATGGCGAACCACGGCCGCGGCCATGATGCCAATCGGACCTGCGCCGGTAATCAGCACATCTTCGCCAAGCACCGGGAAAGATAGGGCCGTATGCACCGCATTGCCGAACGGATCGAAGATGGCCGCTACGTCCAGATCGATGGCCGGATCGTGATGCCAGACGTTAGTCATCGGCAAGGCGATATACTCGGCAAAAGCGCCCGGCCGATTGACGCCGACGCCGCGCGTGTCCTTACACAGATGCCGCCGCCCCGCCAGGCAATTGCGACACAGACCGCAAACAACATGGCCCTCGCCGCTGACGAGCTCGCCGCGGTGGAAGTCGGCAACGTTGGAGCCGACCTCAGCGACTTCGCCGACGAACTCATGGCCGACGACCATCGGGATTGGAATGGTTTTGCGCGCCCAGTCGTCCCATTTCCAGATGTGGACATCGGTGCCGCAAATGCCGGTGCGCCAGACACGGATAAGCACGTCGTTGATGCCGATTTCCGGCCGCGGCACATCCTCGAGCCACAATCCCGGTTCCGCTTTGCGCTTGACGAGGGCCTTCATGAACGATTCTCTCCTTGTCGTTACCGAGTCGCAAGAAAAAGGTTTCAAAAGAAGAGCAAGAGTAAGATGAAGATTAAGATTAGGAAGAGGAGTAAGAGAAAGAGTAGGATTAAGAGTAGGACTGGTCCTGCGCGAGAGCGCGCCCACGCGGAATCCTTCTCTTACTCTCGCTCTTTCTCTTACTCCTCTTCCTAATCTTAATCTTCATCTTACTCTTGCTCTTCTGTTTTTCTCTTATCTTTCCGGTTGACCGCGCGGTCAAGTCATGTTATCAGTTTCGCGTGATTTCGCCCCATTTTCGCCCGTCGGGTGCGCTATGGCGTTGTGCATCGCCGGAATGCATCGCTCCGGAACCTCGATGATCGCCAGCCTGCTGCACACCTGCGGCCTCGATCTCGGTCCGAAAAAGGATTTTCTGCCTCCCGCTCCGAACAATCCGGAGGGTTTCTGGGAGAGCCGATCTTTCCTTCGCCTCAATGACGCTATCTTGAAGGAGTTGGGCGGAAGCTGGGACCGTCCGCCGCGCATGGATGTCGTCGGTTGGGAGAAGGAACCAAGTCTCCATCCCCTGCACAAGAGGGCCGGCGAGCTGGTGCGGCGCTTCGCTGGCCGAGAACCCTGGGGCTGGAAAGATCCGCGCAACTGCCTGACGCTGCCTTTGTGGCGAAAGCTGCTGCCCCAGATGAAAGTCCTCATCTGCGTGCGCAATCCGCTGGCTGTGGCGGAATCGCTACGGCTCCGTAACGGCATTTCCTGCGCCGACTCGCTTGCGTTATGGCTCACTTACAATCGCTGCGTTTTGGCCGCAGTTCCCACCCAATCCCGACTTGTCACGCACTGTGATGCCTATCTGCATGACCCCTTGGCCGAACTACGCCGCGTGCTGCACTGGGTCGGACTGTCCGCTACGGAGGAGCGGATGGAACAAGCCTGCCAGCGCATCACTCCGTCGCTCTTACATCACCGCCCGACTACGGACGACCTCGTGGATACGAGCATCTCCTTCGATGTGCGGCAGTGTTACCGGGATTTATGTGAGGAAGCTGTTTTCTATTCGATGACGCCCTGCGGTTGAAGAGTTTCCTCGGTCGGCCTTCCCTACCTGCTGCCGAATAACTTCACATAAGCGATCATAGATGTGTCTAATTGCGCTCTAACCCTACGTTAGGAATAGCTCTAGCTCGGCTATCCCTTCCTACGGCAGAGGTAGGGCAAACAGAAATTTCGTTCGTAAGTATTAGTCACTTCATTTGCCGGCGGGTTGGCTGCTCATGTCGCCGTGCCCGGTCACGCTTCGCAACGAGATGGCCCGTTTTCAGGCCTGCTGGAATTGGGGCGTTCTATCTGGTAAACTTCAAGCTGCGTTCCAAACCGATGCCTGAAATATCCCAAGGTGAACGAATATCCTCTCTTCCAAATCTGCAAGGAGATTGAGCGTCAGATTGCACGCCCTCTGACCTCTGGAAGGCGGAGTAATCCGAACATGGCCACTGAGCAACGCCACACTGCCGTGTCCGAGTTGACACGATTGCTCGACGGCGACTTGCCGGAGTCAGAGCAGATCGAATTGTTGCGCCATCTGGAAACGTGTCCTACCTGTCAACAACAGCTGCAACGCCTAACCACGGACGAGAAATCATGCGATGCGCTGGCTCGCTATCTGAACAATACAAAGGCAGGCAGCAGCGAGACGCTGCGACTGGCAATTTTGAAACTCCGCGACAGGATGACGTTCGCGATGCCGACGCAAGTTGAGCTTGAAGGAAGCGAGCACATATCGCTCGATTTTCTCGATCCGCCGACCAAGCCGAATCAGTTGGGCCTATTCGATCATTATGAAATCCTCGAAGAACTCGGCCGAGGCGGCAGCGGCATCGTCTTCAAGGCGCTCGATCCCGCATTGCATCGCCTCGTCGCTCTCAAGGTAATTGCGCCGCAATTTGCGGCTTTTGCCCCAGCTCGACAGCGTTTTCTTCGTGAG
>Ga0070739_10007080_pt1 | contig 12068 bp, 11 predicted proteins | sample Coa_R1_7_FD_66445 | JGI IMG/M metagenome (GOLD analysis project Ga0070739, IMG submission 66445) | Surface soil microbial communities from Centralia Pennsylvania, which are recovering from an underground coalmine fire - Coalmine... | ecosystem: Environmental > Terrestrial > Soil > Unclassified ... | reverse complement strand
ACCGTCACGCCCGTCCTCGCGACGCCGCGGCCCTCGGGCGGCGGTCGCTCGTCGCGCCACACCGTGGCGTGGCCGACGCCGGCGCCCGGGACGTCGATGATCGAGCCGGTCGGGCCGCTCGGCATGATCCCGATCGTGATCCCTAGCTCGCACGCGCGTGTCACGGGCTGATCATTACGTACCGCCTGGCGGCCTGCGCGGGATGCCGGCCGTGTGGCATCCCGACACGCTGCGCCACCAGCCCGGCGGGGAGGTGTGGCTCGGGGTGTGGGAGCAGGGCACCGAGGTTCCCGAGCGCGCGCGGGTGCTGCGCGACGCGCTCGCCGCCGCGGGGGCTGAGGTGATCGAAGCGTCCCGGCACCCCGATTCGGCGATCCTCGCGGTCCACGACGCAGCGCTCGTCGAGCACCTCGCGGGCGTCTGGGATGCGTGGGAGGCGGCGGGCTTCCCGTCCGAGCACGGCCGCGAGCGCGTCGTCCCGTACGTGTTCCCGACCGCCGGTCTGCTGTGCGGCCTGCCGCCGCGATCGCCGTCCGCGATCCACGGCCGCGCCGGCAGGTTCTGCTACGACACGATGACGCTGGTCGGGCCGGGGACCTGGCAGGCGGCTCGTGCTGCGGCCGACGCGGCCCTGACCGCAGCCGATCTCGTCGCGGGCGGCGCCCGCGTGGCGTACGCGCTATGCCGGCCACCCGGCCACCCGCCGGGCCGTCCGCCTACGGCGGGTCGTGCTATCTGAACAGCGCCGCGATCGCCGCGCAGGCGCTGCGCGACGCAGGCGCCCCGCGGGTCGCGGTGATCGACGTCGACGCGCACCACTGCAACGGCACCCAGGCGATCTTCTACGAGCGCGCCGACGTGTACGTCGGCAGCCTCCACGTCGATCCAGGCGCAGGCTGGTTTCCGCACTACGTCGGCTACGCCGACGAGCGCGGCGCCGGCGACGCCGACTGGCTGGCGGCCGTCGAGGTGCTGTGCGGCGAGGCGCGCTCTCACGGCGCCGAGGCGATCGTCGTTTCATTGGGCGTGGACGCGGCGGCGGCGGATCCTGAGAGCCCGCTGTGCGTGAGCGCGGACGCCTACCGGCTGGCGTGCGAGCGGATCGCCGCGCTGGCGCCGGCCGTCGTGGTGCAGGAGGGTGGCTATGACCTGGACTCGCTCGGGTCGCTGGTGATGGCAGCGCTCGAGGGCTTCAGAGCGTGAGCGCGCTGCGCCGCGGCCCCTTGGCCGAGCGCGAGTTCCGCCTGCTGTTCAGCGGCCAGGCGCTGTCGGTGATCGGCGACGGGATCGCCCCGATCGCGGTCGCGTTCGCCGTGCTCGACCTGACCGGCTCGCCGACCGATCTGGGCTTCACCTTGACCGCCACCTATCTGCCGATGGCCGCGTTTCTGCTCGTCGGCGGCGTGTGGGCCGATCGCCTGCCGCGGCGCGCGGTGATGCTCGGCGCCGACGCCGTCCGCGCGGCGACGCAGCTGACGATCGGCGTGCTGCTGCTCACCGGCAGCGCGCAGCTTTGGCAGCTGATCGTGCTCGAGATGATCTACGGCGTCGGCCACGCGTTCTTCACGCCGGCGTCGACGGCGCTGATCCCGGCGACGGTGTCGCCCGGGCGGCTTCAGGCGGCGAACTCGCTGCTCGGGATCTGCGGCAGCGTCGGCTTCACGATCGGCCCTGCGGTCGGCGGCGCGGTCGTGGCGACGGCTGGGCCGGGCGCCGCCTTCGTGTTCGACGCCGCCACGTTTCTCTGGAGCATCGCGTTTCTGGCGTCGATGCATCCCCGCCATCTGGAACCGTCACCTTCGCAGAGGTTCGTCCGCGATCTCGCCGATGGCTTCCGCGAGGTGCGCTCGCGTAGGTGGATCTGGGTGTCGATCCTGGCGGTTGGACTGGTACTGATGATCCAGGAGGCCCCGATTCAGGTACTCGGGCCGGTGGTCGCACGAAGGCACTTCGGCGGCGCCGGGGCGTGGGCGGCGATGGAGGCCGCGCTCGGAGCGGGCACGCTCGCCGGCGGAGCGACCGCGCTGCGGGTCTCGCTGAGACGACCCCTGAGGTTCGCAAACCTCTGCTTTCTGCTGTGCGTCCCCGCCAGCATCGCGCTCGCGATTCCGGAGCCGCTGGTCGCGATCGTCGTGTTCCAGTTTTTCGCCGGCTCGTCGATCGGACTGTATGTGCCGCTCTGGGACACGCTGCTCCAGGAACGGGTGCCGCCGAAGCTGCTCTCGCGGGTCTCGGCCTACGACTGGATGGGGTCGCTCGCGTTCATGCCCCTCGGTTTCGCCGCCGCAGGCCCAATCGCCGCGCTGATCGGGATCCGGGCGACGCTGATCGCCGGCGGCGTGTGGTGCGCGTTCTCGGTCGCGGCGCTGCTGTCCGTCAGAGAAATCCGAACGCTCGAGCGGTTGAGCGGCTAGGCTGCCGATCGCGATGGCCACCCCCACCGAAGCCCCGTCGCGCACTCGCCGCCGGCGTGCGTGGAACAGCGATCCGGTCGTCGTCACCGTCGCGGTCACCGGCGCGGACGTGTTTCGCGAGAACAACCCGAACATCCCCTACACGACCACCGAGATCGCCGAGTCGAGCATCGAGGCGGGGCGCGCCGGCGCTTCGGTCGTGCACATCCACGTGCGCGAGGACGACGGCACCCCGAGCGGACGCCCCGAGCTGTTCAAGGACGTGATCTCCCGGATCCGCGACGGCAGCGAGCTGATCACGATGGTCTCGACCGGCGGCGCCAACGACATGACGATCGAGCAGCGCACCACCGGGCTCGAGGCGCGGCCGGACCTCTCGGGCGTCGAATCTGGATCGATGAACTTCGGCGATGAGACGTTCATCACGCCGCCGCCCGCCGCCCGCGGGATCATCGAGCGCGCCACCAGCATGGGGATCGGGCTCGAGGTCGAAGCGTTTGACGTCGGCCACGTCGTCAGCGCCGTCCGCTGGCTGGAGGAGGGCCTGATCGCCGAGCCGATGCGGATCAACCTCGTATTCGGCGTACCCGGCGGGATCGATGCCTCGCCCGAGGCGCTCGTCGCGATGCTCCGCCCGCTCCCGCCCGAGACCTTCTGGACGGTCACCTGCGTCGGCCGCCACCACCCGAGGATGCTCGGCCTCGCGCTGCTCCACGGCGCGCCCGGGATCCGCACCGGGCTCGAGGACGCCGTGTACATCAGCCGCGGCGTGCTGGCCCCGTCGAACGCGGCGCTGGTCACGGCGGCGATCGAGCTGGCCCACGCCGTCGGCCGGGAGGTGGCCACGCAGGAGCAGGCGCGCACGCTGCTCGGGCTCGCGCCGCCTGAATGACCTCGCTGATCGAGGCGCTCGGCACCAGGCGCGTGCTCGAGCCGCCCGGCGCGCTGCCGCAGGCGGCGCTGCGGCTCGACGCGACGCTGCCGGTCCAGCCCTACGAGGTCGAGCTCGCGGTCGAGATGCTCGCCGTCGACTCGACCAGCTTCCGTCAGCTGGTCGAGTCGACCGATCGCGACCCGGCTCGGATCGCCGCCGCGATCCGCGCGATCGTCGACGAGCGCGGCAAGATGCACAACCCGGTCACCGGCTCGGGCGGGATCCTCAGCGGCACAGTCGCGGCGGTCGGCGCCGAATACCCCAACCCCCCGTCCGTCGGGTCGCGCGTCATCTCGCTCGCGTCGCTGACGCTCACGCCGCTGCGGCTCTCCTCGGTCGGCGCGATCGATCCAGGCAGCGCACACGTACCAGTGAGCGGGGCCGCCTACCTCCCCTGGACGGCGCCGCTTGCGCCCTATCCCGAAGACATTCCGCTCGACGCCGCGCTGGCGGCGCTCGACGTCTGCAACGCCGCCTCGCAGACGCGATCGCTGATCGACGAGCGCACGAGCACCGTGCTCGTGCTCGGCGGTGGCCATGGGGGGTTGCTCGCGCTCGCCGCCGGGCGCGATCGGCTCGGGCCGCGCTCGCGGCTGGTCCTGATCGACGCCGACGAGCGGATCTGCGACCGCGCACGCCGGCTCGGCCTGTGCGACCTCGCGCTGTCGCTCGACCTGCGTGACGCGGTCGGAGCGCTGCACGAGCTCGAGCGGGCCGGGGTCGCTCGCGCCGACCTGACGGTCGTCGTCGTCAACGCCTCCGACTGCGAGGCTGCGGCGCTGCTGCTCACGAGGGACGCTGGCACGGTCCTGTTCTTCTCGATGGCGACCTCGTTCACGAAGGCCGCGCTCGGCTCCGAGGGGATGGCCTCGACGGCGCGCATGCTGATCGGCTCGGGCTACATCGCCGACCGGGGCGCCTATGCGCTCGAGCTGCTCAGGCGCGACGAGCGGCTCCAGCGCGCGCTAATCGAGTAGGGCGTCGTTCCAGACCGCGAGCGCCCGCGCCCGCTGCGTGTATCGATGCAGCGGATATTCGAGCGTGAAGCCGATCGCGCCGGTGACCTGATGGCAGGCGGCGCACGCCTCGGCCACCGCGGCGCCGGCGTGCGCGAGCGCCTCGTCGTCGGGGCTGGCGCCGGCCAGCAGCCGCACGCCGCTCACCGCGGTCGCCGCGCCGGCGAGCAGCTGCTGCACCGGCCCCAATGCGGCCAGCGTGCTGCCGAATGCACGCCGCTGACGGACGTAGTCGACGGTCAGCTCGAGCGCCCCCTGGCCGAGCCCCGCGAGGTATCCGACGGACGCGACCCGCCAGGCGGCGCGGGCGGTCGGCGAAACCTCGCCGAGCACCTCGCCCCGCTCCAGCACTCGGTGCACCTCGAGCCCGTCGGCCGAGGCGACGGGCTCGCACCGGCGCACGAGCACGCAGCGGCCGTCGGCGACCGCGACCAGCTCCTCCCCCAGCGACCTCGCCAGATCGCCGGCCATCGGCGCCGCGCCGAGCAGGCGGTCGACGGTGTGGATCGGGGCCAGCCGCCGGCCGAGCTCGACCGCCCCCAGCCCGGCGCAGTCCGTCAGCGCCTCGTCGTGCGCGAGCGTCCCCCATCCCAGCCCGTCGAGCAGCTCGGCCAGCTCCGGGGACTCCGCGCCGTGACGGCCGAGCACGCCGGCGACGCTTTCGGCGAACGCGCTCGCCTCGCTCAGCGGCACTCCGCCAGCACCTCCTCGGTGTGCTCGCCCAACCTGGGAATCGACCGCACCGGCGGAACCACCTCGCCATCGACCTTGAACACCGATCCGAGCAGCTTCACGACCCCGACGTGATCGTGCCCCAGCGTGTGAACAAGCCCGTTCGCCTGGACCTGCTCGTCCTCGAACAGCTGGTCGAGGCGGCGCACCGCGGAGGCCGGCACGCCCGCCGCCTGAAACCGCTTCACCCACACCGAAGCCGGCTCGCGCGCGATCCGGCGCTCGAATTCGCCCACCAGCGCCAGCCGGCGCTGGCGCTCCTCGGCGTCGGCGGGAGGCGCCTGCGGGTTGGCCACCCACGGGTCCTCGAGGCCGAGCACGCCGGCCGCGGCGACGCGCTGTCCCTGATGCAGGCACGCGAGCACGAAGAAGCCGTCGGCCGCGGCGTACGCCCGGTAGTACGGCTCGAGCTCATCCTGTGCGCGCCGCGTGTCGAGATGCCGGCTCAGGTCCTCGGCGGTGGCGATCGGTGCTCCGATCCCGCGCCGTTCGCGCGCGGGACGATCGAGCTCCTCGACCGAGACGAACCGCTGTGACTGAACCGCAAGCGCCGCGCCGAGCAGCGAGATCTCGATCCCGCTGGCGCCGTCGCGGCCCCTCGACACGAGCCCGGCGAGCGCCGCGATCGCCGCGAGCAGCCCGGCGGTGAAGTCGGCCATCGCGATCCCTCCCGCCCGCCGCGGGACGACGTCGGACTCGTGCGCGTTGCCGAACAGCAGTCCCGAGACGGCCTGCGCGACGAGGTCGAACGCGGTCAGCGCCGACTCGGGCCCGTCGCTGCCGAGCGCCGAAACGCAGCACCAGACGGCTGCCGGATTCACCTGCCGGACGCTGTCGCGGTCGAGCTCGAACTTCCGCGCGCGCGCAGGCGGAAAGTTGTGCAGCACGACGTCCGCGGTCCGGATCAGCGCCCGGCTCGCATGCAGTCCCTCCGCATCCTTGAGATCGATCACGACCGAGCGCTTGTTGCGGTTCAGGCCGTAGAAGTAGCGGCTCTCGCCTTCGGCGAACGGCTCATAGCGCCGCCACGCGTCGCCCCAGGGCGGCTCGACCTTGATCACGTCGGCGCCGAGGTCGGCGAGCAGCATCCCCGCGAACGGGCCCGCCACGTACTGCGCGTACTCGAGCACGCGGATCCCGGCAAGGGGAAGCCGCCCCGTCACAGCCCCAGCCCGCGCCGCGCGATCACGGTCCGCTGGATCTCGGCCGCGCCGCCGGAGATCGTCGTCGCCACCGCTGCCCGCTGGAACGCCGCGACCCGGCCGCGCAGCGTGCCGGTTCCCTCCTCGAGCAGCCCCTCCGGCCCGAGCGTGTCAACCGCAAAGCTCGCGGTTCGCTGCATCAGCTCGGCGACTGACAGCTTCGCCATCGAGCTCTCGGCGGAGGCGGGGCGGCCCGCCTCGAGCAGCTCCGCCGCGCGGCGGCCGTGTAGCCGCGCCGCCTGGACGGCGCCGCGCAGCCGTCGCAGGCTCCTGCGGCTGTCGGTCCCGTTGACCAGCGGCGCGACCGCGTCGAGCAGCCACTGCACGGTGCCGACCTTCTCGCTCGTCACGCGCTCGTAGTCGAGCGTCCCCATCAGCACCTGCCAGCCGCGATGCAGCTCGCCGACGAGGTTCTCCGCCGGCACCTCGACCTCGTCGAGCTCGAGCTCGCCGAGCGTGCCGCCGCCGAGCGTGCGGTGCGTGCTGACGGTGATTCCCGGCGTGCCCATCTCGGCGACGAGCACCGACAGTCCGTGGTGGCGGTCGCCCGCTGGGTCTGTGCGGACCGCGAGATAGACCCAGTCCGCATACTCGGCGCTGGAGGTCCAGATCTTGCGGCCGCTGACGATGAAGCGGTCGCCGTCGAGCCGCGCGCGCGTGCGCAGCGAGGCCAGGTCTGAGCCGGCGTCGGGCTCGGAGAACCCCTGGCAGAACAGCAGCCGGCCGGCCGCGACCTCGGGAAGCAGGCGCCGCTGCAGCTCCCGCGTGGCGAATCGCAGCAGCGCGTTGCCGATCGTCTTGACTGACAGCAGGTACCCGGAGAGCGGCAGCCACCAGTAGCCGAAGCGCTCCTCGCACGCCAGCGTGTGCAGCGAGCTGAGGCCGCGACCGCCAAGCTCGCGCGGCCAGTGGATCCCGATCCACCCTTCCGCGCCCAGGGCTGCGTAGACGGCCCGCGAGTCGCCGTCGGAGGGCATTCCCTGATAGCGAAGCTCGGGCTCGCTCGTAGCCGTTGCCGAAGCCGATCGTGCAAACGCGTCAGCCTCGGCGACCAGCGCCTCGATCGTCACGGCATCTCTCGGTCGATTGCGCGCGCCGCTTGGCGCAGCCGCGCGATCAGGTGCTCCCGGAACAGCGGGGTGACTCGGGTCGCCGGCAGCGACACGTTGATCGCCGCGGTGCCCGGCCCGTCCAGCCAGTGCACCGGCACCGCGATCGAGACCAGCCCGACCTCGTACTCCTCCTCGGAGACCGAGTAGCCACGCGCGCGGACCTGGTCGAGGTCGGCCGACAGCTGGCTCCATGTGGTGACCGTTCGTTCCGTGCGACGCGCGTATGGCTCGTCACCGAGGGCGATGCGCGCGAGATCCTCGGGCAGCTGCGCCAGCAGGCACTTGCCGAGCGCCGTGCAGTGGGCGGGGAGCCGCATGCCGACCGATACCTGCGAGGTCAGCAGCCGATGCCCCGTCTCGCTCAATAGGTAGACGATCTCGGCGCCCTGGAGGATCGCGACGTTGACCGTCTCCTGCACCTCCGCGGCGAGCCGCAGCAGGTGCGGGCGGGCGAGCTCCGGCAGCCGCATTCCCGCGAGCAGCGCCGGCACCAGCCGCGCCATCTCGAGACCGAGCCGCAGCCGCCGCGAGCCGAGCTCGCGGTCGAGCCACCCCCGCTCCGTCAGCACCGCGACCAGGCGATGCACGGTCGGCATCGGCAGCCCCAGCAGCGCCGAGATCTCCTTTTGCGAGAGCTCGGGCGAGGCGGTCGCGAACAGCTGGAGCACGTCCAGGCCGCGCGCGAGGGTTCCGACGGAGGCGTCGGCACGTGAGGAGCCGCCGGAGGCGTCGGCGCGTCCGGAGCCGCCGTTGGTGCCGCCCGTCTCCAACGCTTGGCGTCCGCCTCCTTCCGCTTGGCGTCCACCTCCCACCGCCGTGGTTTCATTTATCGAAACTTGCTTTCGCATACCGACAGCGGTAGGGTACGCGCTCGATGCGCCCGAGTCAAACCGACACCGCCGAACGGGAGACGCTGCGTGACGAGGTGCGCGTGATCGACAACGTCTGGATCGAGCTGCCCGACGGGGTGCGGCTGGGGCTCCGGCTGTGGCTCCCGCACCACGCTGAGACGCGGCCGGTCTCGGCGATCCTCGACGCCGTCCCCTACCGCAAGAGCGACGGGACCGCGATCCACGATGCCGCGTGGGCGACGTACTTCGCCTCGCATGGCTTCGCGTTCGCCAGGGTCGATCTGCGCGGCAGCGGTGACTCCGGCGGGATCATGGTTGACGAGTACACCGAGCAGGAGCAGCTCGACAACGAGCGCGTGATCGCCTGGCTCGCGGAGCAGCCGTGGTCCTCGGGCGCGGTCGGCATGATCGGCGTCTCCTGGGGCGCGTTCGCGGCGCTGCAGATGGCTGCCCGCGGCATCGACCAGCTTCGCGGGATCGTCCCGATCCACGGCAGCGACGACCGCTACGCCGACGACGTCCACTACATCGGCGGGTGCGTCTCGGCGATGGACATGAGCATGTGGGCGACGTCGATGCTCGCCTACCTCAACCAGCCGCCCGACCCGATGGTGGTCGGAGACGGCTGGCGCGAAGCGTGGCTCGAGCGGCTCGATCGGGCGCAGCCGTTCATCGAGCCGTGGCTGAGCCATCAGCGCAGGGACGACTACTGGCGCCACGGGTCCGCCTGTGAGCACTACGAGGCGATCCGCTGCCCGGTGTTCGCGGTCGGAGGCTGGAGCGACGGCTACCGCGACATGGTCCTCCGCGTCCTCGAGCACGTCCGCAGCCCGGTGCGCGGGCTGATCGGGCCCTGGGGCCACCTCAGCCCCGAGAGCGGCGTTCCCGGCCCCGCGATCGGCTTCCTCCAGGAGTGCGTCCGCTTCTTCTCCGCAAGCCTCGACGACGCCGACAACGGCTTCTTCGACGAGCCGCGGCTGATCAGCTACATGCAGGAGGCCGTCGCTCCCGCCGGCTCCTATGCCGAGCGGCGCGGCCGCTGGGTCGCCGACCCCTCGTGGCCGTCGCCCGCGGTCGAGCCGTGGACGCTTTTGCTCGGGGCGACCGCGCTCGAGCCAGGTGGCTCGGCCAGCTTCTCGCGGAGCGTCAGCAGCCTCCAGAGCACCGGGATCGACGGCGGCGTCTGGACGGGCGACGGCGGTCCTGCCGACTTCGCGCTCGACCAGCGTCCCGACGACGGCGCCTCGCTGTGCTGGGACAGCGCGCCGCTGAGCGAACGCCTCGAGCTGCTGGGCAAGTGCGAGGTCCAGCTCGAGCTGAGCGCCGACCGGCGGACGGCGCTCGTCGCGGTACGCGTCTGCGACGTCGCCCCTGATGGCGCCTCGACCCTGATCGCCCGCGGGCTGCTCAACCTGGCCCGGCGCGAGGGCCACGACCGCACGGTCCCGATGGCCCCCGGTGAGCCGGTGACAGTCCGCGTGCCGTGTCAGTCGACCGCGTACGCGGTCCCCGCCGGGCACCGGATCCGCCTTGCCGTCTCAAACTCGTACTGGCCGATCGTGTGGCCTTCGGCCGAGCCAAACACGGTGACGGTCCACGGCGGCGCCCTGTCACTGCCGCGGCGCCGGCCGAGCGAGCTCGACGACCGGCTCCAGCCGTTCGGCGAGCCGGAGAGCGGCACGCCGCTCGAGACCGAGAAGACGATGGTGCGCGGAGGCAGCGGACGTGGCGGCGGCCGGCGACTGTGGCGCGATCTGTCGAGCGGGGAGACCGAGATCGAGTTCGACTGGCGGCCCTCGGCCGCGCGCATCCTCGCGACCGACACCGAGCTGGGCGAGGAGAACCTCACCCGCTACCGGATCACCGAAGGCGACCCGCTGTCGGCGACGGTGATCTGCGACGTCAGGGTCTGGCTGACGCGGCCGGGATGGAACGTCCGTACCCACGCGTCGAGCACGATGACCTCGAAGGCCGACCGCTTCCTTGTAACTACATCGCTCGAGGCGTTCGAGGACAACGTCCGCATCCACGCCCGCAGCTACACCCACGAGTTTCCCCGCGACGGGGTGTGACGGTGACAGCCGTCTCATCCGGTCGGGTCGCGGGGCGGGCGACGATCCCCTGGTCGTGGTACTCCGATCCGTCGATCCTGGCTCTCGAGATGGAGCGGATCTTCCGCTGCTCGTGGCAGTACGCCGGCCATCTCGGCGAGCTTCAGGGCCCCGGAAGCTACTTCGCTTCGGAGACCGGGCCGGTGCCGATCGTGGTCACGCTCGACCGCGACGGCACGCTGCGAGGCTTCCTCAACGTCTGCCGTCACCGGGGCGCGATCGTCGCGGTCGGCGCGGCGAAACGCGGGACCGTTCAGTGCCCCTACCACGCCTGGACGTATGGCCTCGACGGCCGCCTGCGCGCCGCTCCGCGCGGCGACGCTGACCCGGCGCTCGACGCCGGCTGTCTCGGGCTCCTGCCGGTGGCGGTCGACACGTGGGGCCCGTTCGTGTTCGCCAATCCGGACCCGGGGGCCGAGCCGCTCGCGACGGCGCTCGGCGACTTGCCGCAGGTGGTCGCCGAGCACGGCCTCGACGTGCACAAGCTGTCGTTTCACCGGCGAGTCCACTACGAGATCCACGCGAACTGGAAGATCGCGCTCGAGAACTTCCTCGAGTGCTACCACTGCGCGGTCAACCACCCGAGCCTCGTCGAGGTGCTCGATGAGCGCCGCCTCGAGCTTCAGGCGGTGGGCCTGCGGACCAGCCAGTTCGCGCCCGCGCATCCCCGTTCGCTGGCCGGCGACGGCCCGATCGACGCGCATGGCGAGCTCAGCGGCGCCCAGAACCACCTGTGGTTCCCGACGCTCAAGTTCAACGTCCTGCCGGGCCACCCGAACCTGTCGATCGGGCCCCTCTGGCCGACCGCGGTCGACTCGTGCGCGGCCTACCTCGACTACTGGTTCGGAGGCGCTGCCAACCAGCAGTGGATCGACGAGCTGTTCGAGCTGGACATCCAGGTCGGCGCCGAGGACAAGGCGCTCGTCGAGGCAGCCCAGCGCGGAAGCTCCACCGGCATGATCGAGCGAGGCTGGGTCCTTGGCGGATCCGAGAACCTGATCGGCTACTTCCAGGACTACGTGCGCGACCGGCTCGGGCTGGATCAGGGGTAGGCGGGTTACGGCGCCGCCGCGGCACGAGCTGCGGTTCGCTCCGACAGCGCCGCAGCCTGAAAGCTAGTTGAGTCCGGTGGTGGATTCTCAAGGCTGCCACCCGCGGTTCCGATAGGTCAGACACGAACCAAGGAAGGAGCAGTGGCGTGACGGATCACGATCACAGAGTCTGTCCGCGTTGCGGCGGGCCAGCAGGTGAGTACCGCTTCTGCGACGGCTGTCGCGCGCACATGGAGTCTTCGTCGCTGCCCGCAACCCACGCCGGCGGCCAGGCGAGCCAGGCGCAGACCGCGACGCGGCCGGCGGCCGACGCCGCCGACGATCCTGCCGCCCAGGCCCGACTCGCCGTTCTCCGGCTCGAGCAGGCGCTGGCAGCCGCGTCGCAGTGGAGCAGCGACCGTGCTGGTGGCCAGGGTCCTGCCGCCACCGTCGAGGTTGAGGAAGAAACGACCCCAGCGTCAACCGAAAACGTGGCCGTCCCGATCCGCTTCGACGACCCCGCCAGCGACACCGGACAGCGGGCGCGTGACGTCGCGAGGTTTGAGGACCTGCTGACGGTCCTGCCGGCCAGGGATCGAGAGCGTCCCGCCGCGGCCGCTCCGGCCGTCGCCTCTCCCGAGGCCGAGGTCGAGACGACGATTGAG
>Ga0070739_10007079_pt1 | contig 12070 bp, 10 predicted proteins | sample Coa_R1_7_FD_66445 | JGI IMG/M metagenome (GOLD analysis project Ga0070739, IMG submission 66445) | Surface soil microbial communities from Centralia Pennsylvania, which are recovering from an underground coalmine fire - Coalmine... | ecosystem: Environmental > Terrestrial > Soil > Unclassified ... | reverse complement strand
GCGCGCAGTGATCGGTCGGCATTGCCGAACAATTCGAAATCTGAAAACAGCCCGCCTGGCCCGATGCCCAGCATAAGGCGGCCGCGGCTCATGTGATCGAATTGCGCCACCTCGGCGGCGACTTTCACCGGATCGTGACTTGGCAGGCATATGACCGCCGTCCCGAACGTCAGGCGCTTTGTACGCGGCAGCAGACTCGCCATGAACATTAGCGGGGAGGGGATCGGCTCGCTCGCCGCCGAAAAATGCTCCCCAACCCAGAGTTCATCGAAGCCAAGCCGATCTGCGTAGAGCGACTTCTCCTCATCCTCGGCCAAGGTTTCGGTGAAGGAGCGCGATGGCGGGTGCACCGGCATCATGAATAGCCCAAGCTTCATTGTTTTGCTCCCTTGGCGTTCCGCGCCGGTCCCTCGCCAGCCGTGCGGCAAGGATAACCGCGCAGCGCGCGCTCTGAGAAGAGCCGATGATCCGCGAGTGACGATTGCATTAAAAATGCACTCGTTTGGCATCGCGGCCGATCCCAGGCTCCATTCCGCCGTAATGGGTGAAGTTCGTTTCGGGATCCACCCTGGTATGCATCGACATGAAATGAATATCGCGACGGCGTCGCGCAAGCGCGGCTTCAGTGCCCTAGCGCGCTCTTTCAGTGTACTGCGGCTGGAATCTTTCCGGTGTAAAGCGCTTGATGAATGACCCGGCCCAGTGTCGTGATCTGATATGGTTTGCGTAGAACTGGAAATTCAGGAGCGCTATCAAATAGCTTGGTGTAGCCAGTGGTCAGAACAATCGGGATTCGGCCATAGGATTCCGTGACCTTGCGTGCCAGCGCGAGGCCGTCGATCTGCCCAGGCAATGCGACATCGGTAAAGAGCACGTCAATTTTCCCGCCCGCGGCCAATACCTCGAAGGCTGCAGTCGCCGACTCCACCGCAATTGTGCGGTAACCGAGCTGCTCCAGCAGAGAAACAGCGACTTTCTTGACGTCGGTATTGTCTTCCACCACGAGGATCGTTCTGTCGTCGAGGGCCATGTACTGTGACGTATCTTCCGGCTGCGCGGCTGCCACCGGTGCATGGCTGCGCGGCAGATAGATTGTCACTTTTGTGCCGCGGTCAATTTCGCTGTCGATCTGGACAGTCCCGCCCGAGCGGTGCGCAAGGCCATAGACCTGGGACAGCCCGAGTCCCGTGCCCTTATCCGGGCTCTTGGTCGTGAAGAAAGGTTCGACGACCCGCGGCAGCAGCTCGGCGGGAATGCCACAACCGGTATCGGTGACGCTCAGGGCAACGAAATCGCCAGCCACGCCATCCGGAGCATCCTGCGCGCTTAGTGTCACGTTTGCGGCGGTCATGACAATTCGGCCGCCATTCGGCATGGCATCGCGCGCATTGACCGCGAGGTTGACCAAAGCCAGTTCCAGCTCCGACTTGTCGACGCTGACCGGCCATGTCGTGTTGGGAGCATCGATCTGCAGTTCGATATTGACGTGGAGTGAGCCCGCCAACACGTCGCGAACCGCGCGCACCGCCTCGGCGGGATTGATCACCGTCGGATCGAGCGGCAGCGTGCGCGAGAACGACAGCAGTTGGCGCGTGAGGTTTTCGCCTCGCGTCGCCGCCATCTGAATGGCTTCCAGGGCGCGCAAGTCCCTCTTCTCGGTCAGACGATTTTTGAGGCTTTGGGCATGCCCGCTGACGATCATCAGAAGATTGTTGAAGTCGTGGGCGATGCCGCCGGTGAGCTGACCGATCGCCTCCATTTTCTGTAAGTGGGCGGCCTGACGCTGCGCGCGTTCAAGCGCGGCCGCGGATTCCTTTTCCGCCGTGACGTGTCGACCCGCGACATAGATCAGGCCGTTGCTCTCGGTCATGGTCCACTGCAGCCAGCACCATGAACCATCCTTGCGGCGAAATCGATTTTCCATTCGAACCGTTGGAACACCCTGCGCGAGCTGGGCGCGGGACGCAATGGAGTGAGCGGCATCATCGGGGTGACGCAACTCGCTCACGTGCATGGATTTGATCTCCTCCTCCGTCCAGCCGAGTAGCCGAGTCCAGGCGGGATTGAGGCTCAAAAAGTAGCCTTTAAAGTCCGATACCCCCAGCAGGTCCTCGGAAACGTTCCAGATGCGGTCGCGCTCGAGCGTTCGCCGCTCGACTTCTTCCTCGAGCTTCTCGCTGAGAACCCGCAACTCGCCCTCGATCATGTTGCGCGCGTGTTCGGCTTGCATTCGCTCAATGGCAAAACCAATCTGTCGCGCCAGGGTCAAGGCGAGATCGATCTGCTCCTGCCCGAATTCTCGGGGCGCGTCGTAATAGCTCATAAACTTGCCGGTCAGCTTGCCTTGCGCCATCAGCGGGATGAAGCACAAAGCGCGAATGCCTTCTCGTCGCACGATCTCCTTCAGGGCCTCGGGAAGCTCCGCGCGGTCAACGTCGCCGATGCAGACCGGTTCGGGGTTGGTTTCGCCGGCAGCCCACGGTGAATGACCATCGACGGCATTGCGATACGCGTCGGATAGGTGACGCCAAGCCACGAACCGCATGGCGCCCTTGTCATCGAACCGCAGAATTGAGGCGCGGCGGCAGTGCAGCGCGGTTGTGATTGCGTCTAGCGCAGCGTTGTAGATATCGGGCAGGGATGCCACGCGATAGAGCTTGTCCGTAAATCGATATAATGCAGCCTGCTCATGCGCGCGGCGCGCCAAGGTTTCTTCGCTGCGCTTGCGCGCGCTGATGTCGCGAGCAATCTTCGACGCGCCTATGATCAAGCCATTGTGATCCTTGACTGGCGATACCGTAATCAAGGCGTCAAAGCAGCTGCCGTCCTTGCGCTGCCGTCTGGTCTCGAAATGCTCGATTCGCTCGCCCCGGCAAATGCGCTCGAGGGTTTGTTGTTCTTCGGCTTGAAGATGCGGCGGGAGTAGGAGTGTGATTGGCTTGCCGATGATTTCATCGGCGCTATAGCCGAACAGCCGTTCGGCGGCGGTGTTCCAGCTGACCACTACGCCGTTCAGGTCCTCGCTGATAATCGCATCGCCAGACGACTCAACGATACTGGCGAGTTGCTCGCGCGCCTGCATGGCGCGGCTCTGCTCGGTCATATCTAGGAGGGACGCGATCCAGCCGTCGACATTTCCCGCTGTGTCGATTTCCGGCCGATAAGCGATGTGCAGCCGGCGCCCTCCAACGCCTCGGAAATTGATGAGGCAGTCGAACTCGACCGATTCGCCCCGCAGCACTCTTTCAATGTTGGGGCGTAGCGTCTTGAAGCCTTCCTCGCCGAGCATTTCCAAGATCGTCTTGCCGACGATCATTTCGCGGGGCATGCCGAGCCATTCTGCATAGGCCTGGCTGATGAAACGGTAGCGCAGGTCGCGATCGCACCGGACCAGCATGAATGGGGTGCGGTTGATGACCGAAAGGAGCTCGGCCTCGCTCGCCCGCAGCGCTTCCTCGGCGCGCTTATGCTCTGTCAGCTCCTGAAAGCTGCAAACGGCGCCTTCAATTCGTCCAGTCTGAGTTTTTAGAGGCTCAACATTCATGAGCACCGGCAGACGCGAGCCGTCCGGCCGCTCAATAATGATCTCAGCGCCGAGGACTGGCTCGCCCTTGCGGAGCGCGAGTCCGACAGGTGTGGCGGCAAACGACAGCGGCGCCCCGTCCGCGTCATAGCGCCGAAAATCTCCGCCAAATTGTTCTTTTTCGTGTAGCCGAGGTGTCTTGCCCCAAAGTTCTACGGCACGGCGATTGTAGCGAAGGAGCGAGCCATCAGAGATGCAAACGCAAAAGCCGGTCGGAATCGCGTCCAGCGTCCGCTGTTCGATATCGATGTAATCGTCGAGAACGGAGCGCGTCGCGGCCGCTCTCGGACCGTGGCCGTTCATCGTTTTCCCCGCGAAAGCCAACCGTCGATTTCCACGGAAAGTTCCACTCCCACTCGGTTGCGGAACAGCCTGCCCTGTCTGATCGTCGGAGGCGCCGCCGTGCCTGCGATGCCGTCGGAGGACTATACTCTTGGAAAGCACGGGGCCCGCAACTGCAAAATGGAAAGCGGCGTCCGCTGCGACTTTCTGGCGAGCCGGAACCGTCCTTTTAGCGAGCCGTTAGCCTCCAAGGCTAAGCAGACGCGGGACGACCGCCGACGCCTTCAATGTTGGACATTGGACATGGCCGAGAGCGATTCCAAGGGGTCGGCACGTCGTCGATCCCATCCGAGCCCAGACCGCAGATCATTTCTGATGGCGAGCGTATCGACTGCAGCCGCACCGATGCTCGGGCGCGGATCGCAGGCTGACGCTGCGACCGGGCAGCCGCCCGCCAACGTTCGAAAGCCGACAGACCTGACCCTGTCGATCAACGGTCGCGAGCACCATCTCGCGGTCGACACGCGCACGTCTCTGCTTGACCTCCTGCGCGAACATCTCGGCCTGACCGGTACCAAGAAGGGCTGTGATCACGGGCAGTGTGGAGCCTGCACCGTCTGGATTGACGGGCGGCGCGTTCTGTCCTGCCTCACATTGGCGGCAGTGGCGCAAGGGCACGCCATCACGACGATTGAGGGCTTGGCACGAAACGGCGAGCTGCATCCGATGCAGCAGGCCTTCATCGATCACGATGCCTTTCAATGCGGCTACTGCACGCCGGGACAGATCATGTCGGCCATTGCCTGCGTCAACGAGGGCCATGCCAATTCAGACGCCGACATCCGCGAATACATGAGCGGCAATTTATGCCGTTGCGCCGCTTATCCGAACATCGTCGACGCCGTGAAGCAAGCCAGGACGGTCATGAAGACTGCAAGCACGGAGTAAGCATGCATCCATTCGTCTATCAGCGCGCGATGACCGCCGAGACCGCCGTTCGGTTCGCCGGCATGGGCGAACAGGGAGCGCCGCCGCTACGCACAAGTTATCTGGCCGGCGGGACCACACTGGTCGATTTGATGAGACTCGGCGTCATGCAGCCCGATCTTGTGGTCGATATCAATCCGCTCAGTGGTACATCGGATGGACGGATTGTGATCGATCGTCGCGGGCTTCGCTTGGGCGCGCTGGTGCATATGTCGGAGGCAGCCGACCATCCCGACATTCAGGCCGAATATCCGATCATTGCACAGTCGCTGAAGCTTGCCGCGAACGCCCAATTGCGCAACATGGCAACACTCGGCGGCAACGTGCTACAGCGCACCCGATGCACGTATTTCCGCGACATTTCCTATAAGGAATGTAACAAGCGCGCGCCGGGATCGGGCTGCGCCGCAATCAGCGGCGTTAACCGCATGCACGCCGTTCTTGGCACCAGCGACCACTGCATTGCGACTTATCCGGGCGATTTCGCCCAAGCCTTGATCGCGCTCGACGCTTCGGTTGAACTCACAGGACCGAACGGCACTCGCACCATCCCGTTTGCGTCGTTGCATCGCAAGCCAGAGGACCGGCCCGACCAGGAGATACGGTTGCGGCCGGGCGAATTGATTGTGGCATTCAGGGTACCGGCAACTCCCTGGGCTCGACGCTCACTGTTTCTCAAAATTCGCGACCGCGAATCCTTCGAATTCGCGTTGGCGGCCGCAGCCGTTGCGCTCGATCAGCAGGAAGGAATCGTGCGCACTGCCCGCATCGCGCTTGGCGGCGTTGCTACCGTGCCTTGGCGCGCTGTCGAGGCCGAGACGCTGCTCGCCGGCAAGTCGATCGACGAGCAGAATGCGGCGGCCGCGGCCGACGCGGCTTTCGCAGGAGCCAAGGGATTCGGCCACAATGATTTCAAGATCGAGCTCGGCAAGCGGACGCTAATTCGCGCGTTACAGCAGGCGGCTGCCCTACAGATTTGACCGGAGTGAAGAATGGCTAACGCTGCGGCCCCCGCTCCAAAAAACAATATGGGCGCACCCGCGCCGCGCTATGATGCGCGCCTTAAGGTGACTGGTCAGGCGCGCTACCCTTCGGATGTTGCGGTGGCGAATCCGGCTTACGCCTGGTTGGTGACCAGCGCGATCGCCAAAGGACGTATTGCGCAGCTCGATCTGGACGCGGCGAGGGCCGTGCCCGGCGTCCTCGACATTCTGACCCACGAGAACACCAGCGACCTCAAGCCGGCAAAATTCGGCGAAGGATCATCGACGTCTATCCAAGACCTGGGTCCCGAGATTCGGCAGGCTGGCCAGATCGTCGCAGTTGTTCTTGCCGACACGGTTGAGGCGGCCCAGGAGGGCGCATCGCAAGTGAAAGTCTCGTATGCCGAGGAGGCGCCGTCGGCGACCTTCGGCTCAAGCGGTGTGCGGGTGGCGGACGCAACCAAGGAATCCAAGCAACACAAATACTTGCCCGAATCCGGCGATGCCGAGAGTGCCATTGCCGCGGCCGACGTCGCGCTCGATGTTGAATACGGCACGCCGACTCAGCACCACAATCCGATGGAGCTGTTTACGACCACATGCGAGTGGACCGGCGATCGACTCACCGTCTACGAGCCAAGCCAGTTCGTATACGGCTTAAAAAACGGCGTGGCGCAGCGGCTCGGCATCGATCCTGAAAAAGTTCGGGTCGCGTCGCATTTCGTCGGCGGCGCGTTCGGTTCGAAAGGCACCATGACGCCGCGTACCGCTATGATCGCTTTGGCTGCGCGGCGATTGAATCGCCCGGTGAAGCTCGTCGCCACCCGCGCTCAGGGCTTCACCATCGCGACTTACCGCGCGGAAACCCGCCACCGTATCCGGCTCGGGGCGCGCCGCGATGGCAAGCTCGTGGGCTACAGCCATCAGGGATGGGAGGTCAGTTCGCAGCCCGATGCTTACGTGGTTGCTGGCGTCGAGGACACGGCCCAGCTCTATGGGTTTGGCGCGGTATCGACCAAGGTCAATGTTGTTCATGCCGACCGCAATACGCCAGGCTATATGCGCTCTCCTCCCGCGGTGCCCTATGTTTTCGCACTGGAAAGCGCGATGGACGAGATGGCCTCGAAGCTCGACGTGGATCCTGTCGAGTTCCGTCGTATCAACGATACAATGAGCAGTCCGGTCGACGGCAAGCCCTATTCAAGCCGCTCGCTGATGACGTGCTATGACCAAGCCGCTGCCGCTTTCGATTGGAAGCGCCGCAATCCGCAGCCGGGCAGCATGCGGGATGGCGATTGGCTGGTCGGCTGGGGTTGCGCTACCGCGCTATGGCCGACTCATATCGGCCCGGCGGCGGCGCGTGTGCGCCTGATGCAAGACGGCGCCGCGCGGGTGCAAATCGCGGCGCATGAGATCGGCAATGGCGTTTATACCGTGCTTGGGCAACTGGCCGCGGAGCAACTCGGTGTGAACCTGGACGCCGTCGCCGTGGAAGTCGGCGATTCACGATTGCCACCTGCGCCAGTCGCTGGCGGCTCCAACACGACCGCAAGTTCATGCAGCGCGGTTCAGAAGGCGTGCGATGCCATCCGTGCAAAGTTATTTCATGCGGCGACGACTGCGAATGATGCGCCGCTAGCCAGCCGGACGCCCGACGCGTTGATGCTGACAGATGGTAAGATTACGGCGGCGGATGGCGCACAAGAGTCCCTTGCCGATGTATTCAGGCGGTTGGGCGTCAGCACGATTGAGGAATACGCCGAATTCGTGCCGGAGGGCGTAAAGCCCCAGGCGGTTGCCGAGCTCTACGGCGGAAAGTTGACGCTGACCGGCGGCCCGCACGGCAGGAAACTCATGTACGCCATGGGCGCGGAATTCGTCGAAGTTCGCGTGCATGCGCGCACGCGTGAAATCCGAGTACCGCGCATCGTCGGCGCCTTCGCCGCCGGCCGGCTCATGAATACACGCACCGTCCACAGCCAACTCATGGGTGGCATGATTTGGGGAATCAGCTCAGCCCTTCACGAGGCCACCGAGATCGACATCCAGCGCGCGCGCTACGTCAATGACAATCTCGCCGACTATCGCGTCCCGGTGAACGCCGACGTCCAGCAGGTCGAGGTCATTCTCGTCCCTGAGATAGATCACGATGTCAACCCCGTCGGCGTAAAGGGCTTGGGTGAGCTTGCCGATGTCGGGACTGCTGCAGCGGTCGCGAACGCTGTTTATCATGCGACCGGGATTCGTGTTCGACAATTGCCCATTCGTATTGAGAGTCTTTTGACGGCATAAAGCCGCGTCGTCGCGGACAGAGCATTATGGCTGAGATTGCCGGGTGGCAACCCATCGCGCTGCGTCTCTTTCTAACGCTTGTTGCCGGCTTTCTGATCGGACTCAACAGGGGCGGCCACGGCGAGCCGGCAGGACTCCGCACCACGATGTTGGTGTGTCTCGCCGCCTCAATCGCGATGATGCAGGCAAATCTATTGCTGGGAACCGCCGGTCGGCCACCGGATTCCTATGTCGTCTTCGACCTGATGCGCTTTCCCCTCGGCATTTTGACCGGGGTCGGCTTCATCGGCGCGGGCGCAATTTTTCGGCAAGACACTCTGCTGCGCGGTGTGACGACTGCGGCGACGCTGTGGTTCGTCACGGTCATCGGTCTGTGCATCGGCGGCGGACAGATCGCGCTCGGCATGGTGGGTACCGGTATCGGACTGGTCGTGCTTTGGGGGCTTAAGGCAGTCGAGTTGTATGTGCCCGAATACAAGAGCGCCATCCTGGTCGTGGTTGCGAGCTTGGAGGGCCCGGGGGCGTCTGAGGTGCGCACACGGCTGGAGGCGGCAGGCTTTCGCATCCTGAGATTCAGCGAGACTTACCTCAATCGCGGCGATCGGCAGCGCACCATTCGATGCGCGGTGCGCTGGCGCGCCTTGCCGCGTGATACTGAGGTGCCAGAGGCGGTGGCCAGCTTGGCGACCGCAGACGGCGTGCTTCAATTACATTGGAAGCCTTGAAGGGACCTTCCAAGTCTAGATCACTGCCATGGCGGCCGCCGCTCAGCGAAGGCGACGTCGTGCAGAGCGTTATGCCGCGCTGCCGCTACTTCTTCCTTGGGACTCGCTTGCCCTTTTTGCGCGCTTTTGACAGGCCGATGGCAATAGCCTGCTTACGGCTCTTCACCTTACCACCTTTGCCGCCTCTGCCGCTCTTCGCTGTGCCTCGCTTGTAGCGGCGCATCTCGCTCTCGACGTCCTTGCTGGCGCTTCGGGAATATTTTCGTTTGCGCTTGGCCATGAAATCTTCCTCCAAATATTACGCCCTCGACCGCGCTACCGCCGCATGCGCGTTGCAACGTGCGACTATAAATAACTGATAACGTTGCAATCGGTTGCGTGAACGTCTCTGGAATTTGCTGCGGCGCCAAAGTATCGGCGGCTTAGGCGCGGCACTGAAGCGATCGCCGTGTCGGCTTATTCAGCCAACGTGTCGATTTCGAAATGAACGCACTCGCCGATTTGAGAACGCCGCCCCTCGCCACGCTCCAGCAGCTTGCGTGCCTCGGTCTCGTCTTCCGCTTCGATGTACCACTGTTCAATTCTGGTGACTTGCATGGTGGCGTGGAACGTCTTCACGCGCTTCTTTGCCGCCGGCACTGACATCAGTTTTCTCCGAATCGCTTTGGATGAGCGATTCTAACGTGTGCAGCTAGCGTTTGCGTCGGGCTTTTTTGGCTTGCTTGAACGGCACGACTTCAGCGCTGACTGTCGCGCTCTTTCGCAGCGCAGCACGCAAGTCGACCGGACGGCCATGTTTCTTCAACAGATCGGCGAATGCCTCGTCGGCCAGCTCCTGAAAGGTCATCATGCGCTCGGCCGCCAGGAGGCGCAGCGCAGTCCAGGTCTCTTCGTCCAATTGGACCCGCTTTCCCGGCATCGCTGGCTCCGCGGTGCTTCCCCTGCCTACGGCCGATGTAGGCGAATGCTCGCTTGACGGCAATGCGGCAGTCAAGGAACCGCCCATTGCAGTAAAAGGTTGTAGACTGGCGCGCATGTCCTGCTCGCTGGGGTCCGCATGATCGCATTGAGAATACTCGGCGTCCTCGCCGTGCTTTGCATCGCGGCGGTGGTCGGCCTTTTTACCCTAGCATGGCAGTCCTCGATTGCGCCGGTCTCCCGTCCAGCAGCGAATGATTTCGATCCAGCCAAGATCAAGCGCGGCGCTGCGCTTGCGGCGCTCGGCGATTGCAACACCTGTCACACCACGACGGGCGGAGGCGCGTTCGCCGGCGGCGTCCCGGTGCCGACGCCGTTCGGCACGATCTATTCGACCAACATCACGCCTGACGAAGATACCGGCATCGGCCGCTGGTCGGAGGCGGCGTTCCGGCGTGCGCTGCGCCAGGGCGTTGACCGTGCCGGTCATCAGCTATATCCGGCATTTCCCTATGACCATTTCACGCTGCTGTCGGATGACGACATCAGCGCGCTCTATGCATTCTTCATGACGCGCAGGCCGGTGCGCGCTATGGCGCCGGCGAGTGGTTTACCGTTTCCCTTGAACATCCGCATGATTATCGCGGGATGGAAGTTGTTGTTCTTTCATCAAGGGCCGTTCAAGCCAAACCCCAACCAAAGCGACGAACTCAATCGAGGCGCTTATCTGGTTGATGGTATCGGCCACTGCGGCGCGTGCCATACGCCGCGCAATGCGCTCGGGGCGGAGGATATGGGAAATGCCTTCGGCGGAGGCGAGGTCGATGGCTGGACCGCTTACGCCCTTAACAAAGATTCGCCGGCACCGGTGCCGTGGGACGGTAAGGCTTTGCACGACTATTTGCGCCGTGGCTGGAGCAGCGAGCACGGCATGGCCCACGGACCGATGGTACAGGTCATCGAGAACCTGAAATCGATATCGGACTCTGACATCGCCGCTATGACGTCGTATTTATCGAACGTGTTCGGGGAGCCGAGTGCCGAACGCCGGCGCGCCGCCGAGGCCCTGCTGGTGCGGGAATATGGTTCGCATGGGGCCGCTCAAGCGGGCTCCACGCCGACCGGCGCACAGAATGTTGGCGCAATGATCTACCAGTCCACATGCGCGATCTGTCACGAGGGCGGGCAGCCACTGCCATTCGGCGGTATTGATTTGGCGCTGAGCACTGGGCCGAGCGGCCCAAATGCGCGTAATGTCATCAATGTGGTGCTATGGGGATTCCCGGCGGCATCGGGCGAGCGCGCGCCGATCATGCCGGGATTTGCTGATGCGCTGACCGATAGCCAGCTCGAAGAGCTGCTGACCTATATCCGCTCCCGATTCAGCGACAAGCCCGCGTGGATAGATTTAGCCCATGATATCAGGGTGGCACGCGGAAATCGGCCCGACGTATCATCCGCGCCCGGAACAGACCCTGCCGGCCGCGCGGTCAGCGAACACGAGGCACGGCGATGAAGCTTACGGTGAACAGCCGCGAATACGATGTCGATGCGGAGCCGGATACGCCGCTGCTCTATATTTTGCGCGACAACCTTGAACTCAACGGCGCGAAATTCGGCTGCGGCCTCGGCCAGTGCGGCGCCTGCACCGTTCTGGTGGACGGTGAGGCGGTCTTCTCCTGCGTGACGCCTCTCCTGCTTCTGGAAGGGCGCAAAGTGACCACAGTCGAAGGCCTCGGCACCGTGGAAAATCCGGGGCCGCTGCAGCGCGCCTTTATCGACGAGCAAGCGGCGCAATGCGGCTATTGCATTCCCGGCATGATGATGCGCGCGCAAGCTTTGCTGCAAAAGAATGCTCACGCCTCCGATGCCGAAATTCGCGCGGCTTTGCAGCCGAATTTGTGCCGCTGTGGCACGCACATGCGCATTCTGCGGGCGGTGCACCGGGCGGCCGAGTTGTTGAAATCCGCGCGGGCCGAAACTTCGACCGGGAGCGTGCGATGAGCGCTCAGGTTCTTACGAGGCGCAGCGTGCTCGCAGGGAGCGGCGCGCTGATCGTGAGCTTTGCCTCGGGGTCCCGCCTGCTTGCGCAGCAGACCGAACAATCCGCTGGCGCTGCTCCGCCGCTCCCCGGCAGTCTCGCCAAATCGCCTTATCTGGACTCCTGGATCCAGATCGACGCGCAGGGCCATGTCACCGTATTTACTGGCAAGGCCGAGCTGGGCCAGGGCATCAAGACCGCGTTGATGCAAATAGCGGCAGAGCAGCTCGATGTCCCCATTGGATCGCTTGCGCTGGTT
>Ga0070739_10007077_pt1 | contig 12071 bp, 8 predicted proteins | sample Coa_R1_7_FD_66445 | JGI IMG/M metagenome (GOLD analysis project Ga0070739, IMG submission 66445) | Surface soil microbial communities from Centralia Pennsylvania, which are recovering from an underground coalmine fire - Coalmine... | ecosystem: Environmental > Terrestrial > Soil > Unclassified ... | reverse complement strand
GCGACCAAGGGAGTGCCGCGCTGTGCCAGGGCGCTGATCGCCTGGGCGGTGACCGCCTCCCAGCCCTTGCCGCGGTGTGCTCCCGGCTTGCTCGGCGCCGTTGTCAGCGCCCTGTTGAGCAGCAGCACGCCGCGCTCGGTCCACGGCGAGAGGTCGCCGTTGGACGGCGCCGGAAAATCCAGGTCCTGGCTGTACTCGCGGAAGATGTTCACCAGGCTGCCCGGCAGCGGCCGCACGTTCGGCGCGACCGAGAAGCTCAGGCCGACCGCGTGGCCCGGAGTCGGATAAGGGTCCTGACCCATGATCAGGACCCGCACGGCGTCGAACGGCTGCTGGAACGCGCGCAGCACGTTCGTCCCGGCCGGCAGGTAGGTGCGGCCCGCCGCCACCTCCGCCCGCAGGAAGTCGCCCATCGCGGCGATCTGTCCGGCCACCGGTTCGAGCGCCTTCGCCCAGCCGGCTTCCACGACTTCGTTGAGGGGGCGTGCCATGGCGCATCACTGTACCCGGTGCGCGGACGGCCGAAGCCCGGCTCCGGCGTGCTGGCCGGAACCGGGCCTCGTTGGCTCGAAAGGCGCGGGCAGATTAGGTCGCCAAGGCCACTGGCCCGGCCTGGGGTGTTGTTACTCGCTGGGCTGCGCGTCACTCGGCTCGTCGTCGGCGGCGAGGATCTTGTACAGCGACTGGCGCGCCTTGACCAGGACCGCTCGCGCCTCCTCGCGCTGCGCGGTGCCGCCGACCTGGGTGACCTGCCGGTACGCCATGATCAGCTGGGCGATCACGTCGCGGTCGCGGGCGAACTCCTCGAATCGGGCGCCGGGGCCGCCGACGGCCTCCTGCCAGATGCGGGAGAGCTGCTCGCTGTTCTGCTCCGCGTATTGCCGGCCGGCCTCGGTCAGGGTGAACAGCTTGCGCCCGCCCTCGCCGACCGGCTCGATCAGGCCCTCGTCCTCGAGCTGCGCGAGCGCCGGGTACACCGAGCCGGAACTGGCCCGCCACACCCCGTCGGTACGCTGCTCGATCTCCTGGATGATCTGGTAGCCGTTGCGCGGCTCCTCGGCCAGCAGGGCCAGGATCGCCGCGCGCACGTCGCCGCGCCCGGCCCGGCCGCGTCCGCGCCGGTGTCCGCGCGGTCCGAAGCCGGGGCCCTCCCAGAACTCCGGCCCGCCGAACGGCCCGGGCGGCATCGGTGGAAGGGGCGGCACGCCGAATCCGCCATGCCTGCCGCGCCCGCGGCCGCGATGCTCGTGCGGGCCCTCGTGCTGCTCGGGGTGCTCGCCGCGCTCCCAGCGGGCCCGGCGCTCCTCGCGCCCGCCCTGGTCGATCCGGTCACGCTTGTTCCGTCCGCGACGCTCGCGGAACGGTCCGTCCATGGGGAAAGAATGGATACTCATCGTTATCTCCTTAGTAGTCGGGCGACTTACCCGATGTGTTAACGATATATCGCTAACAGTCGGAGTGCAAGTAGGTGCGCCGAGCGCAGCCCACTAGGCTGGTACGGATGTTCACCCAGGAGCCGACGCAGCAGGCCGCGCCGCACATACGCACCTTCCACCCGCGCCGTGGGCGGATCGGCGCCGCACGCGCGGAAGCGCTCGGCCGGCTCTGGCCGCAGCGCGGCTACGACATCGCCGGCGACGGCCCCGGCTTCGACGCCGCCGCGCTGTTCGGCCGAACGGCCCCGCTGGTCCTGGAGATCGGCTGCGGCATGGGCGAGGCGACCGCCGCGATGGCCGCGGCCGACCCCGGGCGCGACTACCTCGGCGCCGACGTGCACACGCCCGGGCTGGCCAACCTGCTCCTGCTGGCCGAGCAGGGCGGCCTGACCAACCTGCGGGCGGCCCGCGGCGACGCGGTGGAGTTGCTTAGGGACCTGATGAAGCCGGGCTCGCTCGACGCCGTGCACGTGTTCTTCCCCGATCCCTGGCCGAAGGCGAAGCACCACAAGCGCCGGATCATCCGGCCGGACGTCGTCTCCCTGATCCGCGAGCGGCTGCGCCCCGGCGGCTCGCTGCGCTGCGCGACCGACTGGGCGCCCTACGCGGAGCAGATGCTGGAGACGCTTACTGCAGACCCCGGCCTCTCCAACGCCCACGGCGGCTTCGCGCCGCGGCCCGCCGACCGGCCGGTGACCAAGTTCGAGCGCCGCGCCCTCGCCGCCGGCCGCCGGATCTTCGACCTCGAGTTCACCCGGAAATGAGTCGGCCGCTCGCCGGCACTCGGGCGCCGCGGCTCACGTCCGTGACCCGAACGATGTAACCCGCGCCACCTGCGGCCAGCGGTTTCCTTCTCGGCGGGCGGGTACTCGATACCGAACAGAATGCGGAAGGCGCATTCGCACAAACGATCAGGAGGTCGGCGGGCATGGGCGCGCACCGTGCCGAGACGAAGGTGGCGCGGCGGCTGGTCAAAGCGGCCACATCATTGCATCAGCAGGCATCGATAGAACAGACGATGCGAACCATCGTCTATACGGCGCCTGAAATAGTCGACGGAGCCGAGCACGCCGGCCTGACCGCGTTGCGTCGCGACCGCACGATGGAGAGCCCTGCCTATACCGACGAGGTCGTGCTGCTGCTCGACCGGGTGCAGAGCGAGGAGAACGAGGGCCCGTGCCTGGCGGCCGCGGAGCAGGACACGGTCGTGTGCATCAACGACATGGCCACCGAGACGCGCTGGCCCAAGTTCGCGGAGCGGGCGCTCGGCCTGGGGGTGCGCAGCGTGATCTCCTGCGGCCTCGGCCGGACCGACGGCTGGCGGGTCGCGCTGAACCTGCACGCGCAGCGCCCGGGCGCCTTCAGCGGCCTTGACGGCGAGATCGCCTCCCTTTACGCCGCGCACGCCGCGCTCGCGCTCGGGAACGCGACGACCGTGGAGGTGATGCGCGGCGGCCTGGACCGGCGCCAGGTCATCGGCGAGGCCACCGGCATCCTGATGGAGCGTCACCGCTGTGACTCGCCGGAAGCGTTCGCCCGGCTCGTGCGGGCCTCCCAGCGGCTGAACACGAAGATCGGGGACGTCGCCAGGTATGTGATCCTCACCGGCCAGGACCCCGAGGCGATCAACGCGGCGGATCTGACGTGAGCTCCCTGATCGCCTCTTCTGCCGAGGCATACACCGGCAGCCGCGCCCCGGATAGCTCCAGCAGCCGCGTCACGGCCACGCTGGGGGCGACGACGGCGAAGCGGTCGTGCGCCTGGAACGCGGTTTGCAGCACCTGAAGACCCGAGCAGTCCATGAACGTGATCTGCGAAAGATCCAGCAGCAGTACGCGCTCGTCGGCGAGCAGCGGCGCCAGGGCGGCGTGCAGCCGGTCGTTGGTGGCCAGGTCGATCTCGCCGCACACCGAGAGCGTGGCGGTGCCCGCCGTCTCCCGCAGCACGCGGCAGGCGAACGGGCCAGACCCGGGCGGCACCGGCGCAGGCGGCGAAGCGTCCTGCGGCATCGTGCGGCTCCCTCGACGACAGGAGCGGCGTCGTGCCCGAGACGGTGGGCTGCTTCACCAACCCGGGCCGTCCGCTGGTCAGTATGCCATCGTCGCGCACGCCAGCGGCTGTACCGAGCCACCCGGAAGGCGGCCGATCGGGCTAATGCCGGTCGTCAGAAGGCGTTCGGCGGGTTGCGCGTGGAAGCGAGCACGCACCAGACGTCCTTACCGCCGCGCGGATCCGGCGTAACGCCCCAGGACTGTGCAACCCGTGAGACCAGATCGAGCCCCACGCCGCCGATCATGCGCTGTCCCGGCGGCACGACGACAGGCAGGCCGGCGCCGTCGTCGTGCACGCGCAGCATCAGCCGGTCCCCTTCGAGCCGCAGCTCGACCTCGATCACGGTTCCCGAGTGCAGCACCGCGTTGCTCACCAGCTCGCTGATGACCAGCTGGCCGAGCTCGAGGAACTGCTCGCCGTGCCAGGCCGCGCAGACCTGCGCGACGAGGTCGCGGGCTCGGCGCGGCGCGGTCGTCTCCGCGCTCAACCGGGCCAGCTTCCGCAGGGAAGGTTCGGCCACCGGATACTCCATACCCGTTGCGTCGCACGCGTGCGTGCCCGCTCCGCCCATTGCGGATTCGGGTCGGCCAGGTGATCGGACCGCTTCGCTTGCCTCGCCCGCGGGCGGGGCGAATCCGGATTGAGGTTCGTCCAAGTCGGATCAGGTCGGATCGGGGCAGCCGAAGCCGGCTGCTGGTCGGTCTGTCTCGGAACAGTGCAACGCACGCTCGGGTGTTGCTACCTCCGTGTGATGATCTCGGGCCGCGCGCGCAATACGGCTGGCTGCCCGGTCGCGCCGAGCTCAAACGGGGCGATTCTCGGCAGGGCGTCAGTCGTTGGTCACGGCGGGTGTCCGGCGGGTGTCCGGCGGGTTGAGGCAGGTCTTGGGCGCGGGCGCCGGTTCAGCGCGCCGCCGATCCGATCAGCTCCGCGTCCCGGTCGATCGAGTCGAGCGTCGCCGAGGCGTCGGCGTGGTCCCGGAACAGGTGCAGCCGCGATTCGCCGATCTGCTCGCGCAGCCGGTGATCCTGGATGCCCAGGCCTTCGTGGGGGGCGAGGCAGAGGACGCCGACTTTGCCGGCGTGTTGGTTGAGTTGGACGGATCTGACGGCTTCGGCGATGTGGTCCAGGGGGTGGACGCGGGAGAGGGCGGGGATGATCAGGCCGAGTTCCAGCAGCCGGTTGGCCTCCACGCATTCCTGGTAGTTGGCGCCGTGGCTGCCGATGATGCGCTTGAGTTTCATCCACAGGTAGCGGTTGTCGTATTGGTGCTGGTATCCGGTGCTGGAGCCGCAGGTGACCACGGAGCCGCCGCGGCGGACTACGAAGACGGAGGCGCCGAAGGTTTCGCGGCCGACGTGTTCGAAGACGACGTGGGGGTCTTCGCCGACGCGTTTGCGGATGGCGCCGCCCAGGGCGCGCCAGCGTTCGGCGGCGTCGGCTGGGGTGGTGGTGGTGTCGTGCACGTGGGCGCTGGTGCGTTCGGTGAAGCCCAGTTCCTGGCGGTCGATGATGTGCTGGCAGCCGAGGTGGTGCAGGAGTTCGGCTTTGTGGGGGTTGCTGATGATGCCGATGGGGATGGCGCCGGCGCGGTGGGCCAGTTGGACGGCGTAGGAGCCCAGGCCGCCGGTGGCGCCCCAGATCAGGACGATGTCGCCGATTTTGATGCGGGCGCCGTGGGCGCCGATGAGCATGCGGTAGGCGGTGGCCAGGCACAGGGTGTTGCAGGCGGCTTCCTCCCAGGTCAGGTGCGGGGGTTTGCGTACCAGTTGGGTGGCTTTGGCCAGGGCGTAGTGGCCGAAGGCGCCGAAGTTGGTTTCGAAGCCCCAGGCTAGTTGGCGGCTGGAGAGCATGCCGTCTTCCTGGGCGGCGGGTTGTTGTTCGTCGATGACCACGGGGGAGAGCACGACGTGGTCGCCGATCTTCCAGTGGCGTACCGCGGCGCCGACCCGCACCACGATGCCGGCGGCGTCGGAGCCGATTTGCTGGTAGTCGCGGTCGTGGCGGGCGTCCCAGCCGCCGTGGCGGGCTAGGTCGTGCAGGAAGCGGAAGGTGGGGACGGGTTCGAACATGGCGGACCAGACGGTGTTGTAGTTGACGGCGGCGGCCATGACCGCGACCAGGACCTCGTCGGGGGCCAGTTCCGGCATGGGCAGGCGGCCCAGGTGCAGGCTGCGGCGTACGTCCTTGTCGGCCGTGTCTTGGAAGAGGTCCTGGTCCTGGCGGCGCAGGAACGCCGCCGGGTAGCTGTCCGGCAACGGACAAGCCGCCAACTCCTCAGCCCCCGCCCCAGCCAGAACCGCTTCACTCAATTCACTGTTATCGCCGAAATCGCTCATGGAATCGCTCCTCCGCAGGAAAAGGCGGGTGTCGGGAAAAGCCGGGGTGAAAGGTGAAGCGCCCGGTCAGGAGAGGCCGAGGCTGGCGGCGAGCAGCGGCCAGGACTTGGTGAACTCGCGCCGCCAGTCCGGCCAGTCGTGCACGCCGCCGGGATAGAAGTCGGTCTGCGCCTGGATGCCGAGCAGTTTCAGCCGCTGCGCGAAGGACTTGGCCTGCGGCCACAGCGCGCTTTCCAGGGAGGCGCCGACGAGGTTGTCGCGTTCGCCGCTGTCCAGGCCGCTGCCGCAGGACAGGAATATGGCCGTCCAGCGCAGGTAGGGCATCAGGTCGTACGGGTTGTCCGCATTCCAGAGGCCGGCGTTCGAACCCGGATCGCCCCACAGTGCGCTCGGGTTCACGTTCTCTCTGGCCACTATCGCGTCTATGACCGCGGGAACGCCGAGCGCCGTCGTGTCCAGCACACCGCTGTACGACGCGGCCGCGGTAAACGCCCCAGGGCGGTGCGCCGCCATCGCCATGGCGCCATATCCGCCGGTTGACACGCCTGCTACCGCCCGCGTGTCCCCGGCATGGTAGGACCGCTGCAACAACTGCATCAGCTCGGTGACTTCGAAGGTCTCGTAGTCCGGCTTGCCGGTGCCGCCGTTGAGCCACTTGGTCGGTATGCCGGTCGGCCCGGCCGACGGCATCGCGACAATCAGTTCCTTGTCCGCGGTGAAGGACTCGATCTCCGTCTCGCGGGTCCACGCGGTGTAGTCGTCGTGCGCGCCCTGAAGCAAATAGAGGACCGGCCACGTGCGATTGGCGTCGGCGGACCAGTCGCGCGGCAGCAGGACCCTGACCGGGACGATCGCGCCGACGGCCGGAGAGCTGACGCGCAGGTCGAGCATGCGGCTGTCGAGCTGGGTCACGCCGGAGACGAAGGCACCGTCGTCGGAGGTCACCGGCGCGGACGGATCCGCGGCCACCGACGCGTCGGCCGGGGCGGTGAGCACGCTGCCGGTCGCCGCGAGCGCAAGCACCAGCGTTATCGCGGATCTCAACATTGGAGATCCTCTGCGAGCAGCGCGCCGAGCACGTCGACCGCCGGGGGATCGAGCAGGGAGAGGTGGTGGCCCGGCACGCGCTTGACGGTCAGGTCCGGGCAGAACTGTTCCCAGCCAAGCCTTTCGTCGTCGCGCTCGTAGCGGGGATCGCGCACCGTGTGCGGCGCCAATTCGGTCGCGCGGTACAGCAGCGTGCGGCCCGGGTACGGGCTCGGTTCGTGCCGCTCGCCGCTGCGCAGATCCAGGTACGAATCGCGCTGATGCTCGACGATGGCGGGAGGAAGGTCGACGACCTGTTGCAGGGTCTTGATGACCAGTTCGATCTGCATGGCGTCGTCGAGCACTGCGAGTTCGTCGTATGGCAGACGCAGCGGCGTGCCGTAGACCTGCTCGACGTATTTGGCGAAGGCCGCGAAGCGGTTGTGTGCCTCCTGCTCGCGGCTGAGATTGGGCCTCGGCAACGGCAGCACCGTGTCGATGAGGATCAGTGCACTGACGGTGCCGTGCGCGGCGAGCAGGCGTGCCGCCTCCTGCCCGACAAGCCCGCCGAAGGACCATCCGCCGACGAACCACGGGCCGCTCGGGTGCAGAGCGCGGATCACTCGCGCGTATTCGGCGGCCTGGTCGCGGACTTCGGACGCGTCAGTGAGGCGTTCGAGGCCGTATGCCGGTCGGTCCGGGCCGAGACGCTGGACCAGCGTGCGGTATACGGCTGTTGAGCCGCCCGCCGGATGAATCAAGAACAGCGGGGCCTGCGTACCGCCCTGCTGGAGCACGCGCACCGGGCCGTCCACCGGCTCTTCCAACAGCGGTCGCACATGGTTCGCGACGTCGGCGAGGGTGCATTCAGCCGTGGGCTGCGCGAGCGTTGGCACCGGTCGTTGCAGCTGTTCGCCGAGGGTTTGTACGAGGGCTGCGGCAAGGAAAGGCCGATCGGCAAGTGCTTCGAGTTTGTCGCAGACGCCGATGCGAAGATCGCCGCTCACCGTTTGCCAGGCTTGCGTCACCAGGCGTTCGGCGGCGTCTCGAGGGAGCACGCCGCGCGCTTGGCCGGGTGCGGGCGCTGCCACCGGCGCGGCAGCGCTCGACGGCCCCGGCTGTTCGCCGAGGAGGTCGGCGACACGCGCGATCGTGCCCTGATTCAGTAGGTCGCGAGCCGCGATCTCGATGCCGAACTCGTTCTTCACCCGGCCGAGAATGCGGGCGGCCTGCAGCGAGTCGAGGCCGAGTTCGGTCAGCGGCGCGTTCACGTCGATGCTCTCCGGCGCATAGCCCATCACCTGCCCGACGCACGCGCGCAGCCGATCCACGGGCGTGGCCGGGCGCTGCTCCGCAGGCGGCTGCACCGCGGCCGCGCTGTTGGCCGGCGCGCACACCGGAAGCGGCGCCGTGGCCCAGAACCGCTGGTGCCGCCAGCGCGGCGAGGGCAGGTCGATCACCTGAGCGCCGGGATGCAGCGAGCGCCGGACGGTGACCGGATCCAGCAAACCGTTCGCCAGCATGGTCGCGACCGCCAGGCGGAAAGTCGTGGCGTCATCGGTGTCGCGGCGCAGTGTCGGCACCAGCACCGCGTCATCGATCGCTGATGCATTGAGCGTTTCAGTGATCGGATACACCTGCGTCGGGTGTGGCGAGACCTCGACGAAGGTGCGGTAACCGTCCTCGGCGGCGGCCATCACCGCCTGCTGGAAGCGCACCGGCCGACGCAGATTCCGCGCCCAGTACGCGGAATCGAGGACGTAGTCGCCGCGCGGATTGTCCTCCACGGTCGTATACAGCGGACACGCAGGCCGCCGCGCGTTCACCGTGCCGATCTCGGCGAGGAACGGTTCGAGCAGCGGCTCCACCTGCGGCGTGTGACCGGCTGCCGTCACGCGCAGCGGTCGCGCGGTGCCGCCGTCCTCGCTCACCGACTGGACGAGTCGTTCTACGTCGCCTGACGTTCCCGCGACGACGCACTGCCGCGGCGAGGAGTGCACCGCCACGCGCAGGCTGGGCAGAACTTCAGTGAGCCGCTCGATGTCCTCCGGTGCGCGGTCGACGACGGCCATTGCCCCGCCGGAGAGCCCTTCGAGCAGGCGAGAGCGTGCGGCGATGATCCGCGCACCGTCCTCGAGGTCCAGGGCGCCGGCCACGACGGCCGCCGCGACCTCTCCCATCGAGTGCCCGATCACCGCGGCCGGTCGCGATCCGTGCGCCCGCCACAGTTCGGCCAGCGCGACCTGCACCCCGAACAGCACCGGCTGCACGATCGCCGTACGGGAAAGGTCGGCGCCGGGCTGCAAATGCGAGCGCAGCGACAAACCCGCGTGGGAGCGCAGCAAGGGTTCCAGCCGGTCGATGGCCGCGGCAAAGGCCGGCTCGGTGCCGAGCAGGCGACGCGTCATGCCAGACCACTGCGAGCCGTATCCGGAGAACACCCAGACCGCTCCGGACCGGCCCGCGTCCACCGATCCGCTGACGACACCAGAGTGCGGCTGGTTCTCGGCGACCTTCGTCAAGGCTCTGATCGCCTCGTCACCGGACCTCGCGACGACGGCGATCCGGTACCGGCCCTTGCCGAGACGTCCGGCGAGAGTGTGCCCGACGTTCGGCAGGCCGGCCGCCTGACCGCGCGGCGAATCGAGCCAGGCAGCGAGGTCCGCCGCATCCTCGCGCAGTCGCTCCGGGGTCGGCGCGTCGAGCGGCAGCACGGACGGCGCGATCGAATGCGCGGTGGCCGCTGCGGGCACGCCGTCGCGCTGGTCGCCCGATGCCGGCGCGCGGCGGACCGGCTGCTTCGGCCGATACTCCTGGAGCAGCACATGCGCGTTCGTGCCGCCGAATCCGAAAGCTGAGACGCCCGCTGTAGCAGCACCCGAGTACCTGGGCCAGGGTTCCGGTTCAGTGACGACGCGGAGCCGCTGTGCGTCGAAATCGATGTGCGGGCTCGGCGCGGTGAAGTGCAAATGCGGGGGCAGCACGCCGTGATGCAACGCGAGCACCGTCTTGATCAGCCCGGCGATTCCGGCCGCCGCTTCGAGGTGCCCGAGGTTCGTCTTCACCGAGCCGATCAGAAGCGGCTGGTCGAGGCTGCGTGACCTGCCTAGAACCGCACCCAGGGCGCTGGCCTCGACCGGATCGCCGAGCGCTGTACCCGTCCCGTGCGCTTCCACATAGTCGACCAGGGCGCCAAAGGTCTCTGCATCCGCTGCATCTGTCCCGTGCTCGCCGTACACGTCCGCGAGCAGCGCCCGCTGAGCCTCCGCATTCGGGGCGAGCAAGCCGTTCGAGCGGCCGTCCGAGTTGACCGCGCTGGCCTGGATCACCGCGAGCACGCGATCGCCCGCTGCCTCGGCATCGGCCAGGCGGCGCAGCACGACGACCGCGCAGCCCTCCGCACGCACCATGCCGTCAGCAGCCGCGTCGAACGTCTTGCAGCGCCCGTCGGACGCGAGCGCACCCGCCCGCTGAAAGCTCAGCGTAAGGGCGGGGGAGAGCAGAACATTGACACCGGCGGCAAGCGCGGTGTCACACTCCCCGCTCGTCAGGCTGCGTACCGCGTGATGCACGGCGACCAGCGACGACGAGCACGCGGTGTCCACAGCGAGACTCGGTCCGCGCAGATCCAGCGCGTAGGACAGGCGGTTCGCCGCGATGCTCAGCGCCGCACCTGGCGCGCTCCAGGCTTCGACCCGATCGAGTTCCGTCGTGGTCAGCCGCGCGTATTCGTTCCCGCTGATTCCCACGAACACGCCGGTACGGCTGCCGGCGAGCGCCGTCGCGGGGATCGCCGCATGGTCAAGGCTTTCGCGGGCCACCTCCAGCAGCAGCCGCTGCTGCGGGTCCATCGCTGCGGCCTCACTCGGCGCGATACCGAAGAACGCGGCATCGAATCCGGCGATGTCGTCAAGGAATCCGCCATGTCGGTTGACCTGGCTCAAGGCCGGATCATCGGGTGCTGCGAATCCCTTCCATCGCCCCTCCGGCAGCGTACCGACCGCATCGACGCCGTCGAGCAACAGCCGCCAGAACGCTTCCGGGGAGCGCACTCCACCCGGCAATCGGCAGCCGATCCCGACCACGGCGATATCCGCCGCGCGGTCCGCGTCGAGTGCGGCCTTACCTGTCGCAGGAAGGGGTTGCGGCGCACGAACCCCGGCGCCTGAGTCAGGCGAAGCCGTCGCCGCCGCGACGAATCTCGTCAGCGAGTCCAGCGTCGGGGCTTCCCACAGCAGCGTCGCGGGGAGCGAGCAGCCTGTCAGTTCGCTGATCTCGGAGGCCAGGGCGACCGCGTCGCGCGAGGTGAGCCCGAGCTCCGCGAGCGGCCGGTCCGTCGCCACCTGGGCCGGATCGACGCCGTGCCACTCGCGCAGCCGGTCCGTCACCAGGCGGCGGACCGAACCGGCCGGATCGGCCGCGCCCATCAGACACGCTCCGGCTGCCTGGCGAGACAGGCGTCGTATTCGCCCCTCAAGAACGCGATCCGGCACGCACTGCGCGACACCTTGCCGCTCGACGTGCGCGGCACGCTCCCCGGCGGGACGAGCACGAGTTGGTCCAGCCGCAGTCCGTGGGCGATGGAAACCCGGGCCCGGGCCGCTCGATCCGCCTCCTCGCGCACGGCCTCGTCGGGAATGAGATCTCTGCGGTGCTCGGCGACGGCCACGATCAGCTCTCTGTCATCCTGCGGGACGCCGAAGACCGCGACGCGGCCCTTCCGGACCGATGAGAGCGCGCTCTGAATGCTCTCCTCGACATCGTGCGGGTAGTGGTTGCGGCCGTCGACGATCAGCAGATCCTTGAGCCGCCCGGTCACCAGCAACCTGCCGTCGTGCAGCGCGCCGAGGTCTCCGGTACGCAGCCAGGGCCGGTCGCCGGTGCCCGGTAGCACCAGGCCGAAGGTCTCAGCGCTCTGCTGCTGTCGCCGCCAGTAGCCGGCACCGATGTTGGGCCCGCGCAGCACGATCTCGCCGACGGCGTCCTGCGGGAGCGGCAGCTTCGTCACCGGATCGATGATCAGAAGCTCCTGGCCCGCCGGAAGCCCGCAGGCGACCAGCGAGACGACGTCTTCGCGAGCGTCAGCGCGCTGATCAACCGCGCGGTGATCGAAACCGTCGCCCGATCCGACCGGCCGGTCCGTCGCCGCCGCGATGAAGCCGTCCGCGAGCGCCGCACGCCTGCACACCAGCTCACGCGGGGCCGCCTGCGGACCGTC
>Ga0070739_10007076_pt1 | contig 12073 bp, 14 predicted proteins | sample Coa_R1_7_FD_66445 | JGI IMG/M metagenome (GOLD analysis project Ga0070739, IMG submission 66445) | Surface soil microbial communities from Centralia Pennsylvania, which are recovering from an underground coalmine fire - Coalmine... | ecosystem: Environmental > Terrestrial > Soil > Unclassified ... | reverse complement strand
AGTAGACCGGCAAGGCGCCCAACAGAGTAACGAGAATGACCACGACCGTCGCCAGCGGCCCCAACCGGCCGGCAAGTTGATAGGTCATCGAGGGCTGATAGGCCAGCGTGCTGAAATAATCGACGCCGAGCAGGCATGTGACCCACAGCCAGTAGTAGCCGCGCTTGGGAGTGGACATACGCATGGAGATGCATTGTAGAAACAAAAGCGTGCAAATTTTATGCGATTCGCACGTTCTCCGGGCACTTTCTTGGTAGAACGTCCCAAAGCTTTGCGGATCTTTGTCATGGCCGCTTCTCTCGGACACGTCCGGGAATTTGCGTCCCCCGCTGGCCAAGCAGTCTCTTTTGCGGAAAGATGCTTCAATGCCCCGATTTCGCCGCGCGACTGGCCAGATCGTTTTGCTTACCTGGGGCTGCGCCGTAATCGACGCCGCCAACCAGCAGCAGCGAGCGAGGAAGCACGCCCGCTTTGTCGGCCATTTCTCGATGTCTTCAGTCAGCGGTTTGACTTCGCTCAACTCGACGGTAGTACACCGCCACGCAAGCAAAGGACCGCATTGCCTGCCTGACCGGGTGGAACAGTGTGCTGTCGGCGGATTGCGGCGTCCCTGGCGAGCAGTTGGTAGAGCTGGCGAAACGAGCTGTCGAGCGTGGACCGAGCGATCCGGATCATCTCTGCATATTGGGCGCAGCCCGCTTCCGTGCCGGCGACTTGCCGCCCGCCACTCGCCGGCTGAACGAAGCGTGAGCCATTCACGGACGCCGCCCTGCGTGCGCGAGTGGCTGTGGTTGGCGCTGGTCCACCAGCGCATGGGTTCCAAGGGCGAAGCGCGGCAATGGCTCAAGAAAGCGACGGACGCCCTCGCCGCGCCCGATACCGCCGCTCTGCCGTCGATACAGCAGCTACAGCTAGAATTGCTGCGCCGCGAAGCGGAACGGCTGATGAAGTAATCCGAATGGGCTAATCTACTTTGGATAGGTCCGTTACCTCGAACCCTGGATGGTGGTCAGGGCGCGCTAAAGGTCGAGTCGGTGTTCTGGCCTGTCAGATCAAACACTTATCTCGATTCTGCACCACGAAAAGACTTGCATACTTCCAATGATAAAACTTAAATGCGTGAAAGCTACCTTCCCACCCGGCATAGCTAACCGCTTCCTCAACATTGCAGCATTCCCGTTTCATATACCGCTCTCGTTTTGTACGAACATGCTCTATGCAATTCCAACAATATGGGACATTCCAATGCTTTTGCTCCGTATTGGAGATTAGACTCGTGATGAAATCCGTTATTCCGCCATAACTACTAACGTATGCCCAGTTAATGCGAGTATGACTTATGGGAATAAAAGTGTCATGAGGAGAAAGACAACACGGGCAGCAAAGCGGCCATCCCAACACATAGGCCGAAACTCTTACTTCGACTGGGAGACCATCATCCCCGGACCGCCTCCGTTTTCCGGGAGATAGATAAAATAGCCTACAAGATGGACAGGAAAGAACTTTGCCGGCATCCTGTTTCCGAATGCGAAGTTCTCGTTCACAATACGGGCAATTCATTAAATAGTATTTCCGCTCCTTATCCATTCGTAGCCGGACAGGGGTGACAGTCGGGATCGGCTCATCTACTGGAATAACTTCGGGGATGTCCTCAGCAGGAAGTGCATCGTAGATCACTTCGATGGGCATTGGGGGGATGTAGGGAACAAGTGCTCTCCGGCTTTCCTGGCTCGCTGGAAGTAGATCATCCCTGACTTCAGGGTTCGTATCAATGGGAAATTGCGGCACTTGAACGGGGTGGGAACAACGAGGGCACTTGCTGCGTGCACCAGCTTTCTCTGGGGGCGCTTTTAGCCTGGCCTGGCAATTAGGACACAAGAAGGAGGTATGGGCCATAGGTATCCCACGAGATCAAAGTGTGCCTTGAAGAACTCTTTCAGCAATCGTCACGATCGGGGATGGCGTTGAAGCTCGATCAACCGTTATTCGCTCGACTGTTCTACTGAAGGCGCTTGTCCGGCCTTGGTGTCTCTTGATCGAGATAAATATCGCTCCCTACTTTCCTTTCAGGGAATTATCGTAGATCTCCTGAATCACTTTGGCGGCGGGCGAATCCGAGTCAGCGGTCAAGCTCGCCGTCTCTGATCCAAAGAATATTTTGTAGACTCGAATCGCTTCGGGATCTGAAAGCCCCTTTTCCAAACTGACTTCAGAACCTATTCGGTTCGCACCTGGAATCACATACGACACCTCTATTTTCCAGATAGTGTTGATGTTGATCAGGATTTCCTTGTCTTCTTTCGCTCTGAAAAGTCGAATCCACATGTAATACCTCATGCCGAACCTTATGCAAAGCGTGATCTCTCAGACCATCGCGCCTTGGCCAGGAATGGACCTCTCGCCCTTGGCGATGCAAAAGTCAGGAGTGCAGCAGTCTGCGCTGATTCGGTAAGCCTTGGCAGTACATTTGCCGCTCTTCGTGAGAAGCCGGTACAAATCGGTCAATACGATGATTGTAGCCAACGCCTATCTCGGTGCAAGCAAAAAAGAGAGAGCGTGCGGGTACATCCGAATGTTCTTCTTCCTCGTTCGCATGCTGCGTGTGGGGACGAGCGACTCCCTTCCGAAGCTTGGACTTAGTAGGAGAGGTGAGGGTCAGCGACCAAGGGAAAGAAAAAGATGCCAGGATCGATTTTTTCCATACGGACAAAACGATCGGCGATACTTCTGACCGGATGGTTCCCTCGGTGCCACCACGTCCCACTGCCATCACTGCAGGCACACTCTTGCGTCGCTGCAACGATACAAATCCTGGTCGAATTTGAACTTGCGCACTTTTATTGCCGTCTTTGCCGAGGCGCGGGTCGTTCAAAGAGGTGTGCTGAAGCTGCCAGAGACGCGGCTAGCAGAGATGCGATAGAATGAGACCATCGCGCGTTTAGCCTTGGAATCGGGGAAATTAGGGACGGTCAGGATTGCGGAGGTGATGGGCATGCTGACCGTAACCCTTCAGGAGGCCCAGGCGCATCTGCCGGAACTGCTCGAAAAACTCCAGCCGGGCGGGGAGATGACCATCACGGATCACGGCCAACCGCTGGCGAGGGTGAAGAAAGTCGAGCGGACCTCGTGGCCGTGCAAGGCGGGCAGCTATCGCAAAGCTGAGTTCCGTATGGCCCCCGACTTTGATGCACCGCTGGAGGAGTTCAAGGAGTACATGGAATGACCTTGCTCCTGGATACCCACGCCTTCTTGTGGTTCTGTCAGGACGATCCTTCTCTGAGCGCAGCGGCGAAAACCTTGATCGAAGATCCCGGCAATCGCAAGCTCGTCAGCGTGGCGAGCTGTTGGGAGATCGCCATCAAAGCCGGCTTGGGGAGATTGACCCTCGGCGAACCGAGCGGAACGTATATTCCCAATGCCCTATCTCGGACGGGGTTCGATTTGCTGGCGATCTCACTCACTCATGCGACCGGCGTGGAATCTTTGCCGCCACACCATAAAGATCCTTTCGACCGGCTGCTCATCTGCCAGGCTCAGGCCGAAGGCATCCCGATCATCAGCGCTGACAGCCATTTCGACGCCTATGGTATCACCCGCCTCTGGTGAAACATCAGCATCGGTGTCAGCTTATTCTTCCCCAAATTTTCACACCAAAAAATGAACGGATACCATTTTTCTGCGGAAAACACCCCAGGCTACTGTCGATTAAGCGAGTGGAGCACGTATGGACGCCCTCGTGGTAGAATCCATCCCAGGCGCGGATCTGTATACTCGCGCTCGATGCCGGCTGCGGCGCCGGTCATACTTCGACGGAGATCCATTGGCCGACCAGAGGCGCTCGTCATGGGAATCCGAGATGCTCGTATCGACGCGTACATCGCCAAATCAGCCGAGTTCGCCAAGCCAATTCTGTGTCATCTCCGAGAGGTCGTGCATGCGGCTTGTCCGGAAGTGGAAGAGACGATGAAGCGGAGTTTTCCGCACTTCCTGTACAAGGGGATGTTGTGCAGTATGGCCGCCTTCAAGGAGCATTGCGCGTTTGGTTTCTGGAAAGGCGCGCTGGTCGTTGGCGACGATGGCAAAGCCGAGGGGGCGATGGGGACGTTCGGACGGATCACGAAGATAGCAGACCTGCCATCCAAAAAGGTCTTAACCGGCTACATCAAGGCGGCGATGAAGCTCAACGACGAAGGCGTGAAGACGCCGGGCCGGATAAAGAGCAAGCAGCCCAAGGAGGTCGTGGTCCCCGACGATCTGGCAAGCATGTTACGGGCCAACAAGAAAGCGCTGGCGACCTTCGAGAAGCTCAGCCCCAGTCACAAACGCGAGTACATTGAGTGGATCACAGAGGCCAAGACCGAGGCCACACGCTCTCGTCGTTTGCAGACGGCCCTCGAGTGGATGGCCGAGGGGAAGCCACGCAACTGGAAGTACATGAGCCGCTAGGCTCGCCGCCGCCTTGTGCAGCTGCCGTCCTTGCAGGCGCACACTTGCGCCGCTGCAACGATCCAAGTATCTTCCAACTGAGGAGTTGCGCACTTTCGTAGCCGTTGTTGCAGCGGCGCGCAGGTCGTTGCAAGGGGTGTAGGGCGCACTTACCTGTTCAGTGGATGAAACCCATCCAGAAATTGAACATCGGTTCCGCCTCTTTGGAGGGCTTCATCGGCTTGGCATCCCCGTCTTTTGACGAGGTGAATGAGGGAGCGATGGGACTGGGCGGCGGCATAACGGGAGTCGAAACGCTCTGGATCGTATACGAAGGCATCACCACATGCGGCGGGGCAATGACGGCGGCTTGCGGCGCCGCCGGTTGGACGATCTTGTAACGGCCGTTCCACATGTCGTCCTTGCTGTCGGCGTCGTGAGCTTTCATATCGTGGATAATCAACGCCGCTTCGTCGATGCGGAAGCGGAAACAAAAGGGCGCGTCGAACAGCGTCCGGGTGATGTCCGCTTCCTCGTCCTCGTCGCATTCGATGCTGGTGACGACGCCGTAAATGAGGCCGTCGCGCGTCATGGAATAGTCGGCGTGCAAGGTGACGGACTTGTCGCCGGAGCAGTTAATGTGCAGGCGAGTGTCCTCGATGCTCAGCGTGACGCGCGTTTTGCCGACCTTGCGCTCCCATTTGCCGAGCGGTTTGGTCATTTCCTGCGCATTGAGAGCGCTTGCGCTCGCCAGGCAAACTATCAGCGTCAGTGCCGTAAGGAATCTCGCCATCGACCTGCCTCCTCGCCCCATTTTTCCTGTTCATCCGCGGCAACGAATGCCCAATCGGAGCGGGAGAGTACGGATTTGCTTGAGGAAAAACAAGGTGGAAAAAAGCACTCTCGGAAGGAGGCAGCTGATGCGGAAATAACTGCCATCGCCGACCCTAAGCGCGAGAGGTTGCCTGACGATGGCTCAGACGGGGGGCTGCGCTTGTTTAGCCCGGTCGCCGGGAAGGGCGAAGAAGTCGGCGACTCGACAGCGGAACCCGGGCAGAACATCCTCACCCGTCAATTCCTGGTTTTCCGTCAGCTCGATCTGAGGCTTGCCTGGCTGATGGACTGTCACGGTGCGGATTTCCGGATCAATGACCCATACCATTCCAACTCCGCAGCGTAAGTAATCGCTGATTTTCCGCAGCACTTTATTAGCACGGTCGTTCGGCGAAAGCACTTCGACGGCGAGTCGAGGCGGAACTTCACCGTACTTGGGGTGCAGATCAGCAAAGGTTTCCGCATCCTCATAGTATGCGACATCAGGTCCTCGGACGGTGTCCGGGTCCCGTTCCAAGATGACCCCCGAGTCATTCCCTGTGATATAGCCCTTACCGCGTTCAAAGATGAAATTGCCAAGTATCCGGCCGATGTTATAACACACCACTCCATGAGGTTTGAACGGCGGCGGCAATTCGATCACCTCCCCTCGAACCAACTCGAACCATTTGTCCGCTTGCTCCGGCTGATGGACCCAGTCGTGGAACTCCTCCGCGGTCATCAACTTCTTGGTTGTTGTCGTAGTACTCATCGGCCCTCCTTCTCTGTACAGGCACTTCACGCTCGGCACATTCTACCCGGCCAAGCGCTGCCGTGCCAAGGCGATGGCGCCGTGTACCACTACTTCCTCGCCGAGCGCTGCCGGCACGATGTCCGTCAGACCGGCGAAGGGTTTGAACACGCGCTCGGCAACCCTCCGGCGCAGCGGCTCAAACAGGAGTTTCTCACCCATCAGCGAGACACCGCCGCCGATGACGATGCGGCGCGGACAGAGCAAGGTGATGACGTAGCAGATTGAATGGGTGAGGTAGAACAAAGGCATTTCTAAGAGAGCTTGGACAGAGCGATGGCCCTGCCGAGCAGCTTCGCAGAGGTGCTGAGAGGTGATCTTGTTAACATCATCTCCTGCGAGGTGCAAGAGAGCTTCGTATTCGCGTGGATTGTGTTTCGCACTTACTTGCGCCAGCCATCCAAGTGCCCACCCGGAGGCAACGCTCTCAAGCGTTTGCTCTTCTTCTGTATCCCATTGTCCATCCTGGGTCCATTCGCCGGCGAGTAGACGAAGATGTCCGATCTCCGCCGCGCCACGCCCGCAACCTCGGTAGATCTCACCGTTTATAATGAAACCACCGCCAATGCCAGAGCCGATGGTAATATAAAAGATCGGCGATAATCCCTTGCCGGCTCCATGCAGCGCCTCGGCCAATCCCGCCACATCAGCATCGTTTCCCAGCGCCGCCGGCAGGCCGACGACTTCCGAAATCCAGTTTGCCAACGGGAAATTGTCCCAGCCTTCTATCTGGTGCGATTTAATGACGGTGCGCGTGGCATCATCGATGGGGCCGCCGAAGCCGATGCCGACACCGCGCAGATCGCTGCGTTCGGTGCCTGCTTTGGCGAGCAGCTCCGGCACGGCGACGACGATCTGCCGACGGATGCCCTCCGGCCCGGCGGCGACATCGACGGTGCCGCGCCACAGGCCGCGCAGCTTGCCGTCATCGGGTCCGACGCCGAGCTGGAGCTTGGTGCCGCCGATTTCGATGCCCAAATACATGCGTCACCATCACAGCGAGATGCGCTTGTGCAGATTGTCTACGATCCAATGAAACGCCGCCAGGTGGATCGACTCGACAATGCCCATGTCGTCGATCGGCACATGGAAATTGTGCTGGGCCAGCGTGCGCAGTTTGCCGCCGGAGAAGCCGGTGCAGCCGAACGTCGTCAGACCATGCTTATTGGCCCACTCGACCGCTCGCAGAATGTTCGGACTGTTGCCTGAACCGCTGATGGCGATGAGCAGATCGCCGGGGCTGGCCAAATTTTTGAGCTGCTCGGCGAAGACGCGCTCGAAACCCTCGTCGTTGGCCCAGGCGAGGATGTACGGCGTGTTGTCGGTCAGGCTCATGATGCGCACGCGCTTCTTGTTGTCGTTGTCGAAGTCTTCGCGGCGCAGCGTGCATTTACCGATGTCCTCGCAAAAGTGCGATGAATTGGAGCCGCTGCCGCCGTTGCCGCACACGAAGATGAAACGACCGCGCTGGTAGCAATCGTACATCAGATCGGCCAACCGTCTGATCTCGGCCGGATCGACGCGCAATAATTCCTGTCCGACGCGCTCCAAAAACGGTCGAACGTCGAGTTTGATTCCAAGCATCAATAAATCTCCTAAATCACTCTTTCAACCAGTTTTCCACTCGTAATCCCGGCACTTGCTGGAAGTCTCGCAGGTTCGCCGATAATAGTAGTACGTTATGAACGAGGGCGATACAGGCGATTTTCAGATCCATGCTGCCGATGCGCACTTTCAAGCGACGCAAACGATCAAATTCATCCGCAGCGGGAGCGTCGAATCCGATGAGCGGGAAGCGGCGCAAGAAAACAAGGTAGTTCCACATCCCGTCATAAGCGAACAGTTGCTGATGCGGCGTTCGATGGCGATTGACTTCCGCGAGCCAACCACGCAATTGTTCCTCCGCATTCGCGATAGTTGTAGCGAAATGTTGATCGGCGGATGCGGCCATGCGGTCCCTCAGACGAGAATGTTGTTCGCTCCCTGGATGAGTCAGTATCGTTAAATGATCGCTATCCAACAGGATCATGCGCTCGTCCGCCGTTTACTTTTCGATGGCTTTGGTTTGGTGCGACGGCGATCTTCTTCCCGTATTTTGCGTCCTGCCTCAAAAATGCGCTGCAAATTCTCGTTGCCTCCAAACTGCTCGATCACGCCGCGCCAGTCGGTCGGCGGCGTTAGCGTCTCCACCCTTGCTTTCAACGCGGCAAGCTGTCTTTCAAGATCCGCGACCCGCTCTTCGAGATTTCCCTGTGCCATGGCCTACTCCTATCGCGCCGGGTGTATCGACATTGGCAACTTCACGTTCTTCGCTGCATCAGGTTACAATAAAGGAATACTTTAAGGCAAGAGAAGCAAACCATGACCCGCGATCTCATCCTCGGCACCGCTGGCCACATCGACCACGGCAAAACCTCGCTCGTCAAAGCACTGACCGGCATCGACTGCGACCGTCTGCCGGAAGAGAAGGCGCGCGGCATCACCATCGACATCGGCTTCGCCATCCTCGATCTGCCGCCGTATCGTCTGGGCATCGTCGATGTGCCCGGACACGAGCGTTTCGTCAAGAACATGCTCGCCGGCGCTACCGGTATCGACTTGGCCCTTCTCGTCGTCGCTGCGGATGATTCGGTCATGCCGCAAACGCGCGAACATCTGGAAATCCTGCGCTTGCTCGGCTTGCGTCACGGCGTCATCGCTTTGACCAAATGTGATCTCGTCGATGAGACGACGCGCGAGGTGGTTGAGTTGGAAATCCGCGAGCTGGTGCACGGGACATTTCTGGAGAATGCCCCGCTCATCGCCACGTCGGCCCACAGCGGGCTTGGTATTGCGGAACTGAAGGCAGCCATCGCCGAGGCGTGCCAACATGTTGAGCAACGTCAGGGACAGCAGTGGTTTCGCCTGGCCATTGATCGCTCGTTTATCGTGCAGGGCCACGGCACCGTCGTAACGGGGTCGGTGACATCCGGCAGTGTGCGCGTGGGCGAAGAAGTGGAGTGGCTGCCGCGCGGCCAGCGCGTCCGCATCCGCTCCTTGCAGAACCACGATCAAAGCGTTGAGGAAGTCCACGTCGGTCAGCGAGCGGCGATCAACTTGGCAGGGGTCCACCATGAAGACGTGGTACGCGGACAGGAATTGGCCACGCCGGGATACCTGGTGCCATCTCGCGTGATGACGGTTCGTCTGCATTGCCTGGCTGACATGAAACGTCCCATCAAACACCGCATGCCGGTTCGCTTCCACATCGGCACTGCGGAGATCATGGGCACAGTGGCGCTCCTCGACGCCGACGCCATCGAGCCGGGGCAATGGGGCTTGGCGCAAGTGTTTCTCGATGAGCCGGCGCTGGGCACCTGGGGCCAGCCGTTTGTGATCCGTGAATCGTCGGCGATGCAGACGCTCGGCGGCGGCCAGGTGTTGCAGCCGGCGGCGCGGAAAATTCGCCGTCGCCACCTCGACATGCTCGAACGCATCGAACGGCTGTGGAGCGGCGATGCCCGCGAGCGAGCCTTGACCGTGGCTTGGTTCGGCGCCTTCGGCGGCTTCACGGTGCCGGAGTTGGTGCGCGGCGCCAACATTGGGCCGGACGAGGCAGCGGAACTGGTCGCCAAGCTGAAAGAGCAAGGCGAGCTGGTGGAAGTATCCATCAGCGCTGCGCGAAAGGTACTGCTGCACAAGGACATGGTGAGCGAGTTGGAGGAACGCATCCTTGGGGCGGTGGATCGGCTACATGAGCAGTTTCCGCTGATGTCCACGCATGATCGGCAGAAGGTGCAATCGCAACTCGATTATGTTGGCGATGACGCGCTGGTGCATGCGACCGTGGAGCGGCTGATTGCCGGCAAGAAGCTGGTGGGCGATCTACGCCGTATTGGCCGCGCCGACTTCAAACCGAAGCTCAGCGCCAATTTGCGCAAGCTCAAGGACAAGCTGGTGGCGGCGTATCAGGCCGCGCGCTTCCAGCCGCCGGAGCCGAGCAGCTTCGCCGGTCAGGCCGGCGGCAACGCCGCCAATCTCAAGGATCTGTTCGACGTCTGTGTCGCCGAGGGTTATTTGATCTACATCGCGGAGGATATTTATCTGCATGTCGATGCGGAAGCCGAGATGCGCCGGCTGGTGAGAGAACGACTGGCCGAGGGCAAAGGACTGACGGTTGCAGAGATCCGTGATATGCTCGGCACGACGCGGAAGTACGCGGTGCCGCTCTGCGAATATCTCGATCGCGCCGGCGTGACCCGGCGCGAGGGCGACTTGCGAGTGCTGGTCTAACCGGATGAATTCATGAGTGATAATCTTTTTCGCCAGCTTCCTTCCGTCAACGATGTCCTGGCGGTGGGGAGTGTGCAAGATTTATCGCGGGACCATTCCCACGAATTGATCGTGACCGCGGTGCGGGCCGAGCTGGCCGACCTGCGCGAGCAAATTCGCCACGGTATAGCTATGGATGGCCAGAGTACCGCGGACGTCGTTGCATCACGAGTTGTTAGTCGTCTTGGCCACGAGATGCGGCCAAAGCTGCGAGCAGTCATCAATGCTACCGGCATCGTTTTGCACACCAATCTCGGTCGTTCGCCTGTGGCGGAGGAAGCCGCCAAGGCTGCGTATGAGGCGGCGCGCGGCTATCTCAATCTGGAACTGGATCTCGACAGTGGCAAGCGCTCGTCGCGGCAGATCGCCATCCGCGAATGGGTGTGCCGGCTGACCGGGGCGGAGTCGGCCACCGCCGTCAACAACAACGCGGCCGCCACCGTCATCGTGCTGCGCACCGTGGCGATGGGTAAAGAGGTCGTCATCTCGCGCGGCCAGCTCATCGAGATCGGCGGTAGTTTTCGCATTCCCGACATCATGGGCGTCAGCGGCGCTATCCTCCGCGAAGTCGGCACCACCAACATCACGCGCCTGAGCGATTACGAGCGTGCCATCGGGCCCAATACCGGCGCACTGTTGCAAGTGCATTCGAGCAATTATCGCATCTCGGGTTTTACGAAGTCCGTAGCGCTGGCGGAGCTGACGGCATTGGGCAAGAAGCACGGTCTGCCGGTGATCAATGACATCGGCAGCGGAGCGCTCGTGGACTTTGCGCGCTTCGGCTTTCAGGGCGAGCCGGTAGCGCGGGCAAGCATCGAAGCAGGAGCCGATCTCGTACTGTTCAGTGGCGACAAATTGCTGGGCGGACCTCAAGCGGGCATCATCGCCGGACGCAAGGAGTGGATACAGAAGATCGAAAAAGAACCTCTTATGCGCGCCTTCCGTCTCGATAAAATGACCCTGGCGGCCCTGGAAGCGACGCTACGACTCTATCTCAACGAAGCGCACGCCCTGCGCGAGGTGCCGGTGCTACGCCTGCTCGGCACATCGCTGGAGGAATTGCGCCGGCGGGCGGAACAGCTGGCCGAACAGCTGCGCGGCCTGTCGGGATTGACTGCGGTGACAACGACGGAGGATGTCGCCTATGTCGGCGGCGGCTCACTGCCGGATCAGAGCATGAAATCGTGGGTCGTTGAAATCGAGGCAGGTTCCCTCAGCGATGCCGAGCTGGCTCGGCGTTTGCGTTTGGGGACGCCGGCCGTCATGGCCCGACTGCGCAACGGAAAGTTGGTCCTGGATGTCCGCACGATTTTCCCGCATCAAGAGGGCCAGCTGATCGAGGCGGTGCGCTGCGCTGTCAACAATTCATTTAGCCGCGAGCCGTAGGCGAGCACGACAGCGCTCGCCTACGGCTCGCGGCTAAACGAATTGTTGATGGACGACTCCTAATCGCCTGGGAGCCTGCGCCGAACTGCTTCTACTTGCATCTCGTCCCAGCGTGGCTGCGTTTCACGCACGAGACGAGCCACCAGCTCGGCGCCCTTGTGGCTGCGCAAAAGCGCCCAGTGCGTACTGTTAAGCGGATACGCAGGGATTCCCTGTCGCTGCAAATCCGGCGGATATTGCGAGCGGTTGGAAACCATGCCGTCGCCGTTGACGGTCCCCGTGCCTACGATGCAGGCGAACTCGATGTGGCTGGGAATCTTCTTGTCA
>Ga0070739_10007074_pt1 | contig 12073 bp, 8 predicted proteins | sample Coa_R1_7_FD_66445 | JGI IMG/M metagenome (GOLD analysis project Ga0070739, IMG submission 66445) | Surface soil microbial communities from Centralia Pennsylvania, which are recovering from an underground coalmine fire - Coalmine... | ecosystem: Environmental > Terrestrial > Soil > Unclassified ... | reverse complement strand
GAGCCGCCGTTGTAATACCCGGTGTTCTTCAGACGGTTCGGGAACGTGTTCAGCGGAATATCGCCGGTTGGGTGAAGCGTGGTGTTGTAGGTGTCGTCGTATTTGTGCTCGTTGCGAAATTTCCCGCCGTATTCAAAGACAGCGCCACGCGAGCCGATATGATAACGCTTCGCGCCCGATCCGGCGGCCACGAGATTCAGCTGCGCGGCGTGACCGAGGTTCAAACTGATTCGATGCAGCGTAAGGTTCGCGGGGTTGTAGCCCTTGCCGTAGCAGGCTGCCGACCATTGCGGGAGATACTTGTCCTTCGTGGCGCCTGGGTCGTACTGGCACCCGCTTGTATCGAGGATGGAATCGAAGGACGCTGTGCCTCCGCCAGAGGTGTTGGTGTATGTCGAGCGAGCCGCGGAAAGCTCCCATGAGTACCACGTCGTGGACAACACGTGACTGCCCCCGAGGACAATGCTGCCGATGGAGATATCCGGATGCCGAAGCTGAGTGTTGAACGTTGCCGGTCCCGTGCATGGCGCCACCGTGACGCCCGCATCGTTCGTGCCGCAGCCGACATTACCGGGGTTCAGTAACGTGATTCCAGGAGTGTTATCGGTCAGGGAGTACGCCCAGCGGTCGCCGTAGTTCTTGAAATCGGAATAGAGGGCGCGGAGGTAAATGTTAGATCCGTCGGCTATCCGATAATCGGCGCTGCCGGTAATCCCCCAGCGGCTTCGGAAATATTCGTATTCGCGGATGTCCATGGCGTCTTTCCATGGAACGCTGCTTCCGTTCGCCAGCGTCGCCACGTCCGGAACCGGCTCGATGTCGTCGATCCCGCGCCCATTCCAGTCGTAGGTTCCCCCCACCAGCAGACCGAACTTCCTGCTTGCCCCGAAGCGCTTCCCAACGGTCCCGGCGTCCTCCGTAACCCCGCGCCCGTTAATAATGGGCGTGTACCCGTTCATGCTGCTCAGAGTAACCGTGGGACTGTCCGTCGCCGTTTTGGTCACGAGATTGACTGACCCGCCAATGCCGTCTCCGTCCATGTTCGCCTGCAGCGTTTTATTCACCTGGACGGATTCCACAATGTCCGCCGGAATGGCGTCAAACTTGATCTGCCGAACGCCCGGCTCGGGCGAGGGGACGTTCATGCCGTCGATAGTCGCGTTCGTAAGCCGGGGCTCCGTGCCGCGCACCTGCACGTACTTGCCTTCGCCTTCATCGCGCTCCAGCGTCACACTCGGCATGCGGCCGAGAGCGTCGGCCATATTCGCGTTGGGAAGGCTGCGGATGATCTCCGCCGGCAGGATCTGAAGGATGTTATCCGCTGTGCGCTGCTCGTTGATGGCCTCCACCTCACCGCTGGCTCGTGGCGCCGTGACCAGCACATCCTGGTTCGCGGATTGCACCTCGAGCCTTGCGTCGACATTCACCGTCTGTCCCGGCGCGACGTTCACGGCCTTGGTGAAAATCGCGAATCCCACATACGTCACCTGCAGCGTGTAATTTCCGGGCGCCAGTCCCTTGATGACGAACAGCCCCTGTTCGTCGGACGCCACGTTGACGTCCTGCGACACCAGCGATATCTGCGCGCCGCGCAGCACCGCGCCGCTTGCATCGGTGACCGTTCCCGCAATCGCGCCGGTTTGCGTCTGCGCCGAAATGGCGGTAACCGACGCCAGACAAAGGACAACAATGCGGATCAATCCTCGTGCTTCCAAGTGATTTCTCTCCGTCTGAGATGACTAAAGATTCCGCGCAATTGCGCGGCAGCGGACCCATCAAGTGCCTAATGCTAACCACCGCCTGTTACACCCGCATGAATTCCGGGTTAACCGGGTGTGAATCATGACGCCTCCGGACCCGCCTATACTGGGTTCCGTGCTTCGATTCTTTTTCGCCTGCTGCGCGTTGGCAGCCGCCGGGGTATGCCAGACCTCGCCCATCGAAGAGTGCCGTCAGACGCTCGAGACGGCGCTCCACGACCGCAATCCCGACATCCGAAAGCTGGCCGTCGTCGCCCTCAGCCTCGCGGGCTCGCGGGCCCCCTATCTGTCCATGCTCGAAGGCGCGCTCGGCGACAACGACGTGGAGGTCCGCCTTGCCGCCGTCGCCAGCCTGTCCGACCTGAATGGGAAAGCGTCGACCCAGGCGCTGCACAAAGCGCTCGCCGACCCCGTGCCGGAGGTCAGTTTCGCCGCGGCAAAGGCTTTGTGGGCGCGGCAGGATCCGGCGGGCCGGCAAGCCCTGCTCTCCGTCCTAAGCGGCGACGCCAAAACATCGTCGAACTATTTCACGAAGGAGAAACGCGACGCGCTGCGCATGGTGCACACGCCCAAAACCATGTTCCTCTTCGCCGTGAAACAGGGCGTTGGATTCGCTCCCGTCCCAGGACTTGGCGAGGGCATCGCCTCCATGCAGGCGCTGCTGTCCGACCCCGGCATGTCCGGCCGCGCCACGGCGGCGCTGCTGCTCGGCAAAGACAAGAGCCCGGCTACGACCGAAGCGTTGCGCGACGCGCTGTCCAACAAGGAATGGGGCGTCCGCGCGGCCGCGGTCCACGCGCTCGCGCTGCGCGATGACCCATCCCTGACCAGCGCGGTGCTTCCCCTGGTGCACGACAAGTCCGAACCCGTCCGCCTCCGCGCCGCCGCCGCGTATCTGCGCCTGGAGCTCATCAAAGCATCGCCCCGCGCGAAAAAGTCCGCGCACACCCCCAGGACCTGACGCTTTTGGTGGGGCAGGCTCTCAGCCTGCGGCGGGCTCCCAGCCCGCCTGGTCCGGCCAATTTTAAAACCCCACGCGCTTCAAACCGCGCCGACGCCAGCCAGAAAGCCCGCCGCGCCGCAAGGCCCGCCCCCCCAACCTACCCGCACCTGTTCCGAAATTCCTGCTCAGAGACATTCTTCCAGTACCTCGTATAGTTCTCGGTCGTCATCAGCGACCGCGGCCACATCCGGTCGACATACAAGGTCCCGTTCAGATGATCGATCTCGTGCTGCAGGATGCGCGCATACCAGCCCTCGGCGCGAATCGTCACCGGCTCCGCGCGTTCGTTGAGGCACTCCACCCGTACCCGCAGCGCGCGCCCCACCATGGCCGTCCACCCGGCTACGCTGAGGCACCCTTCGAAAAACTCGGCGCTCTCCTCACCTTCAGCGAACAGCTCGGGATTGATGATCACGTGGAAGGGCACCGGCGCGCGGCCACGCTCGGCGGCGCGTTCGGGCGGCAGCATGGCAATGTATTCCGCCGGATCCTCGATGACAGCAACTCGCAGCGGCACGCCGACCTGCGGCGCCGCCAGCCCGACTCCCGGCGCATCGCGCATCGTCTCGCGCATCGAATCGATCAGTCCCTGAATGGCGTCACTGCCAATCTCGCCCGGCGCGAGCGAGCGCGCTGCCTGGCGCAGCACCATCTCGCCAGCCTGCCAGATCTTCAGCCTCATGCCGGCCGGCGGCGCCGTTCGCAAATATTCAACAGATCGATGCCGTCGAGGATCGTCTTAACCACCAGAGCGTCACCCATCGCTGTATTGATCATCTGGTGATAGACGTGCCGGGCCGGCCAGTCGCTGTTGTAATACCGTCGAACAAACGCCGCTCGCTCGCGGTCCACGTTGTCCACCAGATCCTCAGCCTCGGACTGGCGCTTGCCCGCGGCAATCGTCCGGCGGACCTTCTCCTCCCGGGAGGCGTACAGGAACACCCGATACGTGTCCTCGCGGTTGCGCATGAAATACGGCGCCCCGCGCCCCACGATCACGCAGTGACCCTGCGCCGCAATGTCGCCGATAATACGTTCGAAGAGGGAGGCCAGGGTCTCGGCGTTCAGCACCTCGGGCTGCTGGTCGCCCGCCGTCGTTTCGTAGCTGCCGCGCATGAAAACCCGGAACAGCCGCTGGTAAACCGGATCGGGTTTCTCCTCCAGCCGCTCCACCGTTTTCTGCGAACACTTCATGCGGCGCGCGATCTCACCGGTGATCTCACGGTCCCACAGCTTCCATCCCAGCTCGCCTGCAACAGCGGTGGCGATGGCGGCAGCCCCGCTGCCATACTCCCGCTCGATGGTGACGACGCGAATCACAGTCATCCAGGATACCGCGTTTCCGCGCGCCCGAGCCGTGGGCGTCCGCGGTCGCCGCCCTGCTCTATGACGCTTTCGTGAGGAAAATCGGCAGCCCCGTTTTGTTCGCGTAATTCGGCCGGTACCGTTCCGTGTTGTACATAGTGGACACGTCCACCCTCCGTGGCCCCTGCTTCGGATCGGGAATGTCCACCATCGCGTACTTGCCCTCCACCAGCGCGGCCATCTTCCCGCTACCCCCCTGCAGGACGTAATCGAGCGCCATGGTGCCGAATGTGGACGCCACCAGCTTGTCCACGAAATCCGGCGCGCCGCTGCGCAGGTCATAGGTGAGGTCGCTCACCACCGTCTCTTCCTTCGCGCGCCGCTGGATCTCTTCGCTCAGCGCCTCCGCGACGTTGTACTTCTTGCGATGGCCATACGCATCCGGTTCCCCGTATTCCTTCACCTCATAGCCTTCCCACTGCGCGCCCTCGGAAAGCACCACCAGTGAATAGTTGCTCGGATTATTCTTCTTGTCGGTGATCAGGAGCTGGATCAGCTTCTCCAGATTCACCTTGTACTCGGGAATCAGACAGCGGATGGAAGTGACGAATGCGGTGTACAACGCCGTATAGCCGGCGTCGCGTCCGAAGACCCGGAAGATGCCGATGCGCTCGTGCGAACCAACCGTGGTGCGCTGCCGGTTAATAGCGTCCGTGGCCCGGGTGATCGCGGTGGAGAAGCCGATGCAGTACTCGGTGTTGCGCACATCATTGTCCATGGTCTTGGGCACAGCGACTACCGAGAATCCGGCCTTGTCCAGCTCCGCCGCATAGCTCAGCGTATCGTCGCCTCCGATGGCGATCAGCGTGTCGATGTTCAGCCGCTGCAGGTTGCTGAGCACCTGCTTCGTCATATCGAAAACCGTGCTGGTTACGCCCTTCTTCGTGAACTCGACCTTGGGAAACTCGGTTCCCTTGAGGAACTCCGGAACGCTCTTCATCTTCGATGGATTGGTGCGGCTGCTGTGCAGGAACGTGCCGCCGGTGCGGTCGATCGTCCGCGTGTTCTCGCGCGACAGCGGCATGATGTATCGCTCGCGGCTGGCGGGCTCGTCCAGGTTGACGTGCGTCAGGCCCTCCCAGCCGCGGCGGATGCCGATCACCTCACAGTCGTTCTCCGTGCTGCGATAAGTGACTTCCTTGATGACAGAGTTGAGGCCCGGCACGTCGCCGCCTCCGGTGAGAATACCGATGCGCTTGCGTCCCATGAATTCTCCTGTTAGTTAGAAGCGCAGGCGGTGCGGCGTCCAAACGACGGGGCAGCTGTAAATCAGGATGGAACGGACCGGCTGGGCGCCATCCTGCGCGGGTATCAAAAGCACTATTGTATCCAGTGCGCGCACGCGCCGCCGGATCTCAGGTCTTCTGAGCCTCCGCGCAATAATAAAGCGATGAGCGACGGGAGTGAACCCGCCGGCGCGCAGCGCGGACGCGAGGACGAAATCGCAACGCTCCGCGAACAGCTCGATGCCGCGAATCAGAAGCTCGTGGATTCCCACAAAATGGCCTCGCTCGGCCGTCTTTCCGCCGGCGTTGTCCACGAAATCCGCACCCCCATTGGGTCCATCTTCTCCAACAACGAAGTCATCCTTCGCTCCCTGGAGAAGCTGAAAACCATGCTGCAGGAGGCGCGAACCAGGTCCACCCCTCCTTCGCAGCAGTCCCTTGATGTCGTCGACATCATCGTCGGTCTGGCCGCCGTGGACAAGATCGCCTGCGAGCGCATCTCCTCCGTCATTCGCAGCCTCAAGACCTTCGCCCGCGTGAACGAAGGCGACCTGGCGCGTGTGGACATCAACGAGTTGCTCACCAACACCATCAAGCTCACCGGCACGGTCTTCCGGCGGCGCATCGAAACACAGACCGAATTTGGCGACCTTCCACCCGTGGAGTGCTATCCCGGCCTGATGAATCAGGTTTTTCTCAACCTCGTCGTCAACGCCGGTCAGGCCATCGAGGATGAAGGCGTGGTCACCGTGCGCACGCGGCTCGAGGGCGACGAGGTGCACATCTCCGTCTCCGATACCGGCCGCGGCATTCCGCCCGAAGTTCGCGGCCGCATCTTCGCCGCTGGGTTTACCACCAAGCCGATCGGCGAAGGCACCGGCCTCGGCCTGTCCATCACGCGCGAGATCGTGGAGGACACCCACGGCGGGAAGATCTGGTTCGACACGGAACAAGGCAAAGGCACTACGTTCCACGTTCGCATTCCCATTGAGCAGAGAGGAAGGAGCGCAGCTTGGCGGAAAACGGACAACCCCGGGTCCTGATCGTCGACGACGAGGACATGGTGATCACCAGTATTCGGGCTTTTCTTCAGCTCGAAACCGACTTCGACGTGCAGGGCTTCACCAGCCCGGAGCAGGCCGTCGCGCACCTGCGCACCACCCCGGTCGACGTCGTCGTCAGCGATTACCTGATGCCCCGCATGAACGGCATCCAGGTTCTGGCCAAAGCGCGCGAGTATCAGCCGGAAGCAGCGCGCGTGCTGCTGACCGGCCATGCCGACAAACAAAGCGCCATTCAGGCCATCAACGATGTTGGCCTGTTCCAGTACCTCGAAAAGCCCTGGGATAATTCCCAGCTCCTGCTGGTCATTCGCAGCGGCATCGAGCGCACCCAGTTGCTGCGCCGGCTGCACGATAAGGTGCAGGAACTGGACCAGGCCCATAACAATCTCAAGGACGTGCAAAGCCGTCTGCTCCGCGCCTTCCTGTAGGTTCCTCCATCATCACAATGAAACGAGCTTTTCGGTTATTCTCGCCACTGGCGATTTTCGCCCTGGCCCTGCTGTTTTGGGAGCATGCCGCGGCGCCACGGGCCTGGGCGCAGGGTCCCACGAACCCCAAACTCGTGCTCGCCGTCGTGGTTGACCAGTTTCGCTACGATTACCTGACTCGTTTCCGCTCCGAGTACAAGGCCGGTTTCGCGCGGTTGTTCCGGGAAGGCGCCGTCTTCACCGACGCGCACCATATGCACTTCCCCACCGTCACGGCGATCGGCCACTCTACCTTTCTTTCCGGGGCAACGCCGTCCATCAGCGGCATCGTCGGAAACGAATGGTTCGACCGCGAGAGCGGCAAGGTGGTCACCAGTGTGGACGACCCTGAAACGAAACTGCTCGGCGGCCCCCCGGGCGCCATCGGCTCCTCGCCGCACCGCCTGCTGGTCAGCACCGTCGGCGACGAGCTGAAAATGTCCGGCCAGCACTCCACCGTCATCGGAGTGTCCATCAAGGACCGTGCGGCCATCCTGCCCAGCGGCCACATGGCCGATGGCGCGTACTGGTTCGACGGCGATACCGGGAACTTCGTGAGCAGCACCTTTTACTTCGGCGATCTGCCGGCCTGGGTGAAGACTTTCAACGCGCAGCGCGCCCCGGATAAGTACGCCAACGCCGTCTGGAAGCCATTCACTCCCGCGGTCGGAACGGAGCCGCTGAAGACCATGCCGGCGAGCGGCCCGGCGCTCTACAGAGCGCTGCCCGCATCTCCGTACGGAAACGAGCTCATTGAGGCCTTCGCCGAGCAGGCCATTCAGGCCGAACAGCTCGGACGCCATGCGGCCACCGATATCCTTACCGTCAGCTTTTCATCGAATGACTACGTCGGACATGCCTACGGTCCCGATTCCGCCTACGTGCACGACATGTGCCTGCGTACCGACGTCATTCTTGGCAAACTCCTCGATTTCGTCGATCAGCAAATCGGACGCGGCAACGTGCTCTTCGTCATGACCGCCGATCACGGCGTGACCCCCGTGCCGGAGGTCAATCAGAAACGGCACATGCCCGGCGGGCGCCTGGATGAAGCGGATATCGCATCCACCGTAAACGCAGCCATCACGGCCAAATACGGCCAGGGGAACTGGGTCGTCGCCGCCGGCCTGATTCCGTACCTCAATCGCCAGCTGATTGCGGACCACAAGCTCGATCTCGAACAAGTAGAGCGGACCGGCGCCGATGCGGTCCTGAAGCTGCCGCATATCTTCCGCGTGTACACCGGTGAAGAGATTCTGCACGGCGAGGTGATGGGCGATTTCGTCACCGCCGCTGTTCGGAACGGCTATTATCCGAAGCGCTCCGGAGACATCATCGTCGTGCCGGACCCTTACTACATCTTCGAAAAACACGGCACATCGCACGGCACGCCGTTCAACTACGATACTCACGTACCGCTGATCTTCATGGGCCCACGGATCCGGGCCGGCACGTACTATTTCCACGTCGCGCTGAACGATGTCGCTCCCACCCTTACAGCACTTCTTGGAATCGATGACCCCAGCGGCTCCGTCGGCCGCGTCCTCACGGAGATGATCGAGCCCTCACCCCCCGCCCACTAACCCCGGTGGGGGGCAGGGCCTCGCGCTGCGGCGGGCTCTCAGCCCGCCTCCTGAACTTTTGGACACTCTCCCGAATGCCGATTGTGGTGCAAGCCTTTGGCTTGCACACAAAAAAATCAGCTCCGATTGCTTTGGAAGCCTTCCCCAACGACACTCCCCCACAAAAAAAGACGCCGGAAAACCCGGCGCCCACTGAAGGTAAGGAGAGACGAAGCTTACTTCACATTGCGGCAAGCCGGTGCTGCGACCGCAGCAGATCCACCGAAACCACGCGCCGCGTGCGGCGGGTCTCCACCATGCGCGCGCTGGCCTCGGCAACTGCTACGGCCAGGGATTCATGTCGCGCCTCGGCGCTGCCCCACGCGAACACCAGCGAGAAACGGTGCGCGTTGCGCAGCTGGTAATCCCAGAGCTGTTCGGAAATCGCAGTCAGGCGCATGTGCGCCTCTGCGCCTCGGGGATCGGGACATACGATCACAAACTCGTCGTTTCCGCGGCGGCAGGCAAATTCGGTGTCAGCCAGCAGGCTTCCAATGAAGATCTCAATCGAGCGCAGCAGGTCATTATCGCTGCACGGGCGGCCATCGTTGTCCGTAACTCCCACGGACAGGACCACACCCGTGAACCGCTTCCCTGAGGCGATCGCGCGGCTCAGCACGCTCGTTTCATGCATTCCCGGCGGCAGGGATACGTCGGCTGCCGAAGCCCCGGCTCCGGCGCCCTGAATCAGCTCGAACCTCGGCTGCGCGGCCGCTGCCGCCTGCGCTTTCGGTTTTCCAGCCAGAGCGGGTGCGGACATCGCGTTCCAAAGGTCGGCATAAGACCGCGAAACAGCCGGCGGGTTGTGTTCCAGCATCTCGATGATGTCTGCATCGATCTCAACGGGCAGAGGCGCGGCCTCGCGCCACGCAGCAATTGGCGGAATTTCTTCGGCGGGAGTGGCCGCCTCAGCCGCCTCCTCCTCGCAATGCTCCTCCGCCGGATCCTCCATCTGCAGCGGGCTCTCAAATGCCGAGCGCCGATCGAGCGCGCGTCGAAGGATGTTGCGGATCTCCTCCCGCGGTTCGTCCACCGTCTCCTCGCTGCACGTAATCGCTGGAACCGCGGCAGGGACCTCCGCCGGCTCGGGCAATTCGGAAATCAGGACCGCTGGTTCGGACTGCGGTTCCATCGGCGCCGGGTTGGCGTCCATTTCCTCTGCCTCCGCGCCGGCGATCATCTCCTCTTCAACCGGTGTGTCGTATTGCGGCGGAAGCGGCGCCGGAACAGGAACCCTCTTCTGTGCGGCGCGAGCCGCGGCACGCTCATCCAGCCATTCTGCGAGTGCTTTTCTGGGATTCATTTCAAAACTCTCCGCTGAAAATTTCGAAGCATCCGCGGGCGCTTCTACGCTCGGAGCGGCCGCCGTTTCCCTGATCTGCCGGCGTAAGGGCGGGAGGAGCGTCTCTGCAGCCCCTGGAGCTTCGGCCGCAGCCACAGCCATTTCGGGCGGGCCTGCCGTCAACGGCTTCACTTCACGCCGGACCGGCCTCGCCGCACGCCGCCGCAGATAATCGCAGAAAAGCGCCGCGGCGGAGGCAGCTCCGATCAGAACTTCAACAGGAGTGATCTCCATGGGCCGAATCCCCTCCGCACGATTGTGCGAATTCAGCCTGTGTTCGCGAATAGCCCGCGTGGGCCAGACCAGGCGCGCCCGGCGCGCTCTGGTACCAGAACCCGGTATCCGGTACCGGCCCTTAGTGCACCGACATCGTCACTTCTGCCTGGCTCGGCACGCCGCCCATCTCGATCACCACCGTCACGCTATTCCCCGATACGCCGCTCGGAACCACGGCATTCACCTGCAGCAAGCCCGCGGTCAGATGCGGCGCCGCGGCGCACCAGGTGGTCTTCGCCGCGACGCCTCCAATCTTCACTGTGCATGTCGCAGCCGGCTTCGGATAGATATCGATCGCGATGCGCCCGTCCACGCCCGGCGGATAGCTCTGCCCTTCCCCCGTGGCGAAGATCGAGACGATATCGCCGGCGTGCGCCGGATGCTGCGGCGAATTCACCGCATATCCGTACTTCGGGTCATTCAGGATCGAGCCCTGACCCTTGCCGCTGTAATCGCTGGTGAAGATCGCTGGAACGGCCGCGGCCACATTCATGGGGAACGCGTCCGAGCGCATGCCGTTATACTCGACCGCGATGTGGGTCGTCGGCTGCAGCGCGACGAAGTACGGCACGATGGCCGCCGTCTGCGTATTCAGTTCGTAAACCAGGCGGGCCGGCACGCCATCGAAGAGCACGCGCACGCCCGCGGCGCTGTCGGTGAGAAAGTTGCCGTCCGCGGTCAAAGCCGCGCCGGAGATCGTTCCCGGGCCGAGGTTCGATCCCTTGAGGATAATGATCTCGCCCGGTGAAACCGCGTGCGCGTCGTACGATGCGGCGCTCTGAACTGCCGTGATCACCGGTTTCGCCGACGTGGCTTGCTGGGGGATAACGAACAATGTCATCGAGTATGCCGGAAATGTCGCGGCGATCCCTGCGTTTCCGACTGTGGCGTCGTTCTGCCGCACGATCGCGTTCAGGTTCGCCTTGCTGTACCGCCAAACCTGCGCCGTACCGGCCGCTTTGAAACTCGCCAGCCCCACCGTGCTGCTCAGGTCGCCGGTGGTCTTGTTCAGCACCAGCACAGTCAGCGCGCCATCGCTCCTCTGCGCCGCGAAAACTGAGAGCTGATCGGGATTGCCGGTCGTGGCGCTCACGCTCGTATCACCGAATCGCCCGCCCGCGCCGTCGTAATTCAGGAAGATGGCGAACGCATACACGCCCGGTTGCGCTGGCGTCGGCGGGGCGCCGTTGTCGCCCGGCTTCGCGGCCGCCGGTGGTCCCCACAGCGTGGCCAGATCCAGGCCTTCGCGCCCGAAGATGCCCATGATGTCCGCCTGCGCGATCGCCCCCGTGATATCGTCCAGCGCGCCCCAGTTGTACTCGGTGATGGCCGTCTTCGTGCCCGGATAATCGTTCTTCACCCACTCCAGCATGCGCGGAATTAGCCGCGGCGGCTCCGCCTTCGCCGATTTGCCATCCGCGCTGGCCAGAACGATGTCGGCGTTGTTTGGAACGGTGTAGTTCGGGTCCCAGAACTCGCGCGTAGAAGTCAGGCGCAGCGTATTCAGCGCGTCGGATCCTGCCTCGCCGAATCCAATCGAGGTACACGTCTTTGATTCGTTTGGATTGGTACAGTAGTTCGGCGCGATATAGGCGTGCAGATCGACATAGTCCAGCAGCCGCTGGCCGTGCTGCTGCTCGTATTTCCGCATCTGCTGCATGTACCACTCGATCAGCGGTACGCCGCCGTGCGCGTTGCGATCGACTGGGTTGTCCCAATACTGGTGCGGCGCCGTACTCCAGCCGGAAAAGAAGTCCGTCGTTGAATAGAAATATCCCAGCCATCCAGCGGCGACAGGACCCGTCACGAGCGCTGTCGAATCCACACTCTTGATCATCTGCGCGTACGTGAGCCCGCGGCTCAGGATCTCGTCGTAAGTGGAATAAGAAGGATGGATGTCCTGGTGCACGCAGCACCACCAGTCCGGCTCGTTATCGAGATTCCAGAT
>Ga0070739_10007073_pt1 | contig 12077 bp, 12 predicted proteins | sample Coa_R1_7_FD_66445 | JGI IMG/M metagenome (GOLD analysis project Ga0070739, IMG submission 66445) | Surface soil microbial communities from Centralia Pennsylvania, which are recovering from an underground coalmine fire - Coalmine... | ecosystem: Environmental > Terrestrial > Soil > Unclassified ... | reverse complement strand
CAGACGATCGAGCACGTCCAGGACCCCCAGGCGGTCCTCGAGCACTTCAGGAGCCTGCTCGCGGACGGCGGGGTCGTCTACGTGAGCACCCCCAACGTGCTCACGCTCGCCCCGCCGGGGGCCCAGAAGTCCGACAACCCCTGGCACATCAGGGAGTACCGGGCGGCCGAGTTCGCCGCGCTGTGCCGTTCGGTATTCGCGCAGGTCGAGGTGCTGGGTCTCTTCCACGCCCGCAAGCTGCGCATCCACGAGCTCGCGCTGCGGCTGGGCTGGGACGCCGTGCACCGGCGCCTGGGGATCACCAAGCCGTTCTACGACCGCTTCACGCCGGCCATCTCGGCTCGCGACTTCGCCCTGCGCGCCGACGGGCTGGACCGCGCCCTCGACTTCCTGGCCGTGTGCCGCCCGTGACGCCGGCGGCCGCCCGGCCCCGCCGGGCCGGTCGCGCCGGCCAGCTCGCGCTCGTCCTGCACACCCACATGCCCTACGTGGCCGGCTTCGGCACCTGGCCGTTCGGCGAGGAGTGGCTGTGGGAGGCCATCGTCACGAGCTACCTGCCCCTGCTCGGCGTCCTCGGGCGGGCGCCGATCACGCTCTCGATCACGCCCGTGCTGGCCGACCAGCTGGAGGACGCGGGCGCCCTTGCGCGCTGCCTTAGCTTCCTGCGCGAGGTCCGCCCCGAGTCCCACCGTCGCGACATCGCCCGTTACCGCGCCGAGGGACAGGATGTGCTCGTGGCCGAGCTCGAGCGCTCCGCGACCGAGTATGCGGCGGCGGCCGAGCGGCTGGCGGCGCTCGGCGGCGGGCTGCTCCGGGCGCTCGGGCGCCACGCCGGCTGGACCTCGGCGGCCACGCACGCGATCCTGCCGCTGCTGGCCAGCGACGACGCGATCTCGCTCCAGGTGCAGACCGGGATCGCCTCGCACCGCCGGCGCTTCGGCGCCTGGGGCGGGGGGTTCTGGCTGCCCGAGTGCGCCCACGCGCCGTGGCTTCACCCCGTGCTGGAGCAGGCCGGGGTGCGGGCCACCTGCGTCGAGCTGACGCGCCTGTGGAGAGAGGGCGACGAGCGTCACCTGCGGCCGCTGGCCACCGACGACGGCCCGGTCCTGTGGCCGCTGGACCGCGCGGCGATCGCGCTGGTGTGGGGCCGCGACGGCTACCCGTCGGCGCCCGCGTACCGCGACTACCACGGCCTCACCGAGCACCACCACCGCCTGTGGCGCAACGACGGCGGCGCCTACGATCCGCAGGCCGCGCGGCATCTGGCGGCCGAGCACGCCCGTGATTTCGTGGGCTGGGCGGCCGCTCGCGTGGGCCGCGGCGGGGTGTGCGTGTGCGCGCTCGATACCGAGCTTCTCGGGCACTGGTGGTACGAGGGGCCGTGGTGGCTGGCCGCGGTGGTGGAGGAGGCCGCGCGGCAGGGCCTCGAGCTGACCACGCTCGATGACGCGCTCGAGCGCCACGACCCGGCGCCCGCCCCCGCGCACATGGGGCCCAGCAGCTGGGGCGAGGGGGGCGACCTGCGCACCTGGAGCGGGCCGTCGGTGGCCGACCTCGCGTGGCAGGCGCGGACGGCCGAGGTGCGGCTGCTGGCCACGGGCCGGCGGCCGCCCGACCGCGCGCTCCGCGAGCTGCTCGCGCTCCAGTCGAGCGACTGGGCCTTCCTGGCCCACCGCGGGCTGGCCGGGGCCTACCCGCGCGAGCGCGCCGCCGGCCATGCCGCCGCCCTGGCACGGGCGGTGGAGGCCGAGGGCCCGCCGGGGCACCCGGAGCCCGCCAACCTGGCGCCCGACCTCACCGGCTGGCTCGAGTAGGCCGGCGCCACGGGCGAGCCGCGGCGGCCTACTCCCAGCGGAACGTCCGCGGCGCCTTGCGCATGCGGATCAGCCGCGCGGGCACGCCGCCCACGACCGCGTTGGCCGGGACGTCGGACGTCACCACCGAGCTGGTGCCGATGACCGAGTTGTCGCCCACCTGCACGCCGCGCAGCAGGCAGGCGCCATAGCCGATCCACACGTTATGGCCGATGTTCACGTCGCGCTTGTAGATCCCCTGTTCGCGGATCGGCCGCTCGACCTCGACCATGCCGTGGTCGAAGTCGATCATCATCACGCGGTCCGCGATGATGCACTCGCGCCCGATGGCTACGTGCTGGAAGGCGGAGATCGTGCACTCCTGCCCGAGCACGCTCTTGGCGCCGATCGACACCGCGCCCTCGTGGGCGCGGATCTTGCAGCCGTGGCCGATCCACGACCAGCGGCCGAGGCGCACCGTCGCCTCCTTGCCGATCTCGAACTTCACGCCCGGGCAGACGAAGCACAGCCCGTCGGTCTTCAGGCGCCCGCGCCAGCGCAGCTTCAGCCACAGCCAGCGCGCGGCCAGCCGCGCATAGCCGAAACGCAGCATGCGGTTGCGTCGTGCGAAGCGCAGGAAGGCGAGCGGGCCGCCGTGCAGCGGCGGGGGCCCCGAGCGCACGACCGCGGGTACCGCGAGAGCCGGCAGCGGGCGCTCGAGCTCGGGGAAGGCGGTCGGCGTGGCCACGGCGGCATCGTACGAGGAACGGCCTGGATCGGGCGCCCCTGGCATGATTGCCCGACCGATGGCGGGCCCCGAGCAGACACTGGCCGAGCGGCTGCTGGCCGGCGACAAGCGCGCGCTGGCCCGCGGCATCACGCTGGTCGAGAACGACGATCCGGCCGGCTGGGAGCTCGTGCGGGAGGTCTACCCCCAGACCGGGCGTGCGGCCGTGCTCGGCTTCACGGGCCCGCCCGGCGTCGGCAAGTCGACCCTGCTGGGCGCGCTGACCAAGCACGAGCGCGCCCGGGACCGCACCGTGGCCGTCCTCTCGGTCGACCCCTCCTCGCCCTTCACCAACGGCGCCCTGCTGGGAGACCGCATCCGGCTCAGCGAGCACTTCCTCGATCCCGGCGTGTTCATCCGCTCGATGGCCAACCGCGGCGCCCTCGGCGGCCTCAGCGAAGCCGCGCTCCAAGCGGCGCTGCTCATGGACGCCTCGGGCCGTGACGTCGTCCTGCTCGAGACGGTCGGCGTCGGCCAGGCCGAGGTCGACATCATCGACCACGCCGACACGGTCGTGCTTGTGCTCATGCCCGGCTCGGGCGACTCGATCCAGGCCCTGAAGGCCGGGGTCATGGAGATCCCCGACGTGATCGTGGTCAACAAGGCCGACCACCCCCTGACCGACACCATGGTCCGCGAGATCAAGGGCGTGCTCGCCCTCGGGCCCCGGCGCGAATGGCAGGTCCCGATCGTCAAGACCGAGGCCGCCGAGGGCCGGGGCATCGCCGAGCTGGCGGAGAAGCTGGCCGAGCACCGCGCCCACATCGAGGCCGAGGGCACGCTGTCGGAGCGCCGCCGGCGTAACCTGATGAACGAGGTGCTGGCCATCGCCACGTTCCGCATGCGCCGCGAGCTGGAGGCCTCGATCCGGGAGGACGCGGCGGTCCAGGAGCTGCTCGACGCGGTGGTGGCGCGCGAGCTCGACCCCGCCAGTGCCGCCGAGCAGGTCCTCGAACGCCGTCCCGCCCGCGCGGCGGGGGCGTAGTGGGAGGCCGCCAGCTCGTGGGGGCAGCCCTGACCGCGCCGTTCGTGACCGCGGCCGGACTCCTGATCGTCTCCGGCCTGGCGAAGCTGCGCTCCCCGCACGCCGCGGCCGGGGCGCTGATCGCCGCCGGGCTGCCGGTGGCCGGGCGCCCCCGCGCCGTCCCGGGTCTCGTGCGGGCGGCCGCGCTGGCCGAGCTCGCGCTCGGCCTGGCCGCGCTCCTGGCCGGTGGTCGCGCGCTCGCGCTGGGCCTGGCCGTCGCCTACGCGGGCTTCGCCGTCCTGGCCTGGCGGCTGGCCGGGCGGCGCGCCGCCTGCGGCTGCTTCGGGGCGCAGGAGGCGCCCGCCACTCGCGCGCAGGCGCTCATGAGCCTCGCGCTGGCCGGCGCCGCCGCGCTCGCCGCCGCCTGGCCCGCCGGGACGCTCGGCTGGGTGCTGGGCCGCCCGGCCGCGCAAGCGGCCACGCTCGCGCTCGCGCTCTGCGCCTGCGTGTACGGCGCGGTCATCGCCTACACGCAGCTGCCGGCCGCGTGGGCGGCCTGGAGCGGCCGGTGAGCCTCAGCGAGCGCCTCGCCGCGGCCGCCGGGCGGCTGCTCGAGCGCCGGGTCTCGCGCCGGCGGGCCCTCTCGCGCCTCACGGTGGCCGGGGCGGCCTTCTCGGTGGCGCCGCTGCGCTACCTCCTGCGGCCGGGCACGGCGTGGGCAGTGCTCGACCCCGGCAGCTGCTCGAGCGGCCTGTGCACCGACGGCTACACGGCCTTCTGCTGCGAGATCGAGCACGGCCACAACGTCTGCCCGCGCGGGACGTACATCGCCGGGTGGTGGAAGTGCACGAGCTACCAGGGCGCGGGCACCTGCCACGAGGAGGGCGTGCGCTACTACATCGACTGCAACCGGATCCCCGGCCACGTCTTCCCCGGCGGCTGCCAGTGCGCCAACGGCAGCTGCGCGCACCGGCGCGTGGACTGCAACCACTTCCGCTACGGGCAGTGCAACACGCAGGTCGCCGGCACGACCGAGGTCGTGTGCCGTCTGGTGGTGTGCCAGAGCCCGGCCACGATCCCAGGCTGGAGCTGCAACAGCACCGAGATGGTCGACGACAACACGTGCGCGCACGAGGCGGGGTGCCTGCACGGCCTGGCCGCCGCGCTGCCCGGCGACGGGGGCGTGTGATGGTCGCGCTCGTGTCCGTCGAGACCGTGCTGCTCGTCCTCCTCGTCGTGCTCGTTGCCGGCCTCTTGCGCAGCCACGCCGAGATCCTGCGCCGCCTCGGCCCGTCCGCCGACGGCGCGGCCGCCGACGGCGCGCCCGGCGGCGAGACGGCGCGCGCGGGCGGGGCGCCGGGGCCGGCGAACGACCTCGTCTCCGCGCCCGCCCGCCTGACCGCGCCCGTCCGCCCGGCCGCCGATGCCACCGCGCCGGCCCCCGGCCTGGCCGGCACCACCCCGGCCGGAGACGCGCTCACGCTCGAGTTCGCCGGCGGCGGAGCGCCCACGTTGCTGGCCTTCCTCAGCACGGGCTGCGGCACCTGCGCGGGCTTCTGGGCCTCGCTGGCCGACCATCCCCTGCCGGAGGGCGTGCAGACGGTGATCGTGACCCACGGCAGCGAGCGCGAGCGGCCGGCGCGCGTGCGCGAGCTGGCGCCGCGGCGCGTGCCGGTGGTCATGTCCTCGGCGGCGTGGAAGGACTATCGCGTGCCCGGAGCGCCCTACTTCGTGCTCGTCGACCGCTCGATTCGGGGGGAGGGCGTGGCCACCACGTGGAGAGCGCTGTCCTCGCTCGTGGCCGACGCCATCGCGGACGAGCGCATCCCCGCGCCCGCCGGCGCGTCGGGCGCCCCGCAGCCGGGCCCGGCCGGGGCGCGCCGGGCGCGCGACGTCGATGCCACGCTCGCCGCGGCCGGGATCGGCCCCGGGCACCCGAGCCTCTATCCGGCCGGCCGGCCTCCCGCCGCCGGAGCGTGAGCGTGCTGACGGCGATCGGCCTGGCCAGCGCGGTGGCGGGGGCCGTGTGCGCCGCCTGGTCGCCCTGAGGCGAGTCGATGCTGGCCAGCATCACCCCGCTCGGCGAGCGGGGCCGCCAGTCGCGATGGGGGCTGACGATGACCGCGTTCGCGCTTGCCGCAGGCGCGGCCGGAGCGGCCGCGGGCGCGCTCGCGGGCGCGCTGGGGGGCCTCGCCATCGGGCCCGTGCTGGGCACGCGCGGACGGCTGGCCATGCTGGCTCTCGCGCTGCTCGCCGCGGCGCTCGTGGACCTGCTCCCGGGCGCCGCGCCCGGGCCTCGCCGCCAGGTCAACGAGCGCTGGCTGGACGAGTTCCGGGGCTGGGTCTACGGGGCCGGGTTCGGCGCCCAGCTCGGCCTCGGCGCCACCACCGTCGTGGCCAGCGCCGCCACCTACGTCGCGCTGGTCGCGGCGGCGCTCAGCGCCAGCCCGGCCTCGGGCGCGCTCATCGTGGGCGGCTTCGGCGCCGTGCGCGGGCTCACGCCGCTCCTGGCCGCGCGGGTGCACACGCCCGGGGCGCTGCTCGAGCTGCACCGGCGCTTCGCCGCCTGGCAGCCCCGCGCGCGCTGGGCGACGGTCGCCGTGCTCGCCGTCTCCGCGATGCTGGCTGGAGCGGCCAGCCTGCCGTGAAACTCGAGGCCCACGCGATCTCGCTCCAGCTGCCGGGGGGCTGGAGCGGCCGGATCTTCCGCCGCGCGCCGGACCTGGCCACGCTGCACGCGGGCGACTTCGCGCTGGCGCTCGAGGACGGCGAGTTCGGCGACCGCAGCACCGGGCGGATGCCGCCGGGCGCCTGCTTCGTGGCGCTGACCGAGTACCGCCCGGGAACCGGGCTGACCCCGGGGGCGGGCCTGTTCGCTCCCCGGACGCTCCCGCTGCCCCTCGATCCGACCGGCTTTGGCGCCACGCGGCTCGCCCACCCGCGCCCCGGGCAGGCCGGCATGCAGCATTTCCTCACGCTTTCGGGGCGTCCGCTCTGCCTCTACCTGGTCGTGTCCGGAGTGCGCGCGGAGCGCCGCCGGCAGCTGCTCGCGCTCGACCGCGTGCTGCGATCGCTGCGCGTCGGACCGTGGCCCGGGCGCTCCGCTCAGCCCGTCAGCTGACCGCGGTAGCGCGCGACGTCGGCCTGGCCGAGGACGGCCACGCAGGGCGTGAGGTTGTCTCGGCGGTGGCTGGCGTAGGTGGCGCGCACGGCGCTGACCACCAGCTGCCCGCCCGCCAGCTCGGTGCCGGTCACCCGCACGGCCACCGTGTAGTGGACGCGCTCCCCGGGGCGGTGCACGCGCCCGGCGCAGCGCAGCGGGGCGTAGAACGTGCCGGCGCCCGTGTAGTAGCCGGGCGAGCGCAGGCGGAGCGTGACGGCCACACGCGAGAGGCCGCGCCCGCGGCCGCGGATCAGCTGGATGCGATCGCACGGACCGCTCGCGCAGCTCGGGTTGAACACCCACGTGCGGCTGACCTTCTCGCCGGCGTGCTCGCCCGGGATGCTCCGCGCCCGCGTGATCACGCCGCTCATCGCGAACGACCCGGCCAGCCGGGCCTGCCCGGAGGGCGCGGCGGCGGCGCCCGTCCCGGCGGCGGCCAGGAGGATGCAGGCTGCCGCCAGCCCGGCCGCGACGCGCAGCTTCCGGCGCGCCGTCACGACCGCGCCTGCGCCAGCTCGGCCAGAAGCCGCACGCCGAAGCCGCTCGCGCCCTTGTCGAGGTAGGGGCGGGGGACGTTGTCGGCCACGCCGGCGATGTCCAGGTGCGCCCACGGCACATCCCCGGCGAAGTGGTGCAGGAACTCGGCCGCGGTGATCGCGGCGGCCTCCCGGCGCTCGGTGCGGTTGGTGATCTCGGCGTAGCGGCCCCGCACCATCTCGGCGTAGCGCTCGTGCAGGGGCAGCCGCCAGACCGGCTCGCCGGCCGCCGCGGCGGCGTCCGCCACCGCGGCCGCCCACTCGTCGTCGTTGCTGAACAGGCCGGCGTGGACGGAGCCGAGCGCGACCGTGATGGCGCCGGTCAGCGTGGCCACGTCGACCATGCGCGCGCAGCCCAGCCGCCGGGCGTGCGTGAGGCAGTCGGCCAGTACGAGGCGGCCCTCGGCGTCTGTGTTGTTTATCTCGATCGTGGTGCCGTCCAGGGCACTGACGATGTCGCCCGGCTTCACCGAGCGGCCGCTGGGCAGGTTCTCGGTGGCGCCGACCAACCCGAGCACGCGAACCGGCGCGCTCAGCGCGCTCAGCGCCGCGATCGCCTCGATCACCGCCGCCCCGCCGCACATGTCGAACTTCATCTCGTGCATGGTCGCGGGCGGCTTGAGCGAGATGCCGCCGGAGTCGAAGGTGACCGCCTTGCCGATCAGGGCCAGCCGCGGCGCCTCGGCGTCCTCGCCGCCCTCGTAGCGGAGCTCGATCAGGCGGGCCGGCTGCTCGGAGCCCTGGGCGACGGCCGCGAATGCGCCCATCCCGGCAGCGCGGATCTCCTCCTCGCCCAGCGCCCTCACTTGCAAGCCGGGCCGGCCGTCGAGCTCGAGCGCGTAGTCGGCCAGCGCGGTCGGGGTGAGCTCGTTGGCGGGCAGGTTGCCCAGGTCGCGAGCACGGTTCTGGGCCCCGGCGAGCACGGCCGCCCGCTGCGCCTGCGCGCCGACGTCGTGGTGGGCGCTGAGCACGAGCTCGGCCACGGCCGGGCGGCCGCCCGGCCCGCGCTTGAAGCGCTCGAAGCGGTAGGCGTGGAGCATCGTGCCCTCGACGAGCCCGGCGACCGTCTCGGCGCCCACGTGGTGGGGCACCTCCCAGCACAGCCGCACGGCGCCCAGCTCGCGCGCGCGGCCGTGGACGGCCGCCGCGGCCACCCGCGCGCGCTCGCCGTCCCAGCGCTCCCGCGGGCCGAGCCCGGCCAGCACGAAGCGCCGGCCGTCGGCGTGCCAGACGGCCACGCGGGCGTGCTCGGCGCTCGCCTCGCCGCCGGCCAGCAGCGCGCCCAGCGGCTCCCCAGGCAGATCGTGGGGGACACCCTCGCCCTCGAAGACGCCGACCGCGATCGTGTCCGCGCCCGTGTCCAGGGGAGCGGCGGTGGTCGCCTCCACGTTCACCAGCGCGAGCCTACCAACGCACCCGCGTCACTAGGATTCGGTCCCCCTCGAACCTCCGGAGTGCCGAAACGATGCCCAAGACCGTGATCCTGTCCGCCGCCCGCACGCCGATCGGCAAGCTCGGCGGCGGCCTGTCGACCCTCGATGCCACCGAGCTCGGCGCCACCGCCATCAGGTGCGCGCTCGAGCGCGCCGAGGTGGCCCCCGACCAGGTCCAGCACGTGGTCATGGGCCAGGTGCTCCAGGCCGGGCAGGGCCAGATCCCCTCCCGGCAGGCCCAGATCAAGGCCGGCATCCCCAAGGAGGTCTCCTCCGAGACCATCAACAAGGTCTGCGCCTCCGGCCTGCGCGCCGCTGGGCTCCTCGACGCCGCCATCCGCGCCGGCGACCTCGAGGTAGGCGTCGGCGGGGGCATGGAGTCGATGTCCAAGGCGCCCTACCTGCTCAAGGACGCGCGCTTCGGGTTCCGCATGGGCGACGCCAAGGCGCTGGACGCCATGATCAGCGACGGGCTCACCAACCCGTTCTCGGGCAAGCAGATGTTCGTCGAGGCCACCGAGGTGGGCGACGAGCTCGAGATGACGCGCGCGGACATGGATCGCTGGGCGCTGCGCTCACACGAGCTGGCGCTCAAGGCCACCGACGAGGGCCGCCTGCCCGAGGAGATCGTGCCCGTGACCGTGCGCTCGAAGAAGAGCGAGACCGTGGTCGAGGTCGACGAGGGCCCGCGCCGCGACACCTCGCTGGAGAAGCTGGCCGCGCTGCCCGGCCTGGTCGGCAAGGAGGGCACGCACACGGCCGGGAACTCGCCCGGCGTCAACGACGGGGGCGGCGCCCTCGTGCTGGCCAGCGACGAGTGGGCCAAGCGCAACGGCAAGCAGCCGCTGGCCACCATCGTCGCCCAGGCCGCGGTGGCCGACGACTTCGCCTACCTCGCCCGGACGCCCGCCAACGCGGCCCGCAAGGCGCTCGAGAAGGCCGGGCTCGACGTCGATGACATCGACCTGTGGGAGATCAACGAGGCCTTCGCCTCGGTGACGCTCAACTCGATCCGCATGCTCGGCATCGACGAGGAGAAGGTCAACGTCAACGGCGGCGCGGTGGCTCTCGGTCACCCGATCGGCGCCTCGGGCGCGCGCATCCTGGGCACGCTCGTGTATGAGCTGCGCCGCCGCGGCGGTGGGCTGGGCTGCGCCGCCATCTGCTCGGGCGGCGGCCAGGGCGACGCGGTGATCGTCGAAGTGAATGGTGGCTGATCCCGCCGCCGTCTTCTTCGATCTCGACCGGACCCTCATGGAGGGCTCCTCGGCCTTCCAGTTCGGCCGGGCGGCCTACAAGGCCGGGCTGCTCAGCCGCCGCCAGCTCCTCACCGACGGCTGGGCCAACCTGAAGTTCCGCCTGCGCGGCTCCACGGACGCCGACACGCACGCGCTGCGCGACCGCATCTCGCACGAGCTGGCGGGCACGCGGGTGCGCGACCTGCAGCGGCTCGGCCCCGATGTGCTGGCCGGGATCCTCCCGCGCATCTACCCGCAGATGCTCGAGGTCGCCTACCGCCACCAGGACGAGGGCCGCCGCGTCTACATAGTCACCGCCGCCGCCCAGGAGCTGGCCAACACGCTGGCCCAGGTCCTCGCGCTCGACGGGGGGATCGGCTCGCAGTTCTCCGAGGTCCGGGACGGCGTCTACACCGGCCGGCCGGCGGGCTACTTCGTCTACCGGGCCGAGAAGGCCACGGCGGTGCGCGACCTGGCGCTGCGCGAGGGCATCGATCTGGCCGCCTCCTACGCCTACTCGGACTCCGAGTCCGATCTGCCGATGCTGCGGCTGGTCGGCCATCCGGTGGCGGTCAATCCCGACCGCGAGCTGCACCGCATCGCGCGCTCCGAGGGATGGGAGATCCTGCGCTTCGACCGTCTGGGGCGGCGCCTGAAGGCGCTGGCCGGCCTGCTCGGGACCGCGGTCGCCGGGGGCGTCGGGAGCGCCGCGCTCGCGCGGCGCGGGCGCGGGCGCTGAGCGTCAGCGCCGCAGCACCGCGAGCACGCGGCCGGTGTGCGCGAGGCGCAGCATCACGGTCAGCGAGCGCCGCGTGGGGGACCCGGTGACGGGGGCGAAGAGGATCGTCGTCGGCACGCGAACGGCGCCGGAGGCCGTGAGCGTGTCGGTCTGGCCCCGGCTCAGGCGGATGCGGACGCGCACCACGCCGGCGCGGCGGACGTCCAGGCGCCGGCCGCCGACGCGCAGCCGCCCCGCCGTGTTGACGGTGAGCAGCAGCAGCGCGCCGCCCCGGGTCGGCTTCACGTGCACGGCGGTGATCCGGCCCGCCGGGGCGACGGTCAGGCGCTGCGCGAAGGTGGCGCTTCGCCCGGCCGAGTCGGTCACCGTGAGCGTGACCGTATAGGTGCCGCGGGCGCTGTAGCGATGCGAGGGGGTGGCGCCGCTCGCGCTTCCCCCGTCGCCGAAGCTCCAGGCGTAGGCGGCTATCCGCCCATCGGCGTCGCGCGAGCCCGAGGCGTCGAAGCGGACGGCCGAGCCGGCCACCGGCTTGCCGGTTCGCACCGAGAACGTGGCGGCCGGAGGCTCGTCCGCGACCGTGATGCGCTCGGTGGCGGTGGCGGCCAGCCCCGCGGAGTTCGTGACGGTCAGGGTCGCCGTGTAGGTGCCGGGAGCGGCATAGGCGTGCACGGCCCGCGACCCGCTCGCGCCGTGGCCGTCGCCGAAGCTCCACGCGTAGGACACGGTGCTCACGCCGGGCTCGGGCTCGCTGGTGGCTCGGGCGTCGAAGGTGATGGGCGCGGCCTCCAGCGGCTGGGCCGGCGAGATCGCGAAGGCCGCACGGGGTGGCGCATGGACGGTGATCTGGTGGCTCACCGGTGCGCTGTGGTTGCCGGCGCCGTCGCTCACGGTCAGGGTCACCGTGTACACCCCGGGGGCCGCGTAGAGGTGGGAGGGCGTGGCGCCGCTGCCCGTCGCGCCGTCGCCGAACTGCCAGCTGTAGGCCGCGATGGTGCCGTCGGGGTCGCTCGAGGCCCCCGCGTCGAAGGGCACGGGCTGGGCGGTGGAGAGCACGCCGCCGCCGGGCGCGAACGCGGCCACCGGCGGCTCGTCGGCCACCGCGATCGACTCGGTCTGCGCGTCGGTCTGATCCAGCGAGTTGGTGACGGTGAGCGTGACCGTGTGGCTGCCCGGAGTGGTGAAGGCGTGCGTGGCCGTGGGGCCGGTCGCCGTGGCGCCGTCGTCGAAGCGCCAGGCGTAGGCGAGCGAGCCGCCGCCGGCCCCCGGCGTGGAGGCGCCGGCGTCGAAGGCGATCGGCGTCCCCTCGACGCCGGCCGCCGGCGCCTGGAAGCTGGCCGTGGGGCCGGAGACCGCGACGGTCTGGGTGCTCGTCGCGCTCTGCCCGCCGCTGTCGGTGACCGTGAGCGACACGGTGTAGCTGCCCG